>OBKM01000384.1_pt1 | contig 22204 bp, 15 predicted proteins | sample 1519691 | NCBI WGS metagenome assembly OBKM01 (sample SAMEA37050418, study PRJEB22526) | metagenome | biome: saline pan; feature: lake; material: water | place: Egypt | collected 2015 | depth 0.5 m | reverse complement strand
GAAGCGACGACCGCAGCGCTCGCGGGGGCAGACAGATGAGTCCCCCGAGCGACCGCGGACGGTCAGGTACCCACGGGACCGGCGCCGGTGCCGGCGCCGACGCCGACACCGGCGCTGACGATGACGCTGCTACCGATGCCGAGGGCTCCGGGAAGTACGGCTCCTACGGCGGACAGTACGTGCCCGAGGCGTTGATGCCCGCGATTGAGGAGCTGGCCGACGCCTACCAGCGGTACGTTCTGGACAACGAAGATGGGTTCATGGACGAGTTCCGCCGCCGACTCGCCGACTTCGGCGGCCGACCGACGCCGCTCCAGCGGGCCGACCAGCTTTCGGCCCGATACGACCGCGAGGTGTATCTCAAGCGCGAGGATCTGCTCCACGGCGGCGCTCACAAACTCAACAACGCCCTGGGCCAGGTGCTGCTCGCGAAGTACATGGGCAAAGACCGGATCATCGCAGAGACCGGCGCCGGCCAGCACGGCACCGCGACCGCGATGGCTGCTGCCCACCTGGATATGCCCTGCGAGATCTACATGGGCGAGACCGACATCGCCCGACAGCGCCCCAACGTCTTCCGGATCCGCACGAACGGCGCCGAGGTGGTGCCGGTCACGACTGGCCGCGGGACGCTCAAGGAGGCCATCAGCGAGACGATGCGTGATTGGGCCAGTACCGTCGAGCACACGCACTACGTGATCGGCTCGGTCGTCGGTCCACATCCGTTTCCGGCGCTCGTCCGCACGTTCCAGTCGGTCATCTCCGAGGAGACGCGCCGCCAGATCCGCGACCAGATCGGCCGGCTGCCCGACTCGGTGGTTGCCTGTGCCGGCGGCGGGTCGAACACGATGGGCGCGTTCGACGCGTTCAGAGACGACGATGTCGCCCTGTACGCCGTCGAGGCCGGCGGCTCCTCGCTGGGCGTCGACCAGGAACGCGGTGTCGCACCCAACTCGGCGTCACTGTCGACCGGCACCGAGGGTGTCCTTCACGGCGCGCGGACGAAGCTGCTCCAGGACGGCGACGGGCAGGTCATGGAGTCACACTCGGTGTCTGCCGGGCTGGACTACGCCGGTGTCGGCCCGGAGCTGGCGGAGCTGGTCGACCGCGGTCGGGTCGAACCGGTCGCCGTCGACGACGAGGCCGCACTCGAGGCATTTCACCGGCTCTCTCAAGCAGAGGGGATCATCCCGGCGCTCGAGACCGCTCACGCCTTCGGCTATCTCGAGGCCGTCGCCGAGGGGACGGCCGACGGGCAGCTGGGAGAGGTCGTGGTCGTGAACGTTTCCGGCCGCGGCGACAAAGACCTCGAGACGGTCATCGAGGAGACCGCCGACCGCGAGCTGTCGGTCGCACCAGAGATGAGCGTCCTCCGGCAGGCCGGCTCCGGTCGTCTCGGTGTCGACGCCCAGAGCGAGCCCGACGACCGATCGGACGGACAGCCGGAGGGAGGGGACAGAGCGTGACCCTCGCGGACGCTTTCGACGAGCCCGCCTTCGTGCCGTACCTGGTGGCTGGCGACCCGAGCTACGAGGACTCACTCGCGTACGTCGAGGCGCTTGCAGAGGGCGGGGCAGATGTCATCGAGTTGGGCCTCCCGTTTTCCGAACCCATCGCGGAAGGCCCGACGATCCAGGAGGCGATCGTCCGCGCGCTCAACGGCGGGATGACTCCCGAGCGATACCTCGCTTTTGCCCGGGAGCTGGCCGTGGACGTGCCGATCGTCTGCATGACCTACTACAACCTGCTGTACCAGTACGGCGACGAGCAGGGTCCGCGGCCGTTCGTCCGGGCAGCGGCTCGTGCCGGGGTCGACGGGTTCGTGGTACCGGATCTGCCCGCCGAGGAGGCCGGTCCGCTCCGGACGGCCTGTGACGAGTTCGACGTCGATCTGATCTTCATCGTCGCCCCGACGACTCGTGGCGACCGGCTGTCACGGATCCGTGAGCAGGTCTCTGGGTACGTGTACGTCCAGGCCCGGATGGGAACGACCGGCGCTCGCGAGGACGTGTCGGATCACACGGCGGATTCACTCGCCCGGATTGACGACTGGGCGGTCCCGAAGGCCGTCGGGTTCGGCATCAAGACCGGCGAGCATGCCGAACGGATCGTCCGGGCTGGCGCCGACGGAATCATCGTCGGCTCGGCGCTGGTCGAGATCGTCGCCGAAGGCGGCGACGATCGAGCGACGGTGGCCGACCGCGTCGCGACCAAGGCAGCCGAGCTCAAACGCGGTGCACTCGCGGGTCGTGATCCGTGAGCTAACCGTCTCGGTCTCTTCTCCCTCCGCTCTGCTCGGTTCTGACGGGATACGTTGTCGAGGACTCCCCGATGCGTCAGCGGAGTGCAACGACCCCGTCGGTCGTGGTGGCAAACAGTCCGCCCTCGCCCAGCGCCGGCGACAGCTCGGGCCGTGCCGGCGTGTCCAGTTCGATACGCCGTCTGTGGCTGCCGTCGGTGGAGACCACGTCGACCCCGCCCCCGGTGACTAAGTAGGCGGTTTCGCCAGCGACGACCGGCGCGAACCCGCCCTGCTGGACCGGCGTCGCCCACTCTTCGTCTCCGGTCTCTGCGTCGACGGCGAAGAGGCCGCCCGGGCTCTCCTCACCCGTCTCGCCGATCCCGGTCGCGATCACCAGCCCGTCGACGACCGCCGGATACCCGTACAGCGTCGCGTAGCCCTGTTCGAACTCGTGTTGTTCGAGGACCGACTCGAGGGCCGTCTCGTCGATGTCGAATCCGAGGTCATTGATCAGATCGGCCTGCTCGGTTCCGGGCGGACGGTACCGCCAGCGTGCGTCGGTACTGTCGACGTTGGCGGCCAACAGCTGTGCGAGATCGTTGAAGTAAAACGCATTGAGCCCGCCAGCGGCGTAGAGCCAGCCGTCGACGATCGTCGGTGCCGCCGGCACGGCTGGCCGCTCGGCGACCGCAATACTCGGCGGGAGTCCCGTTAGCGGGACCCGCGTGGTCTCGCTCCCGTCGGTGGCGTCGTACGCGACGAAGGCGGGCGACTCGCCCCACTGGGTGGTCCAGACCTGTCCCTCGGCGACCGTCACGCTCACCTGTGCGGACGTCGATACCGGCGCCTCGACGCTCCACTCCTCGGTGCCGTCGTCGTCGAACGCTCGAAGTCGTCCCGTACCGTCTCCGGTGTCGTCCTCGGTCGTGAGGTAGATCGTCCCGTCGTGGGCGACCGGCTGCGTGATCGTAAACAGCTGTCCGAAGCTTAGCCCGGTTTCGAGTCTGTCGAGTTCGGTGCCGTCGCTCGGGTCGAACGCGACGAGGACGAACTCGTCGTCGACCACCTCGGGGACGTACAGTCGCCCGTCGTCGCCGGTCGGTGCGAACCACTCGGCGGCGTCTGCCACCTCGTCGGACAGTCGCTTCGACCACCGGATCGACCCCGTCGCCGGATCGGCGGCCACGACTCTGGTGCTGGCCTCGGTCGAGTCGATTTGTGGCGCCGCAGTGTACCCGTCGGTCCAGGCGACGACTCCGTCGACGACTACCGGCCAGGAGGGAACGCCGCCGAACCGCACTGCGTCTGGATCGTCCATCTCGTCGAACTCCCCGGCGATGTCGGCTTGGGTCAGTTCCCACGTGATCTCGGGAGAGTCGCCCGGGCCGCTCGCTGCGGGTCTGACACCGCTCCGGGCTGGTCCGCCGCGAAACGCCGTCCAGTCGGACTCGTCGCCGTTCTCCGATCCACTACAGCCGGCCAGCGCGGCTACTCCGGCCACCGCGCCCGCTCGCAGGAGGGCTCTCCGTCTCATATTTGGGGATCGTACAACCTTGATATGTTGGAAAAATAAGGACTTCGGATCGAATGCTCCGGGTACGAGTGTCACGTCTGGTCTCGGCCCGATCGGCGGCCTGGTGGGATCACGGCCGGACGCGATCGTCCGGACGACCTCGTCGATCAGGCCGTCGCGTCCCAGACGCTCGCGTCCTCGACCGGCACTGTCTGACAGTCGGTGAACACGAACTTGGCCCCGCCGTCGTCGCTTTCCTCGATTCGCACCTCCCAGTCGTGGGCGTTGGCGATCCGACGGACGATCGCCAGTCCGAATCCGGTGCCGTCGTCGTCGGTGGTAACGCCCGGCTCGAACACCTGCTCGCGGTCGTCTTCGGGAATTCCGGGCCCGTCGTCGGCGACGTAGAATCCCTCGCCGTCCTCGAGCGTGCCGACGGTGACGGTCACGTTCGGACCGGCGTGGTCTGCTGCGTTGCCGATCAGGTTCTCGAACAGACGCCGCATCCGGCCGGCCTCGCCCTCGATGGCGACTGCCGACTCGACGTCCAGGCTCGTGTCGGTCGTGACGGCGCTGTGGGCCTCTTCTGCGAGCCCGCGGAGGCTGAGACAGTCGGTCTGGCTGACCGACTCGCCGGTCCGTGCGAGCGTGACGAGCTCTTCGATCATCTGTTCCATCCGGTCGTGAGCCGTCTCGATCTTCTCGAAGTACTCCGGATCGTCCGTCTCCCGGGCGAGCTCGGTCGCGGTTTTTGCCATATCGAGTGGCGACCGCAGATCGTGTGAGATCACCGAGACGAACTCCTCGAGCCGTTCGTTCTGTCGGATCAGCTCGCGACGCCGACGCCGCTGTTCTGTAACGTCTCTGAGGATCCCGACCGAGCCACGAAACTCCTCGTCGAACGGAAGCGCAGCCATATGATCACGACAGGGGATGGGCTCGCCGTCTTTAGGGTGGATGTCGACCGCGAACTGCTGGGTGTCCGGGCCCTCGCTCGAGACGATCCGTGCGAGCATCTCGTTTGCCCGTTCGACGCCCTCTTCGGACTTGATCAGACTCGTCGGAGCGCCGATGACCTCCTCACGCTCGTAGCCGACCAGTTCGAGGAAGGCGTCGTTGACGTACTCGAAGGTGGCGTCCGTCCCGACCACGTAGATCGGGTATCCGAGCGCCCGCAGCACCGTCGAGTACCGCTCTGACTCCCGGGCGCTCCGGTACTCGTGGGCGGCGTGCTCGACGCGGTTCGCGAGTCGCTGGTACTGATCGGGCCCACCCTTCTGGAAGTAGCCCGTGACGCCGGCGTTGATCGCGCGGCTGGCGATCTCTTCGCTTCCCTTGCCGGTGTACAGCACGAACGGAAGCCGCGGCCGTTGGTCTCTGACCGCCTCGAAAAACTCCAGTCCGTCCATCTCGGGCATCTCGTAGTCGCTGATCACACAGTCGATCGTCTCGTCGAGCTGTTCGAGCCCTGCCTCGGGACCGTCCGCCGCGATCACCTCGGCGCTTGTAAGCTCTCGCTCGAGGTAGGCCTCCGCCAGGTCGAGAAACGACGAGTCGTCGTCGACGTGCAGGACCGTAATCGGTCGTTCGACTGTTCTCTCCGTGCTCATAGGTTGCTCAAGACAGTTTTCGTACGTGCTCCAGTACAAAAAGGTCCCCGATGGCCGTGGCGACCGCAAGCGTTTTCGCCGCGCCGGGCGGTGTCTCGGCCGATGCCAGCGTTCACCGCAACGGTCACCGTCCGGCTCAAAGACGGGGTTCTCGATCCCGAGGCCGAGACGACGCACAGAGCACTCGAACGGCTCGGCTTCGAGCTCGAGGCGTTACGTGCTGCCGATCGGTTCGAACTCGATCTCGAGGCCGACGACGCGGCGGCCGCCGAGACGCGGGCGACCGAGATGACAGAGCGGCTGCTCGCGAACCCGACGCTACACGACTACGAGGTCGCGGTCGACAGACGATGACCGTTGCAGTGGTCCGGTTCGGCGGGAGCAACTGTGATCGTGACGCCGTGCAGGCCCTGCGGGCGCTCGGAATCGACGCCGAGCTGGTCTGGCACGCCGACGGACTCCCTGATGCGCCGACCGGCGTCGTCCTCCCGGGCGGGTTCTCTTATGGCGATTACCTCCGGGCGGGTGCGATCGCGGCACACTCTCCGATTCTCGAGGATGTCCGTCGGGCGGCTGCAGACGGCACGCCGGTTCTCGGCGTCTGTAACGGGGCTCAGATCGGCTGTGAGGCGTCGCTCACGCCCGGCGCATTCACGACCAACGACCGGGCGCGCTTTCGCTGTGAGCACGTCCACGTCCGCGTCGAAACGACCGACAGTCCGTGGACGCGTGCCTACGATCCCGGCGAGGTCCTCAAGCTACCGATCGCTCACGGTGAGGGCCGGTTCGTGATCGACCCCGACCGACTCGAGACCCTCGAGGACGCCGACCGCGTTCTCTTCCGGTACTGCGACGCCGACGGTCGTGTGACGGCGGCTGCGAACCCGAACGGATCGACGGACAACGTCGCAGGGATCCTCGGAGAGACCAGCGCTGCGGTGTTGATGCCCCACCCAGAACGGGCGACACTCGCCGAAACCGGCGGCACTGACGGCCGTGGCATTCTGCGAGCCTTCGCCGACTGAGTACGCGCGGCTTGCGGGAGTACGGGGAAGTTGAAGGGGAAATCGAAAGGGGAGCGGGGTCTGGAGCGTGTGACACCCCCGGTCGGTGCTGGAACCCGAGGACTCCAACCCCTACGTACATCTGACCGTCGGGTCAACTAATAGCCGCGCCTACCGTAGTGAAAGTAAAACTGGAGTCCCGTCAATCCACAAGCGGTTGGGCAAACCCCCGCTCGCGGTCGCGTACGGCTGCCCAGGTGCGTTCGCACTCGCAGGCGACCTGTTGGAACACCGTCGGGTCCTGTCGGCGATTGAAATCTTTGATCGCCCGCTGGACGCGGTCGTCACACTCTCCGCAGTTGTGTGGACCGCGGTCGCTCCCGTGACCGACCGGGTCGGAGACGACCAGCAGATCGGTGTCGGCGGTCCGTTCGAGGACGGCGGCCACACTCCAGAGCCAGGGCGGTCGGTAGCCGTCGGCGTGGTAGAGCCGTTCGACTATCGTGTGACGCTGGACGTTGCAGGGATTCATCGAGACCGTGTGACAGCCCTCGACTGCCTCACACCGCTCGATCGAACGCTCCATGTCGGAGATTGCCTCTGCCTCCGAGAGAAAGGGCGGTTTCAACAGGAGGTACGCTTTCACCCCAGCGCCGGCCGCCCGAGCCGTCGCGGCGGCTGCCTGGAACTCTTCGAAACTGAAGTACTTGTTCACGCAGTCCCGTCGGATCCGGTCGGTCGCCGTCTCGAGGCCGACCGCCACGTCGGTCGCGAGTCCGCGCTCGAGGAACGGAGCGAGTGCCTCTCGGTCGACGAAATCCGGCAGCGACTCGACGACGATTCGGTCGCGGTCGGCGAACTCGGCGGCGATCGCCCGTCTGGTCTCGGCGGGAATCTCGCGTTCGTCGAGAAAGGAGCCGGACGTGTACAGTTTCACCTGTCCGGCCGGCTCGTCGGCGTGCTCGCGCTCGTGGGCGAGACTCTGCTCGATCTGTGCCATGAGGTCCTCGTGGGCGACGGTCCCGCCGTCGACGCTCTCCGCGACGTACCCACACATCGTACAGCCACCGGCCCGTGCCCACCGGCAGCCGCCGGTGTTGAGTACGATCGTCAACGACTCGTACACGCCGTCTGGGGTGGTGTCCTCGTCGAGCCAGACGCGGGTCGGCTCGCGGGGATCGTACTGCTCGTCGTTCTCCGCCCGGATCCGCCGCATCGCCCGGTTGTGGGCGTCCATCCCGCGGTCCTGCTCGTAGACCTCCGGATCTGGCTCTGACTCTGGCTCCGAGTGGCTCATAGAGTGCGGTTGTCCGTCGGGACACAAAGCCCCTGTGACCGGCCGAGCCTGCGTGCCGGCCCGTCGGTCCCGGCCCATCGATCCGGGAGCGCTACCTTTTCTGCCCTCGCCGTGAACGGCGAGTATGGATATCGTCGTCACCGGCGGCCGTGGCGAATCGGGTCGATGGATCGTCGATCGGCTCGCCGGGGATCATACCGTTGTGTGTCTCGACCGCGAGTTACCGGCGGACGGTCACCCCGACATCGCGTACCGGGCGATCGATCTCACCGACGCCGGCAGCGTCTTCGACGTGATCACCGCCGTCGATCCCGACGCCGTCGTTCACTGGGCGGCGATTCCGGTTGCCGGTACACACCCGGGCGTCGATCTCTACCGGAACAACACGCTTGCTGCCCACGCGGTGCTGACGGCAGCCGGTCGGATCGGCGCACAGATCGTCCAAGCCTCCTCCGATGGGGCCTACGGGTTCTTTTTCGCCGAGGAGACGCCCGTCCCCGACCGGTTCCCGATCCCGGAAACACAGCCACGACAGCCGGAGGATCCGTACGGCCTCTCGAAAGTCGTCACCGAGGAGATCGGGGCGACCGTCGCTCGCCGTGACGACGTCTCGGTCGCGTCGCTGCGTCCCACTTGGATTCAAGAGCCCGGGGTGTATCCCTGTCGCGAGGAGGCGTACCGCTCCGAGCTGAGTGCGGGTGCCGGAAACTTCTGGTCGTACGTCGACGTTCGGGACGTCGCCGACATGGTCGAGCGGGCGCTGGCGACGCCGGTCGACGGCCACGAGGCGTTCAACTGCGCCGGCCCGGACAACGCGATGGGCGAGCCACTCGCCGACCTGATCGAATCGTACTACGGGACCCGCCCCGAGACGATCGCGGTCGAGGGCGACGGGCCCGCATACGACACGACGAAAGCGACGCGGCTGCTCGACTGGGAACCGACTCACTCCTGGCGCGACGCCGCCGGCGCGTCGATCACGCCGCCGACGGTCTAGCCGCGGTACTGAAAGGAGACGACCGTCCCGATCGTCTCGTCGTCGCCGCCGGTCTCGGTCCGGACGTTCAGCCCGAAGACGGCCTCTTCGCCGAGCGTGTCGGTGACGATCCCACGCAGGTCGCTCGCGCTTGCCTCGTCGTCGGTCACCTCGATTCGGACGCGATTGCGGTTTTTACTCGCCTCGCCGATCTCGTAGCCGGCGGTCTTGAGCGTACCGCGAAGGTCATCGAGTATCGTCATACCACCTGTCAGGACAGCAGCGACAAAACGACACCGCTCTCTCGTCCGTTCGACCTCGACTCACGGCCGGTCACCGCTCTCTAACGTGACGGACCTCGCTCGCGACCCCGCGGGTGCTCTCTACCATCTCCGGACCAGACATGACCGCCCGCCCGACGGCAACCGCCTGGGGGCCCTCGATGAGGACTTCCTCGCCGGGACGGATCGTCTCGCTCGCGTCGACCACGCCCGGCGCCAACACCGAGCCGTGAGGAACGAACTCGTCGATCTCGACACGCCTGACCGGAACCGAGCTTTCGGCCCACCGGCGGGCGCCGGCGAGCGTGAGCGCGAGCAGCCCGTACTCCGGGACGAGCGCGGCGAGCTGTGTGCCGTCGCCGTCCAGTGCCCGAAACTTCGGATACCGGCTCTCGACGGTGAGATCGGCGAACAGCTCCTCGCCAGCCCCGGTCCCGAACTGGTAGTCTGCGATCGCCCGGAGCGTGTTGTGCTGGCGGCTGCGTTTCGAGTAGGTCGACTCGCCGGCGAGTGCATCCGACAGTGCCGACAGCGACGCCTCTGTCGTCGGGTGGTCGTCGGGATCGACGGTGTACTCGAGGCTCGGTGGCGTCTCGAGCTGCTCCCAGGCTCGCTCACAGACCGGCCGGTAGTCCTCGGGGACGTGTGCGATCACGCGGTCGTGGCCGTACTCGGCTCGCTCGAGGTAGGTCGCGAGCACGTCGGCGACGAACTCGATCTCGGTCGGACTCCACCGTCCGGTCACGGCCGCGTCGTAGTGTTGTGCCGGGTACGTGAGCTCGAGTTCCTGTGGCACGATGCCGATCGGCGAGGTCATCGAGATCGTGTGTCCGCGGTACCCGATCGCCTCGTGAAACTGTGCGTGGCTCGGCGACTCGCTGTACGGTTTCGTCACCGAACACGGCACCAACACCGGCGGCCCCTCGAACCGCGGCCGGTAGTGTGTCGTGATCCGCTCTGCGTACCGTCGGATCTCGACGCGCCGAAGGGTCTCCTCGCTCGTCGCGGCGATCTCGGCCCGCCGACAGACCGGCGTTCGGGCTTCGAGGTAGCCGTACTGGTCGTCGAACCGCCTCATCGCGGCGGTCAGCCACTGCTCGTGTCGAACTTGGCCTTCGAGATAATCCCGTAGTCGCCCGGTCCGGATCCGCTCGCGGGCGGTCCCGATCGCGGCCTCGAGTGCGTACTCGTTGTGTCTCGCACAGTCCTCCCGGTCGAACTGTTCCCGGTCGCCACGACAGGCCGGACACGAGCACGGACGCTCCTCGAGATCCTCGAGAAACCGTTTGCCGTCGGCGGTGAGATACTTCCCCTCGAGACCGTTCAGGACAGCTCTGTGTGGATCCACGAGGTCGACGCCGGCGTAGACCAACAGCCCGACGTTCGCGGGCGTGGCAACCCCGGGCAGATACAGGGCCGTGTCTGCCGGAATCGTCTCACGGACCCGACGGATCCCGTCGACGAACGCCTCGGCGTGGCCGACGAGCGATTGTGCGTCAGAGAGCACGTACGCGTCCGTCCCGGCCCCGTCTTCGGGGACCGTCTCGGTGCTGATCACCCTGGCGCTCGGATACGACACCTCCGGATGATCGACGGCAAAGGCCTGCTGCAGTTCGGGTGGGGTTCCACCGGGCAGTCCGCGGTGTGGGAGCACCGTCAGGGCGTTCTCGTCGCCCTCCGGCAGCGTCCGATCGGCCACCCAGAGACTCCCACCGTCGACGAGACGATCATCGTCGAGGACCGCCGGCGTCGTGATCGGTGTCGAGAGCCTGAGCTCGCCGATCCGACCCGGACCGTCTCGATCGAGTACCTCGAAGTACTCGGTCACGACTGACCCTCCCGCGTGACGACGACCCGATCTGGCACCGCGGCCAACGCCGCATCCGGCCAGCCATCGTGGCGCAGCTCGAAGCTCGTCTCGGGGTGGGTCTCGACCAGCCTGGCGACACCCCGGGCGGCGGCCTCGTAGGCGGCGGATCCGAGTCGCTCGGGACAGGTCCCGTCGACCGGATACGCCTGTTCGATCCCGGGGGGTACCGGGCCGAACGGCGGCCGTACCGGCCAGTCCTGCCCGAGCACGACCTCGTCGGGCGTCTCGACACGTCCCATCCGGTCGTGGTGGCGTCGCACCTCCGGCCGCCGGGCGCTCTCTGCCGAGAGATAGAAGAACCGCTCTTTCCGGACGGGATCTGTCTCGCGGAGCCAGGCGACCGCATCGAGCAGCCGACGGTATCCGTCCAGCAGCCGGGGGTGCCCCCGGACGCGGGTCTCGACAAGCTCCAGCAGGTTCCCCCGCCGGATCGCGTCTCTGACCCGTCTGAGCTCGGCAAACGACACCCGGAGGTTGTGCTCTGCCAGCAGCGCTCGTCGGCGCTCGTTGCTGTGCTCCCCGAGCGTCTCGGGGGTGTGTTCGGCACAGACCGGACACGAGCAGGGCAGCTCGGAGAGCTCCCCGAGCCGTTCGGTTCCGCGGACGGTGAGATACCGGTCGTCACGAGCGTACAGCGCGTAGGCCGCCGAGTCGAACAGATCACACCCACACGCGGCGGCGAGCGCGAACATCATCGGATGGCCGGCGCCAAACAGGTGCACCGGCGCGTCTTCCCCGAGCCCGCGTTTCGCCGCGACAACGATCTCGACGACGTCGGCGAACCGGTAGTCGTTCAACAGCGGCACCGCCGCCCCGACAGGATACACGTCCAGCCCGGTCGCGTACGCGTCACTGGCGGCCCGCTCGCGCAGCTCCGGATACGTCGATCCCTGGATCGGCGCCGTCACGAGCATCTCGCCGGTGTCGACCGCCGCGGCCGTCTCGATGCGCTGTTGGGTGGTCGCGAGCTCCCGCTCGGCCCGCTCACGGCCCGCGTCCGGTGGAGTCGGCACATCGACCGGCGTCCCGATGTCGGACCCGATCTCGCGTTGGAAGGCCAGAATCTCTTCTGTCGTGACCGATATGTCGCCGTACTCGGCGAGCTGAAAGGATCCGGAGTCGGTCATCACCGCCCCCGAGAACTCGAGCCACTCGTGGAGTCCCTCCGTGAGTGCCCGCTCGCGGAGCTGGTCGTCGCCGTGGATGATGTAGCTGTTCGTGATCAGGATCTCGGCGCCGAGGTCCTCGATCCGGGCCGGAGCGAGCGTCTGGACGTTCGGGTTGACCACCGGCAACAGTGCCGGCGTCTCGACTGTCACGTCGGCCCGGGGAACGTGAAGCTCGCCCTGTCGTCCGGCGGCGTCGTAGTCCGTACTCTCGAAGACGCCCTGCATTTGCCTCTCGTGGACGGGCGCCGGCGGTAAGCGTTGCGTTCTCCGGGCTCCCGGCCACGGATGGCGGGCAGCCGATCACCGCTGTCCGGGAACCGCGATCGGCTCGCGAGTTCGGTCCTGGCCGGTGAGCTCCCCGTACAGACCGGTGTACTGCTCGAGGACGCTCTCGTGACCGAAGCTCCGCCAGCGCTGGTCGACGGTCCTGTGTTCGAGCTCGCTGGCCTCGCGGATCGCGGCGGCCGTCGCCTCCGTGTCGGTCACCCGGAAGCTCCGATCGTAGTTTTTTATCAGCTCGTGGGCACTCGACGCGGAGTGATACTCGACGATCCCCACACAGCCTGCCGCGAGTGCCCAGAGTAGCTCCGTCGGGAACAACACCCGCGTGGCCGTCTGGACGAACACGTGGGCGTCCCGGTAGAGTGAGATCCGGCGCTCGCGGTCCGGATCGCCGACGAACCGGACCCGATCGTCGATCCGGAGCTCCGCTGCCTGCCGTTCGTACGCCGCCCGCTGAGGGCCGTCCCCGACGATCGTCGCGGTCCACCCGAGCGTACGTAGCTCCGCCAACGCGAGCAGCAGTGCCTCCAGGTTCGCGGTCTCGTCGAGCCGGTGTGCGTACGCGATGTCGACTCCCGAGGCGGGCTCGGTCGTCTCGATCTCCCGGTAAGCGATGCTCTCGGGGACGACCAGCGTCGTGGCCTCGCTTGCGCCCGCTTCGCGAACGGCCGTCCGGACGAGTTCGGACGGAACGACGATTCGATCGGCGGCGCGAGCTGCCGCTCGCCCACGTCGTCCCTCGATCGGCGTCTCGCCGAACTGTTCGGCAACCAGTGGCGCCCGGGCGAGCGTGGCGCCGGTGGCGGCCGCCAGCGTCACCCGCGGCGGCAGCAGCTGCGTGTGGACCACGTCCGGACGGATTCGGGCGAGTGCGACCGGCAGCCGGCTGGCAAAGGAGGCACTTGCCGACCCGACCGTGAGTCCGCGGTAGGACACGCCGTCGACGACCCGTTCGGCCGAGTAATCGTTCCACCACTGTGCACAGAGAACTGTCACGTCGTGGCCCCGATCGGCGAGCAGCCGTGCGATCCGCTCGAGCCGCGCCCCGCCGGACGTCTCCCGGTGGCGAGTCGTCTCAGGAACTACGAACGCGACACGCATGCATCGACAGACGCCCCGGCGGCTCAAAAACCCGCCTGGTTCGACGCCGGGCCGCAAGCTTCTCACCCCCGGCGGACGTTCCGGAGGTATGCAGTACGACCTCGAACGATATCTGACGGTACGACGCGCGTACGGCGGCTCGATCGGCCCCGACGGTCGCCTTGCATTTCTGCTGGACACGACCGGTGTCCCACAGGTCTGGACCGTCGACGAGCCCGGCGGATGGCCGACACAGCGAACCTTCTATGACGAGCCGGTCTCGTTTGTCACCTACTCGCCGACCCGCTCGGAGCTGGTGTTCGGGATGGACGACGGAGGAAACGAGCGCACACAGCTGTTCCGACTCGACGCCGACGGCGCGATCCACCCGCTGACCGACGTTCCCGAGGCGAAACACCGGTGGGGCGGCTGGAACTCCACCGGCGACCGGTTTGCGTTCGCGTCGAACCGGCGCGACGAGGCCGTGTTCGACGTCTACACGCAGGCCCGTGACGAGCACGGCGACGACGCCGAGCTGGTCTTTGAGGGTGACGGCTGGTACAACGTCGCCGGCTGGCGTCCCGACGACGGCGCGTTACTGCTGCACGAGGCACACTCGAGTTTCGATCACGATCTGTCGGTTCTTGACCTGTCGACCGGCGACGTGCGACAGCTCACCGCGGATACAGAGGAGGTACGCTACAGCTCCCCCGAGTGGGGCCCAGACGGTGAGGCGATTTACCTCGTCACCGACGAGGGTGCAGACACGCTGTATCTCGCCCGCATGGACGCCGAGACCGGCGAGATCGCGGTCGTCGAGCGTGGCGGCGAGTGGAACGTCGACGGGGTCAGCCTCGATGAGGATTCCGGACGGCTCGCGTACTCTCGAAACGTCGACGGCTACACCGACTTCCATCTCGCCGAGCTCGCCGGTCCGACCGAGCTCCGAGAGTACGCCGTGCCCGATCTCCCCGGCGACGTCGCCGGCGGCGCCAGCTTCGGGCCAGACGGCGACCGGCTGGCGCTGTCTGCCTCCGGTCGCACCGAGAACACGAACGTCTCGGTGCTCGATCTCACGGCACTGCCCCCTGTCGACACCCCAGCTGGCGAAGCCGCCCCGGAGGCGCCCGCTGACGCACTCACCCGGTGGACCCGCGCCGACACGGCCGGGATCCCCACGGAGACGTTCCGCGAGCCCGAGCTGATCCAGTACACGACCTTCGACGGGCGAGAGATTCCTGCGTTCTTTACGCTCCCCGAAGACGCAGCGAACGCTCCGGTGATCGTCGACATCCACGGCGGTCCGGAGAGCCAGCGCCGGCCCTCGTTTTCGGGGCTGCGGCAGTACTTCCTCTCGCGGGGCTATGCCGTGTTCGAGCCCAACGTGCGGGGTTCTGCCGGCTACGGTCGTGAGTACACCCACCTCGACGACGTCGAGCGACGGATGGACTCGGTCCGAGATGTCGGCGCCGCCCTCGACTGGCTGGCCCGACAGGAGGCCGTCGACTCCGAGCGGTTCGTGGCGATGGGCGGGTCCTACGGCGGGTTCATGGTGCTTGCCTCGCTGACCGAGTTCCCGACGCGGTGGGCTGCAGGCGTCGATATCGTCGGAATCGCCAACTTCGTCACCTTCCTGGAGAACACCGGCGACTGGCGCCGGGAGCTCAGAGAAGCCGAGTACGGCTCACTCGAGGAGGACCGCGAGTTTCTCGAGTCGGTCAGTCCGATCAACAACATCGAGCGGATCGACGCGCCGCTGTTTGTCCTCCACGGCGAAAACGATCCGCGGGTGCCGGTCGGTGAGGCCGAACAGATCGCAGACCGTGCCCGCGAGCAGGGCGTTCCCGTCGAGAAGCTGATCTTCGACGACGAGGGCCACGGGATCTCGAAGCTCGACAACCGCATTGAGGCCTACGAACGAATCGTTGCGTTCCTCGACGAGCACGTCTGAGCTGCCGGGCGCTGGCCGACCCGCGACCGCGCCGGTCATGTGCTCCGAGACGAACGGACCGGCATGGACGACGACGCTCGCGGAGACGAGTCCGACCCCCGATCGGACCGTGCTTCAGCGACGCTGACCGATCCGGCGCCGATCATCGGCGCACACCCTGGCGGTCCCCGGTGCGAGGCACCGCCGTTTCCGGCCGTCGCAAGGGCAGTCCGGTCGTACTACGCCGAGGACAGTTCCGGACACGACATGGCACACGTCTGGCGGGTGTTCCGGCTGACACAGCAGTTCGCCGACGTGCTCGGGGCCGACCGGACGGTCGTGGGCTGTGCAGCCTTGGTCCACGATCTGCACCGCGTGCTCGGAGACGGAACTGGCTGCGACCCGGCCGAGACGACTGCCGAGGTCGCTCGCGTGCTCGGGCAGGCCGGCGTCGACGAGGAGACGATCCCCGCGGTTACCCACTGCGTGGCTGTCCACGACGAGTTGGCCCTGCGCGGCGAGGATCCAACCCCCAAGACGCTTGAGGCCAAAATTCTCAGAGACGCCGATAACCTCGACGCAATGGGTGCAGTCGGAATCGCCCGGGCGTTCGCGTTCGGCGGCGCACACGGACTCCCGCTCTGGGACGAGACCGGCGACCGGTATTTGTCGCTGTATCACTTCGAGGACAAGCTACTCCGGCTGCGCGATGAGCTGCACACCGAGCCTGCCCGCCGGCTGGCCGACCGCCGACACGCCGTTCTCGAGCAGTTCCACGAGCAGTTCCGCGCCGAGTGGCACGGCCAGTCTTGATCGACGCACGTGCCGGCCGGTCCCGAGATCTTACCGATCTTCGGTTCACTCGCGGGGGTGGATCTCGATGTCCTGTATCTCGTGGTCGGCCCCAAGCACCACTCGACAGACCTCGTCACCGGCCTCGAACGTGACCTGGACCTGCAACGGATCCTCGGAGAGAATCTCGTCGTACTCGTCGGTGACGAACTGCTCGACCTCCCAGTAGTGCCGATCGTCGAGATTGATCCCGTGTCGCTCGTGGAAGGCCTGGACCCGTGGATCCCTGGCGGCTAAGGCCCCAAAGGAGGTAATCACGTGACGACCGCAGACGCCACACTCGAAGGTCGGAAGCACGGCAAACGGCGTCTCCTCTGGCGGCGTCCACGTGATCGTCTGCTCGATCCACCCACCGCAGTCCGGACAGAGTCCGTTTCGGGCCTGAGACACTTGGTTGCTCCCCCACTGGTCGAACGCCTCCAGTGCCGCCCGTGGCTCGCGCTCTCGGAACAGACTCGGCGGGACAGATACCCGTACGACCGTCTCGTCACAGGCCGTACACTCGATCCGAACCCGCTCGTCTGCATACGACGCGACCAGTGCCGACTCACCACAGGCGGTACACTTCCCGTCGACCTCGAACGGGGAGACCTCGGGAGCGTCGGTGTAGAACCCAGCAGCGACCGCCCGAGCGATCCGCTGGCCGGCTGCGGTCAGAACGTACGCCCCGTCGCGTTTCGTGACAAAATGCGGCCGGAGCTGTGAGAGGTGGTAGTTGAACCCGCCGCTGTCCTCGAGAGACACCCGGTCGTACAGCTCCGAGAACGACAGCGGCGCGTGCTCGTGCAACGCCGTGATGATCTCGAGCCGGAGCTCGTCGCCGAGCAACGAGAACACGGCCGCCGAGTCTCGGGCCGTCTCGTCCGGATCTCGTCCACCGTCTCTGACGCCGATCTCGTCTTCGGTCACGTTCGCCCACCGCCGAACTCGGTCATTGTCCCTTTTCACAGCCGGGCCGCAGATAAACCTCTCTCCGGACGCGACCTGCCGAATCCTCTTATCCCTTATTCGCGTATAAGGGACACGGTTATGAGCGGCTGGCCGTTGCCTACGGTACTGTGACAGCGGACCGAGAGTCACCCGGGATCGCGACGCCAGCAGCGGCCCGGTCGAACTGTGGGGTCGGTGTCGTTATGAACCTCGAGGGCTCCCGGAGCCACGATCCGGTACGGGACGGCATCGACCTGCTCGAGTGTCTCGAACACCGTGGGACGACCGGCGCAGATCCGGACACGGGCGACGGTGCAGGCGTGTTGCTCCAGATCCCACACGAGTATTTCGCCGCGGTGCTGGACGAACCACTACCGCCTCCCGGCGAGTACGCCGTCGGCAGCCTCTTTCTCCCACAGGACGAACAGCTACGGGCCCAAGTCGTCACACTCATCGAGCGGACTCTCGATGCGGAGGGACTCGACGTGATCGCCTGGCGGTCGGTCCCCACCGGTGCAGCCGGGCTCGGGAGGACGGCGCGGGCCTCGGAGCCGGCGATCAGACAGGTCTTTCTCCGCCCAACGGAGGATACTCATGACCAGGATCGGGATCAGAACCAGGACGAGGACCTCGCAGGCGAGACGTTCGACCGGCGGCTGTATCTTGCCCGTCGGACGATCCAACGCCGGATGCGAGAGCGCGGACTTGATCGCGAACAGTGTTACGTAGTGTCGTTGGACCGGGAGACGATCGTTTACAAGGGGTTGTTGACCGCGAGCCAGCTGGGCGATTACTACACGGACCTGACCGACGACCGGGTACGCTCGCAGTTCGCGATGGTCCACGCCCGGTTCTCAACGAACACGCTGGGTGCGTGGCATCTCGCACATCCGTATCGGACGATGATCCACAACGGCGAGTTCAACACCATCCAGGGCAACGTCAACTGGATGCGAGCCCGGGAGACCGATCTCGCCCACGAGGCGTTCGGCGAGGAGATCGACCGGCTCAGGCCGATCATCGAGGACCCCGACCAGTCAGACACCGCGAGCGTCGACAACGCCCTCGAGCTGTTGCTCGAGACCGGTCGGGAGCTGCCTCACGCACTCCGAATGTTGATCCCCGAGGCCTGGCGTGCCCCCGAGACGGGCGTCACCGGCGACCGCCGGGCCTTCTATGACTACCACGCGTCGCTGATCGAGCCCTGGGACGGGCCGGCGCTGGTCGCCGCGACCGACGGCCGCCGGGTCGGGGCCGTGCTCGATCGGAACGGACTCAGGCCGTGTCGGTACGACATCCTCGAAGACGACCGACTTGTCATGTCCTCCGAGGTCGGTGCGCTGCCGTACGATGCTTCGGAGATCCGCGAACGGGGTCGGCTCCAGCCCGGCGAGTGTTTCCTCGCCGATCCAGAAGCAGGTCGGGTCGTCCCCGACGCCGAGGTGTTCGCGGAGCTGACCGACCCGAACTACGCCGAGTGGGTCGAACAGGAACAGCGCCAGCTGGCGGATCTCGATGGCGGCCCGTCCAGAGGGTCCGTCGCGCAGCTGGGCGCTCACCAGGTCACCCACGGGTACACCTACGACGAACTCGAACACCTCCTCGAGCCGATGGCAGAAACCGGCGCCGACCCGGTCGGCTCGATGGGTGACGACACGCCGCTGTCGGTGCTCTCGCAGTTCAACCGCCCGCTCTTTAGCTACTTCAAGCAGCTGTTCGCACAGGTGTCAAACCCGCCGATCGATTACATCCGCGAGGAGCTCGTCACGAGCTTGGAGACCCGGCTCGGCGAGCAGCGCAACCTGCTGGCCGAGACGCCGGCTCACGCTCGCCAGCTCGTGCTCGACTCGCCGATCCTCACGAACGACGAGCTGGCCGCGATCGCCGTCCTAGAGGGCGCGGGACTCTCCGCGACGGTGCTCGACGCCACCTACGACCCCGACGAGACCGACCTCGAGGCGGCCGTCGAGCGGCTCCGTCGCGAGGCCGCTCGGGCGGCCGAATCACACGATATCGTCGTCCTCTCCGACCGGGCGGTCGGTTCCGATCGGGTCCCGATCCCGTCGCTGCTCGCGGTCGCGGGTGTTCACCACCACCTCGTGCGGACGGGCGCCCGGACCGACGCCGATCTGGTCGTCGAGTCAGGCGACCCGCGGACGGTCCACCAGGTCGCCACACTGATCGGCTACGGCGCCGGCGCCGTCAACCCGTATCTCGCATACGAGACCGTCGACGACCTGACCGAGATTGATCGGGACCGGGCGATCGCGGCCTACCGGGACGCGCTCGAGACCGGACTGCTGAAGACGATGGCGAAGATGGGCATCTCGACGGTCGAGAGCTACCGCGGCGCCCAGATCTTCGAGGCCGTCGGGCTCTCGTCGTCGGTGATCGAGGAGTACTTCGAGGGGACGGCAAACCGGACCGAGGGCATCGGGCTCGCGGAGATCGAGGCCGACGCCCTGGACCGACACGCGCTCGCCTGGACCGACGACGCCGAACCGGAGCGGGTCGGCGAGTTCGAGAACCGCACCGGCGGCCGCCACCATCGGTGGAACCCCAAGACCGTCGGCACGCTCCAGCAGGCCGTCAGGCAGGGCGATTACGAGACTTACCGTGAGTTCGCGGCGATGGTCAACGACCAGTCCGAACAGCTCCAGACGCTGCGTGGGCTCCTGGCGATCGAGAGCGACCGCGAGCCCGTCCCGATCGAGGACGTCGAGCCGGTGGCTTCGATCGTCGAGCGGTTCGAGACCGCGGCGATGTCACTGGGCTCGCTCTCGCCGGAGATGCACGAGACCAACGCGATCGCGATGAACCGGCTGGGCGCGACCGCAAACACCGGCGAGGGGGGCGAACCGCCCGAGCGGTTCGGCACCGAGAAAGAGTGCGGGACGAAGCAGGTCGCCTCCGGGCGGTTCGGCGTCACCGCGACATACCTCGCGGCGGCCGATCAGCTCCAGATCAAGATGGCCCAGGGGTCAAAACCCGGCGAGGGCGGCCATCTCCCCGGAACGAAGGTCAACGAGATGATCGCCCATGTTCGCCACGCAACCCCCGGGGTCGGGCTGATCTCGCCGCCGCCGCTGCACGACATCTACTCGATCGAGGATCTCAAACAGCTGATCTACGACCTGCGGGCGGCAAACCCCGAGGCCGAGGTGAGCGTTAAACTGGTCGCCGAGGACGGCGTCGGGATCATCGCCGCCGGCGTCGCCAAGGCAAACGCCGATGTCGTCCACATCTCCGGCCACTCCGGGGGTACCGGCGCCTCGCCAAAGACCAGCATCAAACACGCCGGGGTTCCCTGGGAGTTGGGCGTGGCCGAAGCCCACCAGCTGCTCAGCGAGACCGGCCTCCGGGATCGGATCCGCGTCACGACGGACGGCGGGCTCATGACCGGTCGCGACGTGGCCGTTGCGGCGCTGCTGGGCGCAGAGCGGTACGTGTTTGGCACCGCGTCGCTGGTCTCTTCTGGCTGTGTGATGGCCCGGCAGTGTCACGAGAACACCTGTCCGGTTGGGGTCGCCACACAGGACGAGTCGCTCCGTGATCGGTTCCCGGGTCAGCCCCAGCACGTGATCAACTACATGAGCTTCATGGCAGCGGAGCTCCGGGAGCTGATGTCCGAGCTCGGCTTCGAGACCGTCGAGGAGATGATCGGCCGCGCCGACTGTCTCCGCCAGCGCGAGACCGGCCACGACCGGGCCGACGGGCTCGACCTCTCGGACCTGCTCGCACCCGCCGACAGTCCCGACGGACTCGACTCCGCGGACGCGACCCCGGAGCGGCGGCTTGCGGATCGGCTCGATTGGGAGCTGCTTAACGCGGTCGAATCGGCGATCGAGACCGGCGAGCCGATTACAGTCACAGCCGAGATCGACAACACGGACCGTGCGGTCGGCGCGACGATCTCGAACAGAATCGCCCGCGAGCACGGCACCGACGGGCTCCCGGACGGGACGATCACCGCGAGACTCGACGGGACCGCGGGCCAGAGCTTCGGCGCCTTCCTGCAGTCGGGGGTGACGCTGTCGCTGACCGGGAGCGCAAACGACTACCTCGGGAAGGGCCTATCGGGCGGTCGGCTGATCGTCCGGACGCCACCGACCGCCGGCTACGACGCCGCCGAGAACGTCGTCGCCGGCAACGTCGCGCTGTACGGCGCCACTGAGGGGGAGTGTTACGTCAACGGCGCGGTCGGCGAGCGCTTTGCCGTCCGCAACTCCGGGGCTCACGCCGTCGTCGAGTCGGCCGGCGATCACGCCTGCGAGTACATGACCGGCGGGGTCGTCGTCGTACTCGGCGAGACCGGGCGCAACGTCGCGGCCGGCATGTCCGGCGGCGTCGCCTACGTCTACGATCCCGACGACGAGCTCGCGGACCGAGCCAACACCGAGATGGTGACACTCTCGAGTGACCTCGAGGAGCGCGACCGGACGGTTCTGACCAGACTCGTCGAGAACCACGCGGCATACACCGACTCGGGGCGGGCCAAGCGACTGCTCGAGGAGTGGCCCGAGGCGATCGAGTCGTTCACGCGGGTGATGCCCGACGCCTACGCGGAGGTAATCGCCAACCGGGGCCGTGAGGACGTTCGGACCGATCCGCCCGCACCAGCAGCTCCAGACGACGCGACCGAGCAGGTTCGGGGCGGCGCAGACTAGCGACTGTGTTACGCAATGGCAGCGCGACGGCCCACAGGTCCACTCGTGGGATCAAGCACGTGAGCTCGATAATCGGGAGGTAGGAAGTTCGTACTCCCGAGTTCCGGGCAGTGACACGAGAGCCCGCTGCCTGGGACGGAGGGTACTGGCTCCGCTCAGAACCGACCCGTGTGGAGGCCGCTTCCTTCGCTGCCTGTGACAGCGGATAGTGGCCAAGTGAGTTCGGAACTCTTCCCGTCGTGGGTGCGGTCTGTGACCGCAGAACCCAACAACTTCAGTCCTGGGAGCAGCCAGACGCGGAGATATTCGCCCGCTCGAAGTCGCGTTTCTGCCCTGACGGACCCGACGAACTGTACAGTCGACGATACTCGGGCTCACCCAACGGTTTTTGCGACGGGACAGCTCGGTATCGTATGTGCACTGGTGACGACCCTCCCCGTCAGGATCTCTTGGCTCACGTCGTCGTTCCGGTTGCAACCGCGGGCGACGCCCGCAAGACTG
>OBKM01000383.1_pt1 | contig 22233 bp, 16 predicted proteins | sample 1519691 | NCBI WGS metagenome assembly OBKM01 (sample SAMEA37050418, study PRJEB22526) | metagenome | biome: saline pan; feature: lake; material: water | place: Egypt | collected 2015 | depth 0.5 m | reverse complement strand
GATAGCAGAGCGGCCGGGCAGACGGTGATGAAGGAAAAGTTTTTGGAGCAGGTATAGGAAAATGCAGTCGTTACGGATGCAGGCAGAACGACGAACTCAGCCGGCTTGCATCCCAATGGATTCAGAGAGAGGCGCGCGATTACTCTGCGAGCCAGAGAGGGGAGTTTCCATTCTCATCTTCGCAATACGTTCGGGACTGAGCTCGGCAGGGGGCAGCGCTCGTCAGGCAGACGACCGAGGCAGGAGGTAGCAATTTGACCTAGTGGATTCGGCAGCTTCGCGTTCCTACAAGCGAACGGTCATATCCTGCGTCACGTCGACCTGGCACGAGAGCCGGCCAACATCCTGTGTATGCAGGAAGCTGTCGAGCCACTGGTTGGGGTCTTCCTCGCCCTTCTCTATATCCACGGTACAGAGCGCACAGTGGCCCTGCCCACCGCAGTTCAGGTAGCTCGTAAGCGAGCCATGTGGTGGAAGGCCATGCTCCCAGAGCGCGGCGCGAAGCGTGCGACCGTGCGATACCTCAAACTCGTGCCATTCCGTCCCGTCATGGACCGACACGGTATGCGTGGTTTTGCTGGCACTCTGGCCGGACGTATGGCCGTTTGCAGAGATGTCTGCGTCAGGTTCGTTGCTCATTAGCACACAGGTTAGTTGGGTATAAATGCGCGCACGTTGCATCCATGGATCTCTCCAGCAGACGTTTCTGGACTGGAGAAGGGATTACGAGACACTCACACTGCAACTGCGCAAGACTCGCGAAGCCGAAGCTCTGCTTGGCTGGACTAACTCGACCGGATTCATCTTGCTCAGAATTCCCTAATCGACGTGTCAAAATCAAACCTGTCGAGGCTTGAGTCATAGGTTCTCGTTAGGCTTACACGCACCCCGCTTCCCGCACCATCGACCGGTGGTTGTACGAGGTCTGGATTCGTCGCCACCTGTACGCTGTACTCCGCTTTACCATCAGACGATTGATAGTCGACCCCTCGATCCTCAACGAACGGGGAGTATTTCATTAAGCAGAGAAAGAGCTCAGTAGAAGTATCAGCGTCAGGTATCAATCGGTCGGCATGAGCTACATTCATTTCTACGCGTGAACTGACATCATTCCCACCAACGGCAATGCTAAGGTAGGTAGGGTCTACGTATTGGTTGATACAAGCAAACACATGGGGCATCTCCTCAGCTATTGCATCATCCTCGAAGGAGACCTCATTTTCAGCCCCCATGAGCTCTTCGGCGGTCGCAACATCACCGGAGGTATCAGCACTGACGCCGGCAAGGGCAGATTCATCCCAGCTGTCGCCGCCGTACTGCAGGCGCGCTCCCAGCGCTTCTCTTTTCGCCTCCAAATCGGCATTGGCAGCGTCGCTGTATAGTTCAATCATCTCCTGAGCCTCCCTATATTCTCCGCGACCGATAAGCTGATCGATCTCTTCTTCCACTGCTTCCGGTTCTTCGCTCCATCGCTGCTCTGCTTCGCGCTGCTCAAGATAGGTAGAAACACCGCTTTGGAGAATAGCGAGAATACCGAAAGCAGCTATGATATAGAGAGTGCGTTGCTTGGTACTTGCTTCGCTCCATTCCTCTGCAAGCGAGTCGAAGAGACTCCTTAGATAACTCACGACGACCGTAGTCAGTGAAGATTCACTTTCGGATGCTAGGCTGCTCTACCTCGCAGGCGAAGCCCCCCCTCTCTGAAGGAAAAGACAAATGCTTCTACTTCTTTTAAATCATCACCCTGTACAATGATGCCGCTATTTACTACGAGAGAAAATATCACACTTCCGCACCCAGGCGCCCCGAGAGATTCGGCCGTCACTTGCTTTCAACCTGTTGTAGTTCAGAGGCTGTATCGCACGCACGACGCCGGACGCTCAGGTATAGAGGACATCACAGTCCTGCCGGAGTTTGCCTACCAGGGCACATATGGATGTCAGGAGCTGTTCGGTGGATAGATGAAAGTAGGTCGCAGACAGTTCGCCAAACAGCTTCCGATGCTAGAAAAACCTTGTTGCTCGTGAAAGATGAGTGGAATAGCCGAAAAAGAGGAGTGAGACAGGAAGAAACGCGAACTTGAGTGCCGAGCAGCGAGTAAATATACATCCTTATAGGCTCGTAGCTCAACTGGTAGAGCAACGGACTCTTAATCCGTGGGCTGGGGGTTCGAGTCCCTCCGGGCCTACTCTTCTCACCTCTTCGAAAGAGCTACCGCCGGCGCCATTAAGCACGGATCAAGGGCGCCTGCGGCGGTTGTCAGCTATCGCCATAGCCGCCCAATCTCAATCATGTCACGCGAAACTGTCTCTCACGAGGAAGGTGCGATCTACGAGTTCACGCCCGCTCTCGAGCCGATTCTGGAGGTCGAACCCGGGACGGCACTGACCATCGAAACCCGCGACAGTCTTGATGGTGCGGTCCAGACCGAGGACGACGTGATCGAGTCGATCCCAGCGGAGGTGAACGCCGCGACCGGGCCAGTCGGGATACGCGGGGCCGAACCTGGGGACGTACTCGTCGTCGAGATTGAGGAGGTGCGGGTGGCGGAAGATCGCGGCCGCGTGACCACCATCGACGGCTTCGGGCTTCTCGACGGGCATGATGGAATCGAGGCGCCGCGAACGAAAATTACGCCGGTTGATAACGAAGCCCGAAAAAACGTCGGAACGCTCACCTTCAACGGCATCGAGGTGCCCGTGGAGCCCGTCATCGGGACGATTGGGGTCGCCCCTGCCGACGAATCCTACACCACGCTCGTTCCTCACGACCACGGCGGAAATCTCGACACGACGGATATGAGTGCCGGTAACACTGTGTACTTCCCGGTGTTTCAGGACGGGGCCATGCTCGCGATGGGAGACTGCAAGGCCGCTATGGCCGATGGCGAGATGTGCGGCACGGGCTCGGAGATTGCCACCGAAATTGATGTGACCGTTGACGTGATCGACGGTGACGACGTGGCGGTGAGCATCGAACGGCCGCTGGTGGAAACAGCTGATGCCTGGAAGACCGTGGCGAGCGCCGAGACGCTGGAGGAGGCGTGCGAACTGGCCAACCTCGACGCCATCGACCTGCTGGTCGCGGAGCACGGCTTCGACAAGACGGAGGCGTACATGTTCTCCAGTCTTGTTGGCGGCCTGGAGATCAGCCAGGTCGTCGATCCGCTGGTGACCGTGCGAAACGCGATCCCGAAGGAGTACTGCGAGGGGCCGTTCTGATCGCGCCAAAAGAAAATCCCGCCCACCGGCCAGAGCCGATAGGCGGGAAACGTGGTTGTGTGGCCAGGGGCGGATTCGAACCGCCGACACACGGCTTTTCAGGCCGTTGCTCTACCACCTGAGCTACCTGGCCTTGGCTGCTCCCGAATATAGCCCTATGCGCGCCTCCCTGTCAATGATCCCAGCGTGAAGCCGAGGGTTTCATTCCGACTTTACAGGGTGGAGCGGCGCAAAACGGCCGATTCGTTATTCGGAAGAGGTCCGTCTTAAGTTTCGGTCGGCGTGGCGCCGGTGTGCCCCCCACATGAGCTTGTTGCGCAGCGTCTTGAAGTAGTGCTGGTCGGGAAGCTTTACGAGATTCACCGTGTGCTCGGCGCGTCGAATGCGGAGCGTGTGGCCCGCATTCTCAAACACCATGCTGCGCCCATCGGCGGCGAGCAGATGCGGATGATCGCCGCCGTAGACGTGGATCTCAACGTCCACGTGACTCGGGAGCACGATTGGGCGCACCGTCAGCGTATGCGGGGCCATGGGCGTCAGTATGATGGCATCACAGCCGGGCGTAATGATCGGCCCACCGGTCGACAGGGAGTAAGCCGTCGACCCCGTCGGCGTGGCAATAATGAGACCGTCGGCCCAGTACGTGTTGAGCGGGCGGCCATCAACAGTGACTTCCATCTCCAGTAGACCGGACGCCCCGCTTCGGTCGAGCACAAATTCGTTGAGCGCCCAATGCCGGTCGAGGTCCGCATGGTTGTCGAGTGTGCCCTCCAGCACCATGCGGGACTCCACGCGGTACTCGCCCTGCTCGATCTGCTCAATGGCATCAGTGAGTGATTCGACTTCGATGTCGGCCAGAAAACCAAGCCGTCCAATGTTAACCCCGAGAATCGGGGTGTCATTGATGCCCACCTCGTGGGCCGTGCGCAGCATCGTTCCATCTCCGCCGAAGGAAAGAAGAAGATCGGTCTCAGCCGCCAGGTCGTCGGTCTGCATGCGCTGGCCCACGGAAGCCTCGATCAGCCCACGATCCACCAGACCCGCGGCAATCGACGCATGCAAACGAAACGGCAGCTCGCGCTCGCCGAGCCAGTCGACCAGATCGGCGACAGGCGTCCAAAGTGTATTTTTAGTCGGATTGCCGGTAATTCCGTAGATCATGGAGGAGGTGCGAAGCGGATTGGCGGGGGTGATATTTTCCTCAGAGGCTCTTAACATGTGAAGGGTATACAAGAATAGAAAGGCTATGAGGCACACTTCCGGGGGAAAATTGTCCAAAATAAATCCCCCGCCTATCCATCAAACACTACTGTAACATTCTACGGCCCTCCTTGACCGATAGGGTGCCCCAGCGCACTTCTATAAGCGTTTCTTCTATTAGATCCCCCGTGCCATGCTAGGTTGGTTGAATCAGTATGCCGACTGGCTCCACATGCAGTGGCCAGACGGCGACGTGTCCCGGCTTCCCCGCGTCGATGACAATTACGAAACGAACGTATCCGGCGTGTATGTGGTCGGCGACCTGACCGGTGTACCGCTGCTCAAGTTCTCGCTCGACAGCGGCACGAAGGCCGTGCGCCACATTGCCGAGAACGGGTCCTCTAACGGCCGAGCCGATGGAGCGACCGCTACCGATGATGCGGAGGAAGACGAACCGTACGATGTGGTCATCCTCGGCGCCGGCGCCTCCGGCATGGCCGCTGCACGCGAGGCGCAAAAGCAGGGGCTCTCTTTTGTGGTGCTGGAAGCCAATGAGCGTTTTGCTACGATCAAAGACTTCCAGCAGGGCAAGCCGATCTATACCTACCCGAAAAACATGACGCCGGAAGGGGACATTCAGGTCTCGGCGCCGGTGAAAGAGGAGCTCGTCGACGAGCTGGAGACGCAGACGCATGACATCCCGATCGAGTACGGGAAGGCCGATCGCATCGAGCAAAATAATGGCACCCACGAGGTCGTAACCGAGGAAAATGGGCGGGTTGAAGCCAAACATGTGATCGTCGCCATCGGGCGCAGCGGGAGCTTCCGCAGCCTGGGGGTGCCTGGCGAAGACAAGGAGCACGTGCACCATCGCCTAAACGACCCCACCCGCTGTTCTGACGAGCAGGTGATGGTCGTTGGGGGCGGTGACTCGGCCGCCGAGGCCGCGATCGGGCTCGTCGAGGAAGGCTCCGATGTGGTGCTTTCGTACCGGCGCGAGGAGTTCGTTCGCCCAAAAGAAGAGAACATCGAACGGCTCTACGAGCTCGCGACCTACTCCGGCAACGGGCAGGGGACGCTCGAGCTGAAAATGAACACCGACGTCAAGGAGGTGCACGATGACAGCGTGACCATCGAGCACAAAGACGGCGGAAAGACCGAGTCCATCGATGCCACCCACGTCTTCGCGATGATCGGCCGGGAGGCGCCGCTCGACTTCTTCCGCCGGTCCGGCATTAAGATCCGGAACGACTGGGGTACATGGCCGAAGCCGGATGTCAGTAAGGCCTGGAGGGAAGGATCCCTGGACCCGCTGGATCTGGATAAGCTGCCCCAGATGAACTGGTGCCGCATCGGGGCCATGACGGCCTTCATCGTCTTCATGGCGGTTGTGTACAGCTGGCAGGAGAGCGGTGGCTGGCTCCATCAGCTGGCTGACTCCGCGCAAGCCTTTCCCTTTTCGCTGGCCGACACGGCAGCGAGCATGGACCCGAGCAGTCTGATTGGGGTAACGCTCACCTCGATGCAAACCCCATCCTTCTACTTCACCTTCGTGTACTCGGCAGTGGTGGTGATCTTCGGATACCGGCGCATTGTCCGGCGGAAGACGCCGTACATTAAGTGGCAGACCACCACCCTGGCGGCTATTCAGGTCATTCCGCTCTTCATCCTGCCGGAGATCTTCCTGCCGTATTTCGGCGCCAACGGCCTGCTCCCCGAGGTGATGCTCGACGGCCTCTTCCCCGAGAGCGAGTGGTCGGTCCACGGCCGCGAATACTGGCGAGCCTACGGGTTCATTCTGGCCTGGCCGCTGCTGGTCTACAACGTATTTACGCAGGATCCGCTCTTCTGGTGGCTGGCCATCTGCTTCATCCAGACCTTTGTGCTCATCCCGGCCATGATCTACTACTGGGGCAAGGGCGCCTACTGCGGGTGGATCTGCACGTGCGGTGCGCTGGCCGAAACGCTCGGTGATGAGTATCGCGATACGATGCCCCACGGCGAGTGGACGAACAAGCTGAACTTCGCCGGGCAGATTATCATGGTGATCGCTTTTCTCCTCCTCTTCTGGCGCATCGCCGGATGGATCTGGCCGGGCAGCTGGGCCGAGACCACCTTCAACGCGATCATGTTTGGCGAGGCCTTCGGATTGGCCTTCCTGAACTACGCCTGGTTCGTGGACGTCTTCTTAGCCGGCTTCCTGGCCCTTGGCGTCTACTTCTGGCTCAGCGGGCGCGTCTGGTGCCGCTTCTTCTGCCCCCTGGCCGCGCTGATGCACATCTACCATCGCTTTAGCCGCTTTCGCATTCTGGCCGATAAGAAGAAGTGCATCTCGTGCAACGTCTGCACGAGCGTCTGCCACCAGGGCATCGACGTGATGAGCTTTGCGCAGAAGGGCGAGCCGATGGCCGACCCGCAGTGCGTCCGCTGCTCGGCCTGCGTGCAGAGCTGCCCGACCGGCGTGCTCTCCTTCGGCCAGGTCGACCCGAACACCGGCGAGGTCATTACGGAGGATTCGCTCGAAGCGTCGCTCGCGCGCATCCACGAAGAAGAGGCGGAGAACGGCACGATCGACGACCCCCAGGAGGTGCAAGAGGCGCGAGCCCTGTAGCAACGTTGCCGATGAATACACCCTGCGCGCTTGCAGAAACATACGTCCGCTTGTGGGGATAGCTTTCCTGAAGATGGGATGGATGTGAATTAGGCGGTATCGACATGCCATGAGCGCTTCCGTTGATGAACTGCGGCAAACGGTCGATCGCCTGCAGGACGAGCTGTCTGATCTCGAACACGAAGAGGCCGAACTTGAGCGTCAAGTGCGCGCCTTTGGCGTCCGGTACCGCGACGAGCTCGGTCCGCTCGTGGAGCGCCTGCTGGAGATCCGCAAGAAGCGCCTCAAGCAGTCGTCGCGCCGCCATCGCCGGAGCGCCCGGCTCCGCAATGCCTACCAGGACGCTCGCTCGGCGGCCGATGCGTTTCGGGAAACCATGGAGGCGGCCGACCCGGACGAGTCGCCGCAGACGCTCACCGACGAGGAGCAGGAGCAGCTGAAGTCGACCTTCCGCGAGGCGAGCAAGCAGTGCCACCCGGATATGGTCGAATCTTCCAAGCAGGAGGAGGCTGCCACGATGTTCAACGAGCTCCGGGAGGCGTACCAGAAGAACGATCTGGACCGGGTCGAATCCATCGCCGAAGAGCTCGACGTGCAGGGCGTGACGGCCGACGATTCCGCGCTCGAGACGCCCGAGACGCTGCAGGAGGAGATCGACCAGCTCCGCGATCGCATCGAGGAGGTCAAGACTTCGATCGACGAGCTCCGGTCGTCCGAGGCGTACACTGTGCTCACAGAGGTGCGAGATCTGGACGCCTATTTCGAGCGTCGCAAGCGGCAGCTGCGCGATGAGATTCGCCGGTGGCGGCGCGGCCGCCTTGCCTAAATCCACAGCTTCGAGAGGCGGATGCATTTTCACGCGTCCCTCGATTGCGACTCCCCGCTCGCGCCGCTAGTTTACCGTCGATATCACGAACGCGCCCCGAAGTAATTCTGCGGACAACCAGGTCGAGCTACACATGGCTGAAACGTCTTCCCAAACCAAGTCCAAGGGCCGCACGCCGCTCATGCGGCAGTACTACGCCATCAAAGAGCGCCACCCGCAGGCGATTCTGCTCTTCCGGATGGGTGACTTCTACGAGACGTTCGACGAGGACGCCCACACGATTAGTCGGATTCTTGGCATCACGCTCACCACGCGCAACAACGGCGACGCCGAAGACGTCCCGATGGCGGGTTTCCCGCACCACGCCGTCGACAGCCATCTCCCCAAGCTCATCCGCTCGGGCCTGCGCGTGGCGATCTGCGAGCAGATCGAGGACGCCGACGACTCGAGCGGCAAGGTGGTCGACCGGGACGTGGTGGAGGTGATCACCCCCGGCGTGTCGTTTCACGACGAGCTGCTCAATCCCAAGCAGTCCAACTTCCTCGCGTCTGTCCACTGGGGCACCGGCCGCAACAAGGACCGGATCGGCTTTGCGTTTATCGACGCCTCGACGGGCGAGTTCGGCGTGACGGAGGCGCCCGTCCACAAGCTGGAATCGCTCATTCAGACCGTCGCGCCCTCGGAGGTGCTCATCGACAAGCGGCGGCGCGACCGGCTCGACGAGGCGCTTCGCGAGAAGCCCTTCACCGTTACCCCGCAGGAGGACTGGGTTTTCGGCTACGACTTCGCCTACGAGACGCTCACGCAGCACTTCGAGACGCACTCGCTCAAAGGGTTCGGGGTGGATGACCTCGACCTCGGCCTCGTGGCGGCCGGCGCGGCGCTGCACTATCTGGGCGAGACGCAGAAAGGCAAGCTGCCGCATATCCGCCGCATCCAGCGCTATGCGGATGACGATCATATCGCGCTCGACGCGGAGACGAAGCGCAACCTGGAGCTTGTCGCGTCCATGCAGGACGGCGGCACCGAGGGGTCGCTCGTCGAGATTCTCGACGACACGGAGACGCCCATGGGCGGCCGGCGTCTGCGCGCCTGGCTCGTGCGGCCGCTCCGCCAGGTCGACGCCATCCAAGAGCGGCTCGACGCCGTCGAAGCGCTCGTCGAAAATCCGCGTCTCCGCGAAGAGTTGCGTGAGGAGCTGAGTCAGGTGGGCGATCTGGAGCGGCTCGCGGGCAAGATCGCGACGGGGCGCGCCACGCCGCGCGATCTCATCAACGTGAAACTCACGCTTCGGCAGGTCCCTGCGATTAAGTCGCTGCTCGAAGGGGCCGACGCGCCTGCGCTCCAAGAGATCGGCGAGCGGCTCACGCTCTGCCGCTCCGTCGTCGATCGCATCGACGAGGCCCTCGTCGAGGAGCCGCCGGCCAAGATCAGTGAGGGCGGGCTCATTCGCGACGGCTACAGCGACGAGCTCGACGAGCTCCGTGAAATCGCCTCCTCCGGCAAGGAATGGGTCACCAATCTCGAGAAAGAGGAGAGTGAGAAGACCGACATTCCGTCTCTCAAGGTCGGATTCAACAAGGTGTTCGGGTACTACCTGGAGGTCACGAACACGCACAAGGACAAGGTTCCCGACCATTACATCCGGAAGCAGACGCTCGTCAACTCCGAGCGCTACATCACCCCGGAGCTGAAGGAGGTCGAGGAGAAGATCCTGACGGCGGAGGAGAAGATTGAGCAGCTCGAGCAGGAGCTCTTCAACGAGCTGCGCATGCTCCTGGCTGAGGAGACGCCCGCGCTGCAGGACAACGCCGCGCGGCTGGCGCGGCTGGACGTCTTCGCCTCGCTCGCGGAGGTGGCCGCCCGCCACGACTACGTGCGGCCGACCGTCGACGACAGCCTCACGATCGACATCACCGAGGGGCGCCATCCGGTCGTCGAGCAGACGCTGCCGCCAGGCGATCCCTTCATCCCGAACGACGTGCACGTCGACCCCGACGACGAGCAGGTGCTCATCATCACCGGACCCAATATGGCTGGCAAGAGCGTGGCGCTCCGGCAGGTAGGGCTCATCGTGCTGCTCGCGCAGGTCGGCTCCTTCGTGCCGGCCGACGAAGCGCGCGTCGGCGTCGTCGATCGCATCTTTACCCGCGTCGGCGCCTCCGACAATCTGGCGGCGGGCGAGAGCACCTTCCTCGTCGAGATGAACGAAGCCGCCAATATCCTCAACAACGCCACGAGCCGCTCACTTATTCTTTTCGACGAGGTCGGGCGCGGGACGAGCACCTTCGACGGGCTCTCGATTGCGTGGTCGATCGTGGAATACCTGCACGAGCGGCCCGAGGTGGCAGCGCGGACGCTCTTCGCTACGCACTACCATGAGCTTAACGCGATGGCTGAGCGCTACGAGCGCGTGAAGAACTACCGCATCAGCGTGCGGGAGCACGAGGGCAAGATCATCTTTCTGCGCAAGCTCGTGCCGGGCGGGGCCGACCACTCGTACGGCATCGAGGTGGCCAAGATGGCGGGCCTGCCGCAGGAGGTTGTCGTCCGGGCGCGCGAGATTCTACAGCACCTCGAGAGCCAGCAGCTCGACGTTGGCGGCGAGCCTGACGACGACAGCGTCGCTGCCAAGCAGGCGGACGCCGACGCGGTGCCCGACCTCGACGAAAGCGCTACGCCGCAGATGTCCCTCTTCCAGCAGGGACCCGATCCCGTGGCGCAGGAGCTGAAAGAGGAACTGCAGGACGTCGACCCCAATCGCATGACGCCCGTCGAGGCGCTCATGAAGCTCTCTGAACTAAAGAGTACCATCGAGGAGTCAGACTCCGGAGGATGAGGGCATTAGTCCTAGACCACTAATTTGAAACCGTCCAACGTCTAGCACCAGCTGTTTGTACCCGTTGGCAAACCGCGTCGGTGAACTGGTTCAAGAAGGCGCCAACTTCCCCCTTCAGAGAGGTGCCGCGCTTTGCGCGGCGGAGGGTGTTGTCCCCGAGTTGGGGACGCGCTTCCCCGTCAGCTATCTAAGCCAAGTGGCATGACTCCCAGCACCAGGGCCATGACTTTCAGCCCCCGCTTGCACGACAGCATTCTCAAGAGGGCGGTTTTTGGGCGCTCCGCCAGGTAGCAGGCACAGCCATTATCGCGGACGATCAGCGAGAATCCCATCTCGGTAAACCATCTTCACAGGAACACCCAAATTACCCAATCGGTTAAAACTTGATAGCGTAATCAATTTTATTTGCCGCTCATACCGATTACACATTGCGAATGGCCGTGGCTTCGAGCGGCGCTCGGCCTTACACATCTGACCAAAGAACATTATGGATCGGGAAGACTTGACGCACGTCGGGAATTATCAGTGGGAACTTCCTGAGTCTTTCCGAGAGGGCATGCGGGTTCCAGTCCGCATCTTAGCGACCGAAGAACTGATCGATCACTTCGTAGGCAGCGAGGCGTTAGAACAAGCCGTACAGACGGCCATGTTGCCGGGTCTGGTTGGGCATCTCACGCTGATGCCCGATGCCTATCCAGAGCGAGGCGCTCCCGCCGGCATGGTGGCAGCTACCAAGTATCCTGTGGGCGTCGTCGCTCCTGGCGCTGCCGGTCCCGACACGAATGTAGGGGTTCGCCTCCTCGGCTCTGATATTCGACTGGACGAGCTGGAGGACGAGATTCAGGTCCTGGCCGACGCTCTGCAGGAGCGCGTCCCGACGGGCGTTGAGGCCGAGAGCTCCCTGCAGCTTGCCCGCAGCGAAGTGGACCACGTGGCGCAGTCGGGCGCGCAGTGGGCGCTGCGCAAGAATATGGCGCAGCAGGACGATCTAGTCCGCACGGAGGAAGGCGGGCGCCTCAACGATGCCGATCCCAACAAGGTCAGCGATACGGCCCGCGCGATGGGCGCGCACCAGCTCGGGACGCTGGGCGGCGGTGAGCACTTCATTGAGGTGAGTGTCGTCGAGGAAGTCTTCAATCGGGCGGCCTCCCAGACGATGGGTCTTCAGAAGGGGACGGTCGTCGCGCAGATCTACTCCGGGTCTCGCGGGTACGGCCATCAGATCTATACCGATTACACGAAAAAATTCCGCGAGGTTGCTTCGAAGTACGACATTGAGCCGCCACATCCGGATCTGGCCTGTGTGCCACTCGAAGCGTCGGAGGCGAGCGATTACATCGGTGCGATGTGCGCCGCGGCCAACTACGCATATGCCAACCGACAGGTCTTGGCCCACCGCGTTCGCGAGTCGTTCGGCGAGACGCTCGACGGGGCGAATGAGCGCGTGCACACGGTGTACGATGTTGCCCACAACCTCGGTCAGATCGAAATGCACCAGGTCGAGGGGCGTCACATGCGCTGTTACGTCCACCGCAAGGGAGCTGCTCGCGCCTTCGGTCCGGGCACGCCGGGCATCTCGCTTCCGTACCGCGCGCTTGGACAGCCGGTGCTCGTGCCGGGCGGCATGGGCGAAACCGGCTGGGTTATGCTTGCGACGCGAGCGAGCATGCAGCGAAGCTTCGGATCGGCCTGCCACGGAGCCGGCCGCAAGATGGGCCCCCAGGAGGCCAGTGATGAGGTGGCCGCCGTCGACGACAAGCTGGAAGGAGAAGGCGTGCACGTCCGAACGGAAGCCGATGCCGCGACGTCAACGGTCAGTGCGCAGGAGAACGTCGAAGCCGTCGTGGAGACCATGACCGGTGCCGGCATCGCGAGTCGCGTCGCGCGGCTGCGACCGCTGGCTGTCGTGCACGGATAGCACGGAATGAGGGTACCTGCTCGGATGTCATTTCGCCGGGCAGTGCGCCGTACGATACGTTTTGGTGAAACGAGAAGCATTAATCAAAACGATATCGTAACGGTCCGCGCATGTTGCAGGTCTTTCACAGCTATTTGAGTGCGATGTGCGTATAGGCGTGTCAACCTCTTGTGGAATCAAAATCCAAGGGCTAGGCGCTTTCTGCCGGTGTCGGGTAACACTTGACCGCGCACCGTTTGAGCAGCGAGGCGTCGTTTCCGCCGAAATCCAAGAAAAAGCACGATCACAATGCCGACGCACAGTCGAACGCAACCCATGACACAGACAAACAAATCGGATCGCCTTCTCATCGTCGAGGATGACCAGGAGATGAGCACGGGGCTTCAGCTCTATCTGGAGTCTGAGGATTACGAGGTTACCATCGCATCCGATGGCGAAACCGGACAGGACCTGGCCACGTCGCTTCCGGAGTACGATCTCATCATCCTTGACGCGAAGCTGCCCGAACGCAGCGGATTTGACCTGCTGCGGGAGGCGCGCGCGGAAGGAGTGGACACGCCGGTGCTCATGCTAACTGGCCTCGGCGATCACGAGGACAAAATGCGCGGCTTCCGACTCGGCGCCGACGACTATCTGACTAAGCCGTTTTCCACCGAAGAGCTGCTCGCCCGCGTTCAGGCGCTGCTCCGGCGACAGGAAGAGCGCCAGTCGAAAAGCGGAAACGTATATGCCGTCGGCGGCCTGCGTGTGAATATCTCCGAAGAGCGCGTGACGCGCGATGGCGAAGAGGTCAACCTGACGGATCTTGAGTTTCGGCTCCTTGCCTATCTGCTGGAGCGGCGCGGACGTACCGCTACGCGAGAACAAATCCTCCGCGACGTTTGGGAGCTTCCCACCAGTGTCGAAACGCGCACGATCGACCGCCACGTGAACGCGCTCCGCGACGTCATGGATGGGGATGATGAAGACTCCTGGCCCATCCAGAGCGTCTACGGCATCGGATACAAAATTGTGGGAGCTGAGCGGCTGGACGCAGCGGAAGAAGTGTAGTTGAGTGCCTGCGCGCCACGCTGCCGCGCAGGCTTGCCGATTACGTGTCTTCTAAGCGGTAGCCAATACCGTAAACTGTTTTGATGAAGGTGGGGTCGGACGGGTCCGGTTCGACCTTCTTGCGGACCGACGCCATGTGCCGGTCGATTGTGCGAGTCACGATCTCCTCGTCAATGCCCCACACGTCGCGCAACAGCTGCTTGCGTGTCACTGTCTCGCCGCGGTACTGGATCAGGTAGCGGAGAATGTCGAACTCCAGAGCCGTGAAGTCGATGGGTTCCCCATTGCGATGGGCCTCATGGGTCGTAAAGTTGACCTCGACTTCGCCGACCTGGTACACGTCCATTGGCGCCTCGTCAGGGGGCATGGTGCGTTGGAGGATGGCCTTCACGCGAGCGGCGAGCTCCTCCGTGTTGAACGGCTTCGTGACGTAGTCGTCGGCACCCAGCCCGAACCCGTGCAACTTGGACTCCTGCTCGCCCTTGGCCGTCAGCACGAGGACCGGCGCGCTGAACCCCATCTCCTGGGCCTCTTCTAGTACCTCAAAGCCGTCCTTCTTGGGAAGCATGATATCGAGAAGGACGATGTCGCACTTCTCCGCCGTGCGCATGGCTTTAAGCGCGACCTCGCCGTCTTCGGCCGTCTCAACCTCGTATCCTTCCATGTCAAAAAATTCGCGGAGCCCCATACGAATGTCGGGGTCGTCCTCCACGATGAGCATATGGTGCGTTCGGTCCGTCGAGGTGGACATGAGTAGTCAGTACTTGATGATGATAGCAGAAAACAGTGAGCTGATTGGCACTCTTGGGCAAAAGCTCCAAAACATGCACTCTATAATATCGCAATGCTTTACCAAATGCGAAGCCGAAATGTTGGTTTCATGGTGAGTTTTCGGGGCGAGGGGATACTGAAAGCCCTCGGGCCGTATAGCGTTGTGTCATTAAGCACATCCTCTTCCTGCTGAACCAAACGCTGATCACGGATGAACGACGCCGCACAATCTTTTCTGTTCGACCTGCTCAACACGCCGAGTCCCACGGGGTTTGAAGGGCCGGGCCAACGCGTCTGGGCCGACTACATAGGCCAGCACGCTGACACCGTTGACCACGACGCCTATGGCACCGCCTGGGCTACGCTGGAAGGCACGGCCGACGGCCCGCGCCTCATGCTCGACGCGCACGTCGATGAGATCGGCTTTATGGTGCGCCATATCACGGACGATGGGTTTATCTACGTCAACCGCATTGGCGGGTCCGACCGGGCGATTGCGCGCGGCCTCCGCGTGCGCATCCTGGGCGATAACGGGCCGGTAACCGGCGTTGTCGGTAACACGGCTATCCACATCCGGGACACCAAGAACGAGAAGGTGCCCAAGGTCCACGAACTCTTTATCGACATCGGCGCCGACGACGCCGACGCCGTAGCCGACCGCGGAATTCGCGTAGGCCACCCGATGGTGTTCGACGTCGAAGCCAAGGCGCTGACCGACCACCGGATCACGGCGCGCGCCATCGACAACCGGCTCGGCGGGTTCATCATCGCACGCGTCGTAGAGCAGCTCGCGGGCGACGACGAGCGCCCTGCCTCTACGGTGCTTGCTACAAACTCTGTGCAGGAAGAGATCGGCGGCAACGGAGCGCAGATGATTACGCACCGCCTCCGCCCCGACATGGCCGTGGCGTTTGACGTCACCCACTCCACCGACTCGCCCGGCATCGACTCCAAGAAGCATGGCACCATCGAGATGGGCAAGGGGCCGACCGTCACGCACGGCACCTCAAACCATCCGAAGGTCGTCGAGCGGCTGGTTGAGGTGGCCGAGGCGAACGACATTCCGCTCCAGCACGAGCCGTCGTCGCGCCGCACGGGTACGGACACGGACAGCATCTTCAGCACCCGCAGCGGCGTCCCGAGCGCGCTCGTCTCCGTACCGCTCCGCTACATGCACTCGACCGTCGAGGTCGTCGATCTGCGCGACGTCGAGCAGTGCGTAGAGCTCCTCACCGCCTTCGTACACGCGATCGAGCCGGAAGAGGCGTTTACGGCTGACCTGTAGATGACAGGGAAGAGGAGAAGGGGTAAGTGGGGAAGAGGGGGCGGTCAGGCCCGACCGTTCATCTGCCGGTACTTGCGGACGATGCTAAAGGCCACCTCCAGCGACTGGTCGTGGTTGAGGCGGGGGTCGACGTGCGACTTGTAGGCGCGCTCCAGGTCGGTTTCGCTGAGGCCGCGCGCGCCGCCCATGCACTCGGTCACGTTCTCGCCGGTGAGCTCGAAGTGCACGCCGCCGAGGTGGGTGCCCTCGGCCGCGTGAATGTCGAACGTCTGCTCAAGCTCCCCGAGGATGTTTGCAAACCGACGCGTCTTGACGCCCGACGACGTGCGCTCTGTGTTGCCGTGCATCGGGTCGCAGCACCAGAGCACGGTTGTGCCCATCGACTCGACGGTCTGGATGAGTCCGGGAAGTTTGTCACCGACCGTGTCGGCACCGAGACGGGTAATGAGCGTGAGGCGGCCGGGCTCGTCGTCCGGATTGAGCGTGCGAATAAGACGCTGGAGCCGCTCGGACGTCATGTCGGGGCCTACCTTGAGGCCGATGGGATTCCGGATGCCGCGCATGTACTCGACATGCGCCTCGTCGGGATGGCCCGTGCGCTTGCCGATCCAGGGAAAGTGCGCGCTCAGATTGAAGGCGCCTTCCTGGTGGGGCACGCGGCGCGTGAGGGCCTCCTCATAGGGCAGATGGAGCGCCTCGTGGCTCGTGTAGAACTTGACGCGCTCGAGGCTGTCGACCGGCTGGTCGGTCACAGTCTCTAGAAACGCCAGGGTATCCTCGAGGTCGTCCACCATGGCGTAGTACTCATCCGACAGCGGGGAGTGCTGCATAAAGTCCAGGTCCCAGTACTCGGGGTGGCGCAGGTCGGCAAATCCGCCCTCGACGAGCGCTCGCACGAGATTGAGCGTGGAGGCCGAGTTCTGGTAGGCCTCAATGAGGCGTTGCGGATCGGGCGTGCGCGCCTCTTCCGTGAAGTCCGGACTGTTGATGATGTCGCCCCGGTAGCTGGGGAGCGTCGTACCGTTGCGCGTCTCGGTGGGAGAAGAGCGCGGCTTGGCATACTGTCCCGCGAACCGCCCGACGCGCACGACGCGTGTATTAAGCCCGTAGGTGAGCACAAGGCTCATCTGCATCATGATCTTGAGGCGGCTCGTGATAACATCCGCCGTGCAGTCGGCGAACGACTCGGCGCAATCGCCGCCCTGCAGGAGAAATCGCTCGCCGGCGGCCGCCTGGGCCAGCACCTTCTTGAGCCCCTTGACCTCCCACGAGGTCACAAGTGGGGGAAGGTTGGAAATGTGATCGAGCACGGTCTGGAGCTCGTGCTCATCTGGATAGGTGGGCAGTTGCTGGACCGGTTTGCTGCGCCAGGAGGACGGGCTCCATTCGTCGACGGTAGAAGTGCCAGACATAAGTTGAGTGCGAAAATATGGTGGGTGTGGGGCGGACAGAACAAGCTGAACGTTGTACAGAAAGCAGCCAACGGGACTTTGTTTCTCCCAGCAGTGGTTACTAGATGCAGACTGTGTGTAACAAAGCGATCAGGCACTCGACATAGTGTTTAGACCTGCCAACTTCTCGTCAACTGAAAGGTATCCAAGCATACCCATGGAATCTTCCAAATCACAGCCCGCCTCCACAATGACCGACGACGCTGAGCGTATCCTGGTGGTTGAAGATGACGAGGATATCGCAGACCTGGTCGAGCTTCACCTGGGCGATCTAGGATACGAGGTCGAGCTGGTGGACGACGGCACGGTGGCCCGCGACCGGGCGCTGGAAAATGATTATGCGCTGCTCATCCTTGACATCATGCTGCCCGGCATGGATGGGTTTGACGTGTGCAAGCAGGTCCGCGCAGAGAAGCCCTCGCTCCCCATCCTGATGCTCACGGCGAAGTCCGAGGAGGTTGACAAGGTGCTCGGACTCGAGCTCGGCGCAGATGACTATCTCACCAAACCGTTCAGCATTCGCGAACTCCTCGCGCGAGTGAAGGCGATCTTCCGTCGCGTCGAGGTCGATCAGGAAACGGCCCAGTCGGCAGAGAGGAGTCCCGTACGCTTCGATGAGCTGGTCGTCGATCCCGATAAGCATAAAGTCACCCTCGGAGGGGAAAAGGTCGATCTGACTAAGAAGGAGTTCGAACTCCTCCATCTGTTCATCCGAAATCCCGGACGCACCTTTGATCGGGAGGAGCTCCTGGACAAGGTATGGGGCTACCAGTACACCGGCTACAGCCATACGGTGAACACGCACATCAACCGACTCCGGAATAAAATTGAGAAAGACCCGTCGAATCCCCGGTACGTGAAGACCGTTTGGGGCGTCGGATATCGGTTTGCCGAACGCGAGGAAATTGCACAGTCCTCGTCGTGACAGGCTCCTGCACCTGGGGCTTTTGCCTGGCCCGTCCGGCGCACCATAGATTGAATTCAGAGGACGCCGCTTGCACGACACAGCTGACGACGAAGGAGTTGCCATGCGCATACTGAACAGTTTCTATGCGAAGCTCACGCTCGTCTTCCTGGTCCTGATCGTCGGATTGGGCATTCTCCTGGCCATTTTGGGCGTGCGCTCGGCGTACCAGTACACCATGGAGGTCGAGCAGCAGATCAACTACACGCTGGCTGAAGATCTGGCGCCGCGGTTCGAGCCGCTCATGCAGGATAGCATCAATCATGCGGCCGTCTCGCAGGAGATCAACGATCTGACCGGTATCAACCGGCGGATCGAGATTTACGTGCTGGAGAGCGACGGCACCATCAAAGCCTCCTTCGCCGATTCGGAAGCGTCCATTGACCAGTGGCAGGTCGACACCGATCCGATTGACCGATTTCTGGCAGGAGAGGATCTCCCCATCATGGGCGACGATCCGCTCCATCCGGATCGCAGTCGCGCGTTTTCGGTGGCGCCCATCTCCATCATGGACGACCCCGAGTGCTATCTCTACATCGTCCTGACGAGCGGCGAATATGCCTCGACGGCCAGCATGCTCCAGAACAGCTACATTGTCCAGTCTGGGCTCGTGGGGATGGGAGCTATCATCCTGGTCGCTGGGATTCTCGGCGTCTTTCTGTTCTACCGGCTCACCCGACGTCTGCGGTCTATGACGGATGTGGTGGCGCGGTTTGAGTCAGAGGACTTCGAGCCTCGTATGGAAGAGCAGTCGAATGACGAGCTGGGGCAGCTGGCTCGCTGCTTCAACCAGATGGCGGACACCTTGACCGAAACGATGGACGAGTTGCGCCGGGCGGATAAGATGCGGCGCGAGCTGGTGGCCAATGTGTCGCATGACCTGCGCAGTCCGCTCGCGTCTGTTCAGGGGTATCTGGAAACCGTGCTCATCAAAGAGGACTCGGAGAAGGATGCCCTACCGCCATCGAAGCGAAAAGAGTATCTGGAGACGGCCCTGCACAACACAGAACGCCTGAACAAGCTGGTCAAAGAGTTATTCGAGCTGTCCAAGCTGGATGCTAAGCAGGTGGAGCCTGAGATGGACGCCTTTCCGCTCGCCGAGCTTGCTCAGGATCTTGTGATGCAGTCCAAGCCTCAGGCAGAGAAGCAAGACATCGAGCTCGAAGCCGAATTTTCAGAGGGCTTGGAGCGCGTCCAGGCTGATGTTGCACTGATCGAACGTGCGCTATCTAATCTGATTGACAATGCGCTGAACTACACGCCGGAGGGGGGCGAGGTGCGCGTGAAACTCTCCCAGGAGAACGGATCCGTGCGAGCGCATGTCGTCGACACCGGGCCGGGCATTCCGGAAGAGGACCTACCTCGCATCTTTAATCGATTTCATCGCGTCGAGAAGAGCCGCGACCGCGACTCCGGAGGCGCGGGATTGGGACTTGCAATTACGCAGAAAATCCTGGAGCTGCACGACAGCAAGCTGCAGGTGGAAAGCGAAGTCGGGAGGGGAACTGATTTCTCGTTTGCCCTTCCAGCCGAGGGAGAAACTGAAAACGGGGCGCGCTCCACTGAGTCAAGTTCGGTATAGGTTCTTCTCCGAGGATCGAACGCTGTGGCACAGTTGCATGTCTCGCATCAGACGGAGTAGCTTCAGATCTGAGTCTCTTCCTTTCCCCCGACAGAAAACCGAGGGCCTGCTGACGGAAGGCCCCTCCGCGAGGGATGGTCGCTTTTCGCTTGTCGCGCTCGACGTCCGTTTGGGGGCTGAGCGCTGGCGGCGCTTGTCGGGAGCGCTTGAGAATGCTCCCCCTCACGAAGGGACGCGCACTGAGGCTGGCGTCGGCCTGCTCAATCGAGGCAGGACAGATCGGCAGCACCTGTGTGTAAAAACGTAAGAGAAATCCTCAGAATCGCCGACCGCATCGGCGATCCGCCGCTGCAAACTCGTACTCTAGCCCATCTTGTCGGTGCGGTTGGTGGATATGGGTGAGAATCAGGATGAGTGGGGGTTAACCAGATCCCTGTGGGGAAACAAGCGAATCCCCGATTAGGGAGTTCTCGCTCAAACCTTCTCTTTACGTAGCCCATTGAGAAGTGCGGACGGTGGGCTAGATGTTCTCAATCATAGTTTTTACCATCCAGCGTAGTCAAGACGAAGCAAGCCTGAACGTCTGGAAGCACGACCAGGGGGGCGAAGCAGTTCGAACCGATCCGGTACCACATTCCAACATGGATGACCTCGAAGAACTTATCGATGGACTGCGCCGCCGGATGGGACGACTGATTCAAGAAGTGCGACGTCTAAGAGAAGAGAACGAACGTTTGAAGGAAGAAAATAAGTCGCTTCGCGAAGAAGTCACGTTGGTTCGAATCTACAAGAGCATGGAGAACCGGGAGGAGGAATTTCCCACGCCTCGTCCCGATCAGATCGATCCAGAAGCCCACGAACTGTACCGACAGCTGCCGGAAGACTTTCGGTTCGCCGAGTTCTTCGAGATCGCCGATGAGAAGGGGGTGCGCGGGGATGAAGCGCGCTTGTTTCTCCTGTACTTCATTCGTCAGGGCATGCTGGCGCAGAAGGGAGGGCGTGTCGAGAAGCCGGACGACAACAACGCAACTCAAAGTAACGCACCCCAGCCGCAGACATAGAAACTACTGCTGGAGGATCTACCCGGTAGGAGCGCTGAGCCCGTCGTAGAGCGCGCTGTACTTTGATCGGATGTAGCGAAGCCAGGGGGCGGCGTCGAGCGACTGCCCCGTCACGCGATCGAGCAGGTCGGGGGCATCAAACCGGCGGCCGTGCTGGTGGATGTGCGTGCGGAGCCACTCAAGCAGCGGTTCGAATCGGCCCTGCGCGACGTCCGTATCGAGGTTCGGTAGATCTGCTCGGATCTGGTCGTGGAACTGAGCTGCTATCAGGTTGCCGAGCGCATATGTCGGGAAGTAGCCAAAGGCGCCGAGCGACCAGTGCACGTCTTGCAGCACGCCTTCTGCGTCGGTATCGGGGACGACGCCGAGATACTCGTCCATCAGCGCGCGCCAGCGACCGGGCAGCTCATTGACGCTGACGGTGCCTTCGATCAGCCCGCGCTCGATCTCGAAGCGCAGCATGATGTGCAGGTTGTACGTCACCTCGTCGGCCTCTACGCGAATGAGCGACGGCTCCACCGTGTTGATGGCGCGGTAGAACGCATCGAGCGGGACGTTGCCGAGCGCATCGGGGAAGGTCTCGCGAAGGCTGGAGTAGTAGTGCATCCAGAACGGGCGGCTCCGGCCGATCATGTTTTCGTAGAGGCGCGACTGCGACTCGTGGATGCCGAGCGAGGTCCCCTCGGCCAGAGGCGTGCGCTCAAGCGCCGGGTCGATGCCCTGCTCATAGATGCCGTGGCCGGCTTCGTGAAGCGTAGAGAAGAGGGCCGGGGCGAGTGCGTTTTCGTCGAATCGCGTCGTGAGGCGTGTGTCGTTGATTGAGAAAGACGTCGTGAACGGGTGCGCCGACGTGTCTAGCCGGCCGCGGTCAAAGTCATACCCGAGGTCGGAAACCACACGCTTTCCGAATGTGCGCTGCTCGTCCACGGGAAAGGATCCATGCAGAAAGTCTGTCGGCGGATTGGGCTGCTCGGCGATCGCGTCGACGATGGGCACGAGGGAATCGCGCAGGTCGGCGAAGGTGGTCGCGACGTCCTCGGTGAGCATGCCCGGTTCGTACTCCTGGAGGAGCGCGTCATACGGCTCGTTCTCGTAGCTGATTGCTTCGGCCTTCTCGACGTTGAGTTCCACGAGCCGCTCCAGGTGGGGCGCGAACTGTGCGAAGTCGTTTTCTGATCGTGCCTTCTTCCAGGCATGTTGGCCGCGCGAGCTCGCTTCGGAGAGGGCGTTGACCAGCTCGGAAGAAAGCGCGCTGGAGCGCTCATAATCGCGCCTCGTGACGCGAAGGAGCGCGGCATCGATAGGCGCTGCATCGGGGTCTACTTCGTCTTCAGCGTCGTCGAGGAGACGGCTGGTGGTGTCGGACGTAAAGCGTTCGTGGGCAAGCGTCTGCAGCGTTGCAAGCTGCTTGGTGCGCGCTTCGGCGCCGCCGTCGGGCATGTGGGTTTCCTGGT
>OBKM01000382.1_pt1 | contig 22236 bp, 25 predicted proteins | sample 1519691 | NCBI WGS metagenome assembly OBKM01 (sample SAMEA37050418, study PRJEB22526) | metagenome | biome: saline pan; feature: lake; material: water | place: Egypt | collected 2015 | depth 0.5 m | reverse complement strand
CAACCCGACGGCAGAGGGCTGGAAGAGCCCGGTAAGATCTACCATCAACATAGTATATGACCGTCAGCTGTTTAAACCACTCAACGTCTGTCAACGCCGTACGCCCGTATCCGAGTGCTGGCGCGGACGATAGACTCAACGAGTGAGGGTGGAAATCAGCGAAGATCCACTCAGACGTGTTCCCGATAATCAGCTACGGCGACAAGCTGGTACAGCGGTCTGCCGCTAGTACGTCGTGGTCAGATACTCCGTAACCGAATCGACCAGCTCCGGCTGGTAGGTCCAGAACCCTGTGTACTCCTCTGGCCTTCATTCTTCCGAAACGAGTGCTGCCTTTCGCGCCGGTTCGCCGGCACCGTCGTGAACGACAAACCAGCTCTCTGCCAGCTCCGGATCGTCCCCGGTATGGAGTGTGTACAGCTCTTCGTTTGGTACCGAGCCCGCCTTGCCGTACAGATGGACATCGACGCCGGCCGCTGCGATGTTCTCGTAGAGCTGCTGGGTGCCGAGCTCGTCTGCGACCCGGTCGATACGCTGGAAGCCGGTGTGGAGCGCTCCCGCCTGTGTCTCGAGCGCTCGGGTCTCGATCAACCGGCTGATCTTGACCATCTCGAGCTTGCCGCCGTTTTCGACGGCGTACTCGCTACGGTGGACGTACTCGAGCACCGCCGGGCTCACGCCAGCAGTCAGTTCCGCGTCTGCCTCGAGGGCTTCGAGACCGATCGCGTTGTGCAGCTCCGCAACGGGCGTGGCTGCGAGGACATCTTCCCCACGGTGTAACAACACTACGTTTGCGGGCTGATCGGTCGACAGCGTCGCGGTCTGTACCGAGACGTTGAGCCGGTCCATGTACTCCCGGATCTCTGCGAGGATCTCGTCGGGGCCGTCGTAGTTCGCGACCGTGAGCGTGTACCCGGCCGTCGCCATCGCGTCGATCAGTACCCCGAGTGACTCCGGGGCAGTAAACGCCGCCGGCACAGTTTCCCCACCGGTCGTACGTACCTGTTCGGCGCCAACTGCTGTCTCGCCCCGGTCGGCCGCGATGGGCTCGTCGGTGAACGACTGCCACTTTCCGGGGCCGTCTAATCCGCGAACGCGGATCTGTAACTCGGGACGGTCTCGCAGCTCGATCACGCCGGCGACCAGCCCTTCGAGGCGGCTGCCTGCCTGATCGTCGACCCCCGAGGTGAGCAACGAGAGGCTCGTCCCCTCGGCAGCCGACAGCTGATTGGTGACAGTATGCAGTAACCGGTACACCCGTTCGAAGGTGCTGTACACCAACAGCGACGAAACCGAGTCGATCAAAACGCGGTATCTGTCGACCCCGGCCTCGTGAAACGCTTCCAAGAGATCGACGATCCCGATCCCGATCCCGGTCAGATCGGCCGGCGATCCGGCCGAGTCGAGTCTGCAAGAGACCGTCTCTGGATCGGGTTCTCTGTCGGTGGCGTCGACGATCCCGAGGGTATCGACCGGTCCGAGCGCCCCGATCGTCTCGGCGACTGTGGTGGCATCACGGTCTGTCGTCACGACGACGGTACCCTCCCCGGCGGACAGTCCTTCCGCGGCGTACCGGTACCCGAGCCGCTGGAGGCCGACCATTGGGGGGCCTTCGCCCAACAGATGCGTCCCTGGCGCGAGTGGACCCGCAGGAATCGCTGCGGGTAGCTCGTAGTCCATGCATAGTGGTTCTCGCGGCAAAAAAAGGTCTTGACGGTCAGCGCTGTCTGCTCGGACCGACCAGCGCGTCGACGTTCTCGATTGCCGCCGGGTCTGGCGATGCGGTGCCGGCGGTGAGCTCGGCCACGTCGACGTACACGTGTACCTCGTCGTTCCGGTAGAACCGGGCCGCAAACTGCGGATGGTCGACGACGCGCACGTCGACGCGGTCGACCGGTGTCACGATGACGCTCTTGTCGGTCGCTCCGAGGACGAACTCGAAGCTGGTGATCTCGCCGTTTTTGACGCCGACGATCACATCACCGGATCCGAGCTCCGGTGCGTCGAGCCCGTTCGGTGTGAACGTGTGGTCGCTTCTGACCGTCGGCGGATCTGCCAGATCTTCCGTCACGGGAAGATCTTCGAGTGTCGCGTCCTCGTGGACGATGATGAGCTCCCTGTCCCCCTCGTACACCCGTGTGGAGTCGACAATATGCTCGCGCATCAAATTGTATCTTGTAGCCCAGGCGCTTGTATAATCTGTGCCTAACAACGGATAAAAAGGAGATGACGGCGACTCGCAGCCGTCGCGTCAGCTCTCGATCGGGATCTCGCGGCCGGTCGCCGTAGCACCCTCCTCGACGGGGAGGGTCACCTCGAGGATACCGTTGGTGTACTCGGCGTCGATCGCGTCGTCGTCAACGTGCTTGGGGAACCGGAACCGACGGTGATACGTTCGTCGCTGGTTCCGATCCGTGTCCTCGCGCTCGGCTGCGACGTTCAACACCCCGTCGTCCCAGGCGACGGTGATCTCCTCGGGCTCGAACCCCGGAAGCTCGAGGCTGAGCACGAACGCACCGTCTTCCTCGAACAGTTCGTAGTCTGTACCACCGGTTTCGAACAGCTGGCTGGGGAAATCAAGCCCCTGGATCCACGAACTGGGTGTCGTCTGTGGCAGTGCCATTATCTGACACCTCTACAGACCAATCTATGTTTGCGGTTCTAATTAAATCTTTCGCTACTACCGGGACGGACGAAACCCACAATGTGTCGGGGAAACGAGCCTCTCGTGATGGGCTACCGGACCGTCGCCGAACGTGGGACCGCGCGGTTCGAAATCCGTGGGTCGCGGTTCATCGGACACGTCGAGCCGGTCGAGACCGTCTCGGCCGCGGAGGAGGTGACCGAAGAGATCCGTGCCGATCACCCCGAGGCGACCCACGTGGTGCCGGCGTATCGCGTGCGGGCAGACCCGCTCAGGGAGTGGGCAAGCGACGACGGTGAGCCCTCAGGAAGTGCCGGGTCGCCTGCGCTTACCGTACTCACGCGGGAAGCACTCGAGAACGTCGTCGCCGTCGTGGTCCGATACTACGGTGGGACGAACCTCGGCGTCGGCGGACTGGCCCGAGCATACGCACGGGGAGTCAAAGACGCGATCGAAGCCGCAGGGGTGACCGAACGCCGCCCGCACGAGCGCATCACCGCGATCGTCGCCTACGACGACTCCGGGACCGTTAGAGGGATTCTCGAAAGTGCAGCGGTGGAGTTCGAGGCGACCTACGAGACCGACGTTCGCTTCGAAATCTCAGTGCCGACCGATGAGGCCTCGGACCTCCGAGACCGCCTCCGGAACGCGACCAGCGGACGGGCGACGATCGAGTGATCCGCCGTTCTCGGTGTGAGGGGCTCACATCGACACGAGAACGGGTGGCCTGTGGGCTGGGCCGGTGCCCCGGCGGATACACGACCACCAGGAGACTCATGCCGTTCTGAACGCCCGGTCGCCAGCGTCACCGAGCCCGGGGACGATGTACCCATCCTCGTCGAGGTGATCGTCGACACTGACTGTCACGAGCTCTGCGTCGGGATAGGCCTCACCGACACGCTCGAGCCCAGGACGCGCGCTGACCGCGGAGAGCACGACCAGCGTTTCGGGCTCCCCGTTTCGGGTCAGCTCGTCGAGAACCGCCTCGATCGTGCTTCCGGTCGCGAGCATCGGGTCGGCGACGATCACCAGATCGTCCGGCCGGATCTCCGGGAGCTTGACGTACTCGACGGTGATGGGGAAGCTCCCGCTCTCGCTCATCCCGGCCGACTCGTCGCGCGAGGCAGAGACGACACCCTGTCTGGCTGCCGGAAACGCCTTGAGCAGTCCCTCGACGAACGGCGTCGCCGCCCGGAGGACGTTGACGATGACGACGTTGTCGAGACCGTCGACGCGCTGACCCGTCGTCTCCGTGAGCGGCGTCTCGACGGCGACAGACGCCGTCGGCAGTCGACTGTCGATGATCTCGTATCCGCAGATCCGCCCGAGCTTCACCAGCCCCTTGCGAAACGCGATCTGGCTGGTCTCGACGCTTCGCAGTTCCGTGAGGACGTGCTGTGCGAGCGAGTGAGTCACAACCGAGGCGTGCTCGCCGTCTTCGATCGTCATAGCCGAAAATTTCGCGAGGGACTGTATAAATCACCGCCATTGAGTCCAGTTCCGTGGATCGACAACGTTTAAGCCCGTAGACCCAGTATAAAAGTCTCGACGGAATCCCCACGAGTTCAAATCCATGTCAGAGATCGAAGAGAGTGTATCTGGATTCAAGCGCCAGGGCGATTGGATCACTGTCGTCAAACACGGCGAGAAGATCGTCAGGGCCGTACACGAGGTGGCGATGGCCGACGACACACCGAGTGTCGACGAAGATGCTCTCGCCGAGTTCGACGAGTGGCGGCCGAAAAGCCACGAGCGGCTCGATGAGGACCTCAACGAGAAAACCGCACAGCAGGCAAGCGTCGGGGAAGGTGCCGGCGAACGGGAGGGAAAAGGTCCGGACGAAGATCTCCGGACCGCCGGTGAGAAGCTCGCCGAATCCTCGAAACACCTCGACGAGCCAGACGAGGCGGCCGGCCAGCTCGGCAGGTCGATCGATTACGTCGCTCGGGCGGCCGACTCAGCCGGGCGCAAAGCGTTCCGGAAGGTCGAAGACGCCGTCTACCGGAACGTGATGACACAGATGTCTCCGTACTACTTCGATAACGGCCTGGTGAGCGCGAACCTCTCCCGAAACGGCCGGGGAAAGGGGTCCGAGTACGTCTTCGAGGTCAATATAAACGACGACGAGCTGAAAGAGCTGGTCTCAGAGAAACTCGCCTCCTTCGAGGAGGTCGACCGGTGGCACGTGGATACCCGAAAACAGACCGCGGCCGTCGAAGCCGCCGAAGGCGTCGAAGTCCCCGACGAGACAGAGACCGTCGAGGACGATCAAGGTAGCGCCGACCGGATCGACGCGAACACGAACTGAGAGGTTCGCTCGCGTCATCGCTCGGGGTGGATCGGTGCGTCGAACCCGCCGCGAATCAGCGGTCTCGCAATATGTCGTCGTGCGCGCGGCGGCACTTCGTACCAGCCAGGCTCGAGCGTCCGATCGAGCGGCCGGTCTACGCGGTCGGGTGCAGTCATCGAACAGCGCCGACACCGGTAGCCGGCGTCTGCTCCGGCCGAGCTCATCGACCGACCACACTCCGGACACGTCGGCGTGACACGTTCGGTCTCGACGGGCTCGCGGAGCGCGAACTTCTCGAGTTTGAGCGTTCCGTCTGCGACCTCGCCACAGACGGTCACGCGATCGCCGACCCGGACCGACCGTACCCGATCTCGGAACCGCTTCGTGGGCTCGAAGGCGACACACGAAACGGACGCAGACGGGGACTGCTCGGTTGCGAGGCCTGGTCCGGGGTCGCAGTCTCCGACGGCGAAAAAGACGTGCCCGCCCGCCCTCGTCTCCGGCGAACTCGTGACAGTCGCCGTCAGTCGGTAGGCACCCCCTTCCGAGACCTCCTCGAGCGAGGCCGACCGGAGGTGTGCGTCTGTTCCCTGATTCGTGAGATACAGCTGACGATCGGCAACCGGTTCGCTCTCGATCGCCCGGGCGACGGCACACACCGCGTCGGGATCGTCTCCACGGATCCCGTGTAACACCGGCCCAGGGGTGTGTGGGACACAGACCGTCTCACCGGCGGTCCGATCGACCGTGTCCCAGACGGTCGGGTACGCCTCGGCTGCGGCGGCGAACACAGTGGCATCGTCGACGTCCCGATCGGTTCCCCACCGCTCGGGCCGGCGATAGGAGAGACACTCGTAGCTCCAGTCCCACTCCGCAGCGAAGGCACTCCAGGCACCGACCGCGGCGAGTGCGCCGATCCGCCCTCGGCCACGGCCACTTGCTACAGCGTGAAACGCCGGGGCGGCGAGTATCGCCTCGGCATCGGCGATCGAGAGCGTCTCCTGGACCGCGGCCGCGGCGAACTCGCTCGCTGCGGCCGGCACGTCGGTCGGTGTCCCTTCGAAGACGACCGCCCCGGGGCTCGTCCGTTCGTCATCGGCGGCCAGATCCAACGCCGCCAGGGCACACCGGAGTGCCGCCTCGGCCGGAAGCTCACAGTGGATCGCGACGGCACCGTTCCCTCGTGTTTTGTGCTCGACAGCGGGGTTGAGCCGGATCAACAGCGCACGCTCGACGCGTCCCCCCGCGTCCTCGATCAGCTCGACGAGCCGAGCCCCGGCGTAGGTCGTACACATCCCCTCGGTGCGTGAATCCGTGTCGTCGATACCGATGACGGTCACCCGTCCACGTACGCAGTCGACGAGTAACGACTTTTTGGAATTCTTCCGGCTTCCCGGGCGATCCCGCGAGCCATCGGGTCCAACGGGGCGGTGAGACCGTCATTTATAAGTCGTCCAGCACAGTCAGTATCGAACAGTGGGTGAGTACTAACAGATGGTTCAATACTCCCGGCGGCGCGGGCTCGGAGCGGTTCCACAGTCTTGGCGACTGCTGCTCCCGGCGTGGCTCTCGATCGCAGCCGTGACGCTACTCGTCGGCGCGATCAGGCTGGCCGGCGTCTCGATTCCGATGTCGGTCCAGCTGCTAGGATACCTCATCGGGATGGTCGCGATCAACCTCCCGCACGGCGGATTCGAGAACCTCCAGAACCTCCGGACGCGATCGGCCCGATACCAGCTGGTGTACGCCGGTGCGTTCCTCCTGATGGTGTCTGGGTTCATCGCGCTGCTGTTCATCAACGCCGTCGTCGGCGTGTTCCTGATGATCCTCGTCGCCGTGGCGAAAGGCGGTCTCGGAGGCGTCGCCGTGCTCGATGCAGTCGTCGGGAGCGATCACATCCACGGTCGTCTCCAGCGGTGGCTCGGGGCGGCGATCCGAGGCGGGGCCGTGATGTTCGTTCCATACGTCGCCTTCCCCGAGACGTTCGAACAGTACACCGCATTCATGGTAGATGTCTTCGACGAGGGTGCTCTGTCGGCAGCGACGTATGCGTTCCACCCGATCAGCTACTACGCGATCCCGGCCGCGATCGGACTTGGTGTGCTCGGCTATCTCGGGCTGAGCTACGTCCGCGATCCGGGCACCGGTACGTGGCTGGCCGACGCCATCGAGATCGGCCTGTTGATCGCGTTTTTCTCGGTCGTTCCGGTCGTCCTCGCAGTGGGACTGTACTTTCCACTGTGGTACACCGCCCGACAGGTCGCACGGTCGGCGGCAGTCGACCGTGATCGGCCGGTCGAGGACGACGCCTGGATGGCCGACGACGACCGTGATCAACAGGTGAATCTGGTGCTCAACTGGGGAACGTTCATCGTCGGCGGTGTGTTCACCGGACTGTTGATCGGCGCGTTGTGGGTCGTCTCCCCCGAGTCGGCGCTCTCGATCACCGAGCCGGTCTACGACGACGCTCTGACTGCCCACCTCGCAGCTGGCGTGGTCTTCTACACCATCTTCGTGAGCATCATCGCCCTACCCCACGTCGTCGTCGGCGGGATCTTCGACCGGCAGGGCATCTGGTTTATCCCCTAACCGCTAACGCCAGCTCCGTTCGAGATCGATCTCGTCTTCGGTCGGGAACTAAAAACTGGGATTCAGTAGAACCTGACGGCTGTAATTGCCGGGAGTAGCTACTGCGAAGTTACAGTTCGGCGTATCGGTGGACGAGGACGGGGAGCGTCACCTGTGACGAGCGCTCCGATGCGTGCACGCTCACGGTCGCAGATCTCGGGACGGCGTCGCGGAGATCCTCGAACGATATCTCTGGTCGAACGACGCGAGTGCCGTCTTCGTACACGTGGCGGTGTGTTACGGCGGGAGTAGACGGTCTCGCGCGGGAGTAGCTGTCTTCGTCCACGTCTCCGTCGATATCCTCTAGCCGCACCTGTTCGATGTTGACCCAGACACCCGCACCCGTCCGATAGTCCTCGAGACGCTCTGTGAGGTGCCGTGCGACGCGCGTAGTCGCGATCGCAGTCGCCCACTCGTCGAGCGATTGGCCCTGCGGTGTGCTCCGGTCAACCTGGTGTGAGAGACTGATCCGTGCTGCCCTTCCGAGGCGCAACGTCTCCTCGAGATCGATCTCCGGGTCGCTGCCCGCACACCCTGCTACTGTCGGAGATGCCAGAGCCCCAGTTAACAGCAGGGCCCGTCGGCGAGACAGTCGAGAATCTGAGCACCCGAACATCGATTCTGATCGCCACACGTCTGTCTGGTGCTAAACTGTGCGTGATCGTACAAATAACTCCTGCTATCGCACCGCCAGGGCACGCGCTCGCTCGTCGACGTACCGGATTGCTTCCCTCCAAGGTCAGCCGGCGTCTCTCAGGACCGCGAGTGGAGTACGTTCGAGCACCGGAGTGACTCGGTACCGACTGTCTTTTCATCTGCGGACCCAGGAGACCACCCCAGCAGGTGTCTTGGCGGATTCTCACTCGCTAATCCAGGGCGGACTCGCCCGCGGCGGGCTAAAGACCTCGACACCCTTGACGGGTACTTCGCCGTCGTTGGCGGCCGCGTGGGGTTCGTTCGGCTCGAGGACGTACGACTCCCCCTGTCTGAGCACGCGCCGTTCGCCGTCGACGATAAGCGTCAGCGTTCCGTCGACGACGTACCCAGCCTGCTCGTTGTCGTGGCTGTGTTCGCCGACGGTGGCGCCGGGTTCGATGTGAAAGCGCTGGACGCTCGTGCGTTCGCCGGCGGCCAGCTGCGTGAGATACACGCCCTCGAGGACTTCGACAGTCTCGCTGTCTGCGGGAGCTTCTGACTCCATGTCCGATCGAGCGGCTGGACGAACCGTAAACCTCTCGGCGGGCAGGAAAAGGAGTGTGTCGTCCCGAGCGAGAGATTCTTTTCGACGGACGATAATCACCGTCTATGTACGCGGTTGTGGGGTGTGACGAGTGTTCGGCGCTGTGGATCGTCGAGGGACGACCCGACACCAGTCGGTGTCCGCGGTGTGGACGAACCCGGGGCCACGAGAAGCGCCGAAAGTTCGTCACCACGGACGATGAAAACCACGCTCGCGAGGTCCGTTCCTCGATGCTCGCCGCCCGACAAGGAGAGGACGAAGCGTTCGCAGAGCTCGATTCGTTCGCCGAACTAGACAGACAGGTCGAGACGGCCGGGATCGACGACGAAACGTACCTCGAGGAGTCGGGACTCGACCCGGAGCAGATTGCAACGGCAGCCGACACGGACACGACCAGTCAGAGCAGATCGGAGATCGTCCGCGAGGCCGTTCGGACCGCCGACACGCCGACCGAGACGGAGGTGATCGACTACGCGAGCGAGCGTGGTGTCCCCCCAGAGTACACGAGACGAGCACTCGCGAAGCTCGTGCGGGCCGGCGAGGCGATCGAATCCGGCGGAACATACCGCCTGGTATAGCAATCGACTTACCCACACGGTGTGCACGACCGGTAGAGATGTTCGACGAGATCATGGAGAAGTTCTCGGACTCGCCGGGGCAACAGCGGGTCATCCGCCTGCTGTTAGAGCGGGGGTTCTCGGTCAACGACGAGGGCCGGGTCGTCTCCGGTGGGATCGAGATTCCCGACACTGGCATCGCCCGCGAGGCAGACGTCGACCGGCGCGTCGTGGATGCCACGACAGACGCCGTGCTCACGGACGATCAGCTGCGGCCGATCTTTCAGAACATCTCGGCGATCCCGAGCCTGATGGACCTCGCGCCGGTGCTCGATCTGACCGTGCTGACCGTCGCGGTGGAAGACGCCCAGAAGCCGGGGATCGTCGCTCAGGTGACCGGGCTGGTTGCCGACCACGACGTGTCCATCCGGCAGGTAATCAGCGAAGATCCCGAGTTCACCGACGAGCCACGGCTGTATCTCATCGCCGACGGTGAACTTCCGGGTGAACTGCTCAACGAGATCCGTCGGCTTGCGTTTGTCAGACGGATCGAGCTGGCCTGATCAGGAAAGCGCCGCGAGGACGGCGTCCCCGTCGACGAACGGAATCCCGTTCCGATCGGCGTAGGACCGCGCCGCCGCGCGATCAAGCGCACCGTTGCCGTCGGCGAGCATCTCACAGACGACAACGGCCGGAGCGAGCCCGGCGGCCTCGGCTAACGCGACTCCGAGTTCGGTGTGTCCTCGTCTGTCCGCGAGACTCGGAGCAGCCCGAAGCAGGGGAACGTGCCCGGGGGATCGAAACGTCTCGGCGAACGCGAACTGCTCTGGACGCTCTGCTGCCGTCCCGAGGGTCTGGATCGTCAGCGCGCGATCCTCGTCGGTGATTCCCGTCCGCGTCTCGCGGTGATTGACAGAGAGTGAAAACGACGATCGCTCGTCGTACGCCAGCTGCTGGTTGGCAGTCGCTGGGTGGTCGAGCGCCGCTTGGATGAACGGCAGCTCGAACGCCTCGGCGACCGCCTCGCTCAGCGCTACACAGATCAGCCCACCGGCATCAGACCGCAGCCGCGCGACCGTCTCTGGGGTGACCGCCGTGGCGGGATAGACCAGATCGGTCTCTGCCTCCCGATCTGCGGCGTCGTAGAGACAGATCGGCTCGCCACCTTCCAGTGCTTCGAGTGCGTCGTCGACGGTCGTGAGAGATTCTGCCATCACTGACTCTCCACGGTGACGGTCACCTCGTCGCCGTCCCCGATGGCCAGCGCCTCCCGGAGCCGGTCGGGCGCGATGAGCTCGAGATTGTCTTCGCCGTGGTGGGTCCGCTCGGGAGCGATCACGTGGACCTGCTCGTACGTTCCGGAGGACCCGGAGCTCCCGTCGCCGGGCACGATGGCTGCGGGATAACAGTAGGCGGGACCGTACGTCCGTCCCTCGTCTGCCCAGCCGTCGATCGTGATCGGCTCGAGGCCGCCGACGCGTGGCCGACGGGCGATGCTCTCATCGTCGAGGGCGACGTTCAGCGTTCCGGGATACGGTTCATACTCTAGCCGGTCGCGGAACTGCTGCATATATCCCGACAGCGAGATGTAGTGACTGCCCTCGCCCATTCCGGTCGTCACCGATCCGGTTAGCGTGACCGAGCGCTCACCCTCGAAGATCCGACGGTACGCGGCGTACTCCTCGCGGAGACTTCGCTCGCCACGCTCTGTGATCTCGATCCACTGTCCGTCCCCGACGACTTCACGCTCGATGAACGATCCGCCTGCCAGCTGTCGCAGACGTCGAGACGCCGTCTGCGTGGAGGCGTCTAGCCGGTCTGCCAGATCTGCACAGGAAAGTTTCTGTCGGCTCTGGAGAGCTCCCACGAGGGCGAGCTGCTTGAGTGTCGCCAGCCCGGAGTCATCGAGCGAGTGCCGAGTCGTTGCCATGAATCCCAATTGTGCGAGTCTCGGTTTAAGCGTACCGGATCTGGTATGCGTAACGTATCTGTTACGACAGGTCACTCCGAGGAGCGAGAGCTGCGGGGAGAGCCGCCGTCGCTGGCTGGATCGGCTTGTTCGGGAGGGGAGTCGACGGGTTCGGGTGTGTTCTGTCGGCCCCCTCTGTCGTCGAACATGTCGGCGACCGAATCCTGTTCGGTGTCGCCAAATCCGGCACTCAACAGCCGCGTCAGCGCTTCTTCGACCCCTTCGTCGGTTTCCGTGTATCGGTCGGGATCGACCTCGATGACGAAGCCGGTCGTGATGTTCGGTGCGGTCGGCATAAACAGGATCTCCTTGCCGTCGTCTGTCGTCTTGCCGGTTTTGAATGCCGTCATCCGAAGGTCGTCCCAGACTTCGATCCGGACCGGTGCCTGGAGGTCGCTCGTCCCCGAGAGTGCGGTTTCGACGGCCATCTTCGAGGCGTTGTACACCACTCGGAGCCCGGGGAGTTTGTTGATGAGTTGATCGAGCGCACCCTCGATGATCACTCCCGCGGCCGTCCGCATCAGATACCCGACCGAGAACACGAGCAGCGTGAAGACGACCAACGAGAGCCCCACCCGAACCGGCTCGAGTGCCAGTATCGGGGATCCAGACGGGACCGGGATGCGAGCCAGGTAGCTGTAGATCCAGGCGAGAACGACGACCGTAACGAGTATCGGGACGAGAACGACCAGCCCACTCGCGAAGTCTCGCTTCCACGTAGCCATCTGTCCGATGTTTGTTGTGTAGTGTCTTGAGTGCTTTCGTCTCTCCGGGTCAGACCGGGCTGATCGCGCGTACGGCGAGAGCGGCGTTCTGCTTGCGTTCCGCGAGCCGGCGGTAGAAGTACGACGCCCATTCGGTGCCGTACGGGACGTACTGCCAGACGTCGTGGTGGGCCGCGAGCTCCCGTTGGGCCGTCGATCGGACTCCCGCGAGCATCTGGATCTCGTAGTCGGTGTCGTAGGTCTCGCTCAGATCGGCCGCCAGCGAGACCATCGCAGGGTCGTGGCTGCCGATGCCGACGAGCTCGAGCGTTTCGAAGGCCGTCCGGACGTGCTCGCGCATCGCCGTGTCGACGTCGGGCACGGTAACCGATTCCGGCGGCGTGTATCCGCCTTTCACGAGCCTGACCCGGCCTCCGACTGCCGCGAGCCGGTCGAGATCCCGGCCCGTTCGTTTGAGGTTCGCCTGGAGACAGACACCGACGGTATCGTATTCGGACGCAAGCGCCTCGTAGGCGTCGAGGGTTGCATCGACGGTGGTGTGATCTTCCATGTCGATCCAGACGAACACGTCGTGGTCGGCGGCGTACTCGACGACCGCCGCGAGGTTCTCCCGGAAGTACTCCTCGCTGTCGTCCAACCCGAGCTGTGTTGGCTTGACCGATAGTCGTGCCCGGAGACCGGCGTCGTCGATCGACGCGGCGAGTCGTTGGTACCGGCGGGCGTCGGCTGCGGGCTGCATGCGGTCGGTGTAGTGTTCGCCCAGCCGGTTGACGATCGCGCCGATTCCGTCTTGGTTGAGCTGGCGGGCGTGCTCGAGTACGCCGGGCTCTGTCTCTCCGCCGACGAACTGGTCCACCACTGGTGGGAGCATGTCAAGGGACGATTCCAGTCCCGCTGACATGAGCGTAACGACTCCGGCGGTTGTCGGGTCGGCCACGCCGATAGCCAAACATAAGCCGTCGGGCTGGTGACCGACGCGTATGGATGTGTATGCGGTCGTCGTGACGGCCCTGTGGGCGATGTTACCGGCGTACGTGCCCAACAACGCTGCGGTGCTTGCCGGCGGTGGCCGTCCGATCGACGGCGGACGCCAGCTCGGCGGGCGTCGGCTGCTGGGCGACGGTAAGACGTGGCGTGGGACGGTCGTCGGCGTCGCTGCCGGGGCTGCTCTCGCGGTCGGGTTGAACCGTGTCGCCGACCCGGTCGGTTCGACACTCGCCGTCGATCTCCCCGAGTTCGTGGCTCCAGCCGTTATCGCCTTGCCACTCGGAGCGATGCTCGGTGACATCGGCGCCTCCTTTCTCAAGCGTCGGACCGGCCGGGAGCGTGGTGCACCCTTCCCCGGACTCGACCAGCTCGATTTTGTCGTCGGCGCAGTTGTCGCTGCAGCGGTCGCCGCTCCCGGCTGGTTTGCCGACGTGTTTACCCTCCCGGTGCTCGTCGCCGTGGTGCTGGTGACTCCCGCCTTGCACGTGGGGACGAACGGCCTTGCCTACGTGATTGGACTGAAAGACGAGCCGTGGTGATCCCAGCCGCTGGATAGAGCTACAGGGCGCTGTGGGGCGATTCGGGGAGTAGTCTGGATGCCGCCGGACTGTCCGGGTGATCTCGAGTCTCCGAGCCAAGTGTCCTCGGTCTCCCGGACCCCGGGACAGATACCTGTGTGTTTTTTACCGGGCGCACGCTGGATCAGGTGATGAGTGACCGCGAACGCGAGCTCCGGCTCGCGACCAGAGGCTCCGCGCTCGCGAAACGACAGGCCGAACTGGTCAGGGAGCGCCTCGAGAGCCGGCGGCTCTCGGTGACCCTGGTCGAAGTCGAAACCACGGGTGACGTGAGCGACGAGCTGATCAGCGAGCTCGGAACCACCGGCGCGTTCGTTAGGAGTCTCGACGAGCACGTGTGCGACGGCGAGGTCGACGCCGCCGTCCATTCGATGAAAGACATGCCCACCGAACAGGCCGAGGGGCTGGTCGTCGCCGGGATTCCGGAACGAGCGGCGGCCGCGGACGTGCTGGTCACACCCGACGGAACGACCCTCGAGGAGCTCCCGTCGGGAGCGACCGTCGGCACCGCGAGTCTACGCCGACGAGCACAGCTGCTCGCCGACCGTCCCGACCTCGAAGTCGTCGGGCTGCGCGGAAACGTAGACACACGCATCGAGAAGCTACTCGGTCCGGGACTCGCCCGTGAACACGACCGGCGGCTGGCGGCCCACCCTGAGGAGGAGGAGGAGGCCACCGACGAGCCAGCCGATGCCGACAGGGACCGAGATACAGACCTGGAGACACAGTCCTCGGGGGCTGCCTCGACCAGCGGAGACGAAGACGGCGACACCTCAGCGGACGGGCCCGACGGGCAAAGCGACGTTCAGTTCGAACGGTCGCCGACGGAGTGGGTCGAGAGTCTCTCGCCGATCGAACGTCGAGCCCTCGAACGGGCCCGAACGGAGACAGCGACGGATCGAACGGAGTACGACGCAATCTGTCTCGCGGAAGCCGGAGTGTCCCGGAGCGATCTTCTCGAGCAGCTCGCGACCGAACGGTTCGATCCGACGGCGTTCGTGCCGGCACCCGCACAGGGTGCGATCGCGGTGACGGCACCGGACGATGAGACCGCCGAGCTGATTCACGACGCGATCGATCACCCGCCCACGCGGGTCGCAGTGACCGTCGAGCGGACGATCCTCTCGGAGATTGGCGGCGGCTGTGTCGCCCCGATCGGGATCTACGCCCGACTCCGTGGCGCAGTCGTCTCGACGACCGTTCGGGTACTCTCACAGGACGGGACAGAACAGATCCGGGCGTCACGTGATCTCGCCGTCGAGCGACACGCCCAGGCAGCGAGGTCTTTCGCCAGCGACCTCGTCGATCGCGGCGCGGCCGAGCTCGTTGCGGCGGCGCGTCGCGAGGATCCCGACGAACGAAAACGATGAGCACGCCGACGGTCGCGGTGTTTCGACCCGACGACGGTCGCCTGGCTGCTGCGGAGGCGACGCTGTCCGAGCTCGGTCTGGAGCCGGTAGGCGATCCGATGTTGGCGGTCGAGCCGACGGGACAGAGCCCCCGCAAGGACGCGGCAGTCACCGTCTTCACGAGCGTTACCGGAGTCGAACGGGCCGTCGCTGGCGACTGGACGCCCAGCGACAGCGTGGTGTGTGCGATCGGCGCCACGACCGCAGAGGCGCTCAGCGAGGCGGGCTATTCGGTCGATCTGGTGCCGGAAGAGTACTCGTCGACGGGGCTACTCGACGCGCTCGAAAGCGACGTGTCGGGCCGCAGGGTCGAACTCGCACGGAGCGATCACGGATCCGAAACGCTTCCGGCCGGACTGATCGAAGCTGGCGCGTACGTCCACGAGACGATTCTCTACCGGCTGGTTCGACCGCCGGAGGCCGGCCGGTCGGTCGCCGCAGCGGCCGCTGGACGTCTCGATGGCGCGCTGTTCACCTCGTCGCTCACCGTGGAGCACTTTCTGGAGACAGCCAGAGAGCAAGGACGGCACGCACCGGCGGTCGCCGGGCTCGAGGAGGCGGTCGTCGGTGCGATCGGTACGCCCACCCGAGAGACTGCCACGGCGGCTGGAATCGACGTCGACGTGGTTCCAGAGCGGGCCTCTTTCGAGGCACTCGCGAGACGGCTCGCCGAGCAGCTCAGGGCCTGACGCTCAGAGCGGGCCGAGAGCCCGACGTGTTTTATACATGGGGATCAGACCCTCCGAATATGCGAGAGACAGTCAGCACCGATCAGGCGCCGGCTGCGGTCGGTGCCTACAGCCAAGCGACGGCGACTGATGAGCTCGTGTTTACCGCCGGTCAGATTCCGCTTACGCCCGCGGGCGATCTGCTCGACGGTGCCGACGTCGACGTCCAGACCGATCAAGCACTCGAGAACGTTGGGGCGGTGCTTGATGCCGCTGGGTCGGGCATCGATCACGCGGTGAAAGTCACGGTGTACATGACCGATATCGACGACTTTGAGGAGATGAACTCGGCCTACGAGGCGTTTTTCGACGGCGATCCGCCGGCCCGAAGCGCCGTCCAGGTTGCAGCCCTACCCAAGAACGTCGACGTCGAGATCGAGGCCATTGCCGTCCGGCCGGAGGCGAACGAAAGGACTTAATCGGGCGCTGGGCGTACCACAGATCGAGCCAGGATGGCCGAACGGTAAGGCGCACGCTTGGAGAGCGTGTTCCCTCACGGGATTCTGGGTTCAAATCCCAGTCCTGGCGTCCTATCAGATTTCTAAAACGATCCAACCGCCGGGAGATACATCGTCAACGGCTACACCCAACGTAATATTTACAAAACAGGGTGGCAACTACCTGCATAGATGGCAACAAACGACGTGACTGATCGGATTTCAAACCTCACGCTTCCGGAGCTGGTAGGCGTATTTCTGGCGCTTGGAGCGATACTGCTGGGTATCGACCTCGTGCGGCTTATCCTGACCAACGAGATTGAGCTCATATTGGTGCTCAGTCTGGTCTGGAACGGGATCGTCGACTCGCTGTACATCGGGCTGGCCGCGATCGGTCTGTCGATGACCTACAGTATTCTCCGCTTCGCGAACTTCGCACACGGGGACTTTATTACCGCTGGTGCGTTCAGCGGGTGGACCGTCGCGTACATTATCGGCGGCATCGGTGCTGCCGACCTCGGAAGTCGATTCCTGCTTGACGCGGACGGCGGTGCCCGCGCCGGCGATCTCGGAATGGACATTCTCGCGTCGCCGCTTGCGATCGTCATCGGACTCCTCGCAGCGATCCTCATAACAATTAGCGTAGCGCTTGCTGTCGACCGGCTTGTGTTCAAAAGGCTCCGTGACGCAGACGGAATCAGCCTGCTGATCGCAAGCGTCGGCGTTGCGCTTGCAATGCGATACGTTATTGCCTTGATCTACACACAAGACTCCCGCGGCGTGGTCGCGAGCGCGCCACAGCCCGGGCTCCCGGTCATCGGCGAAACGAACCTCCACGAGCTCACGCTGGTCGTGCTTGCAGTCTTGTTGATCGTCGGCGTCCACCTGCTGTTGCAGTACACGAAGCTGGGCAAATCGATGCGCGCGATGGCCGACAACAGAGATCTCGCGCTCGTCACGGGGATTCCGACCGAACGAGTCGTCGCAGCGACGTGGATCATCGGCGGCGGGCTCGCGGGGGCGGCCGGCTACCTCATTGTACTCGATCAGTCACAGATCACGATCAACCTCGGGTGGTTTCTGCTGCTGTTGATCTTCGCCGGCGTGATCCTCGGCGGGATCGGGTCAATCTACGGAGCGATTGCCGGCTCGCTCGTGATCGGGATCACCCTCAACCTCTCGCTTGTGTGGGTTCCCTCGGATCTCAACGAAGTGACGGCGTTCACGCTCATGATTTTGGTGTTGATCTTCAAGCCCGACGGGCTGTTCGGAGGTGTCGAGACAGCATGAGCAACAAAGCTGTGGCCCTGTCTGAGTGGCGGCGTGACCTCGGGCTTCTTATCGGATTCGTCGCCGCGACCTTCGCTGCGTTCTTCCTCATCGGGTCGGTCGCGGGGCTATCGACGAATCTGATCGTCGGGCGGCTGATCAGTATTACGCTCGTCGCAGCAGCCTTTGCGGTGCTCGCTCTCGGGCTGAACCTCCACTGGGGATATACCGGAATGTTCAATATCGGGGTCGCCGGGTTCATGGCAATCGGCGTCTACACGATGGCGATACTGACGGCTCCGGCCGATCCGGTCGGCTCTCCCGTCGGTGGATTCGGACTGCCGGTGTGGATCGGTGTCATCGGCGGGATGGTGACCGCCGGCGTGTTCGGTGCGGTTTTGTCTCTCCCAGCGCTACGGGTTCGGGCAGACTACTTTGCGATTATCACGCTCGGGTTCTCCGAGATCGTCCGGCTCACCCTGCTTTCTGGGACGTTCCGCGAGATCAGCGTCGGCGACCAGTTGTACGGAACCGGTGGCGGCCGCGGGATCAGGTACGAGCCGACCTCGAACGTCGTCGAGTGGCTGTTCGGATTCCCGGGAATGGCCTCGCTTCGGGAGAGCGTGATAGACCTGATCGCGTCGGTCGGACTCTCGTCAACGATATTCGATCGGTTCGTGTATGCGATAGTTGTGATCCTGTGTGTGATCGTCGCGTATACATTGTTGCGCCGGATCGTGAGTTCGCCGTTCGGACGCGTACTCAAGGCGATCAGAGATGATGAAATTGTCGCCCGATCGCTGGGGAAAAACACACAAAAAACGAAAGTGGTTGCGTTCGCCGTCGGAGCGGCGCTGATGGGACTTGGCGGCATGCTGTGGTTGGGCCGGACGGGATCGGTCACACCTGAGGAGTTCATGCCTATTATCACCTTCTACGTGTTCATTGCGCTGATTATCGGCGGCGCGGGGTCAAACACCGGCGCAGTCTTCGGCGCGTTTGCGTTTGCCGCCTTCTTGTGGGAGGGCCCGCGATATTTCAATAGAGTTATCGACGCGGTCATCGACATCGACGCACCCTCGACGATCGCTGGCGCGACAGCGGAACTGGCCAGCCTAAACGTCGTGCCGTTTATCAGCTATTTTCTCGACAGTCTCGAAGAGATCCGATGGATCGTTGTGGGTGTCGTGCTCGTTGGGCTGATGCTGTACCGACCGAGCGGACTGTTTGGCGACCGAAAAGAGATCGCCGCCGGAGCGAACCTCTTCGAGCGTCCGAATCAGGAGGAAACGGATGAGTGAGTCCCAGCAACCAACGGAGGTAGTGACAGAGGGTATGGAACAAGACGAGGACATAGACACTGACACCGACACTGACGTCCCAGTCTCCGGCGACAAGCTGACCGATCCGATCCTCGAAGTCGAGAATCTAGAGAAACGGTTCGGCGGGATCGTCGCCGTCGACGGTGCCAGTTTTTCGATCGAACGAGGGGCAATCACGGGCCTGATCGGTCCCAACGGCGCCGGCAAGTCGACGACGTTTAATTGTATCACCGGCGTCCACGCGCCCGATAGCGGATCGGTGGTCCTCGACGGAACCGACATCACGGGTGCGTCACCGGAAGCGGTCGCGAACCGCGGTCTCGTACGGACCTTCCAGATCGCCCGCGAGCTTCCCGAAATGACCGTCCTCGAGAACATGATGCTCGGGCCGAAAGGCCAGTTGGGCGAGTCGTTGTGGCAGTCGGTACTCCCGGTAATTCGGGGACGAGTGATCAAACAGGAAAAACAGCTCCGTAGACAGGCCTGGGAGCTGCTTGAGTTTTTCGAGATCGACCACTTAGCCGAAGAGTACGCGGGAACGCTCTCGGGCGGACAGCGGAAGCTCCTCGAACTCGCACGGGCGCTTACGACCGACCCTGATCTCTTATTGCTCGACGAGCCGATGGCCGGGGTCAACCCGTCGCTCGAACGGAAGCTCCTCGATCGGATTCACGAGCTACGCGATCAGGGGTACAGTTTCCTGCTCGTCGAACACGACATGGAACTGATCATGGACAACTGCAAGCGAGTGATCGTCATGCACCAGGGCGATGTGCTCGCTGAGGGACCGCCAGAGGCAGTCGAGCAAAACGAACGGGTCATCGAAGCGTACCTCGGGGGAGAGGTTTAATGTCGCTGCTGACGGTTCGAGACCTCGACGCCGGGTACGGCGATCTCCAGATTCTCGAGGGCGTCGACCTCAACGTCAACGACGGAGAGTACGTCACGATCGTCGGCCCGAACGGTGCCGGAAAGTCGACGGTGATGAAGTCAGTGTTCGGACTGACGACCCACATGGGCGGCTCGATCACGTTCGGCGGCGAGGAGATCACCGAGCGCCGTCCCGAGGAGATCATCCAGACCGGTATCGGGTACGTACCACAGAGTAACAATATCTTCTCGTCGCTGTCTGTCCTTGAGAACTTGGAGATGGGCGCGTACGTCCTCGATGCGGTGCCCGGGGATCGACTCGAGCGCGTGTTCGACCGGTTCACAATCCTCAGAGAGCGGAAAGGCCAGAAAGCCGGGACGATGAGCGGCGGACAACAGCAGATGCTTGCGATGGGCCGAGCGCTGATGCTCGATCCGGATCTCCTGTTACTCGACGAGCCGAGCGCCGGGCTCGCACCCGATCTGGTTGAGGAGACATTCGACCGAATTGATGAGATAAACGACGACGGCACGGCGATTCTGATGGTCGAACAGAACGCGAAGGAAGCACTCCGCCGGTGTGACCGGGGATACGTGCTCGTCCAGGGTCAGAACCGATACGAAGACTCTGGCGACGCGCTGCTGGCTGACGAGCAGGTCCGACAGGACTTCCTGGGCGGGTGAGCGCGAGTCAGACCCGGCGGCGACTCTCGTTGTCGCGGTCAGGTCGTCGAGGGTAACCGTCTGACGATCGACGATCGGCGACCGGTAGTTTCAGAACTTGCCTACGACTGAGCGCACTGGATCTGTGTGTATCAGTACCGCATACCGCAGCAAAAAGTCGGGCTGAACCAGTCGACCCTCGCCGAGCTGATCGAACCCGGACACCTATAGCTCGAACTGTTGGGTGACGGTGAACCCGTCGGCGTCGAACTCGAAGATGTCGAAGGTCGCGGCGTCGAGATCGCCGTTCTCGTCGAAGACGATCTCGCTTGAGGCTCCCTGGTACTGGATCTCTTCGCCGTTCTGTGCCATCTCGAGTCCCTCCGCGAGGTCGGCCGGCTCGATCACCTCGCCGCCGGGGTTTGCGACTTCACGCACCGCATCGGCGACCTGTGGCCCATCAAGCTCCCCGGCTCGGGCCTGTGCGAGCATATGTACCGCTGTCGCGTCGTGGGCCTGTGCATTGAACACGCTCGGTTCACGATCGAACTCTGCCTCATAGAGTTGGTCAAACGTGTCTCGCCCTGGGCCGACCGCAGCCGGAGCGGTGCCGAGTACGTTTGTCATTGGGTTGTCAACATCGCCTGGCAACGCGTTGCTCTGCATTCCGTCAGCAACGATCACGGTGTAATCTTCGGCGTCGAAGTCCTCATAGAAGTCCCTGAAGATCTGCTCGCCGCTGTCGGGGTAGCCGACGACATACAGTATGTCCGGGTCGTCTTCAAGTACCACTTGGAGTTCCGAATCGTAGGACGGCTGCTCCGGCTCGAACGCTGACTCCTCGAACACTTCACCGCCGAGGTCCTCGAAGTTCTCGACGAATGAATCGTTTAATCCCTGTCCGTATGCGTTGTTCAGGTAAAACGTCGAGGCCGTCTCAAGTCCCTGGTCTTCGAAGGCTAGTTCGGCAGCCGCGACACCCTGGAGCGCGTCTGTCGGTGTCGTTCGGAGCATGTACTGTCCGTCGATATCGGTGATGTCCGGAGAGGTACTCGCCGGCGAGATGCCGACGATCTCTTCTTCGGTGTACACCTCAAAGGCGACCTCAATGCTGACGCCTGAGGAGGCTGCACCGGTCACCGACGGGAAGCCGTCGTCCGCGAGTGCCTGTGCCCGCTCGACGCCGACTGCCGGCTCGGTCTCTGTGTCTTCGACCTGCACGTCGATGTCGAACGGTACGTCCTCATCTTCAAGCTGGATTCCCGGCAGTTCACCGGCGTCTGCCATTGGTGCCCCGAGATCACCGAGGTCGCCGGTCACCGGCAACAGCACGCCGACCCGCAACTCGTCGAGATCATCATCGTCGCCGCCAATGCAGCCAGCCAACCCGGCGAGGCTGGCAGCTCCTATACCTTGAACGACGTCACGCCGTTTGATATCGCGCACCATTTCATCCCTATATACACACCGCTTCTTTTAAATCCGTCGGAGAATTTTCAAAATTCTGGCACTGACGAAGAGTTTGATGCCTCCTGATTGGTTATTGCTGTGTCTTTTCAGGTGTCACGAGCGTCCCTTGTGCAACCGGGTGGACGGCACCGCCGACGCTGACACGGATCGGGTCGACGGTCGCTTCGATTCCGAGTAGCGAGGGTCGTCCGAGTTCGAACCCCTGCTCGACTTGCGCCGCGACCGGACGACCGGTCTCGCGAGCGAGGTACGCTGCCAGACAGCCGTTCGCGGAGCCGGTTGCAGGATCTTCTGTCACGCTGAGTCCGGGGGCGAACGACCGAACAGCGTAGTCGTGTTCTGGGTTACGCGGGTCGTCGGTGACAGCAAGAATGAGCTTCGCGTCTCGGCCGTCCGTGACCGCCGCGTAGGCCTCACGGTCGAGCGTTATCCGCGTGAGCGCATCCAAAT
>OBKM01000381.1_pt1 | contig 22251 bp, 22 predicted proteins | sample 1519691 | NCBI WGS metagenome assembly OBKM01 (sample SAMEA37050418, study PRJEB22526) | metagenome | biome: saline pan; feature: lake; material: water | place: Egypt | collected 2015 | depth 0.5 m | reverse complement strand
GGTGGTTCGAGGCGAGACGCGTCTCGTCAGCTGCTCGCGGGCATCGCCCGCTCGCAGGTTCGTTGGACGGTGTCCAACGTTCATCACCGACCTCTCCGGGTTCCGGACGACCCCGAGGCATCCGGGCTGTCTCGCCTGTCGACCGGCTCGACAGACTCGCCACGGAGCCCCCTGGTGGTGTCCACGACCGGCGGCGGCGCTGTCGGGACAACGAGCACGTCTCCCGACTGTGAGAGTCTGACATCCCCCTCCGCCTGAAGGCGGGAGGAATCCCACGGCACCGCACCGCTGGGTTGGGATATTAGGGTTTGCAGTCTACCACCTCTGTCCGAGGTTGGAATCCTCGGGAGAGGTCATGAAGGTAGACTCCAGGCTGTGCCAACCAACCGGTACTTTGTTTTGTAAAGGCTCGGGTTGAGCACGTGGAATATCCGGCCCTGTTGGAGTCTGTGGAACACGGCACTGAGTGACGGCGCGTATCCACGGCCTGAAGGCCGTGGTATTGCGCCTGTTCAACCTATAAGTATCGGGAGCATCTACCCGGGGGTGTGCTGTACGTGACACGCGGTCTGGTCGACACGCTGTTGGGCTTCGCCGAGGAGAGCGAGCCCGATTCGGTGACGGTGCCGCTCGCGGTGACCCGTGCGCAAGACCTGCCCGAGGTGGACCTGCCCGGGGAGACCCCGGTGTTCACCCACTTCTACATGCCCAGCGAGGGGGATGCGCTCAACGCCGTGTTCGGCATGCAACTCGGTATCCCGTCCGGCAAGACACCGGGTATCTTTGTCTCACACCCCGTCCAGCGGCTTGAACTCACGCGAGAGGACGATCTCCGTGAGGCGGTGTTCATCGCCGTTCCGCCGTGGGGGGAGGACTCGCTTGCGGCCTTCGAGCGCGATGGCACCGAACGGGAGTACACCGTTCTCGATATCGAACCGCCGGAGGAGAGCCTCGCCGACCCCGAGGAGACACCCGACACGCTCGAGCCTGACTCCCCGGACCGGTGACCACCGCGTGGCACCTGGCGACCGACACCCAACTAGTTGGCGACCAGTGCCGCCGGTGGGTCACCCGGCAGCTCGTCGCGGTCGTGGGGGGCTTCGAGGTCGACATCCGGGCCGAGGGCGACGATGCGTGACGGGGTCACGTCGGGGTGGGTGGTGTAGTAGTGTTCCTTGATGTGGCCCATCTCGACGGTCTCTGCCACACCGGGGGTCTGGTAGATATCACGCAGGTACGGCCAGAGGTTGTCGTACTGGTGGATGAACTGCCTGTTGCACATGAAGTGGGTGTGGTAGACCTGGTCGAACCTGATGAGCGTCGTGAACAGGCAGATATCGGCCTCGGTGAGACGGTCGCCGGCGAGATAGCGGCGGTCGGCGAGCACCTCGTCCCAGCGGTCAAGTGCATCGAACAGCCCCGTGACAGCCTCGTCGTAGGCCGCCTGTGAGGTGGCGAACCCGGCACGGTAGACCCCGTTGTTGATGGGCTCGTATATCTCGTCGATGATGCGGTCGATCTCCGCCCGGTAGCCCTCGGGGTAGAGGTTCACGTCCCGGGTTGCGTACGCGTCCATCTCGGTGTCGAGCATCCGCATAATCTCCTCGGACTCGTTGTTGACGATGGTATCTTCCTCGGTGTCCCAGAGCACGGGGACGGTCACACGGCAGGTCACGTCGGGGTCGGCACGCTGGTACAGCCCCCGCAGGTAGTCGCTGTCGTGGACCGAGTCGACCGTACAGCCCTCCTTCTCGGGGGTGAACTGCCAGCCCCCCTCGTCGCGAAACGGGTCGACAACGTCGACGGAGATGGCCCCCTCGAGCCCCTTCAGCGCCCGCGTGATGAGCGTCCGGTGTGCCCACGGACAGGCATACGAGACGTAGAGGTGGTACCGGCCCTCCGCGGGCGGGAACCGGGCGTCCGGGTCGTCGCTGATCCGGTCGCGAAACGTGGTTGTCTGCCGGACGAACTCGCCCTCATCGTTGGTCGTCTGGTAGGTGTCTGTTCGCCACTCGCCGTCGACGAGCATGTTCATACAACAGATAGCTGTTCCAGGTACAAAAGAGGGAAGACTCGGGCTGTCGCGGGGACAAGGGACTTGCCACCCCCTGCCCTAGCAGGCGACAGATGGGGCCACGAGTCGTCCACGAGCCGGCAGATGGGTCGGGTGAGCGCGTTATCGCCACCGAGGTCGACCGCGCGACATCGTTGTTCTCGCGGGCGCGAGGCCTGATGTTCCGGCCCGCCCTCCCCGAGGGGTACGCGCTCGTGATGGAGATGGGGACCGGCCTGCGTGGCCGGCCGGGCCGACAGACGGTGCATATGCTGTTCGTCCGGTTTCCACTCGACGTGCTCTGGCTTGTCGGGGACGAGGTGACCAGAGCCGAGCGACTGCGGCCTTGGCGGGGGCTCGCCTCGGCACGCGCCGACCGGATTCTGGAGCTGCCGGCCGGCAACGGGGACGCCGTCGAACCCGGCGACACTGTCCGGGTCGAGCCCGGTTCGGCCTGAACCGCGGGGTATATTTGCGACGGCGTGACAAGATAGAGTATGCGCTATCTCGTCGCGGCAGACGGCTCGCAGGTGAGTAGCGAAGCGGTGACCTACGCCGCCGAGCAGGCGGCGGCGATGGATGCCACACTCGAAATCGTCCACGTTATCGCCCCCGAAACGACGTTCGTCGACGGCGAACTGGTCCAGCCCGCCGAGGACGAACTCCTCAACGAGGGGCGATCGACGCTCGACCGCGCTGCCGGGATCGCCACCACCGCGGCCGACGTGACCGTCGAGACGGGGTTGCTGACCGGCCGACCGGCCGACGCCATCGTCGAGTACGCGGCCGAGACAGACGCCGACGCTCTCTACGTTGGCCACCGCGGGCTCTCGGAAAAGCGCGAACAGGTCGTCGGCAGCGTCGCCAAGAGTGTCCTGGACCGGGCGACGATGCCGGTGACTGTCGTCCGGTGAACCGCCGGCTACGCCTGGACACACGCAACACCCCTCGACAGAACGGGTGTCACCCGCCGCCGAACGTGCAGCCGAGACCGCAGACTCCGTGAGAGACGGACGCAAAGACAGCACTTATTCTTCCGGAGTTCGATACAGTGGTCAATGAGAACACGAACGGTCGTGCTGGCGGTTGTCGTGCTCACGGCGCTGGTGGTCGCTCTCGCGCCGGCCGCCGCGGTTGAGTCGCCCGGCCCCCTCGGGGCCGCCGAGACAGACAGCCCGGCGCTCCCGGTCGGTGCCGAGGAGCCGGCGCAGACGCCGGTCGTCTCGGTCGACCCCTCGACGGCCCACGGCGACTCGCCTGGCGGCCAGACAGACAGCGAGGGCTCGGCGCCAGTCGAGGCGTGTGCCACAGACCAGCCCGAGGACTTCGCCGACCCCGAGGGCGGTACCGCTGACGTGATCGGCTGGGTCGACGGTTACTGGTACGACGAACCGCTGGATATCGACGTTACAGACGGCCTGTCGGAGAGCGAACTCGAGGCGCTGAGCGCCCGCACGGCCGCCAGGTTCGAGGCGATGCGGTGTCTCACCGTCCAGGACGGGCTCCCGCCGGTCGATATCGTGCCCCGCGAGGAGTTCGCCGAGCAACAGCGCCAGCAGTTCGACGCGGTCGGCGAGACCGAGCGACTGGTCGAGAACGCGAAGTTCGAGACGCTGCTCGCCATCGACAGCGAAACCGACGCTATCGACGTGCGCGCGGACGACAGTGCTGCACGCGTCGGTGGCTTCTACGACTTCATCGCCAACGAGATCGTCGTGGTCACCGACGACCCGGACGCGCTGAGCATCGACGAGGGGGTGTTGGCCCACGAACTCGGCCACGCTATCCAGGACCAGCAGTTCGACCTCGCGCGGTTCGACCGCTCGACGACGGACCTCGATGCGGGCAAGCTGGGGCTCATCGAGGGTGACGTCGATGGTGTCGAACACGAGTACCTCCAGGCCTGCGAGGCCGGCGCGTGGGCTGAGCCGTGTGAGACCGACGACGGGGCGGCGGGCTCGCCGGATATCGCCAACTGGGCGCTGTACTTCGAGGGGATACACCCCTACAGTGACGGCCCGTCGTTCATCGACGGCATCAGGCAGGAGGGTGGCTGGCAGGCTGTCGACGAGCTCTACAACGATCCGCCGACGAGCGCGCTGCACATCACGTACCCGGAGACCTTCGGCGAGGTGGAGCCGCGTGAGCTCGACGTATCCGACACGAGCACCGAGGAGTGGGAGCGGATCGAACTCGGGGAGGTTCCGACAGCCGACGAGCCGCTGACACACGACACCCTCGGTATCAGCGCCATCATGGGGATGTTCGCCGCGCCGGCTCACGAGGCGGGGACGACCGGCCAGATCATCAACGAACTGGCGACGTTCAACACCGACGAGGACGGGTTCGTCGACTCGTTCAACCCCCACAACTACGCACACCCCGAGACGGAGGGCTGGCGCGGTGACGAGCTCTACACGTACACGAACGGCGACGGCGACTCGGCAACGGTATGGGAGCTCGCGTGGGCCTCCGCGGCGGACGCCGAGCCGTTTGTCGAGGGCTACGAGGAGCTGATCGACATCCGCGGCGGCGAGCGCGTCGAGGGCCACGGGAACACGTACACCTTCGAGGACGGGACAGGCTTCGATATGGCGGTCACGATGGTCCAGGACGACGACCGTGTCACGATCGTCACCGCCCCGACTGTCGACGACCTGACCGCCGTCGACCAGCGTATCGAACTACAGGACGAGGAGGGTGACCCCAGCAGCGGTGGCGACAGCGGGACGGGCGACGCGGGTGACGGAACAGGCGACGCGGGTGACGGGACCGGTGACGCCCCCGACGGTGACGGCCTCGGCCCGGGGCTGATTGTGCTGTCGATTCTCGGTGGGGCACTCCTGCTGGCTCTCGTGGCGCTGATCACTGCCCAACCCGGGGCCCGGTAGTGGTGACGTTCGAGACACCCCGGCGTGGACGGTCTGGGCCCACGAGGAGCACCGACTGGTGTGGCCTACCGGCCGGATGTGTTCGACTCCGACCGGTATCCGGCGGCGTGTCTGCCGACGATATACGTCACGGAGGGCGGGCGCGACCGCCGACCGGGTCGACCGACACCGTCGACGGACGACCCCTAGTATGTCACACTGTCCCTGGGGCCGCAGATAAACGACGAGCGACAGTACGGGAGCCGCGAGCGAGCGCGGGCGGCGGCACTCGATCTCGCAGACCGGTTCGCTGACGGCGATATCGACTACCGTGAGTACTACCAGGCCCCCCGCCCGGCGTACCTCGCTCGCCTCGACGGGCTGACGGGCCGGTGACCCGGCACGGTGGTGGTCCCGTGGTCGGCCCCCAACGGGGAAGCCGATGTCGGTCGTGACCTGTCTCCCGTAGCCTGCAGATTCACCCGGGCAGGTCCGCGGTACGTGCCCGGTACAGCTCCCGGTAGGCACGGACCTTCCGGTACAGGAGTGCGAACCAGAAGCCGTGATAGGCGACGATGAACCCGAACAGCCCGACGGTCGGCACCACCGCCGGCAGCAGGGTCACGGAGGTGTTGTAGAGCGCGTGGATGAACGCGGCGATGAGCAACCCCTTCACGACGATGGGGCCGCGGTTCTCGGGGTTGAACTTCGCGAGCCCGAGATAGAAGCCGGCCCAGGCCGAGAAGACAACGTGACCGGGGCCGACGAGGAACCGCTGTGCGGCGATCGAGGTGGCGGCCGTTGTGGGGGCGATGCCCGCCGCATCCCTGGCCTCGAGGAATCCGGTGACAATGAAGATGAGGTTCTCGATGGCGGCGAACCCGACACCCGCAACAGCCCCGTAGACCACACCGTCGATTATCGACTGGAAGGCGTCGGTCCGGTAGGCGTAGACCCGGATTGCGAGCCACTTCACGAACTCCTCGACCGGGCCAACGACGAGAAAGAAGAAGGCGACTACACCGAGCAGGCCGGCCAACTCGAACACCGGTCCGAGGACGGTGTTGATGACACCGGCGAAGCTCGCAAACAGCATCGACAGGACGAACGTCGCGGCGAGCGTGACGAACGGTTCGCGTCTCGTCGGGTCGCCGTACCAGAGATAGCCCGCCACGGCCAGCGCCGGCAGGACCGACGATACAGCGAGGACACCGATGAACGGCTCCTCAAGGACGATGGCGCCGGCGACGACCGCCTGCAGGACAAACAGCAAAAGCGCGGCCCCGACGAGTGCAACAGTCCGTGCGGTCCGGAGCACGCCTGTCAGCGAGACGGCAACCGAGTCGAGCGCCGTTCTGTCCTCCCAGGTGGCGATGTCGTAGAGGTCGACCCGGCCGGCGAAGGCCTCTTGCACCGGGTCGCCGTCGACACGTTCGGGCCCGGACCGGGCGGCCCCAGCCCCCCGCCGGAGCCGACTCCGCGGTGTCCGTCCGCCCCGCGCGTCCCGACGCCGTGGGCCCGGTATCGACTCCAGCGGCCGCTCTAATGGCGGCCGGCCGGCCGGCCTCTCCTCCGGTCGTCGCTGTGCCGGTGGGCCCCGACGTGGGTGGCCGTGTCCGGGGTCGGGTGGCTGTTCCCGCAGTGTTGGTTCGGCTGGCGGGTCCCTTCGGGGGGTCGCCGGCGGCCGGTCACGGGATCGGCGGTGACTCCCCGGCGCCCCCCAGCGGTCGGTTTCGCTGTGGCGCCTCTCGGGGTGTCCCCACCCGCTCCGGTCGTACCGACCGTCCCCACGGTCCTCGCGGCTGCCGTCCCGGCCGCTCATTGGCCTCTGTTATCCCCCCAGCGTGGAGAACCTTCGTATCCCCGCCCGCCCGGCCGACCCCCGGACCGGCCACCCGCTCACTGTTCGTCCTCCGCGGGCGACTCGCCGCTGTCGCGACGCTCGCGGGTCAGCTCCCGGGCCCGCTCGATAGCTGCCCGTGTCGCCCTGTCGGGTCGGGCCCCGGACCGTCCGCTCGGCGCCTCCAGGCCGTGTTCCGGCAGATCGGTCAACCGGCCCTGTGTCCGTTCGCCGTCCGTGGTGTCCTCGAACACCGCGGGGTAGTCGGTCTCGTCCGCGAGGGCAGCGACCTCCGGGGCGAGGTCGGCCTCCCCCATCCCCTCCCACGCCGGAACGTTGTCCTCGAGCCACGCCTCGTGGTCGCCCCCGCGAGCGAGCGCGGTGAAGGCGAGATGGTTGGCCAGATGTGTGTCGTCCGCCTGTGGGTCCTGACAGACCGGACACCGGTACCCCATACCCTCCTTTCGGCCTCCGGCGGTATAGACGTTTGTCAGTCACGGGGCCGAAAGCACAAGAGCCATACACGTGGACCGTAACCGTCAAACGAATGCGCCGCCGGGTCCGTCGGTTCGCCGAGCGCTGTTACGAACAACTGTTGCTCGCAGAACTCTCGGAGACGCCCGCACACGTGGCGGTCATCCAGGACGGCAACCGGCGGTACGCGGCACGCCAGGGCGTCGACCCGACCGACGGTCACCGGGCCGGCGCAGAGACCACAGAGCAGTTACTCCGCTGGTGTGTGGAGCTTGATATCGAGGAGGTGACGCTGTACGCGTTCTCGACGGAGAACTTCTCGCGACCCCCCTCGGAGCGCGAGGCGCTGTTCGACCTGGCAGCCGAGTGGCTCAGGCAGTTCGCGGACGACGAGCGCATACAGGAGGCTGGCGTGCGGATACGCGCCATCGGCGAGACCCAACGACTCCCCGGGCGTGTCCGGGAAGCCATCGATTACGCACAGCAACAGACGGCGGACAACGATACCTACACACTCAACGTCGCACTCGCGTACGGTGGGCGGGCGGAGCTCCTGGCGGCGACCCGTGACATCGCGACTGCCGTCGAGCGTGGCGAGTTCGACCCGGAGTCGATCGACGCCAGAACCGTCGAGTCGGCCCTGTACGACGGCCCGACCAGAGCTGTCGACCTCATCGTACGGAGCGGGGGCGACGAACGCACCTCAAACTTCCTCCCGTGGCAGGCCAACGGCAACGAGGCCGCGGTCTACTTCTCGGCACCGTACTGGCCGGCGTTCCGGAAGATCGACTTTCTCCGCGCCATCCGGACCTACGAGGAACGCAACTGCGCCTCCAGTCGGAGCCGTCTCGGCCGGATGCGCACGTTCGCCGGGGTTGTCGGCGCGACCCTCGCTGACACGACCCCGGTCGATCGGCTCCGGGCGGCGGCCCCGTGGTGTGACCACACCGGGAGCGGAACCGCCGACGACCACGACCCGGACGCTGGCACCGCCGACTAGCCGGGCTGTGACGGTGGTGTCTCTGAGCCGTGCTGGGCCCCGCCCGCCGACACAGGCCATCCCGGCGTCTGCCGGGGGTCTGGTTGGTCTGGAAGACAACACATTTCAGCCTGCCCCCCAGAGACCGGGGGTATGGCAGGACGCGACGACCGGGTCTACTACGTCATCAGCGACCTGCACATCGGCGGGGACGAGCAACTCGAGGAGATCGAGTTCCGCGAGGAGTTGCTCGGGCTGCTCCGGCGTCTCGGGCGCACAGACGAGAACGCGGAGCTGGTCATCAACGGGGACGCGTTCGGCCTCTGGGAGCTCACGCGACTCGACGGCCTCGAGAAGTTCGACGCTCTCATCGAGACATACCCGGACCTGTTCGAGCAGTTCCGCGCGACCGGCCAGAACATCCAGATAACGCTGCTGCCCGGCAACCACGACCACGAACTCGCCGCATACGAGGGTTACGTCGATCGGTTCGACCGGTACAACATCGATCTCGTGCAGGAGCCCTCGGTCAGCCGGCCGGTCGGCGACGGGGCTATCCACTTCGAGCACGGCCACCAGCACGACGCGAACAACCGGATCAGGGACTGGGGGAACCCCTACGAGACACCGCTGGGCTACTACTACAACACGCTCGTCACGAGCCGTGCGGGACAGCTCTCGGACCGCGGGCGGTACGACTGGCTGAAGGACGTCCAGGCGGTCACCCCGACCGAGCGGGTGCCAGTCTGGCTGTTCTCGAAGTACTTCTACCGGGAGATGAACCCCGCCATCCGCTTCTCGCTGGTCCCCTTTCTGCTGCTTTTCAACATCAGCCTCCTGGTCGCGGTGCTGGCAGGGCTGAGCGCGACCGGCATCTGGTCGATGCCGGTCGAGCGGTTCACCGAGTTTCTCCGGCAGTTCGGGGCCGCCGGCACCGCCGCGTGGATGCTGCTTGCGGCCAACGCCGCGATTACCGGTGTCGTGGTGCTTGTCGGTATCCCGCTTTACTTTCTCCGACGGGATATCCGGAAGACGATACAGCGGTTCGGCGTGTTCGAGACACGACTCACCGTCGACGCCGACCGCGGGTACCAGGCGGCCGCACGCGAGGTCTTCGAGCGTGACCCCGAGACGGTGGTGTTCTGCTACGGCCACACCCACCGACCGAGCCTCCGCGAGGTCGACGGTGGTGTGCTCGTCAACACCGGGACATGGCTCAAGCGGTTCCACCGCCGTGATGGGATTATCGGCCTGCTCCCGCCGGTGTTCTACCCGTCATACCAGCTGTACGTGGTCCGTATCGCCTCCGATGACGGGGCCGTCGCCGTCGAGTTCGAACTGGTCGACAAGCCGAGTCCGGCCCGGGAGGAGCTCACCCGTACCGAGCGCTTTTTCACCCTGGGCCGGGAGCCGGAGCCGGAGGTCCCCGACCGAACACTCGTCGAGGCCCCTGCTGAGACCCGTGAGACGCCACAGTCGTAGTCCGGTCAGATGTCGGCCGACGACCGCTCGACATCAGAAGCACTTTTCTTTGGGCGTTCTGACCACCAGACACTCTGATGTCCGACCGGTCAGACGGCGCCACCCCGACGGCTGACGACGGTGGCGGTTCGAGCGGTCGCCCGCGGACAGACGGCGGTCCGGTCGCCGACGACACCGATGGCACCCGGGGCGCGTGGTTCGAGCGCCACGCTGCGGAGCCGCTGGTCCGGGTGCCAGACCTGGGCAGCCGCGGGGACGTCATCCTCCAGTCCGTGCTGGTCTTGGTCGCGGCAGTCCTCGTACAGACGCTGTTCGCCGCCGTCGGGGTCTGGCTACTCGACCCGGTCGGTATCACCGAGACCGGGAGCCCTGTTGCCTTTTTTCCGATCCAGTCGGCGTTGGGGCTGTCCGGGTTTCTGATCGTCGGGCTGGCGTATCTCCGCTGGCGTGACGACCCTGGACTGGTCGGGATCCGACGACCGACCCGTCGTGACGCGTTGCTGATACTCGCGGGCTCCCTGTTGCTTGCGGGAACGCAGCTCGCGGCCGGCTCTCTTTTCGAGTGGCTCGGGTTCGAGGTTGCGGAGAACGTCATCGTCGAGCAGGGCCGGGAGAACGCGATGCTGTTTCTCGTGCTCATCCCGCTCCAGTTCCTGTTCACCGGGCCCGCCGAGGAGCTGCTGTTCCGTGGGATCGTCCAGGGGCTGTTCCGACAGGCCTACGGTATCGTCCCTGCTGTCGGGCTCGCGTCGGCGCTGTTCGCGCTGTTTCACCTCCCCGTGCTTGTCGACGGTCACGTTATGGCGGGGCTCACTATCGTCTTTCTCTCGGGTCTCGTCCTCGGCGGGCTGTACGAGTACAGCCGCACGCTGGTCGTGCCGGTTCTTGTCCACGCCCTCTGGAACACGCTGGTCTTTGCCACCGGCTACGCCGACGCTACCGAGGTGCTCCTAGCGTGGTGAGACGATGACAGCAGAGACAGCGGTCCGGCGCTCGCTCGTTCGGCTGACACTCGTTCCCGGGTGGTTGCTGCTGGGGGCGGTGACGCTGCTCGGGGTACTGCGGCTCGTCGGTGCGCCGGAGCTGTCGGTCCCCCGGAGCTACCAGTTCCTGCCGCTTGTCGCGAGTGCCGCCGTGCTCGGGCTTCCCCACGGGGCCGTCGACCACCTGACACCTGCACGGGCCCGCGACCGTCGGGCGACGCTCCGTGACATGGGGGCGGTTGGTCTGCTGTACGCGGTCGTCGGCGGGCTGTACGCGGTGCTGTGGTTTCTCCTCCCGGCCGCAGCCTTTGTGCTGTTCATCCTCGTGACCTGGCTGCACTGGGGACAGGGTGAGGTCCACGCGCTCGGCGCGGTTGCGGCCGTCGACCACCTCCGGACGCCGGCCCAGCGCGGGCTGACAGCCCTCGCCCGGGGGACACTGCCGATGCTCGTCCCGCTTGTTGCGTTCCCCGGCGAGTACCGTTTTGTCGCCGAGGCGCTTATCGGGCTGTTCGGCGGCTCTCTCGGCGCCCTCACCGCCGCGTTCACCGCGACCGGCCGGCTCGTGGTTGCCGCGCTTGTCGGGATACTGTTGGTCTCCACGCTCGCGGTTGGCTACCTGCGTGCCGACCACGGCGCCGGGGCGAGTCCGTCACGTGGCTGGCTGCTCGATGCCGGTGAGGTTGGGCTGCTCGTCGCCTTCTTCGCGCTTGTCGAGCCGATTCTCGCGATCGGGCTGTACTTCACCTGCTGGCACGCGCTCCGCCACGTTGGCCGGCTGCTGGCACTGGACCCCGAGGCGCGGGACGCACTGGCCGCGAACAACCTCGGCGTGGCGCTCGCCCGGTTCACCCGCGACGCGACCCCGCTGACACTCGCGTCGCTCGCCCTGCTGGGGGTGCTTGCCGTACTCGTACCCGCCAGCCCCGCCGGTCTCGCGGAGCTCGTTGGGCTGTATCTCGTGTTGATTGCGGCGCTGACGGCCCCACACGTCCTCGTCGTGACTCACCTCGACCACGCACAGAACGTCTGGACGCCCGACGTGATGGAACTAACCGGTCGGCGGTGATCAGCCCTCGAACTTCGTGATGATCCAGATGAGCGCCGGACCGACCATGAGCCAGAACAGCCCGAGCACGAAAAACGCGGGGTTCTCGGTCCCCACGCCGGTCAGCAACGCGGCGGCCCCGACCAGCAGTGACCCGATAATCAGGATCTTGTAGAACGGCTCGAGTTCCACGTACCACCGGAGGTACTGCTCCATACGCCCAGATTCAGGGCCAGTGAGGTAACCGTTTCGACCACCCCGGCCCGGCGCCGGCTCTGTCCGGCACACCGCCGCCCACGCGGCCCGCAACGACAGACAGCGACGGGTCGGCGCCCGACAAACGGGAGGAATCAAGAGCCCGGCCGACGAACACTCATCCGATGGGAGAGACACACGTCATCGAGGCGGGCGAACTGGCGCCCGACGCGATGCTCGAACTCCTCGACGCGGGCCACCGTGTTGTCGTCCGGACGGAGTTTCTCGGCTCGGAACACGAGGTGACACTCCGCCACGACGGGGAGACCTACTACTGTGACACCCCCACACGGCTGCACAAGCACACCTCCGCAGCGGGGATGCGCACCTGCCTGGAGAACCAGGGGTACGCCGCCCCCGACGACAGCTCGGCCTTACCGTAGCCCGGGTGGCCGCTTGTCGCCCGGTCAGGAGGGGCTCAGGTCGAACTGCTCGGCGGCGGTGCGCATGTCCTTGTCCCCGCGCCCACAGAGGTTGACGAGGATGGTGTCGTGGGCACCGTCCTCGGCGAGCCGCAGGGCGAGCGCGATGGCGTGGCTGGGCTCGAACGCAGGGATGATACCCTCGCTCTCGCTGAGCTCGCGAAACGCCGCGAGCGCCTCCTCGTCCGTCACCGCCCGGTACTCCGCCCGGCCGGCGGCCTGCATGGCGGCGTGTTCCGGCCCGACAGAGGGGTAATCCAGGCCGGCACTGATCGAGTGATTCTCGGTGTTCTCGTCGATGACCTTCGTCCGCATCCCCTGGAACACGGCCGTCTCGTCGGTCGTCGACAGCGGCGCGGAGTGTCGGCCGGAGTCGACCCCTTTGCCGCCCGGCTCCGCGCCGTAGAACGCAACGTCGTCGTCACGGAACGCGTGGAACAGCCCGATCGAGTTCGATCCGCCGCCCACGCAGGCAACACAGGCGTCGGGCAGGTCGCCGTGGAGCGCCTGGATCTGCTCGCGAGCCTCGCGGCCGATGACCGACTGGAACTCCCGGACCATCCGCGGGAACGGGTCCGGGCCGACCGCGCTCCCCACGAGGTAGTGTGTCTCCCGGGTGTTCGCGACCAGATCCTCCAGCGCGGCGTCGACGGCCTCCGCGAGCCCCTCGTTGCCCCGGGTCACCTGCTCGACCTCCGCCCCGAGCAGGCGCATCCGGAAGACGTTCATCTCCTGGCGCTGGATATCCTGCCGACCCATGTAGATGGTCGTGTCCAGATCCAGCAGCGCACCAACCATCGCAGTCGCCGTGCCGTGTTGCCCGGCCCCGGTCTCGGCGATGAGCCGCTCTTTGCCGGCCCGCTTTGCCAGCAGGCCCTGTCCGAGTGTGTTGTTCAGCTTGTGTGCCCCGCCGTGCAACAGGTCCTCGTGTTTGAGGTAGATGTCAGCCCCGTACCGCTCGCTCAGTGTCTCCGCGTGAAAAACCGGGGTCGGGCGACCGCCGTAGTGTTCCAGCAGGTGCTCGAACTCGGCCCAGAACTCCTCGGAGTCGATTGCCGCCTCGAAGCCGGCGGCCAGTTCCGCGAGCGGCTCCTCCAGCGGCTCGGGCACGTGTCTGCCGCCGAACCCGTCGAACGTTCCCTCTGTTGCCATACACGGCCGTTTGGCCCCCGGCTCAATGAATGTTTCTGTTCATCAGTGTACAGTCGTGGGTTGTGGCTGCCGGGTGTTCGCCGTCGTCTCGGTGACCGGTGGCGGGGTCAGACCGGCAGCGCACGGTCACCGTCCCAGCGCACCCGCTTTTCGTGGGCGAGTTTCTCCAGGTGTGCGACGACGGTCCGGCGGGCGAGCGCGAACACCTCCGAGACGTCCTTCTCGTAGGCCGCCTCGACGATCTCGTCCGGCCTGTGGTGACCCGCCAGGACCGCATCCTGCACCCGGCGCTCCCGGTCCAGCCGGTGTGCGAGGAGTCGCTCGCAGGTCCGACGTGGCCGCTCGATAACGGGGCCGTGTGCCGGCAGTAACCGCCCGGGGTCGCGTGCGTGGACCCGCCGGAGCGAGGTCAGGTACGCGCGCATGTCCCCGTCGGGCGCGCCGACGACCACACTCCCCGACTCGACGGCGAGGTCACCGGTGAGCCAGGCGTCGCCGGCGACAAACGCCACGTGCTCGGGGCTGTGTCCCGGCGTGTCGACGGTTGGAACGCTGTCGCCGACGGGGAGCGGTTTCCCCGCCCGGAAGAGCCGGTCGGGGGCGACGCCGGTCGCCCGCTCGAACGCCCCGGACCGGCCCGCTCGCGCCCAGACCGTCAGGTCCTCGTCTGCGGCGTACGTGGCGACACCGCCGACGTGGTCGGGGTGGTGGTGGGTGACCGCGACGTGGCCGACAGCACACCCCCGGACTGCGGTGTCGAGCTCCTGGGTTCGGGCGGCCGGGTCCACCAGCAGCGACGCCTCGCCGGTCTCGATGATGTGTGCGGTGGTGTGTCCGGATGGGGCGGCCGTCGGCGCACCGACCGGTACCCGTGTCACGTCCATCGAGTTATCGGTCGGCGTGCACGGGCATAAGCTCGGTGTCTCCCCCACAGACTCGCCACACGGCCCAGACCTGCCCACAACCGGCCCCGCTATCACCCGCAGGGCCCCGGCGACGCCGGTTCCGGCGGTCTCGGGTGTGCCGACTCGGTTTCAGTAGCATTTTACGCCCCGACGTGTGAGTGGGGGACGTGAAAGGTGAGGAGTGGTATCAGGCCGACGACGTGGCCGAATCCTACGACAAGAAGCGGTTCTCCCGCGGCGGCCAACTCATCGACCGCCGGGAGAAGCGGGCGGTGCTCGATGCGCTGGCCCCGGTGGAGGGCAAGGAGATCCTCGAGATCGCCTGTGGGACGGGCCGGTTCACCACGATGCTCGCCGAACAGGGTGCCGACATCGTCGGCATCGATATCTCGGAACCGATGCTCCAGCAGGGGCGCCAGCGCGCCCGCTCGGCGGCCGTCGACGGCCGGCTGGAGTTCGTGCGCGGCGACGCCGAACGGCTCCCCTTTGCCGACGGCCGGTTCGACGCGGTTCTTGCAATGCGGTTCTTTCATATCGCGGATACCCCCGAGACGTTCCTGACAGAGATGTGCCGTGTCTCGGACGAACAGGTCGTGTTCGACACGTTCAACGACCGCTCGATGCGGGTGCTGTACAACTGGGCGCTTCCGATGGGGTCGAGCCTGTACACCGACGACGACGTTCGGTGGTGGCTCCAGAAGGCGGGGCTCGAACTGGCCGGCGCCGAACACGACTGGGTCATCCCGTACGGGTTCTTCCGGCAGGTCCCCAACCCGGTCGCCTCGGCGTTCCGGCGACTCGACCGCGCTGTCGTCGGCACCGGCGTCGGGAGACGACTCGCCTCGGTCTCGTACTGGGACACGCGGGTCCCGGACTAGCTGCGGGTCGACCCGCCGTCGACCGGCACCGCCGCGCCGGTGACGTAGCTGGCTCGCTCGCTCGCCAGAAAGGCGACAACATCACCCAGCTCCCGGGGGTCGCCGATCCGCTCCAGCGGGCTGTCGGCGGCCCACTCCCGGTAGCCGGCCTCGTAGTCCGGCACCTCGCCGCGCTCGACGGCCGCCTCGATGAGTGTCTCGATGCGCCCGGTCTCGTGTGGGCCTGGCCTGACGGTGTTGACACGCACCTCGGGGGCAAACTCCCGGGAGAGTGTCTTGACCAGCCCCTCGACACCTCGCCGGACGGCGTTCGAGAGCACGAGCCCGTCGCCGACCTCTTGGACCGTTCTGGAGGTGATTGCAACGGCGCTCCCCTCCGACTCCCGGAGGTGGGGGTAGGCCTCGCGGAGTGTCCAGACCACGCTCATCACGAGCAGGTCGTACGCGCGGTACCAGTCGCGGTCGTCAGTCTGCAAAAATGGCGCGCTCGGCGGGCCACCCGCGCTCGTGACGACGTGGTCGAGCCCGCCGAACGTGTCGACGGTCTCTGTGACGAACGCCGACAGCTGTGCCGGGTCGGTGATGTCAGCGCCCGTCGTGAGGACATCGCCATCACCGGTCGCGCGCAGACGCTCGCCCGCACGATCGAGATGTGCTTCGGTGCGCCCACAGACCGCAAGATGGGCCCCCTCGCTCGCCAGCGCCTCGGCGCTGGCCAGCCCGAGCCCGGCGCTCGCTGCCGTGCACAGGGCAACGTTCCCGTCGATTCCCAGGTCCATACCCCTGGTTCGTGGCCTGAGGGTTTAATCCTCTTGCGGGCTCTTCTCGCCCGGGCCGCCGGCGAGAAACCGCCGCTCTCTCTCCGGCGTAGGCATCAGACACCGGTCGCGCTTGCCGAACCAGCGGTAGCGGCGCTCGGCCACGAAATCGTAACAGCGGTCCCGGAGCCGCGTCGGCAGGACACCGGAGAGCCGGAGAGCGCTGTACGGCAGGCCGAGATACCGTGTCGCCCGGATCACCGCGTCGGACTTTGCGTACCACTCCCCGTCGTCGACGAGCACGACAGAGTCGAGTTGCTCACCCTCGTAGCCACACGCCGCCAGCAGCTCCTCCGCGACCGCCGACTGCAGCGGCGCGAACCGGAACTTCGCCTCCGGGTCGCGCTCGATGACGAACCGGACCGACCACTCACAGAGGTTGCAGACGCCGTCGAAAAGCAAAACAGGATGCTCCGCCGAGAGCGCGACCGGGTCGGTTTCACTGTCGGCGCCGTCTGTCCCGTCGAGCCCCCGCTTCCCGGTCCCGGCTCCCCGGTCGGTCGTGTCGGTCATCAGCCCACAGTATGTCCCCGTCGGTGTTGAGACTGTCGGAGCCCATCTGCGGGGGAGGAGGTCAAAACCCCGAGACCTGTCCATCCTTGCGTGGTTCTGTCGCACCGGAGAGGGTGCCGTCGTCGTATCGGGCGGCCTGTGCGCCGCCGAAAAGCAGCGGCGGGAGCACCCGAACATCGTGTCCCCTGCGGGCGAGCTTCGAGGGGACACCCGCGTGCATGCGCTCCTCGACGGCGAGGCTTCCGTCGGCGCGGTAGCGCCAGCGTGGGGCATCCAGTGCGGCCTGCAGCCCCATGTTGTAGTCGAGCAGGTTCGAGACCACCTGCACGTGGCCCTGTGGCTGCATGTACCCACCCATGACGCCGAAGGCGAGCCAGTCCTCTGGGCCGAGCCGTGCCAGGGCGGGGACCAGCGTGTGGAACGGTCGTTTCCCGGGCTCAAGCCGGTTGGGGTGCTCGGCCGACAGCGAGAACGAGGCGCCGCGGTTCTGGAGGGCGATGCCGGTCTCGCCGGCGACCAGTCCGCTGCCGAAGCCCGCGAACCGGGAGTTGATGTAGGAGACGACGTTGCCCGCGCTGTCGGCGACACAGAGCAACACCGTATCGGCATCCTCGCCGGTTGCCGTCGGCGTGCCTACCGAGACATCGGAGATCGGTCGCTCGCCGATCTCGGCGGCGCGCTCGCGGGCGTACGCCTTCGAGTGTAGCGGCGGGACCGCCTCGTACTCGGGGTCGGTCACGTGGTAGTGGCCGTCGTTGAACGCGAGTTTCATCGCTTCGGCGAACGCGTGGACACGGTCGACCGATCTGTAGGGGTGGTCGCCGGCTCCTACCTCCGCGGCGATGTTCAGCGCCTCCAGAGCGATCTGGCCCTGGTTGTTCGGCCCGAGTTCGAATATCTCCGCCCCGCCGTAGGATGTCGACAGCGGCTCCGGCCACTCGACCTCGAAGCCGGCGAGGTCCTCCACAGTCATGAACCCGCCCTTCGACTGGATCTCGGCGGCGATCGCCTCGGCGATCTCGCCCTCGTAGACGACATCCGCCCCGCGCTTGGCGATCAGTTCGAGGCTGTCGGCCAACCGGGGCAGACGGACCTGCTGTCCAACCTCGGGGGCCTCGCCGTCGAACAGGAACGCCTCGCGGGCGTGCTCGTCGTCGAACAGGGTCTCGGCGTGTTGCCACGCCGCCGATACGACCTCTGTGACGGGGTACCCCTCGCGGGCGTAGCTGATAGCAGGCTCGAGGGCCGCCGCCAGCGAGCGTCGGCCGAACCGCTCGACTGTCGCCTCCCATCCCCGTGCTGTCCCCGGGACGGTGACCGTGTGCGGGCCGTGGTCCGGCATCACCACACCCTCCCGGCTCCGGTCGCTACCGTAGGCGGCCCCGTCTTCGGCGACCCCATCGCTCCCGGCGACGGCCTCGCGGACACGCTCGCGGGTCGCCCGCTCGGGCGCACCGCCCGAGGCCCGCATCGCACCCACCTCGCCGTCGGCCGTCCGGTAGCAGGCGAACACGTCACCGCCGAGGCCGGTGCTCGTTGGCTCGACGACGTTCAGCGCCGCCGCGGTCGCCACCGCCGCGTCGAACGCGTTCCCGCCGTCCCGGAGAACGGCCGCCCCCGCCTCGGCGGCGAGTGGTTGGCTTGTCGCGACGACACCACGGGGCGCGTAGACGGTCGACCGGCGCGAGTCGAATCTGTCGAGATCTGGCTCCATACCATCCCTTTGGACGGAATGACCTAAACGGTCCGGTGACCGACGGCCACGGCCGCCCCAGCCTGACCCCGACAGCGCGGCCCGGTCCGCTGGTCACCGGGCTCGAGGGCTATCCCCCCCTGTTGTGAGACATGGACACGCCCGACGACCGGGACACACTGGTTGGCCCCGGACAGTACTGTCTTCGAAATCACTCGACGCTTGATACCGGATACAGAAATCATATTTGATAACATCGGGCAACAGCTAAGAGGATTGGGCCTGTAGCCACCGATAGAACCCTCATGTCACCAGAAAGTCCGGTCGTGCTGGTGGGCGCCACGATGGCGGTTCTCGTCGCGGGACACTGGTACCGGACGATGGGGGGCGAGTCCGGGCTGTTCTCGGTGCCGACCGTCGTCCCGACGCCAGGGCAGCTCGCGCCGAACGGTCAGGAACAGCCAGGAGGAACGGCCGTCTGGTCGGGTGTCGGGTTGCTTCTCGGCTCTCTCCCAGGCGTTCTGGCCGTCGCGCGTGGGCTGACAGCCGCGGAGGCCAGCGGTCTGGCGCTGGTCGAGTCGGTCCCGGAACCGGTGCTCGTCGCCGCGGTGCTGGTCGTGCCGACGGCGGTCGGTATCATGCTGTTTGTTTATCTCGCTCGCCTCAGCTACCGGGTGTGGCTGTGGATCAGAGGGCCGTTCGTCCGGGTCTGGGACGTGCTGCTCCCGGGGTCGCCCGTTGTCCGTTTCGGGGCTGGTCTCACGGTGATGGTGGTTCTGTTTCTCGTCGGCCCGCTGCTGGTGCTCCAGACAGTTGACCTCTCCGGCGGGGAGGACCCGATCGAGAGCCCACAAGAGAGCGCCTCGACGGGCCAGGAGAACGCGACAGCGGGAGACGACCCGTCGGGGACCCCGGAGACACACGACGAGGACGAGCCAGACAGCCCGGACGAGCCACCCTAGCAGAGCGTTCGGTGTGCGTCGAGCATCTCCTCGAGTTCGGTCTCACAGACCGCGAGCGAGACGCCGTCACGGCGGGCAAGCGCCGGGGCGTGCTCCCAGAGCGAGTCCTCGTCGATGCCGTGCAACACGACCGCGTGTGGCGTCGGGGTGACCACCCGGAGCGCGACAAGCGGCGACTCGCCGCGTGTCACACCGGTGAACACGAGTACCCGGTTCGTGCTCTGCCCGTAGAGGTCGTAGAACTCCTCGCCGGAGAGCTGTCTGATCGCCTTGATGCTGTCGATGACGGTGTGGCCGGCGACCGTGTTGTGGTCACCGGCCACCAGCCGCGTTGCGCCGATGGCATCGTAGTACCGCTCCAGTCGGACCGTGGTGGGGTACTCCCGGAGGTCGTGGACAGCCTCGCTGTCGAACCCCGCAGAGAGCACGCGGGCGTACCGCCGGATGTGCTCGCCACCCCTGCGTTCGTCGATATCCAACAGCGCCTCGACGGTTCGACGGACGACCTGGATGCCGGGGTTCTGGCGCCGGCCGCCCTCGTAGTCGGAGACGACCGACGGTGAGACCTCGAGCGCGGTCGCGAGGTCTGCCTGTGCGACCTCGAACTCCTCGCGCCACCGCTTGAGCGTCGTGCCGGGGTCCTCGCTGAGCGCGATCTCGCCTGCGATCTTCTCGGCGAGTTTCTCTCGTGGGCCGCCGAACGTATCATCTCTCAGCTGAGTGCCGCCTGACCCGCTGGTCATGTCTGCGGTGGAAACAACCCTCGGACAAAAGACTGTCGAACCGCACCTCGACAGACGACGAACCACGGGGGTCGCTGCACACAACCGTTCCGATTTTCAGCAGCTTTTACCAGCAACCCGTTGGAACTGGGTACACTGCTGGACGACTGGGCCATCCGTCACTACCAGTTGTATTCGACTCGGAGACAGCGACGGCGGGTGCCATGACAGCCGACCCGCCACCAGTGGTCGCCGTTGTCTGTTCGGGTTTGTAGGCGACGATGCCAGAGCCGAACGTGAGCCGCGTGCCAGCGTCAGAAACGAACTCTGACGAGGATCGCGAAGCAGCGCTTCGCTCACCAGCGGAACGGCCACTAGCACGATTTCAGACTGCCCCGTGTAGGAGGAGGTGAAACCGTGGTCTCGCTCGTCCGTGTCGCTGAAGAACACGCGAGCCGCGTTCAGTGCCCCGATGTAGTCCCGGTCGCCTTCGAAGCCACACCGGTCATTGTCACACCGGAAGTGCCCGCCCCACCAGTGTTTTGCTGGTGGTCAGGTGACTTGCAGGGGTGGCCGGTCGAACCACACCGGGGACACGACCGACTCGTTGCCTCCAGGTAGACACGCTCAACAGCGAGTCCAGCACAGTCTGCTCGGTATTCGATGTCAACGATGATATCTCGCCGTGCTCATGACGACAAGGTCGACGCGGGGTCTGCCCGCGGGACAGCGTTCGTGGCGGGGACCGACGGTCTTTTTTCTGCGTGTCGCGGACAGAGATTCATGGATGGCGGCAGCACCGATATGACCCTCGCGTTCGAACTGGAGGCGCTGGATGCCCTGCAGGACCCTCAAGCGGCGGTGACCGACGCGCGCCGGTGGACCAGCTACGTGGGCGTTATCTCCGAGGAGCCGACCTACGTGGTGACCAACTTCACGCGCAAACACCGCATCCGGCAGGATTTTTTCTCCGGCCCGCGGAGTCGCGAGGAGAGTCTGATCAACATCCGGGACCAGTTCGACACCGAACGGTACGTCCTCGTCGGCACAGGGGCCGGGGACGAGGCCCTGGCCACGGAGACCGACTGGGAGTACGTCGACATCGAGACAGCAGCTGGGGCCGCTGACTGGCAACTCGCCACCGAGACTGGGACCGTCGAGTCGGCCGAGAAGACCCGCGACGACTGGCCCTGACCGACCGGACTCCGTGCGTCGACTCCAGCGTCACCGCCCGACAGCCCCGGCACTACACCGTGGTGAACCACTCGGCGCGGCCGCGTGAACCGCTCTCGACCACCTCGAAGAACCGCGACTGTATCTCGTCGGTAATCGGCCCCTTGCCCTCGCCGACCGGTTTGTCGTCGACCGACCTGATCGGGGTCACCTCGGCGGCGGTGCCGGTGAAAAACAGCTCGTCGGCGGTGTACAGCTCCCCCCGAGAGATGGTCATCCCGTCGTGGACGGCGTAGCCGAGTTCCTCGGCCAGGTCGATGACAGTCTCGCGGGTGATCCCGCTGAGGATTGACTCCGACAGCCCGGGCGTGTATATCTCGCCGTCACGGACCAGAAAGATGTTCTCGCCGGGACCCTCGGCGACGTTTCCCTCTTGATTGAGCAGGATGCCCTCGACGTACCCGTTGTTGGTGGCCTCCTGTGAGGCAAGCACACTGTTCACGTAGGTCCCGGTTGTCTTCGCGTTCGTCGGTATCATATCGGAGTTGTACTTCCGCCAGGAGACGACCTTCACATCGACCCCGTTCTCGAGGGCGTCCTCACCGAGATAGGCCCCCCACGGCCAGGCGGCGATGCTGACACGAACCGGAAGCCCGTCCGGGTTCACCCCGAGTCTGTCGTACCCGTAGAAGGCAACCGGGCGGATGTAACAGGAGGCGAGATCCTGGCGGTCGATCAGCTCGATTGTCGCCTCCGTGAGTTCCTCGCGGCCGAACGGGATCTCCATCTCGTAGAACGTCGCCGAGTCGTACAACCGGTCGAGATGTTCCTCCCAGCGGAAGATGGCTGGCCCCCTGGCGGTGTCGTAACAGCGCGCCCCCTCGAACACCCCGGTTCCGTAGTGCAGCGCGTGGGTCAGCACGTGTATCTGTGCCTCGTCCCAGTCGACGAACTCCCCGTCCATCCAGATGCTGTCGACATCCATCTCCTCGAAGCTCATACCTCTCTTATCGGCCGGGTCGATATTAA
>OBKM01000380.1_pt1 | contig 22286 bp, 17 predicted proteins | sample 1519691 | NCBI WGS metagenome assembly OBKM01 (sample SAMEA37050418, study PRJEB22526) | metagenome | biome: saline pan; feature: lake; material: water | place: Egypt | collected 2015 | depth 0.5 m | reverse complement strand
CCCCATCTGCCGTGTGAACCAAGTGAGTCGCATGATCGGTCTCGACCGGCAACTCAAAGTCGTCGTCTTCGAACTCACCCAGCTTTGTGATGAAATCATCGCTGTCTGGTGGCTTCATCTCATCCATCTTCACGACGGCGTACTTGTTCGGCTCGTCCGGATACAAAGACGGATCGTCACCGTCCATGGCGTAATCGCTCATACGTACACGGTAAGACCGTTATCAGTATAAAATTTAGAACAATTATTGAGAGGCTGACCTATCCTAACATAGGTATGTAATAGAACGGAACAGATTCCGCAAGACGCCAGACACGGGCGAGAGTAGAAGTACCGGCCAGTTGGCACAAACCGCTGTTCACCGCACCGATTTGTTAGACTCCCCGACCCCGAGAGCTGTAGGAGTCCGGTGAGTGGGCTGTGAACCTGAAACTACCGCCGCTCGGGACCCCTCCGCGTTCACGCGGAGAAGGGTAGTAATTGGTACCAATATGCATATGCTACTCGCGATAACTGTATGCCAATGGAGGGATTGCCGTGCCAGCACGACCCGACATAGCACCTGTACGGAGACGTGTGAATCAATTACTTGATCCCGACGCCGACGAGGGTCTCGCGTTCTACGTGAATTGGTTCATCATGATTCTTATTGCCGCGAACGTGGCTGCGGTTATTTTGGAGACTGTGGAGCCTGTTCAGGTAGCATTCGGGACAGGACTCAGGTACTTTGAGACGGTGTCTGTACTGATTTTCACCGTTGAGTACCTCGGGCGGTTATGGAGTAGTGTAGAAGAGCTCGATGAGTGGGACCCCATCTGGGACAGACTCCGTATCGCTAAACGACCGATGCTAATTGTCGATCTGCTCGCCATCCTACCATACTATCTCGCGTTGCTCGGAGTTGGCGTAGATCTGAGATTCCTCCGGGCCCTACGACTCATCCGGCTCCTTAGGCTATTGAAACTTGTTCGATATAGTGAATCGATGCGAGCGTTTGGAAAGGCATTCAAAAAGAAAAAAGATCAGCTGATTGTCGCATTCTCTGCGAATATTATCCTGATTGTTATTGCAGCATCATTAATGTTCTTCGCTGAAAATCAAGCACAGCCCGGATCCTTCGGCTCGATACCAGAAACGATGTGGTGGGCGGTAGTCACGCTCACCACTGTCGGCTACGGTGATATCGCACCGATTACGCCACTAGGACGATTGCTCGGAGGTATTGTTGCCATCCTCGGGATCGGACTGTTTGCACTACCTGCATCAATACTTGCGTCCGGGTTTATTGAAGAATCATCATATGAGACAAAATATTGTCCAGATTGCGGGCATGAAATAGACTGGGAGAGTGATTTATCATCAGAGGGTGCTGAGTATACTGATGGCCAGTGGGTCCGAATCGATGTCACCCGGGGTAGTCATCTAGACTATTCGTATCACGGCAAGCACGGCGAGTTACGAATTAATGAACCGTCCACAAAGACGATTGACCGTAGTTACGAAGATCCTGATGTTGCAGTTGACATCGGTTATGAACTCGTTTCTGTTTCGTTGAACGATCTACGAGAGCCGTACTTTCCGCGCTCGATGGAGACTCAGTATGATCCACACCCGTAGCTATTCATCTGGTCTGTTTCACACATAACGGTATACGTCGAGTTTCATTATCGATTGATAGATGACCTAGCCATGACCGTATGAAATGATTCTCAGTATTTACGTCCGCAGCCGATTGATATAGTCACGGTTGTACTTTTGTCCCACGCCGTGCTTGAGGTAGAATATGAATCCGGACAACGCACGCGGCGTGTTGCTTGGACTTGCGTGCGGGGATGCCCTCGGGCGGCCAGTTGAGTTTATGTCCGCTAATGCAATCGCCACTGAATACGGACGACTCGATGAGATGGTTGGGTTCGGCACGTGGAATCAACCAGCCGGAACAATCACCGATGACACCGATCAGGCGTTGTGTATCGCACGCAGTTTGGTCGACAAGGGAAGGTTTGATCCAGCCGATATCGCGGCCCGGTTTGTTGCGTGGTACGACAGCGACCCGTTCGATATCGGACGCATGACGATGCAATCGCTCAGCCGGCTCAAACACGGCGATGAGTGGGACGAGGCGGGCCAACAGGTCTGGGAGGCTAGCCCCGAGGGCCAAAACGCTGGTAACGGCAGCGTGATGCGGTGTCCGCCACTCGCCATTCCGTACGTGGACGATTGGCAGCGGCTCGTTGAGGTGAGTCGAGATTCGTCGCGGATCACGCACGCCGACCAACGGTGTACCGACGGCTGTGCGATCCTCACCCTCACGGTGGCCGGCTTACTCCAAGATGCGGACGCCCCGCTGGAGGATGCGCTTGATCATGTCGCCGGCGCACCCGCGGAACTCACCAGTGCGCTTGAGCCAATCGCCCGTGGAGCCTCTCCCGATCTCCAGACATCTGGATACGTCGTTCACTCTCTTCAAACGGCGCTGTACGATGGCTTACACGCTGACTCTGTCACGGAGGCCATCGTGACGGCAGTCAATCGAGGTGGGGATACCGACACTATCGGCGCGATTGCGGGCGCCGTCGCTGGGGCACGATTTGGCGCCTCCGATCTGCCCGACCAATGGCTCTCGGCTATCGACGAGACGGATGAACTCATCGCGCTTGCGGACCAACTGGCCGATCTGGCGTAGCATTTCCTTCCATCAGTGCCGTCATTCGAGGCCTCCAACTTCGACCTCGGTCCTGATCCGTCATCGCTTTCTATACCCGTTTGCTCGTGGTTTCATGGGCAACAGACGGCGATTCATCACGGGGCTACTTGCTGCCGGGTCGGCTGCTGTCGCCGGCTGTGGGAGTACTGAAAATGGTGATAGTAGAGCGGAACCAGCTGAAGAATCCGATCATAACGCCGAGACAGAACCCGACGAAAGCCAACAGGATCAGGTAGCCGCTACGCTCCAGACCAGCAAGGGCGCTATCGAGGTTGAACTCTACAGTGATCGCGCGCCGCGGACGGTCGACAATTTCGTCGGGTTGGCGACCGGCTCACGGGAGTGGACCGACCCCGAGACTGGAGACACCGTCACCGGGACTCCGCTGTACGAGGACGTACTGTTTCACCGGGTTATTGACGGCTTCATGATCCAGACCGGCGACCCGACCGGCACCGGTCGTGGGGGACCCGGATATACGTTCGATGATGAGTTCCACGAGGAGCTCCGTCATGACGGACCGGGCGTGCTCTCGATGGCCAACTCCGGCCCGGACACTAACGGCTCACAATTTTTCATCACGCTTGAGGCGACGCCACATCTCGACGACCGACACAGCGTCTTCGGCCACGTCACGGCTGGACTGGCCGTCGTTCGTGATATCGGCGCAGTCGAAACCGATACCGATGACCAACCCGTTGACCCCGTCGTGCTCGAATCCGTTGCCATTGAGTAGTAGCACCATGCCCAGCGTGTCAGGGACTATCAGCTCCTCGGCGGTGCTGAGTCATTGCGGAACTCTTTGACGATCAGGGGGTGATAATGATGAATGAGGGCAAGCATGATCTCCACAAACTCATTGGTCGCGTCGCAAAACCGTTCAAAGTTTGTTACCAGCCACCAGAAGCTCCTCTCACTGGACACGTGTTACGCTGTCAAAAATACTCGCACCGGGTACACGCAAATTACGTAGTGTTAGAGATCGGTGATCAATTGGCGTAGCTGTGAGTTCTGAATGACTTTCCGACGCGACCAAATTATTATTTACTTACTCCTTGACTGTGTCTCACAGTGGCACGAACATTACCAGACTGGAATGAGAAAACGGACGAGCGAGGTACACCGATAGATCCTCTCGGATCTGATCGGTCTCGAAATCGGGTCGTGAATCTCTTCTCTCGCGGACTAATTACCTCTATTACACTCCGACTCCGTTATTTATCTATCCACGCGTGGGCACTACATGAGTTGTCCAGTCGCAACCTTGACGATGAAGAACGATACGAGCGACTGAAGCATATTGAAAAGCTGTTCTGTCTTACAAGCCATTATCAGCATCTTAACGAGGATCAGCCAAGGGGAGCAACTATCGCAGGAATGGACGGCGTCACTAGAGTAACAAACTACGACTTGGATGACTTTGATGAAATCCACTTCGATGACCTCGAATTATTAAAAAATGATAGCTACGCATATCCAACTAACTATGAGAACCTCCTCCAGAAATTTCTGTTAAAACGTGGCGGATTCCAATTAACGGGCGCCGGAGAAGAGCTAGCGAAAAGTGTGGAGAATCACCTCGGTGACGATGTTGAGCGAATCATCCAATGCTCTGATCGTGGGTATGCAACGAGAGAGGATTTTGAGGCGCTTAAGGAATCATTTGCGAACCAATCTCTCTACTTGCGAAGCGCCAACCGGGATGAGCGCCGTGTCTTTGAGAAAGTTCTCCTCGGATTTTTGAAATGGGAAGGCGACAATCAAAGTGGAACTGTAAATCTTCAAGAATCTGTCCCTGATCCAATCCCCCTCAATTTGCTTGACGAGTTACAGGAAACGCTTGATGAGCCCGAAGAAATACCGACGCACAGCCAGCTCTACGGAAAGTACCGTCGAAGGTATCACAAATATCGGCGTGGTTATGCCCTTTTTTTGCTCCAAGCTCGCCAATTGGAAACAGAGACAGACGTTGATCCCTTGCACCTTTCAGAAACTAACGTCATTGCTTTTGAAGATTTTCGAGAGCTGATGCGGATCTACTGGATGCAAGTCTACACCGGATATGCAGTGGAATCTCAACTGGAGGCGATGTGCATGTTCCTGAACTCACGAATTCCAGCTCGATATGAGTATGAACCTCTTGTTAACCGAGCCACTGACGGGTCAATGATACAAAAAGAGATCGCGGGGCTCTTGAACTCAGTAACCGTCGAGATGGGCACAAAAGAAGCAAGTTCGGCACAGCTTACGCGTAATCTGTTGCTCTATGGATCAGCTACACGGGTGCAAGCCTCTGTTTCGGTCTCTCCTCACGAACCGGAGAGAACTTTGACCGTTGGTTCCGTTCGAGACCAAGCCCGGGACATCATCGCTGAAGGGTGGGATGAGACGCCGGTAGAACCGGGCGTGAACAAATACAATGAGGTTATTCTTAGCAAGGCGATTCGGTCGTCTCTTGATGAATTAAAAGACAATCCGAATGACCCGGACGAACAATTCAAGATATGGTCACAAAGTCTCGCTTACTCTATTACACTCCTCCTCCTATGCGTTGAGCGGTTCGACCAACTAGATCGAGAGCGAAATTGGCTATTCAATTACGCCCATAACCGACTTCAATCACGGTTCGCGTCACTTCCTCGTTTATACCACGACGTATGTCAAACCGACCCAGACACTCCGATTGGTGAGTTAGGACGTAAGCTTCTCGAAGACTACGTTGTTGAAACACATCTCAAAGTCTTTTATAACAGGCTTAGTCCGGGGAACCTCAAGCGAGTGCTTTCATTCGATCAGGATGAGCGCCTCTGTCTCGAAACGCAAGTTGACCGCGGGGAACGTCCGATTAAAGCTACTCCATCGTTCGTTCGCTTTGACGAGATGAACGTCTTCCTTCGTGACTGTGGCCTCTTGATTGACGACGACGATGAGGACTATTTGATTACGGATCGGGGGCGTGAACTTCTCTCTCGGGTTAACAGGGGTAGCAACCAATGAATCTACTTGAAGAGTTGGATGGGAACGGCTGGAGCATTCAACAGGCGCTTCTGACGACTTTTTCGTTCGATCCACGTTTCTTCAGCGAGTATGCGCGACCACGGCTACAGAAGCGGAACTGTGATTTACCGGTTGTACTTGTTGACGACCGCCGCTACGCAACGAATATCGACTCCGCTGACTGGCTCGAAGCGCCCATCGGGTCGCACTACTTGCTCGAACCGGTCCAAACGGGTGGCGTTTTTCATCCAAAAGTGAATCTCTTTGCCTCGGAGCGGAGTGTCTACGCCACCGTCACCTCAGCGAACCTTACACTGGAGGAGTACGCCAAGGCAGCACAGGTAGGCGGATCAGTAGGATTCCAACGGTCGTGGCTTGAAGAAGAACAAGATCTATCCGAGGAGTACTATCTCGTACAAGATATTTGCGACTTCTTCGATTTGCTAGCCAGCGATGAAATGCATGTTACTGGTCGAGACGCGTCTGAGTATATTGATGAAACGCTTGCCACACTAGAGTGGCTTGACGATTATGAGGCAGAGATCAATGGCTCATCTACCGATCAACATACACGGTTTCTACATAACCTAGATACACCGATTCTACAGCAAGCGCTTACGATCATAGATGAGGTGGAAGTAACGCAGATTTACGCTCCGTTTTACGGTTCACAAAACGTAATAAATGATCTTCTCTCAGCAATCGATCCTGAACGGGCAGAACTCATCGTTGAGTCCGACAGCACCACCCTCAATCTCGAGGGTCTATCAGAGGCGCTGACTACCCCGTTCAATCTCCGAGAGATGGAACACGAGACTACACGGTGGGTTCACGGGAAGTTTCTTGTATTCCGCGGCCAGTGGGGTACCGCATGCCTATACGGTAGTCCAAACTTGACTAGTACTGCCCTTCTCCAGAGCGCAAACTCGGGGAACTGTGAGGCAGCGTTATTGAGTGTCTTTCCCAATGGAGAGTCACCATTGGAGGGAACGCTGTTCGAAAACGATGCATTCGATTTCGACCTCTCGGCGCCTGTAGACGATCCCGAGTCACTGTCTGTTCGAGACCGGAGTTACGAAGGATGGGAAGCTTTGCAGGACACAGACAAGACAAAAATACGACTTCTTGACGCCCGCCTCACACAACCAGACTCCGACGACGTGAGCGAATTGATCATACAACTTGAGGAAGTCAGCGGAACAAGGCGTTTGGAGATCCAGACAGAGCGAGGAACGGTGTCGAAGCGAATGGAGGCAGACGTAGACGATGGCGAACTCTCAATTCTTGTTGAGAAGGAAGAGCGAAAGCACTGGGCAGCAGCCGTCGTTACCGTACATTCATTAAGCGATGAGGAGGTGAGCAATCCACGGCGAGTCAACGAAGAAACACAGGCATACTTCCGCGAGTATCGAGAGATTACGGAGAGCGAGGGCACGCAAAGTTCCACAACGCTACTAAAAGAGATTTTGCAGAACCCTGATACAGCCGCGATAAACGTATTCGACGTTGCTTTATCAGAACTCCGGGAACTCTCAAACAGTCCACCGGAGGGCAGATCCGCTGATCCAGACACAGCCACGCCGACGTTCAAAGAACGGTCGCCGGCACGGCTTGCAGGAGGGACATCGTCCACGCCCTCGATACATACGTTGGTCAATCGACAAATGGGGTATCAACTGGAACAGGCGGAAGAGGCGCTGGACTTCGATGATCTGCCGACGCCCCCTGAGGTTGAATCGTTCCTGACGCATCTTGAAACATTCTTCGAGACGATGGATCTCTGTATTATGCTGGATCTGATGGATGAATTGGACAACGAGAAGGTGCTTGCCGCCTGCCAAGATCAGTTTCAAAGTTTCCTCGAATTACACTCTCAGTTCACGACTTCCATCAGCCGCCTCTCAGAGCTTATTGATGACAACAAACGGGTAAATGAAGTCTTCATGAGCGATGCGGAAGCTGATGCCCGTGACTTGGACTTCTGGGAAGATGCGTTTGATCTCCTCTATATTCACCCGGCGATCATTCTCGAACTTGATCACAAGACCCCCGATCCGGTAATTCGATCCCACAATCAGTTTATGAACCAACTCAAGAACTCACTTGAATCGTCTGCACCAGCTCTGTGGGGATATCTATTTAATATAAAATATTTAAAAAGAACGATCAATTCTCACACAGAGGATCTCCTTGTTAAGTATGCCGAGGAAGATCCGTCAGTTGGAATTACTGGTGAGGCCGTCGGAGCATTAGTACTATATATTCTTGTCCAACGAACCCGAACTAGCTCGGATTTTCTCGAAGGGCTCGCCAACCACCCGCGATACGGAGAAGAGGCCATCCAAGAACTCGCTCAATTCGCGCTCGCTTCCGAGCAGACCCTGTTCGATTATGGGATCGTAAATAAACAACAATGGATGATCGTGCTCAAACAGGGTCGAGATGCAGTTCAGTCATTTGCCGATGGTGAGTCGCCATAGGGGCAAGTGATGGCTGAGAGTTAGAACATAGATATCGACCTATGTTTGAGTGTATTGATATATAAAATACTCTCTATTGGTCGCGCTAATTCAAGCAGAATTCATGGACAGCGAGTTGATCGACCCGGTTGATGATACACCATTTATTAGCCAGATTAGTTCGGGGGAAGGGCGTCATCATATTTGTCGTCAAGAATCTCGGAACAATCAACGGGGATGCTGGTCCATGCGTGCTTCACAACCTCGTACCCGGTCCACCCTTCCGTCCGAATCATCTCCACGGTTGCCTCGCAGAATTCAGGCTTTTCGATGAGGTCGTTGTCAAGCAGGATGTAGAGGAGATACGGTGGTCCCACAACGTCAATGTCGTACCCGTTGTCATCGATGAGACGCCGAATTGACCGTCTCGCAGCTGTGTCAAGAATCGATACGATCTGATACGACGAACTGTATTCAGAAAGTTCCTGCTTGAGCGATTGCTCGCCTGCATCTGGTCCATGCGGACGGGGAACAACAGTTACGCACGACCACGACGACGAATCCTCTTCTAGGTGATCAAGAACACGTTGGCTTCCTCGTTTCACGTAGTGCTCGCGGCTGCCCTCAGGCGGGTATCTGTTCGAGTTGACGTGATTTTGAAGTTCGTGCTTGCAGACGTTCGTCGTTGTGAGATGGATCGCGTCTTTCAGTCGTTTCCACTCAGTGGTATTCGCAACCGCAATCAAGGAACTCGTATCAGCCAGTATCGGATAGCGAGCCTCACTCGCCATCACTGCCCGCCAAGAATTGAGAGGTGTCCCGTTCCATAGCTGACTCGAACGACTCTTTCTCTTCTTCCATACTATCGAGTTTCTCACCGAGAAGGACACGGGCCACGTCCTCACTAATCTCACTGCGACTGTATCGTTCGTACACCGCGATCTTGTCCTGTTCGTCCAATGACTGTCGAAGCATTTCGACCAGTCCAACGCGGGCGAGTTCGCTCACATTGACGCCACCGATGTGGATCTCATCGAGGAGTTCCGCGGCCTCTTTTTCCGCTCCAGCACGAAACTGAATCGTCTTGTCATAGTTTGATCCGCTCATATATTGGGGTTCGACGTGGGGAGGCATATATGTTGTGACGTGTCACTACTTGTCATTACAAGTGGTCACGAACGTAGCACTATTAGACCAGACGAAGATGTTGAGATCAAATTTTTGCTTGCCCCCGAGGCAACCGAGAATCCCTTCTCTATCCTCTTTAGTTGCCAAGCTTTATTATGTAACAAAATCTACTTTTTCTGTGCCATTCCCCCACGCGAAATCCTCTGAGCGGCTGTATGATGCAGTCGCGGAGTACGATCTCGTCATCACGCCCGACGGGCCGCTTGCGAGCACCCTCAATCGTCAGCTGGACCGGCCTCACCTTGGCTCGTTTGCGATCCCACCGCGCCGGCATGCAGCCGGACGCCGGGAACGGGCTGAGGATCGCCTCGCATTTCTCGAGATGGTCGATCACCATACGATCTCGTGGAAACGAAGCGCATACGCCATCGGCAACATCCTCCAATGCTGGGAGCATCAGGGAAGCCACGACGCGATTCTCGGCTATGACTCATACGTCGACGATGCGACCGAACGCGCCGTTGAGCGTATTGGAGAACTCGACACGACGTCGATGGAGCTGACAACCGGGAAATTAGATTCTGAATTAGATATCGCGGTGATCGCTCCGGAAATGCTGACGCCACTTGAGCGATCATATCTCCCTGAGGAGTACGATACAGTCGAGTTATTCACCGATGATTCGTTTGACCTCCCGCCATTTCGAATCCTCGATTCGCCGACAGCGATTGTCGATGCTGTCGAGAATGCGATCACCGAGACCAACGCCGACAACGTCGGCATCGTTCTCGATCAAGCTAGTGAGTACTCCCCACTCGTTGAAGCTGCGCTCGAAGCCGCCAATATTCCGTTCTTCGGTGGTCCCGGATTTATTGACGTACCGGAGCATCGGACGTTCCTACAGTTGCTCCGAGCGGCTCACTACGGGACGGATACGCGGATCGGTGAGATTCGGCCACTACTGGCGACACTTGGGATCGAGGTTGACGTCGACCATGAGGAGAAACGACTCTATGAGACCGACATCCCTGCACTCTCATGGTTTGTTACTTTCTGTGACGAGGTCGGTCAGTACACGTATGGCGAGGCGCTCACGATGTTCGAGCAACGCGCAGGGTGTGATCTCCCCGCATTTCGTGAGGAACTCGCCACGCTCGGCATCGTCGACGAAGCGATCACCGAGGGCGGCGTCGACGAGCTAGCGTTTTATCTCCAGTCATACGAAGTTCCGGTGGAACGCGAAAACGAGGGAGTCCTCCTCGCAGACGCGAAATCTGCCTCCTACGTCGGTCGGGACGTCGTGTTCTTCCTCGGGCTGGATGACGGGTGGACGCACTCACCACCACGGCGACCGTGGGTCGATCAGGACGCACAGTACACGCGTAACATTCAGCGGTTTCAGTTGCTGCTGCAGAGCGGCGACGAACAACACTATCTCGTCCAAGATTCGACGGGCGGCTCACCGGTCACACCCTGTCTCTACTTCGAGGAACTACTTGACGAGGATTTCGAGCGATTCAGCGATCTCCCCTCGACAAGACATACTCAACAGCCGGAGACGACGTCGACGACTGACTTCGAGAAGTCACCAACGGCGGTGACCAACGAGTCGGTCGAGACAGTAAGCCAATCAACGTTGAGCACCTACGTGAACTCACCGCGGGACCACTACTTTAGTCGGCTCGTCGACAGCCCTGATAGAGACTACTTTATTGAGGGGAACCTGTATCACGACTTCGCCGAGTTCTACGTGAACCATCCCACGTTCGTTGACACCGAGGAGATCGACGAGGTGGTCGATCTCATGTGTACGGAGGCGCGGTCGCTCGTGCGCTCAGTCGATGAGGAAGTGCTTCGAGCCGAGTACCGAGTCGGACTCGAGACGACCATCGAGTATCTCGACGAACACCCACCGAGTGACGGAGCGTTCCTCACGCCAGCAAGCGGGTTCGGGACGAACGCTATCGCCGAGCACTTTGATCGCGATGTCGACTCACCAGTAACGGAGCGGTGGTTCGAAGATTCCGACCTCGGGATCAAGGGACTCATTGATCTGGTGCACTCACGAACACACCTCCTCGATTTCAAAAGCGGCTCTAAAAAGAGCGCGCGCGATATCGTGACGAATTCGGCACTCGATGAGCCAGCCGACACGCCGAACTTTCAAGCGCTGTTGTACCTCACCTACTGGCGGTCGAGAGAGCCGAACGAGCGACTGGAGTTCACGTTCTTCCATTTTCTCGAAACCGTCGATGACGCCATTACGGGCGACGCCGATCTCGAAGACACACTCACGACTGTCACGTACTACCCGACGACAGCAGCGGAGTATGTCTCTAGGGAGGCGTTCTTCGACAGGCTTCTTGAGGACGGACCGAACGACTGTCAAAAGACGCTCGGGAAGATCGACTACGACACGTATGCGGCACTATTCGATGCGGAATCGCTCCCACGAACGACCGATAGCGACGAGGTAATCGAGTCACCGTTCGGTCAAACCATGATGGACCGGCTACAGACACACGTCGGCGAGTACAAATACGTCTCCAAGGGGACAAAGCAGGTGTTGCGCCAAATTGCCACCGTGCAGGCGCAGAATTACTTCAAAACTGATCTCGACGCGTTCGAGGCGTTCATCGACGACCGGATAGCTGAGCTCAACCGACGGCGGTCGGGCGACGAACGGTTCCCGGTTGAGGGGCTGGGTGGAGAACCGAATTATCGCTATGTGGATAACCGCGACCTGCTACTGGAGGGCGACCAATGAGCGAGTTTCCACCGAACGACAAACAGCAGACGCTTATCGACAGCACGGAAGGGATCTATCTTGTCGACGCCGGTGCCGGCACCGGCAAGACGTTCACCGTCACCCGGCGCTACGCCAATATCATCGATCAGGACGACGTCGGTCCCGACGACATCCTGCTGGTCACGTTCACCAATAATGCGGCTGCAGAAATGCGAGACCGAATCGTTGCACAAAGCGAGTACGACATGAGTGAGTTGGCTGACGCCCCCATCCAAACGTTTCACTCACTGGCAAACGATCTGCTGGATGAGTACGGGCACGCAGCGCCAACGCATCTCGGGATCGACGACCGGATCACGGGATCGACACGTCTCGTCGAGGACGAACTTATCGAAGAGGCGTTGTTCCGCGAGTTCAGTACGCAGTTTATCGACACACACCCCGAATACGATGGCTTTTTTACGGCACTGTCTGACACCAGCCAGCTTCTCGATCTGATCAAGGAACTGGCTGCAAAGGGCATCTTTCCTGATGCCGACGGCTGGTATCGGGATGGCGAATCGCATCTTGACGGTGACTTCGAAGCGTTCGAGACGCTCTTTGAGCAGGTAAATGAGCCACGGAACGACGGGAGCAAGCAGTCCGTTCTCCGCTCGAAACTCTATCGATACGGCCAAAACAAGACGTACACGCCGGATGCACCCGCAAAAAGCGACATCCGCGGCGATGGAAAACAGGTACCAACGGCGGTTGCCGCTCAGGTGTTCGAAGCGGATCGCTCCGATCTCAAAGCGTTCGTCCACGACGTGTATCACGCCTACCTCTCGTTCGCGTTACGTCGCAACTACCTGAACTTCAGTTTCCTCCAGCTCTTTGCGTTCGTGCTGCTGTGTGAGGAAGACGACGTGCGTGAGGCAGTGAGCTTCGAGTACGTGATGATAGACGAGTTTCAGGACTCCAGCGAGATCCAGTTCAAACTCTCACTACTCCTCGCCGGAACGAATAATATCTGTGTCGTAGGCGACTGGAAGCAGAGTATTTACAGCTTCCAGTACGCCGACGTCGACAACATCCGCGAGTTCGAGGATCGGCTCGAACGATTCGCTGCTGAGCTCAACAGTGATCGTGAACGGGTCGGGTTTCCGCTTACCTCGGTCACTCGACTCGAACTCGACACCAATTACCGGTCGACACAATCCATTCTCGACTTCTCTGAACATGCGCTTACCACGCCGGCGACGGGTCGCGACTCCGTCGACGTTACGGCTGTGCGTGATGAGCTAACCTCACTTGATGCGGATGCAAGCTATGACAACAGCAACATCGAGGCGATACAAAGCGAGGACGAACAGGAGGCGATCCTCGCGAAGATCGACGAGATCGTCGACTCAGACCGCTATGCCGTCGAGGGAGACGACGGCGAGCTCCGTGCGCCGAGGTACGGTGACATCGCCGTGCTTACACGGACCCGGGATTTCGGGCGTGAGTTGCTCGAGACCGCCGACCACTACGGCCTGCCGATGGCGTACGAAGGCGGGATCGAAGTGTTCCGCACGGATGCCGCCAAGCTCCTGTTAGCGTGGCTTCGCATTCTCGAGCGCGATGCCGACCGTGGGTGGGCACTCGTACTCGAGGAGGCCGGCTACACAATCGATGAAGCGCAAGCGGTGCTCGAACGTGACACGTACCCTGCCCCGATGGTCGCATTCCGTGAAGAGCTGGCGGAGCTGGAGACGTTCGGTGGCGTCGCTCGCCGCGTGTTCGAGCGCTACGGTTGTGAGGGACCCACGGCAGACGTCGTCCTACACACGATCCAATCGATTCAGGAGGCGACGACGCTCACCCGTGGTGATATCATCCGATTCATCGAGGAGGCCATCGAATCCGGGAGCACTCACGACGTCAATGCCGGCGCCGGCACGGACTCAGTCACCGTCCAGACGATACACGCGACAAAAGGGTTGGAGTATCCCATCGTGATCCTCGCGAATATGAATGCCCACAAGTTCCCCTCCTCAGGAGGGCACGGCGGCGGCATCATGTACACGGATCCGGTTGGCCTTCGACAGCGCAAGCGCTACTCGGCAGCGCACGGTGTGCCATACGTCTACGACAACTGGAAGGTGGATGTGCTTCGACGGTGTCTGCCACGAGAGTATGACGAGGAGCGACGGCTACTGTACGTGGCTATTACGCGTGCAGAAAGTCACGTCGTCTTCACAGCCGGCGACTCGCCCAACACGTTCATCGAAGAGCTTCCCGTTGATATCGAGCCTGTTGACCCCGATCTCTCATCGTTCGACCATGACTTACCGGAGGCAACGCCTTTCGAAGTGGAGATCCCGACACGGACGGGACCGCCGAGATTCTCTCCGCACACGTTCATTGATGAGAGCGTCTTTGAGGAGAGTACCGGCGGTCGTGGGATGGAGTTCGGCTCACAAGTCCACGAATTCGCCGAGGCATCCGTACTCGGAGAGCCGGTGACACCGGATGGCCCTGACGAGATCAACGTGCAATCGTTGCTCGACTCACTGGATGGCGACACGCACGCCGAGGAGCAGGCGTTTCTCCCGCTTGAGGTTGATGGCGAGCAAATCACTATCTCTGGCGTTATCGATCTGCTCCATGTGACGCCCGAGCGGGTCGATATCATCGATTACAAGACTGATCTTGACCGGCATGCCGAACCCGAATACCGGAAACAGCTCAGTGTGTACTACCACGTGGTCGCTGAACTGTATCCGGACCGTGAGGTGACAGCAACGCTCTTCTATACGTCCGATGGAAACCGGAGTGAGATTGAGCCACTCAGCAAAGCGCAGCTTCGAGACTTGGTCCGCGAGGTCAAGGGTGGATAACTTTCTTTTCTCATGACATCTCAGGCACTGGCACGCAGAAGCATACTGAACTGCATGGATTCGAGAGGAAAGAACAGCCTCGCCAGCTCACGACATCAGTATTCAGGCCAGAGAGCAAACTGAATGACGGACCCACTTGAGAACGCGTATCCGGAGGTTGGGTATCAAACCGTCGAGTGGGATATGTTAAAACCACCAGACGAGCGGGTGATGCCACTCACGCACACCAACCGACTGAAATTATCTGAGATGTCGGTGAGGACGGATACGGAATTGACTCAGTACAGTCTCGTCGATAGCCTCGGGAACACGTACACAGAGGAGGATCTGAATGAAGCTCCTGACACGGTGGACTCAGTGAACGTGGATGAGGCCGTTTCAGAGATTGCGTCTGCAGATGGGAAATCAAAGCGGGTGGCTCTGGCTCACCTCGCTACGATGGCAGCAGCTGCGCCTGATGAGTGTACCCCTGCTGTTGAGTTGATGGTAGAGCTCCTGAGCGATAGTCTCCCCGCAGTGCAAGGCGAGGCTCTCGGAATACTCACACGGATCGCTGAGTCAGAGCCAGAACGAACGCGCGCGGGTGTCGAACCAGCAATACAACTCGTTGATGATTCCACCCATTCGTTACTCCGGAATGAAGCGATACAGTTCCTTGCCGAATTCGCTGATCATGATCCAACCGCTGTAACTGATGCTGTGCCACAACTTGCGGCACTACTGCGAGATGAGTCGACAAATACGGACTCAACAGCCCGTATCTTGGCTTCAGTCGGAGCCTCACAACCAGACGCGTTAATCGATGTTGTTCCGAAGCTAGAATTGTTTTTAGAGACTGAGCCAAAGCGTGCACACGTCTGGGTGCTCGGAGCAATCGGTCGTCTCAGCAAAGAGCATGCGAACATCACGGTCGAGGTGATCCCGACCGCTGGCGAGTTGTTGTCCGCAGAGCAGCACACGATCCGATCTAATGCCGCTGGTGTACTCGCTGATCTCGCCGACGAGTATCCAACTGCAGTGAAACCATGGGTTCCAAATATAATTGAGTTGATGGACGACTCGGATGAACAGGTGAGATACAACGCGACGTCCGCTCTTGCTCGTGTTGCGAAGGAACATCCTGATACAGTAAGACCAGCCACAGAGGCGTTGCTTGCTGCACTTGACGATGACTTAGCCGATACGCGATTCAATGCGTGCTGGGCGCTAAAGCGGCTGAATGTAACGAGTGCTCTAGAACCACTATCCGAACTTGCTGCAACTGATCCTGATGAGGATGTTCGGTCAGTCGCACAGGTAGCCATCGACAGTATCGAGGAGTGATATCCTCGTCTTGATTCACAACGAACGGGTCAGCATATTTGACCGACGCTCTCCGGAAACACTGCCGGAAGTGATCTGATATCAGCAAAAAGTCAGTGACGGAACGCAGGTCACCGCCTATCCAGAGTCTCCCCAGAAATCCGGAAGCACCACGCCGCGGCTTATGCCGACTGTCTGCGTCTGCTCGTTCATGGAACGACGCGCATCCACGAAGCGGGTACCCGCGGACCAGCCGACACGGGGCGCAGACCGCAACCACTCACTCGCTGAGCAAGCCGATCCGACCACCGACGGAATGCTGCTTCCCACTCTCGATCCCGGGATAACGCTGCTTGACGTGGAAGAGGGTCGTGGCGTTCCGATCCTACAGTCCATTGTCCTCGATCATCTTCTCCTGCACGATGGTCCTGCATTCTGGGTCGATGCACACGGGCATGCAACGACGACCACCCTTGCTCAGATCGCCCCCAGCCATCGATTGCTCAGTCGGATCCACGTTGCACGCGGGTTCACTGCCTACCAGCACTACAGCGCCGTCACCGATCTCTCGGCGGCAGTCAACCGGTCCATCCAGAGATCCACCCCCGGTCTCGACATGGACACGTCGGAGGCAGCCGAACCGAACGAAAACGCCCCCTCACACGCCCCGTCGCTTCTGGTTGTGCCGGCGGTCGATGCCCAGTACCGGGACGCCGACACGCTGGGCGAGACACACGCGGCGACGCTGCAAGCCCGGACCCTTGCTCGGCTGTCGACCTACGCCGATGGCTATGACATTCCGGTGCTCGTCACCCGGAGCGAGTGCGATGCATTCACCGCCCCGGTGGCGACGGCTGCCGATCACCACTTGGAGTGTGAGCAAACCCGGCTGGGTCCACGGATCGTCGGCGAGGAGTTCGAGACGCTCGTGTATCCCGTTGCCGACGGCGCGTACTACCAGACGACGTTAGCGTATTGGCGAGAGCTGCTTGCCGCCCGTGCCGGACACCTCGGTATGGAGCGGACGTCAGCCACGACATCGACTCCGGGCGAGTTCAAGACAGGAGCCATGGCTGACGGGGACGCGGCGTCAGCGACCGCTGCCCCCTTGCTTGATGCGTGGACGGCGACCGAAAGCGGAGGTCGATAACGATGGGGCGGACGAACCCGACCTACCGGGATGCGCTCCGCGCCATCGAGGATCGGTGGTCGGAGTTCCGCCGGGCGCTGCGCCGCCGCGACCAGCCACAGTTCGACCGACTGTTCGAGTATGCTCGTGCACACGCGGACGCAAGTGGGGTGTTGAATCATCAAAATCCACTGCTGCCAGCGTTGTTCAGCATCGATCTCGAGCAGGAGGATCGTCTCGATGATCACGAAGCGCGGCTTGCAGAGCTCGAAGCCGCACTCAGTGATCGTCAAGCGAACACTGAGAGTCAGACACACGACGCCGACCACGACCCGGACGACCGATGACCGTACTCGAGACAGTTGCCTTCGATATCGAAACGACCGGCTTCATCGTCGAGGACCACCTGACGGTCGTGGGGTTTGACTCGGAGATCGGCTCGAAAGTGTTTCTACATACGGGCCAGACATCGTGTCCAACTGATCTCGAGTCGCGGATCAACGACGAGCTTGAGCTTCCGGTGTCGATCACGATCCGAGAGACCGAACAGGCCCTGTTGAACGCCATGACCACGTTCGTCAGGTCGACACTAGCTAGCCGTGAGGTGAAGCTCGTTGCCTACAACGGTGAGCGGTGGAATGGCGGGTTCGACCTTCCGTTTCTGCGGACCCGACTCTGTGAGCATGATCTTGATTGGCCGTTTGCGGAACTCCCGTATATCGACGTAATGGACGTGTTCGAGACGCGGTGTAGCACGCACGCCTCACCACCCGCACCTCACCAACCGCGCCACTTTCTGACGCCGTGAACGATAGCGACGACCACCGCCGCTGCCGCCACCGAGTAGCCGATCATAAGAACCGGGAAGAGAATAAATGCGAAAAACGGCCCCAATCCCATGGGTGGAACTGCTCTGTCGAGTAGCCGGTCCGTTACCACCACCAGAACCGTCGTCGGCGTCGTGAATCCCATCAGAAACCCGAAAAGGAACGCTGCCGACAGGCCGAAGACCAGCAGGAAGTAGCGACCGCCCCAGCCGCCGCCTCGGGTCCCAGACGTGTCGGGAGGGGTGCCGCGCCGGGGGACCATACGTGGCGGCACGACGCCATCGATAAATACTTTGTCCGTCTGACGGGAAGAGTATCAACCGTAGCGTGAAGGTCGAAGTGGCTGACGGCGGCTACGTCAAGTTCTTTTCAACGCCCACCCAGACGGGTTCGAGGTCGAGGACACGGACAAGCCCCACCCTCAACGAGCGAAGTCGTCAGACTGAGCGAAGTAGGGTGGGGTAGTTGACCGGCGTTTCCTGAATTATGGAAGCGACACGCCGTGGCTTATCTCGTAGTGAGTCGTGCGTGTCAATCGAGGGTATCCATCGTTCATGCCGTTCACCATCGACTTCCTTGATGATGGCCGCGTTCTCGAATGGGAGACAACCAGCGGCGGTGCCAGTGTGACGGAGCGAGACGGCTACACACCACGGTTCTACGTCGCGCCGCGCGCTCACGACGCTGACGTGGATCTCAGCTCACTCCGGTCGGTGTATGACAGGCATCCGGATGTCATCGCGACCGAACTGGTGACGCGGCGTCCCGGGTTCCGTCGCGATGAAACGTCGGTTCTCGCCGTCGACGTACGCGACATCGACCGCGTCACCTCGCTCGCACAGCAGGCACGCCAACTGCCCGCATATCCGGTTGGTGAGTTGGCCTGTTTCAACGTCGATTTCTCTCGAGAGTTTCGCTACTGCCTCGAGGAAGACAGGGATCCGACGCCGGCGAGCGACCTGTCGACGCTGCGGCTCGGCGTCCCGGTAGCTGAAATGGGCACCGACAGGTATCGGGAACTGTCCGTGGCCGGCGATACCGTCACTGGTTCGCCAGCGGACGTGTTGTTGGCCGTCCAGAAGACGGTCGACGCACGCGATCCGGACGTTCTCGTCTGCTCGACGAGCGAGATCATTCCGACGCTACACGAGATGGCCGCCGCTGTCGGCGTCGATGAGTTCTCGCTGAGCCGGTGGCCGGATGTCGATTACCAACGACTCGCCGGTCAGTCGACATATTCCAGCTACGGTCGTGTCGGCTATTCTCCCGCCCGGTATAACGTGCCCGGGCGAGCGATCATCGACGAATCGAACACCTTCTTTTACGGGGAGACGAACCTCGACGGCGTCCTCGATCTCGTATCACGCTCGAAAAAGCCAGTGCAGGAACTCGCGTGGGCATCCATCGGAAACGTCCTCACCGCCATCCAGATACGTGAGGCCCACGACCGCGGCGTCCTCGTCCCGTGGAACTCGTGGCGACATGAGTTCTATAAGCCGATGGAGACGCTCCATGACGCCGACCGCGGCGGGTTCATTTTCGCACCCGATGTTGGCCGCCACGAGAACGTTCACGAGCTCGATTTCTCGTCGCTGTACCCGAACATCATCTGCACGCGAAACGTCTCGCCGGACGTCATCCGGTGTGACTGTCATAGCGACCGTGAGGACGTCCCGGAACTCGGCTACGCGATCTGTGACGACCGGGGCTACCTCGTCGACGTGTTAGAGCCGATCATCGACGCTCGCGATGAGATCAAGGCGGCCATCCGGCAGGAACACGCACGGGACGACCCGGATGAAGAGCGACTGGCGGAACTCGACGGTCGGTCGGAAGCGTTGAAATGGATCCTCGTCGCCTGCTTCGGGTATCAGGGGTTCAGCAACGCGAAGTTTGGCCGGATCGAGTGTCACGAGGCGATCAACGCGTTCGCCCGTGAGATCCTGTTGACGGCGAAACAACGACTGGAGGCAGGTGGCTGGCGCGTCGTCCACGGAATCGTCGACTCGATCTGGGTGACCCCGGATCCCGACGTTGCGGAGGCCGACCGTGAGACCCTCGAGATGCTCGCAGCGGCGATCACGGACCGCGTGGGGATTCGACTCGAGCACGAGGCCCACTACGATTGGGTGGCGTTCGTGCCACAACGCGAGAGCGATGCCGGCGCGTTGACGAAGTACTTCGGGAAAGTCGCCGGCGAAGACGAGTTCACACTCAGGGGGATCGAAGCCCGGCAGCGTTCGACCCCGTCGTTCATCGAGCAGGTCCAGCGGGACTGCCTCGAGCGATTCGACGCCACCCGCTCGCCGGAGGCGGTTCTCAAACGGCTTCAGGCCGCCATTGATCGCCTCCATGCCGGTACGGTTCCCACGGAGCAACTCATCGTCCGAAACCGCGTCTCGAAACCGCTGGAGGGGTACACGCAAAGCACACGCAATGTGGCGGCGTTACGGCGGGCTCGCGACCGCGATCTTCCCGTTCATCCGGGACAAGATATCGAGTACGTAGTGGTCGACGATGACAAGACCTCGCGAGATCGGGTTGTGTTGGCCCACGAAGGCGTAGAATCGTACGATCCGTCATACTATGAGACGGAACTCATCAGAGCTATCGAAAGTCTCCTCTCACCGATGGGCTGGGATCGGACGGCGATTCGTCGAGAACTTAGCGAGACACGGATGACGGGATTGACGGCGTTCACCGATTCCACAACAGCCGAGTGGAAATGAGCAGTCACCGGTTCGTCAGTCAGTTCATCGGCGACGCGGCTGCCGAATCAACGATCTCGTACTCCCGGTCCCGGCTTGTACCCTTGGCCTCAAGGAGATTATACTGGGTCATTTTCGAGAGGTACGTCCGGACCGTTCGTTTCGTCCGTGGATCGTCAACCGCCTCGGTATATCGCGCATGAATTTCACTCGGCCCGAGTGGGCCATGATCGCGAACGACGTCGTAGACCGCCTGCTGATGTGGAGTGAGTGAGTCGAGGCTCCGCTGTTTGATCTGTGCGCAAGCGTCTTCGGCGGCGTCCAGCAGGATCTCGTCAGTGATCCGGTCGTGGTTTTCACGATCCGCCTTGCTGGCCGCCGTCCGGAGAATGCCGATGGCGAGCCGCGCGTCGCCCGCCGCCGCATCGGCAATACGATAGAGCTGGGTGTCAGTAATCACCTCCTCTGTAAGTCCCCATTTGACGCGCGCACTCAGGATGTCGTACAGCTGCTCGTCATGATATTTGTCCATCCGGACGTGCTCGCTGGAGCGAAGCCGGCTCACGAGCCGTTCGTCAACGCGGCTCAACAGCTCTTCTTCTTTGTTCGCGATACAGATGATCGCGAACTGCGGGAGGCTATGGAGGTCGTAGATGACGCTCGGATCCTCGAGCTGGTCGACCTCATCGAGGATGACGACCGTTCGAGGGCCGTCGTGCTGTTGGAGTCGGTCGATGAGCTCATCGTGCGGGGTCGACTGGCGGTGGATATCGACCGTCGTCCCGAGGTCATCGAGAATCTGGTAGAGCGTCCGGAATCGGGTGTAGTTGCGCCAGCAATTCACGTATGTGGTTTCGACGTCAAGCACTTCCTCGCGGAGACGTTCGGTGACAAACTTCGCGATACAGGTTTTTCCCGTCCCGCTGGGTCCCGTGACGATTGCGGTATCGGCGGGCTCGCCGTTCGTGATCGGTTCGAGGACAGTTGAGAGGTGGTTGACTTCGGCATCGCGATGCTCGACTTCGCGAGGGACGAACCCGGCTCGAAGCACGCGAGCATCGCGAATCATCTGTTAGTGACGACACGATTCTCGCGCAGGAGGTATAATTGTGACTGGGGGGTTTCCGGAAAGCCAGCAATGGATCGCAGTATCACCGCCATACCGGTATCTTGTCGCGCTTTCTCCCGATGACCCCTGATTTCCAAGAAACCCGATCTGAACGATATCACAGTACTATCGGTTACTCACGGAGATGAAACCAGCAGTCAAGTATTTGTGTTTGTGTACACAAGCACAAACTATGGGGACAAAAACAATCGGAGTGAGAGAAGACGTGTATGAGCGTTTGAGAGCTCGGAAGCGAGACGATGAAAGTTTCACAGACCTCATGGACCGTCTCTTAGACGAGTCGAAAGGCG
>OBKM01000379.1_pt1 | contig 22289 bp, 14 predicted proteins | sample 1519691 | NCBI WGS metagenome assembly OBKM01 (sample SAMEA37050418, study PRJEB22526) | metagenome | biome: saline pan; feature: lake; material: water | place: Egypt | collected 2015 | depth 0.5 m | reverse complement strand
GCAGTGGGGTCGACCGGAACCTCGCGTGTCGTCCCACCGTCGTGGACGTAGATGAGCTGTGCGCCGGCGATATCGATGTCATAGAGTTCCGTGAGCAGCCACGAGTATGCCTCTAGCTGGGTCGTGTAGCGGGCAGTTGCGTACTCGGTGTCGGCCCGTACGCCGCCGGTTTTGTAATCCACAATATACCACTCCCCGTCGTATTTGTAGACGAGATCGATATCGCCTCTGATCATGACGGTCGTCTCGCCGATATCGTACGTCAAGTCAAACGTCTCCTCGGCGAGAATGTCTGCTTCAGCTACGCCGTGTTGCAAGCGGCTACCAGTTGCGGTTGCATCGAAGTTCGGGATCACCGTTTGGGTGAGTTCATCGACGACATCGTCCCCGTACCGTGTTCGGACGGTTGAGAGTTCAGTATCAAGGTCGCGGCCGGCAACGACGTGTGCTTCGAGCACATCGTGGACGACAGTTCCCCACTCAGCCGGCGCAAGATCGGCCGGTGGCGAAATATCCTGTTCACGAGGCGGCGGCATCGGGGTGACGTCTTGGACGTGCTGATACTGGTACCGGCGGGGACAGGACAACAGGTCGTGAACGGCAGTTGCCGTCAACGACTGTGGCCGCAACGGGATGGCATCGATCGCATCCGTCGATGGCGTGCCGGTGAGGAATTCGTCGACATCGGGGAGCGGATCAGGGTCGTGAGAAACCTGTGCGTGTGCATCGAGCGGGATGTCATCAATACCGAGAGTGAACGGGGAGTGGGCGTTCCCGGGTTGTCCAGCGAGATCCTCGAGTTGGTCGTCGGCTGGCGTCAGCGTTGCCGTCCCGGGAGTGAAGCCGGCGTTCGGAAGCATCGTGTCCCGCAAGGGTGCCATCCATGTAGTGTACTCCCCGTGGTAAATCTGGGTAGTACAGATGCCGAAGAACACGTGATCGGCCGCACGAGTGAATGCAACGTACAGATTCCGCCATGATTCGGCGACCTCCCGTTCGAGATGTCGATTCAGTGGATTCCCGTACCGGAATTGGCCATCGGAATCCCGCTCGTCGGATAGCCAAATTGGCCCGGTTGCGGTGGCGATCGGCCCGTCCGACCGGTCCGTGCCGATCCAGACGCCATCATCATCCGGACTGTCGATATCGAGCCCGTCCGGGAACGGCGTATCGCTTGGCTGGGGACGTATCCCGATCCCATCCCGGCGACTACAGACGAGACGGTCGAGTTGCGTCCGGGGGAAATTGAGCCGGTTCAACAGGTCGACGAGGAAGACGACCGGGAACTCACGCCCCTTTGATGCGTGGACCGTTGTCAACACGACCGCGTCGTCGTTTTCCTCGCTTGCAATCGGCGCAACGGTGAAATCCGGCTGATCACGCGGCGTCATATCACGCAGCATCGTGAGTCGATCAACCAGCTCTCGGTACGCAAGCAGTTCCTCCTCCTCCCATTGGTCGATCAGTTCGGTGAGCGTCCAGAGGTTGCCGTACTCACGGATCGCTTCCGGGTTCGTGAGCAACACGGCCTCAAACCCGGAGTGGCGCAGAATCTTGTGGACGAGGTCGGATTTCGCCTCTTCGCGACTCCAGCGGAGGTCATCGCGTAGCGCCACGAGACCGGCAATACGGGCGCGGTCATCGCTCGGTAACTCGGCGGGCCAGTCATCCAGCAGGGCTTGTACGCTCCCGGAAAACCGGGGAACGGTCCGGAGCGTCTCATCTGAAACGGCAACCAGTGGGGATCGGAGGATCCGAAGCAGTGACGGCCGGGAGTGGGGATTGGCGAACCATTCGAGGATGTCGATGATGAGTTTGATCTCACTCGTTTCGAACAGGTCATCGCTTGCATCGACGGCCGCACGAAGGCCGCGTTCCCGGAGTGCGTGTGCGTACTCCGCCATGCGAGACCGTGACCGGAATAACAGCGTTACGTCTCCCGGGTCCGGTGGGACGGGAGTGCTCGCACCGGCTTTCGTGTACGGATCGACGCAAACCGGTGGATCCCCGTCGGGGTCCACTATCGTCGCAACCGTCGACGCGATACGCTCGGTTTCAGCGCGCACCCAGTCGTCACGCTTTGTCTGCCCGGAAAAGTCCATCGCGTGCACGTGGGCCCGGTCCGACTCGTCATCATCACGGAACGCATCCAGCGGTTCATACGCAATATCGATGTCACCCATGCCGCCGAGACTCGGGTGGGAAAACACGTGCGTGAACAGTCGATTGGCCGCTGCAATGATATCGGGATGACTGCGGAAGTTCAGCGTCAACGGCACGTGCGTCAACCCACGAATTCCAAAGTGGTCATCGACGACGACCGGCGCAACGTCCCGGTCCCGAAGGTTATCCGCTCGCTGCGCGGCATCGATCACGTCACCAAATATCTCCGGCTCCGCGGACCGCCATTCGTAAATGGACTGTTTCACATCCCCGATCAGCAGAACCCGTGTCGGGGACGATTCATTGCGGATGAGATGTGACAGTACCTGACACTGGGCGTAGCTCGTGTCCTGTACCTCGTCAATGAACACGTACTGATATCGTGCCGCAAGACTCTCTCGCCAGCGGTCAGCAACTGTCGGCGACAGGCGCGCCTCGAGATCGTGTTCATCTCCGTTGAGTTCCCGAACGAGCAGAAACGTCACGTCAGTGTGGGATAACGCACCGGTTTCCCGCGTCAAGCGGTCGTAGTGGCGCTCGAACGACTCGAGGACTACCCCGAACGCGTCGATCACGTCGGCCGTGTTATCGTACGTCTCCTGTACGTGCACGAGCAGTTGTGCGAGCGCGTCATCGTCAGCGTCAGCCAACACCGGCGGGTTCGGAACCAGCGCGTCGAGAATAGCCTGCACGTCGGCGATATCCGCTGGCCGGTCATGGCCCGCGTGCATTTCAGTGAGGCTCTCGTGAAGGATGCGTGTGGCTTTCGCCGGCGTCCAACAGTACTCGCGGCACTTCTGTTGGATCTGCATGATGAGGTCACGGTACCCAGCTGGCCGGTCATCCGTCGTCGGGAACGCGTTCCGCAACCGCGCCAACTCCGATGGGCAATCAGCCTGCACGGCGGCGAAGACGTCATCGATGAGATCGGATTCCGTAACGGAATCGCGGATCTCGAACGACGCTGGCACCCCGATGTCGACGGCGATTTCGTCGAGTAGGCTACGCAGGAAGCCATCAATCGTACCGATATCAGCGTTCGTCTCGATGTTTCGCCACACCCGCTCGCTGAGCGGGTCCGAAGCGACCGTATCGTGTTCACGCAGCTGTGCTTTCAGCCGTGTTTTGAGTTCGTGTGCGGCATCATTCGAGAACGTCGTCAGGAGAATCTGGTCGAACGGATCCTGTCCAGCAGCGTCCGCCGCGACGACGGCCTGTGCGACCGTCCGGATCATCGTCATCGTCTTCCCGGTTCCTGCGCCGGCGTTCACGCACACTCGACCGTAGTCCGAGTCATGGAACCGGTCGAACACGGTTTGTTGCGGCCCTTTCAGGGAGACGCTGCCATGTGTTTGGAGCGGGGGTGTGGCGGAGTCGTGTCCGGTCATCGCTCGTTCACCTGTTGTGGGAGCTGACACAGATCACGATACACACAGGTTGCACAGCCGTTGTCACCGCTGCCAGTGTGATTGCCGTACCGATCCGTCCCGACGGTCACGAACTCACGATCAACGTGATACACACTCGACTCGGTGGCCTCTCCTTGCATCGATTCGAGATGTGCCGTGAGGTCCGTCCGCCACGACTCCGCAAGCCGCTGCCACGTTGCCGGCGACACGGTTCGCCCGGTCCGTTCAATCGCACCAAGCATGTCGTCCGTGCCCGGCTGTTCGACGAGGTAGCCATCACGACCGCTTGGACCGCTAACCCCTTGCTCGACGAACACCGCGCCGAGAGGCGCGTCGTATCCGAGCGCCGTGCCGTGTAATCTGTGGTCGAGGTCGAACTTCGAACCGATCCGACACCACGTCGCGTTCTCACACTGCCGACAGATATCCCGACACTCCTGTGGCTGCATCGCGCCCTCCCGTGGCGGCTCCCAGCACAGTTTTGGGGCGTACTCAGCCGCTCCGCGTTCGGCGACATAAAACACGGGTAGCTGATAGGTGCTCGATACGTCCTCGCCAGCAGTTGGGCCATCCGACGAGGGGAACCGCACCGTATCAACCCGATGCGCGCCGAGTTCCAACGAGCCGTCCCCCACCGTGATGGTTCGTCCAGTAACCCATTCCCAGTCGCGTGACACGTCGGCTGCCAGCTCCGATTGCACGCGCTTGTACTCACGGATGAGCGACTGCGCAATCGATTGCGGTGCCGACGGCGGAGCGTGTTCTCGCCACCATGCGACGACCTCGCTCGGGTCACTAAATGAACCCAAAGCGGCCTGTCGGTCGGGCGCGAGCTCCTCGATCACCGCCCGAATCGCCTCTTGATACCGCTCGGTTACGTGCTGATCACGTAACACCCGTGGCACACGTCCGAACCGACTCGTCGGATTCGCTTGCCGGGATTCCGGAATCCGCCCACGATCTATCTCATCTCCATCCCGGTTGAACAGGTACTGGTAGAAATAATACTTCAACTCACACTGTGCGTACAGATCGGCCTCGTACGTCCGGACCGGGTCGCCCGTCACGCCAGCAGGGCTCAGAGACGCCGAGAACGCTGCATCCGACTCCTCGACCGTAATGTGGAAAGTCGGCGTCGTTAACCGGTCAATCCGGGGGCGGATCGTGTTCTGATACGCCGACCCGTCCGTCCATAACGCCAATCGCGTAAACTCAACCGGTGAGATCAATGGTCCCGAGACGTGGTCGGCATCCGCCGCGTGAAATGCATATGCCCGTAACCGATCTCGGCCTGCTAAGTCACTCCATGCTGAGGTCACACCGTGTTTTGATACGCTCTCGCCGACATCGCCGGCACTCGAAGCGTCACCGGCTGCAGGGGACATCGGTACCCAGTCATCCACGGCGATCCGAGAGACGTAGGCGTCCTCCGTAGCGTCCGGATCGAGGTAATCAACGAACGAGGACCACGCCACCGGATCCGACGCGGAATCGAGATAGTTGTGCAGCACCGTCACCGACTCGGCACTCGCGCCTGCGGCCGCTTCGTACAGATCAAGGTCCTGGTCGTACTGGCTCTGGCGGCTCTCATAGAACACGTGGGGGTCAACGTTCTCTCCCGCCGTCTCTCCCCGATCATGAGCCGCATCGTGCACCGCATCGAACAGATCCTCGTGCAGGAACGTCGGCGGGGTGAACGATTGGGGAAAGGTCTCGGCGGAGACGCCGAGGACGAACACGTGTTCGACATCGAGAAAGTAGGTGTTACCGGCATCCACCACGCGTACCGCGCTCGCATCGGCGCTGCGTGTCCCTATCGATTCACCACCCATGACGTCACCGACCGCCCGAGCTGCGAGCTCCCATCCCGAACCCGTGTCGGCTTCCGGCGTCATCTCTCGGGCCCGATCCATGTAGGCCTGCACTCGGCCAGCTTGATCCTGTACGCGCCGTGCGTAGTGGCTCTCGTGGTTCGATGAGAGATCCCCCCGACTCGGGTCCACCATCGGTCCCGTCGGACTCTCCACATCAGTTCCAACAGTCCGTTCGATATGTCGCTGTAACAGTCGCTGAATCCACGTGCTCAGCCACGCCCCATCCGACACTGACTGATCGGCCTGTTCACGGATCCACGCCACGTACGTCGACATGATCTCCCACTCTGGTCCAGCCCGGTCGGCTGCAAGGGTTTCCCACTCCGCCAGACTCCGAGGACCCGATGTGTCTTCGGCCGCCGCGAGTTCCTCTTCCAGCCGCAGGAACTCGGCCTGTGGGACCGGCCACGAGCCCACGTCCGCCCGTGGGATACACAGCCCGAGTCGCAACGGATCGATCACCGTTTCATATCCAACGACTCCGTCGGGTGTCGTCGACGTCTCCGCAATCAGGTCAATCGTCGCTTTCACAAACCGATACGTCGGCACGTTCGCCATCGGCACCCGCGTCTCGATATGGTAAGGGAACTCATTCGTCGTGAAAACGTCCTCGACGACCGACCGATACGCCCCGGCATCGCGCGCCACCACGACCACGTCCTCGGGGACTACACCATCCGCGAACAGCTCTCGTAATCGAGCCGCCACGGCCTCCACCTCTCGCCGATGATCCGGAGCCTCGATCAGCTCCACGCCGGGCGCTGGGCTCTCTCCCTCGAACTCGTTGTGAGCCACCGCCAGTACGTCCGCCGCCGCCTCGCTCAACTCCGGCTGCCGTGTCGTGACTTCGCGGACATCCATTCCAACGGCCGTCATCCGTGCTACCAGATCCTCACGTGTCCCTGATCGACCGAACACGTTCACTGTCGGTCCATCCGGCAGGTCATCCAGCGCCTCAAGCAACCGTATCGTGGGATCGTCGAACACGTTCACCGTCGCCACGCCGACCCAGTCGATGGTCGGGAACACTGCCTCCCACTCGGCGGCGAGGTGCTCGCACGCAGCCGCAACCAGATGGCTCCGCGATAGATACACGGTCGGCGGTAGCGCTTGCATTCGCTCCTGTAACGCCTCGTGGATCTCGGCGAAGGCGGCCACACCCTGTGATGATTTCCATGCCGCAAACGGGTCCGACAGGTCCTCGGCGACTGCCGCGACCGACGCATGATCCCGAGCGGCTTCATCGGGGGCTCCGATGTTTGACGCCCGGAAATACCCCGCAAGCTCCTTGGTGAGCCGTGCGTACGCATCCTCGTCCCATTCGATGCGGCTGACAAACCGCTCAAGCTCGGTCTCCGGATCCTCACACGTTGCCGCCGAGACGATGTCGACGATCGTCCGCTGTCGCAACGATCCGTCCACCAGCGCCGCACGCGAGCCATGATGAGCTGACAGGACTGCTCGCGCGATCTCCTCAATCGAGGTGTATTCCGCCGCCTGTGACGCCGGCACGCCGGCCGCCACCAGCGACCGCTTCACATTTCGTTCCGCAATTGACCCTGCCGTCACGCACAGCCGACCCGACTGGTCTCCGAGTTCATGCGGTGTCCCTGCTTCCCACCGCCGAATCAGGAACCGATCTAGCCGCTCACAGCGGACCACAACCATGCGAACAGCATCCAGTCCGGCACGGAATGATACTTTGCATTTTCACGGTGTCTCCTCACCTCAGGCTATTAGCATCTCCAGTACGATCTCACAAATGATGCGGTGGGCGCTGATCGTGGTGGTCGTGGTCCTGCTCGGGGCATACATGCTCGGTCCCGGAGCCATGCTTACTGCTGGCAGCGAGGTGGATATCGACACCGTCTCAGGAGACACCGAGCAGTTCGATCTCGCGGTTGAGGAGATCAGGCCGTGCGGACCTAGTTGTGGGACGGGGACGATCCAACTCACGAACACTGGCCCGGAACCGGCAACGAACGTCTCGATTAGGACTAGCGTGTATGCCGGCCAAGAGATTGATGGACCACAGCTCTGGACGGACACCACAGTCGTCACCGATATCGCGGCTGGTGAGACGGTCAGCCAATCCAAACGAGCCACGTGGGACGAAGACACCGTCGGGCTCGTCCGGAGCACAAACGGATGGGTCACATTTGAACTGATTGTGCGCATCGACGAGTCGACGGTGCGATTCAGTGGGACGGAACGAGTTGGTTGATCCGGAGCGAGTCGCGTTCGTGTATTCTCGTTGCGATGAACAGCGACGGTTTCGATGCGGCCCGGCTTCGTGTCTGCGTTCGACCCCGTGTCTGGGTTCGACCCCGTGTCTGGGTTCGACCCCGTGTATAGGTTCATTCCGCGTGTGGGTTCGATCGCCGCGATCGAACGCCTCTCAACTCGAACACACGTTCCCCACCGTCGTATCGGGAGTACTGAGGACTATTGTCCTCGAATCTCCGCGGTGAACGCTGGGTATATATAGCGCGGTCACTTCCGGCCCTGTATGTCAGACGATGACAGTCGACGAGTGAGCCGACGACGGTACCTGCAGTTCGCGGGCGCTGCCGGCGCAGCTGCGGTCGCGGGCTGTGCGGACGACGACGTCGAGGAGTTCGATCCGGACGACGACACGGACGACACCGTCGACGACGGAACCGACGGCACGGACCCGGAGGATGACCACCTTCACATCTCCCAGACGCAGGATCCGACGACGCTCGATCCTCACGATCATCGGGAGACGACCACGGATAACGTCATCCTGCAGGCGTACGAGTTCCATCTCGAGCGCGACCTCGACGGGAACCTCGTGGACGGGCTCGCGACCGACTGGGAGGTCGTCGACGACGACCGCTATCGGCTGGAGATCCGCGAGGACGTCCAGTTCCACAACGGGGACGAGCTGACGCCGGACGACTGCGCGTTCAGCATTCGGCGCGTCGTCGACGACGACGCCGGAAACTTACAGAGCCCGCAGACGGACCAGCTGGCCGGCGTGGAGGACGCCGAGGTCGTCGACGGCGAGCACGCGATCGTCGCCCACACCGACGGGCCGACGCCGACGACGTTCTCGAATCTCGGCGCGTACTGTCCGGTCGTGCAGGAGGCGTGGATCATGGACCGCGATCCTGCCGACGTCGCGCAGGAGATGAACGGAACCGGACCCTACCAGCTCGAGGAGTTCGTCGACGGTGAGTACACCGACTTCACGAGCTTTCCTGACTACTGGCAGGGCGAGGCCGAGATCGGGAGTCTCCGGATCGACGCGTCGCCGGAGACGAGCACGCGGGTCAACAGCCTTCGCGCCGGCGAGGTCGACGTGGCGACGGCGGTGTCGCCGGCCGACGCGGGCGCGATCGAGGGCGACGACGACACGTACATCGCGGACGGGCCGAGCACCCGGATTCTGATGTTGCCGATGCGGTACGACGTCGAGCCGTTCTCGAGCCAGGAGTTCCGGCAGGCGATGAACTACGCGATCGATCTCGACTCGATCATCGAGAACGTCCTCTCCGGCTTCGGAGACGCGACCGCGCAGCCGACCCTCGAAGGCTACTTCGGCCACAACCCCGACCTCGACCCGTATCCGTACGACCCGGAGCGTGCCGAGCAGCTCGTCGAGGAGAGCGGCCACGCCGGCGTCGAGATCGAGCTGCATATTCCTGCGGGACGCTATCTTCGAAGCGACGAGATCGCGCAGGCGTGTGTCGGCTACATCGATGACCTCGACAACGTGAGCTGTGAGGCCAACATGCGTGACTTCGGGGAGCTGGCGGGTCAGCTCCTCGACGGCGACATCACCTCCACGCCGCCGTTCTTCCTCATCGGCTGGGGGAACACGACGTTCGACGCCGAGCAGAACCTCCTCCCGTGGCTCACCGAGGGGACCTCACAGTACACCTTCGTCGACGAGGAGCTCGGCGATCTGATCGCGGACGCACAGAGCGAGACGGATCTCGAGGCGCGCGAGCAGCTCCTGATGGACGCGTGTGAGCGTGCCCACGACCTCGCCGTGTTCGTCTTTTTGAACCGCGAGTATCTCGTGTACGGCATGCGGGAACGCGTCGACTGGGAGCCGACGCCCGACGAGTACTCGCGCGCTTACGAGATGTCGTTCCGGTAGCTGGTCGATCGCATCGTTCGCTCGACGCCTTCGGTTTGCACACTGCTCATATGTCACAGTATCAGTTCCTCATTCGCCGCGGTCTCCAGGGGTTACTCGTCGTCTGGGGAGTCGTCACCCTCGTGTTCCTCCTTCGGTTCATGACGCCCGGGAGCCCGGTTGATTTCATCGCACCGATCGACGCGGGGCCGGAGCTGCGAGCACAGATCGCTCGCAATCTCGGTCTCGACCAACCGATATACATCCAGTACGGGCAGTACCTCGGGGGTCTGCTCCAGGGCGACATGGGATACTCGTACATCCGTGGTCGTCCCGCGAGCGAGATCATCGCGTTGCGGATCCCGGCCACGATCGAACTGGCGGTCGCCGCCACGGTCGTCGCGATCATCTGTTCGATCCCGCTCGGCGTGCTGTCGGCGACGCGTCGCCACCAGCCGACCGACTACGCGGCAACCGGCTTCTCGCTGGTCGGTATCAGCACCCCGAACTTCTGGCTCGGCATCATGCTCATCATGATCGTCTCGGTGAGTCTCGGGCTGCTCCCGACGAGCCGCCGCCCGATCGGGCTACTCCCGGCGCTCGAGCTGCTCGTGTTCCAGCTCGACACGGTCGGGATACGTGTGTGGGTCTATCATATGATCCTTCCGGCGATCACGCTCGGGACGTATTTCACCGCGATGATCGTTCGGCTCACACGAAGCGGGATGCTGGACGAGCTCGGACAGCCGTACATCGAAGCCGCCCGTGCGAAGGGGCTCCCGGAGACGCTCGTCACGTACAAACACGCGCTACGGAACACGATGATCCCGATCATCACCGTGTTGGGCCTCCAGCTCGGCACGCTGATCGGCGGCGCGGTGATCACGGAGTTCGTCTTCAACTGGCCGGGGCTCGGCACGCTGATCATCGACGCGATCAACGTGCGTGACTGGCCGATCATTCAGGGCGCGCTCATCGTCATCGGCGTCGGCTTCGTGGTCATCAACATCGTAGTGGATGCGCTGTACGCGCGACTCAACCCGCGGGTGAGCCTCGAATGAGCCTGCTTTCCGACCGCGTTCGACGGAGCCTTCGCTCCGAGTTCGACCGGAGTCTGATGGCGAAGCTCGGGCTGTTCTTAGTGGTGGTCATGCTAACGATGGCGACGTTCGCGCCGATCATCGCCCCGCACGACCCGACCCAGCAGGGGCTCGAGGAGTCGAACCTTCCGCCGGCAGGAGTCACACAGACGAGCGACGAGTTCCGCATGGTCGACGGAGAGCGACAGACGGTGACCGTCGAGAAGCGCGGAACCCTCGAGCACCCCCTCGGAACCGACGCGCTCGGCCGCGACCTGTTCTCGCGAGTGCTGTTCGGCGCACGGACCTCCCTCATGGTCGGTGTGTTCGGTACGCTGTTCGCCGTGGGGACCGGCGTGAGCGTCGGGCTCACGGCGGGCTACTACGGTGGTCGCGTCGATGACGCCCTGATGCGATTTGCGGACGTGATGCTCGCGTTCCCGGCGCTGGTGTTGGCGATCGCGCTCGTCGGTCTCCTTGGACCGCTAACGATACGGATACCCGACCCGTTCGTGTCGCTGGGCCTCGTCGAGGGGATGCCGGAAACGTTCGTGTTCCCCGTGACGTTAACGATAGTCGTCGGCGTCGTCAACTGGGTGTGGTTCGCGCGCGTCGCACGGGGTGAGGCCCTGTCGATACGCCAACAGGAGTACGTGAAAGCCGCACGGAGTCTCGGCGCGAGCGACTGGACGATCCTCAAACAGCACGTGCTCCCGAACAGCCTCACGCCGATCATCGTGCTCGCGACGATCCAGGTGGCGGCGATCATTCTCCTCGAGAGCTCGCTCTCCTTCCTCGGTTTCTCGGGAACGACGCTGTCGTGGGGGTTCGACATCGCACAGGGACGTGATTACCTCGGAACGTCCTGGTGGATATCGAGCATTCCCGGGCTGGCGATCGTCGTCGCTGTCGTCGGCATCAACCTGCTCGGGGACTGGCTTCGAGACGCGCTCGATCCCGGACTGGAGGGCGAGCACGGGGGTGGAATGTGAGCTCGAACGATCCGATCCTCAGGGCTGAGGGCGTCGAAACGCGGTTCTTCACCGAGGAGGGACAGGTGAACGCGGTCGACGGAGCGACGTTCGAGGTGGCCGACGGCGAGGTGTTCGGCGTCGTCGGCGAGTCCGGATCCGGGAAAAGCGTTACCGCCCTGTCGCTTATCGGACTGATCGAGTCGCCGGGACGTGTGACGGGCGGGCAGATCTGGTACCGGAGCGCGGAGCTTGCGGAGTCGGTGGCCGAGGACGTCCCGGAGGCGGTCGACGGCGACGAGGTCGACCTGTTGGCGCTGCCGGACAGGCTCCGACGGACGCTTCGCGGGACGCATTTCAGCATGATCTTCCAAGATCCGATGAGCAGCTTCAATCCCAGTCTGACGGTCGGCGAACAGATCGCGGAGGCCGTCGAAGCCCAGCAGCGGGCCCGGTCGAATCCGCGGTCGGTCGCCTCGCGCACGCAGGGGTACGGGCTCGGGCAGTATCTGATGAGCTTCGTCTCCTCCTCGCGGGAGTACGTCACCGAGGAAAGTCGCGATCGGGCGATAGAGCTGCTCGACATGGTCGGTATCCCCGATCCGGTGCTCCGGGCCGACGAGTATCCCCACGAGTACTCCGGCGGCATGTTACAGCGGGCGATGGTCGCGCAGGCGCTTGCCGGCGAGCCGAACGTGCTGATCGCCGACGAGCCGACGACCGCTCTCGACGTCACGATACAGGCGCAGGTGCTCGATCTCCTCGACGAGCTGCAAGAGGAGACGGGGATGACGATCATCGTCATCACGCACAATCTCGGCGTCATCGCGCGGATGTGTGACCGGGTGGGGGTGATGTACGCCGGCGAGATCGTCGAGCGGGGCACCCTCTCAGACGTGTTCGACGCGCCGGTGCATCCGTACACGCGGGGGCTGCTCGGGAGCGTTCCGACGCTCGATGCGGCGAGCGGGCGACTACAGCCGATCGCCGGCAACGTCCCGAGCCTGCTCGACCACGAGATGCCCGACAGATGCTACTTCGCTGACCGGTGTCCGAAGGCGATGGAGGCGTGTCTGGAGAAACCCGCGGAGTTCGCGGTCGACGGTGGGTCGTCGGAGCACGCAACGAAATGCTATCTTGCCCGGGAACCGTTCGACGAGGCGACGGCGCTTCCGGATGGATACTTCGACGACGGGGGTGACGAGCGGTGACGTCGAACGACTCCTCGTCGACGTCTCGAACCGGCGGACCGACTGCGACCGCGGCCGAGCCGTTGGTCCGCGTTCGTGACCTGGAGAAGTACTTCTGGGAGAACGACTCGGTTTTCGACCGGCTGTTCGGCACGGAAGCCACCGCGGTCAAGGCAGTCGACGGGATCAGCTTCGACATTCGGCGGGGAGAGACGCTGGGACTCGTCGGCGAGTCCGGCTGCGGGAAGTCGACGACCGGCGAGACGATGCTCCGGCTCCAGGAGCCGACCGGCGGCGTCGTCGAGTTCGACGGGGCGAACGTGTACGACCTCGGCGGGGCCGACATGCAGGCGTTCCGTCGTGAAGCGCAGGTCGTCTTCCAGGACCCGTTCTCCAGTCTCGACCCGCGAATGACGATCGGCGACGTGGTGCGACAGCCGCTGGACATTCACGACGTCGCCACGCCGGCCGAACGGACCGAACGTGTCCGCGACTTGCTCGAACGCGTCGGCCTGTCCGCCGACCAGCTCGACCGATATCCACACGAGTTCTCCGGCGGTCAGCGTCAGCGGATCGGGATCGCCAGAGCGCTCGCCCTCGAGCCGGAGTTCATCGTTCTCGACGAGCCGACGAGCGCGCTCGACGTGAGCGTGCAGGCTCAGGTGTTGAACCTGCTCGAGGACCTCCAGGAGGAGTTCGATCTCACGTATCTGCTTATCAGCCACGATCTTTCCGTTATCAACCACGTCTGTGACCGCGTCGCGGTGATGTATCTGGGCGAACTCGTCGAGATCGGTCCGGCCGAGGAGATATTCGACGCTCCGCAGCATCCGTACACGAAGGCGCTGCTCTCGTCGGTTCCGCGTGCGTCGACGGACGAAGCCGACCGCGACCGAGAGACGATAGCCGGCGACGTCCCCTCGCCGCGAAACCCTCCTTCGGGCTGTTCGTTCCGCACCCGATGTCCGGTAGTGATTCGACCACCGGATATCGACGTTGCCCCCGAGACGTACCGGGAGATCGTTCAGTATCGGACGCTGCTCGACAACGGGCGACTGGATCCTGCAAAGCGATGGGAGCAGATCGACGACGACCGCGAGGATATCGACACGTTCGTCGAGGAGCTGTACGCGGAGCTGTTCTCGACGGAGCTTGCCGGCACGGACGAAGCCGTGATCCGGGAGTCGCTCGCGGCGCTCGCCGACGAGAACGTCGAGGCCGCCGAAACGCTGCTTCGTGAGCGATACGAATCCGTGTGTGAGGCGGTGAATCCGGAGCTTACGGACGACCCACACCCCTCCGCGTGTCTTCGCGACGATCAGCCGGCCCCGGTCGAGGAGGCCGTCGACGAGTGGACGAACCCGAGCATTGCTGCCGGGGAATGACCGGCGTCTCGGGGGTGGCGGGTCCGGCAGGCCAGTGGGTCGGCGTGCGCTGGCAGACGTGGCGGACGTGCGCTGGCAGACGTGGCGGACGTGCGTGCGCTGGCAGACATCCGGTCGTGCCGTAACGACTACGGCACCCGGCGGCGACGAGTCACGTATGCAGGCTCGTGATCTGATGGTGACCGACGTGAAGACGGTTGCTCCCGACGACGACGTGTCGACGGTGTTCAAGCGGTTCGCCCGTCACCCGTTCAGCGGCTTCCCCGTCGTGGAGGAGGGGCTCGTGGTCGGTGTGGTAACGGAGTCGGACCTCGTCGACCTGTTCGAGCCGGACGACGAGACGCTGTGGATCCCGATCGGTCTCCCCCCGTTCGTCGACACCCTCACGTATCAGGTGAAGCCGCCGTGGACCGACCTCGATATCGGCGTCGACTTGGTCCGCAACGCGGGGCGACCGGTTTCCGACGTGATGAGCACGGACGTCGAAACGGTCACTCCTGACGCCGACATCGACGAGGTGCTCGGTCTGCTCGCGAGCGACGACCCGAACATCAACCGGGTTCCGGTCGTCGATGAGGAGGGTCAGCTCGTGGGTATCATCGCTCGACAGGACGTGATCAAAGCGGTCCGCGACCGCCGGATCGAGTAGCCGGTGGCCCCCGGCTACGGAAAGCTCCCCGGAAGTTGCTAGGGGTCAACGCGGATCAGCCACGTCTCGGGGTGGTCGAGCTCCGCGTTCGTGGGCAGATACTCGGGACGTTTCCAGACGGTACTCGCCGCGTCGAGCCCGCGAGCGTCCGCGACGTGCTCGAAGAACGCCGCGCCACGCTCGTACTGTCGGCGCTTGAGGTCGAGACCGAGCAGCCGGCGCATGAGTCGCTCGACCGGCGTTCCGCCGCTGCGACGCTCGTCGAGTTTGCGACGGAGATCATCGTACTCGTCGTCGAACGCGCGGTCCATCAGTAGCTCCGCGTACCCCTCGACTGCCGTCATCGCGACCTGAAGATCCACGAACGCCTCACGATCGAGCCCGCCGCCCACGAGCGTGTGGACGCTCTCCTCGAGCCGGGACTCGAGATATCCGGGGAGCCACGGAGCCGCCCCGAACTCGGCTGCGTGTGTCACCTCGTGGAAGGCGATCCATCTGCGAAACCGCGGATACTCGACCCGTAACTCCGTCGCGGCGGCGACGATGTTCGGATGGACGAAGTAGAGTCCGTGTTCGGAGTCCGGCTCGTTCGCCAACAGCAGCGGGTCGTACTGGCCGAGCACGTTCCGCGCAAGAAAGCCGAGCGTCATCGCCATCGATCCGGTGTTGACGACCCGCGAGACGTCCGGCATCGCCGGAGTCGCCACCTCCTCGATCGGTCCCATCACGTTCTCGAACGTCGTCAGACTGGCGTCGATCCAGTGGTGTCGGTTCTGGATCTCGACGGCGTCGGGGACGTCGAACTCGATCCCCGAAACGTCCCGAACCCGCGTTCGAGCGTCTCGGACGTCGGCCGCGTACCCTTCTCGGTCGGCCGTAGTGAGGTCGATCGACCCCGGCTCGGTGCTTGCCTTCGCGGCCTCCGCGGCACGATCCCAGTCGACGACGCCCGTGCCGGACGCCTCGGAGATCGCGCGGAGACTTCGAAGTACGTTCATATGTGATCGAGGCGTGCCGGCCTCAAATCGCTTGTGTCCCCCCAACGACGACACGGTCGAGCACGAGACGGCGCTCGCGGAACGTGTCCCGGAACGATCAGTACTCGGCGAGCTCGTCGAGCTCGGCCGCCGCCTCGAGGTCGGTATCCCCGAGGAGCTTCCACGCGATGACGGCGAGCGCAACGACGACTGCGACGAGGAGCATCGCCCCACCCACCGCGCGTCCGAGAGCGCATCCGGAGTCGCCGTCGTCCGGCCCGGATGCTGCGGCCGCCTCGTGGTCGTCGCTCTCGTCGGCTGCCGTTCCGAACGTCTTCGAGCCGAGCTGGACGCTCGCTTCGTCGAAATGGATCTCGAGGAGCGTCAGCGATCGTTCAGTCATACGTCGACGTTCGCCGGCCAGCCGCTTAATGCTGCGGGGGATCCGCGCGCCGCGTGCCGGCAATCCGTGGATTCAATCGTGGACGGTAGACGTCTTCGCATCGTCGGTCCCGCCTTCCACGTCCGTCAACGCCTCCAGCAGGTGAACCGCTGGCGCCTTCGCGAGGGGCTCGTTCGCGTTCCCGCAGTGGGGTGACTGGACGCAGGCCGGACAGCCGTCCGTACAATCACAGCCGTCTATCAGGCGGGCCGTCCGGCCGATCAGCTCCTCGATTCGCTCGTGGCCCCGCCGGGTGAGCCCGACGCCGCCGGGGTAGCCGTCGTACACGAACACTGCAGGACCGTCGGTGTGTGGGTGGTACGGCGTCGAGAGCCCGCCGACGTCAGCGCGGTCACACAGGAGGTGGAACGGGAAAAGCGAGATGAGCCCGTGTTCGGCGGCGTGGATCCCGCCGTTGAACGCGTGTTCCCCGGCTCCGTCACCGTCGCACATCGACCGCATCGCAGCCTCGATCCCCTCTGGAACCGGGATGTAGAGCGCTCGCGTCCGGAGCGTCGTCTCCGGCAGATCCAGCGAGGACTCACCAAGCGACTCGCCGGTCGCCGCGTCCTTCCGAACGAACCCCGTGATCTGCTCGGTGACCGTCACGTCGGCGAACCGGATCGGCGCATCCGGTCGTCCGGCGAGGCTCCGCTCGTCGAGATCAGCGTTCACCACGACGTCCTTCTCGGAGAGCACCTGTGTGTAGTAGTCCGCCCACGACGACTGGAGGTGCGCGACATCGCGGTCGAGATCCAGTTCGGTCACCTCGTACGTGCGCCCCTGCTGATGGTAGATCGCACCCGGGTGTGCGTCGCGGAGCGCGTCTGCGAACCCGAGCGAGGCCACCGTCTCGTTCGAGGAGCGGTCCCGCAGGTCGATCTCGCGCTCCTCGGCGGTTCGGAGGCTCATCTCGTGTTGGGGGCTCGCTGCACCGTCGAACGTCCACCGCATCCCGCTCGCCGTGCTCCGCTGGTCCAGCCGCCCCTCCTCGGTCAGGTCGGCGACGACCGCCGGAAACGAGTCGCCGAAACGGCTCCGGTCGTCCGGCGACAGCCAGCTCTCGTCGGCGGCACACGCGACGTGACGGGCGAGCAGTCGGTCGTTCTCCGGGTCGCAGATCGCGTCCTCCGGCGGTGCATCGAAGAAATCGTCCGGATGGTTCATCAGGTACTGGTCGAGCTGGTCCTCACCGGCGACCATCACGACGAGCGCCGGGTCGTCGCCGCGGCCCGCGCGCCCAGCCCGCTGGTACGCCGACATCCGCGTGCCGGGATAGCCGTCGAGGATCACGGCGTCGAGCCCGCCGACGTCGACGCCGAGCTCCAGCGCGTTCGTCGACCAGACGCCACGCAGCTCGCCCGCGTGCAGCTGCGATTCGATCTCCCGGCGCGTCTCGTTCGACAGCGCCGCCTGATACGCCCCCACGTTCGCAGCGAGCTCGTTGTGCCCCCGCTCGCGGAGTTCGCCGGCGCTGTCGGTGGCGTACTGCTCGGCCGTCTGTCGGGCCCGCGTAAACGTGAGCGTCTGCCGGCCGGACGCAACGAGGTCGACGAACAGCCGCTTGCTCTCGGTGTGGCTCGAGCGGCGTCGGCCGCTCCCTCGCTCCTGCCAGTCGTCGTCGTACTCCGGCGGGTTCCACAACACCCAGTCGCGGGGCCCGTGGCCGGAGGTGTCCTCGTCGACGAGCGCGATCCGCTCGGGGTCGCGGCCGGTGACCGTCGCGGCGTGGTCGACGGGGTTGTTGATCGTCGCCGAGCAGCAGACGAACTGCGGGTCGGCGTCGAACCGCTCGCAGGTACGCGCGAGTCGCCGGAGCGTCAACGCGACCTGCGAGCCGAACACGCCGCGGTAGGTGTGGATCTCGTCGATGACGACGTACTCCAGCGAGGCGAAGAACCACTCCCACAGCCGTCCGGCGTACGGCAACAGCGCGTAATGGAGCATATCCGGATTCGACAGAAGCACCGTGGGTCGGCGGTCGCGAACGTCGCGTTTCTCCGCTCGCGAGAGTCGTCCGGTGTACGAATCGACGGAGACGCGGCTCCCGAAGCCGAGCCCACGAGCGAGTTCGGAGAGCGTCTCCTCCTGGTCGGCGATCAGCGCGTTCTGCGGACCGATGTACAGCGTCCGTCCGCCGTGGTCCATCGCGGCCTCGAACGCGGGAATCGTGTACGCGAGGGATTTGCCGCTCGCGGTCGCCGTGGCGAGCACCACGTCGTCGCCGTCGCGGAGCGCCGTGATCGCCTCGGCCTGATGGCGATACGGCCGGTCGACCCCTCGGTCGGCGAGCGCGCTTGCGAGCCGAGCGTCGACGTCGACGTCCGCAAACTCCGGATCGCGTGCTGGGACGCGTCTGTGCGCCGCGATCTGTCCCTCGTAGTACGGGCGGCTGCGAAGCCAGTCGATGACGTCGTCCACGGTTCCGGAAAGGGCGGCAACGTCTAACAGATTGTGGTCGTCGGGCGGTCGTTTGACGGTGCGTCGCTATACGCAGGCGGCTCCGATACACCAGAACGGGTGGGGAGACGGAGTGGACAGCGACCGGCAAGCGTCGGGTGGGAGGGTGTCGTCGCGACGACCGCAGGGGAGGATGGCGGTCGTCCCGACCACGACGGGAGACAGGGTCGCTCACGAGTGCCGGTCGAGGACGGCTGTCACCACGATGGATGGGTGTCGTTCCGTCGCCGGTGTGAAACCGGCACGTGGATGAATGGCCTGTACGAGCACAAACGTTTGCCTCAGTATGACGGCTGTTTACGTACCCGAGTGCTCGACTCGCATGAGCGCCGAGAAGAGCTCACACGAGGATTTCTCACACACTGACAACCGAAACGCAGTCGTCCGGTCCCGTTCCTACTCGTTGAGAATCCGTCGTTCACTTATCCTTCCCGGAGCCGTATCTGTCGCCAGGCAGATGGCGAACCACGGCACCGCGATATCCGACGAGGAAACGGCCGCTGACCCCCGCACGAGTCACGACACCGGATCGTCATCGGAGTCGACGATCGCGGAGGCGGGCAACACGTTGGAACGGTCCCCGTATCAAGACCGTGGTGTCCGAGCGGTGCTGGAGGTCGAGCGCGGCGGCTTCTGTCCGATGGACGAGTTCGAGGGCAACGTGCTCGACGTCGACGTTCGATACCAGATGGGGCAGTGTCTCGCGGAGGTCGAGCTGCTCGAGTGCGGCGAGACCAGCTCGTCGACGAAGCAGTTCTCCTCGCCGATCTGCGAGCACTGTCCGGGGATCGTGTTCTCGCGGTACGGCTGCATCCCTCGCTTCTTGGAGACCGGCGAGGGTTCGTTCGTGGTCGAGACGCGGATCGACGACGTCGACACGCTCTCGACGATCGTCGACGAGATCCGACAGCGCTGCGCGAGCGTCACCGTCCGGTCGCTCACCTCGACCGAGGGTACTGACGGGGTGGAGTCGTGTTCGGTGGATCTCACCTCGTTGACGCCGAAACAGCGCGAGGCCGTCTCGATCGCGCAGGACTGCGGCCACTACGATCCGGACTCGGACACGTCGCTTTCCGACGTCGCCGCGGAGCTCGACATCTCGACGTCGGCGCTCTCCCAGCGTCTCCAGCGCGCGGAGGGCAACGTCTTCAGACAGCTGAACTGCGAGTGTAGCTGCTGGCAGGACTCCTGACGAGGCTGCGACCTCGCAGTGGCGTATATAATATTCTAAACTGCCATCGGCGCGGTCGGGAAGACGAACAAGCGTAAAAACGGACGCATACTGGCTTGAAACCGTATTTACTCTCACATTGGTGTTTCATTGTCGATCATTGAGCCCGCACGGCGTATATAAAAGCTTAATCGGTCCCGAGCATCACCTATGGCCGAACGCGATAAACGTCTACCTGTGAGAGATATGAACGACGACTCCCACATGGACCGACTTAGCATCAACCGCCGGTCGGTGCTCGCGGCGACCAGCATCGGTATCGGAGCCGCAGTCGCCGGCTGTGCCGACGACGAGCCGGAACCCGAGCCCGAAGAGGAGCCGGAGCCCGAAGAGGAGGAGCCCGAAGAAGAGGAACCCGAGCCCGAAGAGGAAGAAGAGGAGGAGCTTCCGGACCCACAGGCGACCGAGAACGCACTCATCGAGCCCGCGACGCTCAAAGAGTGGCAGGACGCGGGTCTCGTAAACAAAGAGGACGTGGACGGTGAGGACCGCGTCGTCATCCTGCGCGTCGACGACTGGTACGTCGACGCGGATCAGGAAGCGGAGATCCAGTCGTTCGAGGAGGGTCACGTTCCGGGGGCCGTCCCGATCGAGGCGGGCGACATCCACGCGATGCGGCTCGAGGGGCTCGCCGAGGCCGCTCCGCTCGTCGCCACGGGCGACCAGATGGACGCCGTGATGGACAAAGCCGGCGTCTGTCCCGAAACGACGGTCGTCGTCTCGGGGTCCAGTCCGCTCCGGACCGCACGCGTGTACTGGACGCTGCGCTACTGGGGCTTCCCCAGAGAGCGCGTCAAACTCCTCAACGGCGGCTACCACGCCTACGGTGAGGAGTACGGTCTCGAGGAGGGCGAGTTCGACCCCGGCGTCACCGCCGACGCCGACTTCAGCGTCCAGGCGAACGACGAGCTGAACAACGACCTCCGCCTCGGCGTCGCACAGATGATCCAGCGCGTCGACAACCTGAACGACGGGGAAAGCGACGACGTGATCCTCGAAAACCGCACCCACCCGCAGCCGGACATAATGATCTCGAACGCCGTCTGGGACGACGCGACCGCCACCCACGGCCACGATCACTACCGCGGGATGTACGACGACACGGCGACGTGGCTCGATCCCGACGAGGTCGAAGCTCACTACGACGAGCTCGGGGTTGGCCCCGACGACACCGTTCTCACCTACTGTGGGAGCGGCTACCGCGCCACCAAGAGCTTCTTCGCACTCGACGGGATCCTCGAGTACGACGACGTGATGGTGTACGACGGCTCCTACAGCAGGCAGTGGATCCAGTACGCGGGCGACGAGGTGCCCGACGAGTGGCGCGTCGACATGCACGACCGCACCGATGGCGACGAGGAGTGGGCTGACATCGAGGTCGCCGTCGACGAGATCCCCGACCTCGAATCCGCGGAAGCCAACCAGGTCGAAGCCGAGGACATCGGATACATGGGAGGCGAGACCGAGGAGGGCGACGGCGAGGACGGCGAGGACGGCGAAGGCGGCGACTGGGGCTGCTAATCACGCCCCACTCCGGCCGCGGCGACTGACGTTCGACGGATCCCGTCGGGGTCTCGAAGGAGGCGCCGATGGTGGATCCCGAACGGTCCTCGAACGTTCGGTCATCTTCTGTCGGAGCAGTATTTAAACCATTAAATCCACTTCTCGAACACGCGAAAATCGAGAGCGGCAGTATCAGCCATCAGAACTCGGAATATATGGCTCTGTACGGATCTCCTTTCGTTCGGCGTTCGTACCAACGCACGTAGGGTGCTTATAAAACCTTCATCGGTCCCGAGTGTCGGCTATGGGGATCGGTCCCCTTGATACATATGTGAACTACCCGGATCTACCGCCATCGAAGGTGAGTCAAGCAAGTGAGGACGCTGATCCGCTGGATATCGTCGAGGACCTCGAAGACGGTCCGGATGACTGTCCGTACGACCAAGAGCTGGGTCGACGGATGGGGATTGACGCCATGCGCGTAGCCAACGGCGAGCTAGACGAGAAAGCGTTCCACGAGAAGTACGAAGATGAACTCATCGCCGAGTTCGGGGACGATTACACGCCCGCGGAGGTGATGGGCCATGAGTAGCGAATCTGGAGACGGACTGACTCGTCGATCACTGCTGAAAGCCGGAGCGGGTGCGGCGACGATGGCTGCACTCGGCGGCTGTGTGAGCGAAACCGCCCGTGATCTCGGGTTCGGTACCGACCGAACCGCGACCCCAATCGCCGACGCCAACACGGCGTTCGGTAACTGCTGGATGTGCTGTCACAACTGTGCCCAAGAAGTGAAAGTGACCGACGACGGCACCGTGGTCGGCATCACGGGCGTCGACGGCAACCCA
>OBKM01000378.1_pt1 | contig 22393 bp, 20 predicted proteins | sample 1519691 | NCBI WGS metagenome assembly OBKM01 (sample SAMEA37050418, study PRJEB22526) | metagenome | biome: saline pan; feature: lake; material: water | place: Egypt | collected 2015 | depth 0.5 m | reverse complement strand
GAACCAACCCGGTTGCGCGAGCAAGCTCGCGCAGCCGGGTATTCGGAAAGGTATTGACCAATCGCTCCTCAATTACTGAATCCGGTGGTAGTTCCATTCACTTTCCACCGGGTTCTCGGACCGGGAACAACTGGCGTTCTCCAGACGATCTCAAGTTAGACTAGAACGGATGGTGTGAGCGTATAGACGAGGGAACTGAGGGCCGCCCGCTCGGCGGTCCTCAGCGGCCGGCCGGGGGTATCGTGAGTGACTGCTATTGCCCGACAGCGACCACACCGCGAAACACGTTCCGACCGCCTGCCGGCTGTGGGGACAGCGAATTCCACGACGGCGTAATTATTTTGTCGTCAGCGGTGGTTTGTTGGTCAGCAGCGTTTCCACAGGTGAATCGCGCCACGTTCACCCCGCGTTCCATGGATTCATGTCTGCCAGGGTCGTATGTTCTGGTATGTTCTGTCTGGTAATAACTCGGGGAACGTGGGTGTGGTTTGGCGTTCACCCGGCATCAAAACCGCGAGGCTTCCCCAGTCAGCGTGTGTCCTGAGACACAGTCAAGTAGATGGCACCGCCCGCACGAGCAAAGCAGATACCCAAACACACCACTCCCTCACGGGACCGACGGCGTGCGTACAAACCAGAATCCCCACGCTTTCGCCTCGCTACCACTGTAAACGGCATCGAGGCGGGTACGGTCAACGACCGATTCGATTCTTACTACCTACAGAAACCGGCAGTATGTCGCCGTATACGCTCCGAATCAGCCCTGAAACGACCAGCCGTCGGCAACAGCTCACCGCCGGCGGTAGAACAACAGTAGCGCCCAGCCGACCAACACCAGTTCGGCCACTAACATTCCCGGGTGCAGCGTGTGCGTGATGTCTGTCACCGGCAGTTCAATCGTGATGGCAGTGAAAATATCCTCACCCGCAGGACGCGAAATGGGGTAAAGGCCGTAAAACGGTGCAATGGCCGGGCCCTGTGTCGTTAAGATGTTGAGAATATCGGTCGCGATGTGTCCGAGCCACCCGATCGCGAAAGCACTACCTCGTTGATCAAAGAGGTAGACGAGGACTACGCTGGCGGGGACCGCAACAACGAGTGAGTGGCCGACGGTGTGGGGAAGGGGTGTCAGGCCCAGCCAGTACAACGGCCGATCAACGAGGTCGGGCAGCGCCGATCCCGCGACGAGGTACGGAATCGGGTAGCGGCTGTAGGCACCGATCAGATACCCCATCGCCAGGTGAGCTGGAAACATCATGCTACGCCTGAAACGGTGCAGACCGGCTTAAGTTTTGCAGGCTAAATCCCTGTCCTCACGCAACGGCCAAAGGGAGCGAGTAGGCAGGGGTAGTTCACCCTGCCGGTGTGTGTGACCGCCCGTTTCAATATAGCGGTATAGACTATATTTGTAAAACAGGAAGTTATTCACCAGGCGGTACTAACCCGATCTATGGTCCAGAACGTCGCCGGCCGGGTCGCCGAGCTGGAGCCTGAGGATATCCACCTGCTCTCTGGAATCGAACACGGGATGCGGTTTTCCGAGTGGGTTGCCCGCTCCGAGTTGCCGTCGTTCTCTGGACTCACCGCCGAAGAAGTGTCGTACCGGATTGACCGCTGTCTCGATAAGGAGCTGATCGAACAACAGACGATCCAGTACACCGGCTACCGGCTGAAGTTCGAAGGGTACGACGCACTCGCGTTGTACACCTTCGCAGAGCGGGGGACAGTCGACGGCGTCGGCGCCCCCCTGGGGGTCGGCAAGGAGAGTGATGTCTACGAGGCTCGGGCCGGCCGGCCGGTGGCGCTCAAGTACCACCGTGAAGAGATCGCAAACTTCCGGGCAGTCGACCGAGAGCGAAGCTACACTGCAGACCGCGAGCACGTGTCGGCCTTGTATACAGCTCGAAAAGCAGCCGAACGCGAGTACGAAATTCTCGAGACGCTGTATCCGGACATCGCGGTCCCACAGCCGGTCGACCAGAACCGCCACGCCATTGTGATGGAAAAACTCGCCGGTACCGAGCTTGCGAATGCGAAACTCGAGGCTGATACGGTCCTGCCAGTGCTTCGGGTGCTGTTGGGTGAGTTGGCGGCAGCCTACCGGGCTGGCTACGTGCACGCTGATATCAGCGAGTACAACGTCTTCGTGGGTGATGGGGCGGTAACGGTCTTCGACTGGCCACAGGCGATTCCACGCGACCATCCAAACGCGGGTGACCGACTCAGACGGGACGTGGGGAACTTACTGAGCTACTTCGCACGGAAATACCCGGACGAAGCACCAGATCGGTCCGAAGAGGCGGTGCTCGAGGCTGTCACAGCCGGACCGGATGCGGTCGACAGGTTGTTCGAATAAAGTTTATATAGCTATATCAAATCAGCAAAACAGTGGTTGAGACCGGTCGTCGCAATGCATACGACCCAAGCCACGCTTCTCCGGAATTCAGTGACAAGCCATTCAAGCCCCGCGCCACCGTGCGCGGGGTGGCAGTTGACGGCCTGATACAAGATCGTGTTCTGCAATTAGCCCTCCTCAAAGTCCGCCGCAATCTCCCGGGACCGCCGTTCGGCTGCACTGACGGCCGCCGCGACCGCTTCGTCAGCGTCGCTGTCCCACAAGACGTGCATGCCTTCGATTGTCGTTCCGTTCGGTGAACAGACGGCGTCGATCAGTTCGCCGACACTCCGGTCGTCCGTGAGCACCGTCTCAGCTGCGCCTTTGAACGTCTGTGCGGCTAACCGCTCAGCCGCGTCAGGGCCCAGCCCGCCATCGATGCCGGCCTGTTTCATCGCGTCGATGAGATAAAACGCGAAGGCGGGGCCGCTGCCGTTGACCGCGGTCGCGATGTCCATCAACTCCTCGTCAATCTCGGCGTGCTCGCCAAGGTCATCAAGCACCGCCCGAACCTCGTCTGTGATGCCGGTTTTTGTCACCGCAGCCGCCATGTTGCCGGTCTCGGCGGCAAGGTTTGGCATGACTCTGACAACGGATGCTTCTGTTCGCTTTGCGACAAACTCACGAGCCACACCGGCAGCCAGCGTAACGAGTGTCTGATCACCTGAAAGGGCAAGCTCATCAAGGACTGTCGCGACGATGTCCGGCTTCACCGCGAGAACGACGATATCGGCGTCTGCCGCCGCTGCGGTGTTGGCAGTCGTCTCGTCTACGTACGGAGCGACTGCCGCACGAGCCTCAGGGTCGAGATCGATTGCCGTCAAGTGGTAACTGGTGTTTCGGGCGAGTCCCTTGAGAAAGGCCCCACCCATGTTACCACAGCCAATGACGCTGACACGTATCATAACACTGCCAGCAAAGGCATCCGAAGTAATACGAACTGCGGTCACCGACACCACGGAGTGTGGCTCGCGTGAACTACCCCACCCTGCTCGCGCTAGCGCGCTCGCTGCGGGCGGGGCTTTCTGGGTCCGCGACGCGCTTTTTCACGGACGGTCGGCTTGCGCCGACAGTCCGCGCAGGGAGCGCCGTCTCCGCAGGCGTCGATTTGGAGCGTCCCACTCCGACTCGGTGGTGACGGCGGACTCTGTCTCGACGGTCCTTCTTGTCGGACGCTAAGCCGAGACGATGAGGAGTTGCCATCACGGTCCCAGCCGTCGGCTGGCACCGGTATAAATTCATGGAACAGCGTGCACGCACCTCTGTGACGGCGCTGTATCCCCGTTTGACTGCGTCCGCAGAACGCATAGTACTCCGTGGAAGTTTTTGAGGAACTGAGAAATGAACGGTCAAAATTCACCGGATGTGACAGCACTTATTCCCTCGATTGCTGAATTTCCTTGATAGCTTTTCCGAGTTACTAAACCGTTCTGCTGTGCGACGGAGAGTTTGCTCTCGTTACCGCTGCGTGTCCGCTACGCGGACTGCGCTGCTCGTTGTGGACGGGGGCGTAGCGCCTCAATTCAGCTAACGCGGGTGTGGGTCTGCTCGCGCATGAACTGTTGGAGGTACCAGTAGCCGCCGGCGAATTTTCCGGTCGTGCCCGAGAACTTCCAGCCGCCAAAGGGCTGGGCTTGGACCAACGCCCCCGTCGTGGCGCTTTGTTCGCGGTTGACGTAGCACATCCCCGCCTCGATCTCGTCGAGCCAGCGTTCGATTTCGGCCTCGTTCTCGGAGAACAGCCCCGCACAGAGGCCGAACTCGCTGTCGTTTGATTTCTCGAGTCCCTCGTCGAGCCCGGTGACGGGGTGGATCGTGACGAACGGCACGAAGTGCTCTTCGCGGGCCAAGGCGTGTTCGTGGGGGATGTCTCGGACCACGGTCGGTTCGACGTACCGCCCGTCTGGCCAGTCCGGGTCCGAAGCGACGGTCCCGCCGGTCAGTACGGTCCCGTCTGCCCGTGCCTGAGCCGAAATCTTACGGTACCGGTCGACCGCCGGATCGGTAATTAACGGCGATACGAACGTCTCTCGATCCGTCGGGGGGCCGACGACCAACGCTTCTGTCGCCGCGACGAGACGATCGACGAACTGCTCAAACACGGTCTCGTAGACGTAAACTCTGGAGGTTGCCGAACACTTCTGGCCAGCAAACGAAAAGGCCCCGTTCATGACCCCCTCGACTGCGGCATCGAGATCGGCCGCGTCGCTCACGATCACCGGATTCTTTCCGCCAAGCTCGGCGATAACAGGACCTCGCTTGCCCAGCTCTTGGAAGGTCCGCTCGATACGCAACCCGACCTCTCGGGAACCGGTAAAGGCGATACCGGCAACGTCACCGTGCTCAACGAGCGACTGCCCGGCGGTGGGGCCGTCGCCGGTCACGAGGTTGAGTACCCCATCCGGGACCCCGGCGTCCTCGAACAGGTCCATAACCATGTGGGCGACCAGTGGCGTTGCCTCGGCTGGCTTGAGGACGACTGTGTTGCCCGTGATGAGTGCGCCGGCGGCCATTCCCACCAGAATCGCGATCGGGAAATTAAACGGCGAGATAACGCCGAAGACCCCGTATGGGCGAAGCAGGTTCGTCGTGTGTTGTCCGGGTGTCGGTTCTCCAGTGTCGAATCGGTAGCCGTCTGCGGCCTCGATCTCCCGGCTGTAAAACTCAAGAAAGTCGATCGCTTCGTCGACGTCTGCCATCGCCTCGGCGCGGTTCTTGCCGTTTTCGAGTGACAGTATGGCTGCAAACTCGAACTTTCGCTCCCTAAGCCGCTCGGCGACGCGCGTGCACAGCTCGGCGCGCGATGACGGCCCAAACGTCTCCCACTGGGGCTGTGCAGCCGCCGCGGCCTGGACTGCCTCGTCGACTGCTGCCGGTCCTCCAGCTGCGAAGGCCCCGATTTCGAGTGTGGTGTCACCGGGTGATTCGACAACGAAGGTCTCGTCTGTGTTGACAGCCTCGCCGTCGATCCGCAGTGGAAAGTGACCGCCAAGATCGGCCTTGACAGACTGAACGGCGGCTTCGTATGCCTCGTGAAACGAGTTAAGATCGTCGTTTTCCTCGTAGGTTTGGTAGGTCAGTTCATTGTCGTACGGTGAGGCCTCCATACCCATGCGCGCAGTGAGGCTCCCGGGGGTGATAAATGCTGGTTGCCGCCGGCAGATGCCCGCGGCATAACAGCTTGAAACACGGTCCCGCGGTGCCGGTCGGTTTACTCGCGTTGCAGACACGCCAGTGGCTTCATTCACACGACTAAACTCCTGTTTCTTCCCCACAAGTACCCCACAGAGCAAGTCGCCGCCGAGATCGATGCCCCCGGCTGCAAACACCGATATCTACGGATGTGCCACCCTCATAGAACGATTTTGCCGGTCTCGTTTCTCCGCATGCAGTAACTCCCCGCCGCCGATACCACCGTCCGAACCGCTTCTTCTCTCGATCTTTCAAGCACAGATCGGGGTTGACAGCGTCTAACACGTCTGTTTGAGTCTCGGTGAGCTTATGCGCAAGAGACAGCCCTAAACAGGTGGGCGTTCGCCTCGAAGTTCTGTCGTGGTGGACCCACGACCGGGGTTTGACCTCCTCCCATGGTTGCAACCGTGGGATTCCTCTTGTGTGGGCAATCCAGTCCGGTGCTGGTTCCCACCGGAGGCAAGAGGCTCCTTCGCGGGTACTCTGGTTTGTGCGCTTCGCTTCAGCCCTCACAACGAGGGGCTGGTCTGGTGGGGATCCGCTCACAGTACGCCGTTTCGCGTTGCCGCGAAGCGTGCGTCCACCGTCGTGTTCTCTCGGGCGGGCACAGGCCGGGCCATCGGCCTCACCGCTGTTCCAGTCTGGTGCAGCGGTGGCAAGTGCGGGGCAGGCTCGCTTTTTGCGTGTAGCGGAGACACCAATCCAACTCTAAGGTTCTCCGACTTGCGTATCGTAGTACATGTTCTCAGGTGACTAAACGGGACGGATTGCAGTCGACTGTAGAGCGGTGGATTGGTTCATCGTGTTGTCGCTCACACCCACCGCTAAAGCGCGTGGACTTCCGCTTGATACGTGTCAGACAGTCGGTTGAGTCGCCGTGTCTCCCGCTCAGACCCACGCCTGAACGGGATGGACTTCCGTTCTCATCCTGTCAGGACAGCTGCGGCGTGAGATCCTGGTAAGTCTTGCGCAGTGTGACCGGGGAGACGCCGGCAACATCGGCGATGGCCGTCTGCGTACAGTCCACATTCGCCTCTGTGACAGCCGCATAGAGGCATCCGGCGGCGACGCCGGTCGGGTCACGGCCCACGGTGAGCGCGTCTGCCTCGGCCCATCGCGCAAGCTCGAGGGCGCGTGAGGTGACCGCCTCCGGAAGGGACAACTCGGAGGCAAACCGCGGGAGATACTCTTGTGGCGAGGTAGGACCTGTCGGCAGGCCGAGTTCACGGTTGATCGCGTCGTAGGCAGCGCGAAGCTCGGCCTCGCTTGCCCGCGCTGGCCCGGTGATCTCTTCGGTCGACCGGGCGTTTGACTGGATCCGACAGGTCGCGTAGATCGCGGCGGCAGCAAACCCCTCGACCGATCGACCTTTGAGCAGGTCGGCTTTCTGTGCAGAGCGGAACAACGAGCAGGCGGAGTCACGGACCTGCTGTGGTAAAGAGAGGGCACTGACGATGCGGCGGATCTCGGTGAATCCATAGACCTGATTACGCTCTTGTTTCGACGAGATCTTCGAACGGTCGTGTTCGCGGCGCATCCGGGCGATCTGACGACGTTTCCGCCCGGTGATACGCAGCCGGGAACTCGAGCCGATCTCGGTCGATAGCCCCCGGTCGTGTCGGGAGCGTGTCAGCGGGGCGCCGGTACGCTCAGGGTTGTGCTCGTCGTCAGCGAACTGGCGCCACTCGGGACCGTGGTCGATCCGGTCTTCGGACACGACGAGGCCACACTCGGAACACCGGCGTTCGAGCTGATCGGTGACGATTGTGCCATTACACTCCGGGCAGGTCTGTGACTGCTGGTCTGCGACTGCCATCACAAGTGAAACTTGTCCGCGAATGTGTATTTAAACGACGGACAATGACGGGGTGGATGGCGCAGCGGGCCGGGTAGAACCAAACGGTTACCGGTAGGTAGCTACAGGAGACCCCGGTAGCTTTAAATCGGATCCCGGAGAACAGCGCTCCATGGGACTGGGTGAGATCGCTGCCGGGTTGGAGGTGACCGATGAGCAACGGGATCGGGGCGTGGCAGTGGTCGACACCGCAGGCGCGTCACTCGCTGAACGACTCGCACCGTACGACGCAGCGCTGCCGTGTACTCCGGAGACCGCCGCGACCGTGTTCGAATCGTACACCGGTGGGGCTGCAGTCGAAACGGCCGCAGCCGATGGGGGCGTGGTTCCGATCACAGCCGCCAAGACGTTACATCTCCTCGGTGTCGACGGGTTGTCGCCACTGGGGCCACAAGGTCGACTGCTCGTCCGTGACTGGCTCGCTGCAGAGCTGTCTCGCAGTAAAGCCCGCGAACTCACTGGCGCGAGTGAAACCGCCTTTCAACTTGCCGTGTTCATCGAGACACACGATCCCCCGGCTGGAATCACTGATGCCGTCGAACCGGCCCTCAAAACCGGTGAAACGTCCCTCGCAGCCGGCAGGGATGCACTCTCGGATACACTGACTCAGCCCGACGACGTCTTTACTCGGTGACGGCCTCAATCAGCGTGTCGATGGCCTCGGCACCAACACCACCCTGTGCTGTCGTCGGTGCGTCACGCGGCGGTACCCGGTCCAGTTCCGGAACCGCGATATCGGCAGGGTCCTCGGGTGGCGATGGCTGGCGGCACGCGTTGCTGAGTTGTACACCAGCGGCGACGTCGATATCGTTGAGAAAGCCCGCGGTGCGATGGAGACTCTCGATGCCACGGACAGAGCGGGGGAACACGACCCCGACTGTATCAGCGGCCGCTACGGCGGCGATCGCCGGGTTGGTGACCGGCATCGGCGTGTCGACCAGCACGTGTTCGTACGTGTCGGTAAGAGCCGAAAGCTCCTCGCTGAGATGCGCCGCAGCATCGGTCTCTAATGCAGTCGCGACACGAGACAAGCCGGCGAAACTCGGCGCTGCCTGTGGCGGGGGCGTGTGGTCCACGGAGAGTGGAGATGTCACCGTCTCGATGGGTCGTTGATCACACAGCGCCCCGACGATATCGGTCGGGAACTGGCCGGGAACGTACTCGGCCAGCCCTTGGGTCGCAAAGTCGGTGTCGACGAGTACAGCGGTCTCGCCGCGGGCCGTTATGCGGCCGGCAGTCTCGACGGCCAGCCGCGTGGTGCCAGCACCACCGGCCGCGCCGACCAGCGCAACGATGGCCATCCTCAGTTCGAAAGAGCCGTTTCGATATCGGCTGCGACTGACGCGAGCTCGTCGTCGTCTGCCGCTGATGGATGGCCGACGATGGAGTGAATCGCCCCACCTCCGTCGTCGCCGGTCCTGGGCACCACGTGTGCGTGGATGTGTTCGATCTCTTGTCCGGCCGCGGGCCCGTTGTTGACGCCCACCGTGGAGGCGTCAGCGCCCACGGCGGCCTCGACCGCAGGGGCGATCCGGGTAACGGCGCGGCCGAGTGCAGCCCCGATATCGGCTGGCAGTTCTGTTGTCGTCTGGTAGTGCTCCCGGGGAATCACGAGCGTATGGCCCTCGATAAGCGGGTTCGCGTCCAAGAAAGCCGTGACCGTGTCGTCCTCGTAGACGGTATGGCTTGGAATATCGCCGGCTGCGATCTGACAGAAGATGCAGTCAGACATACGTGAGAAATGGTGGGTGGCGGTAAGAAAGATTGTGGTCGAAACGAGCCCGACCGCGGGTCATTTATCTTTCCGGGGCAAGAGACACAGACATGAGCCGGTTCGAGGACATCCCAGAGCAGTACGACCCCCACGCGGTCGAAGACCGAATAGTCGACCACTGGGATGCCGTCAATGCGTACAAGCGCACCGTCTCCCACCGATCCGATGGTGAATCGTTCTTCTTCGTTGATGGGCCGCCGTACACCTCCGGTTCCGCCCACATGGGGACAACCTGGAACAAGGTGCTTAAAGACGCCCACATCCGGTACTACAGGATGCAAGGCTACGACGTCGCCGACCGACCTGGATACGACATGCACGGTCTGCCAATCGAGACCAGAGTCGAGGAAGAGTTGGGCTTTGAGAACAAGCAAGACATCAAGGACTTCGGCGAGGATGCGTTCATCGAGGAGTGCAAGGCCTTCGCCGAGGAGCAACTCGAGGGGCTGCAAGAGGATTTTCAGTCCTTCGGTGTCTGGATGGACTGGGACGATCCCTACAAGACCGTGGATGCCGAGTACATCGAGGCCGTCTGGTGGGGATTCCAGCAGGCCCACGAACGCGGGCTCGTCGAACAGGGGCAGCGGTCGATCAGCCAGTGCCCGCGCTGTCAAACGGCAATCGCGAACAACGAAGTCGAGTACGAAGACGTGGAAGATCCGTCGATATACGTCAAGTTCCCTCTCGTCGACCGGGAGGGTGCTTTGGTGATTTGGACGACGACGCCCTGGACGATCCCGGCGAATACATTCATTGCCGTCGATGGGGACAGCGAGTACGTGGGGGTCGAAGCCCCGGGAGCAGAGACCCGGCTGTACGTCGCAGCAGCAGTCGTCGACGATGTGATGGACGTCGGCGGCTACGAGGAGTACAGCGTCGTCGAACGGTTCTCGGGAAGCGACCTCGTCGGGTGGAAGTACGAGCATCCGTTGGCCGCGGAGGTTCCCCAAGCCCCCGACAGCAAAGACAGCCGCCAGGTGTACACCGCGGATTACGTCGAGCTCGACCGCACGGGGTTAGTTCACTCCGCGCCCGGACACGGTGAAGAAGACTTCGAACGTGGCCAAGAGCTCGGTTTACCGGCGTTCTGTCCGGTCGGGGAAGACGGTGTTTTTACCGCAGCAGCCGGTGCCTACGAAGGGTCGTTCGTACGTGATGCGAACGAAGAGATCATCGCCGACCTCGAGGCAAACGGTCACCTCCTTGCCGGTGGAACCACCTCACACAGCTACGGTCACTGCTGGCGGTGTGATACAGGGATCGTACAGCTGGTGACCGACCAGTGGTTCATTACGGTCACCGATATCAAAGACGACCTCATCGCGCAACTCGAGGAGACGGAGTGGTATCCGGACTGGGCGCGTGAGGAGCGCTTTCGTGACTTCGTCGCGGACGCTCCCGACTGGAACGTTTCACGGCAACGGTACTGGGGAACGCCGATTCCAATCTGGCTGCCGGTTGAGACGACCGGCGGCGACCCGGTCTCCTGGTCCGGGGAGATGACAGATGCAATCGTCGTTGCCGACCGAGAAGAGCTGGCCGCCCGTGTCGACCAAGACATCGATCCGGCCACCATCGACCTGCATAAGGACACCGTCGACGACCTTACGATCACCGAAGACGACGTCGTCCACCGGCGTGTCCCGGACGTCTTCGACGTCTGGGTCGACTCTTCGGTCGCGAGCTGGGGAACGGTCGACTATCCGGCCTCGGAGGAGGCGTTTGCCGAGCTGTGGCCGGCAGACCTGATCATGGAAGCCCACGATCAGACTCGTGGCTGGTTCTGGTCACAGCTCGGGATGGGAACCGCGGCTCTGGATACGGTGCCGTACGAAACGGTCCTGATGCACGGCTTCGCCAACATGCCAGACGGGCGGAGCATGTCGAAATCGAAGGGGATCTTCATCGATCCCCACGAAGTCATCGATCGGTTCGGTGTCGATCCGATGCGGTTGTTTTTGCTGTCTGTCACACCGCAGGGCGACGACATGCGGTTCTCGTGGGACGAGACCGAAGAACTGCAGCGTGAACTCAACATCCTGTGGAACGTGTTCCGGTTCCCGTTGCCGTACATGGAGCTTGATGGGTTCGACCCGGCGACTGCAGACCCGGGTGCAGTTGCCGATCACCTCGAGACGATCGACCGGTGGGTGCTCACACGGCTGCAGACGACGGTGGCGACGATGACCGACCACTGGGACGAGTTCCGCCCTGATCTGGCAGCCGACGCTTTACTCTCCTTCGTCGTAGACGACCTCTCGCGGTACTACGTTCAAGTGATCCGCGAGCGGATGTGGGCAGACGAGGCGTCGGCATCCAAACAAGCGGCCTACCACACGATCGGGGCGGTTTTAGAGACGGTTGTCAGGCTTCTGGCACCGTATACGCCATTTCTGGCCGACGACATCTACACCACGCTTACCGGCGAGGCGGGACACCCGACAGTCCACATGTGTGACTGGCCCACGCCAGCCGAGGCGTGGCAGGATGCGGCACTGGAGACGGCGATCGACACCGTGCGTGCTGTCGAGGAAGCCGGCGCAAACGCCCGCCAGCAGGCAGAACACAAGCTCCGTTGGCCGGTCACCGAAGTCGTCGTTGCGCCGGCTGACGAGGCCGTCGCAACGGCAGTCGAGACCCACGCCGATCTGCTCGCCGATCGGCTCAACGCATACGAGATCACGGTTCTTGAGCCGGGAACCGAATGGGGGGCACTCACGTACCACGCCGAAGCCGACATGAGTAAACTCGGTCCAGCATTCGGCGAGCGCGCAGGGCAGCTGATGGAAGCCATCGCAGACGCCACACTCGAGGAGCCGAGTTTGGATGCGCTTACCGCCGCGCTCCGGTCGGCCGGACACCTAGAGAACGACGAGACACTGGCCGAAGCAATGGTAACCTTTGAGACGCGCCCACCTGCGGGCGTATCAGACGCGACGATCGAGCACGACGGGACCGTCCGTGGAACCGTCTACGTCGACACGAACGTCACCGAGGCCGTCGAGCGGGACGGCTACGCCCGCGAGGTGATCCGGCGCATCCAGCAGATGCGAAAAGAGCTAGACCTCGACATCGAGGCCCCGATCCGGGTCGAGTATTCGGTTGGAGACGACCGGATCGCGAGTCTGCTCGACGACCGCCAGTCGTACATTACCGAGGAGGTCCGGGCCGAGGAGGTTGGGACGGTCGACGACGGCTACCAGAAGCGGTGGACGATTGAGCAGACCACCGTCGATATTACGATTACGCCGTTGCCCGAGGCCTCAGCGTGATGATCCCGGTCACGCGGTGAGTGCGTCGACGACCGCCGGTGCGACAGAGACACTCGACGTTGGACCTTCGACCGTGTCGGTCGTATAGACCGACTCGACGCCGGCCCGTGCAAGTTTCGTGTACGCGTTCCCCGCGAGGACACCGTGGACACAAGCGGCGTAGACCCGATGAGCCCCGTCGGTGTCGAGGGTTGCCACCGCCTCGCTCATCGTCGAGCCGGTAGCAATGATGTCGTCAACGAGCACGACGTCGCGGTCGGCGACCGGTTGTTCTGCCGGTCGGACTGTCACCTCCGACGCGGAGTGGCGTGTCTTCGCGCAGGCGTCTACGGACCCGGTGCCGTACGCGTCACGCACCGTGGCTGCGAGGGTGGTTGCGTCTTCGTCCGGGGCGAGAAACAGTGGATCGACAAGCCCCGGTGGGAGCGGTTCTGCCAGCCGCTTGACCGCATCGACGACCGTCGTGGGGACGGGGAAAAACTCCTGGACAGCCCGCTCGTGTGGAGTTACTAGGATGATTTCGTCGGTGCCGGTGCTGATTGCGCGGGCCACCGCCCGCGCGCTGATCGGGGCCCCGGGTTCGAAGGCCCCGTCCTGTCTGGCATACCCCATATAACCCAGAACGGTTGTGAGGTGATCGGCGCCGGCCTCACGGAGGGCATCCTGTAACTGCAACACTTCGATGTGTGCATCGGACGAAACCGTCGACGTCACGAGCACGACGTGGTCAGGAACAGGGTCGTCGATCCGAGCGTACAGTTCACCGTCGGGGAACCGGTCGTAGACGACCGTCCCGAGTTGTCGGTCCGCCGCTGTAGCGAGTTGTGCTGCGAGGGCCTGGACGGGCGACCCGCCGATGATCATGTCGAAGGCTACAGGGGATCGGTAAATCAGTCTTCGGTTGTCGACAGACCCGCTGGTTCGGAACCGATTTCAACCCGGGGAAGTGATCCGGCTACATGGATGTCTTCGGGTCTAGTGGGGTCCGTGGCGTCATCAACAAGGAGATGACGCCGGCGTTCGTACTCCAGATCGCACAGGCAGCGGGCTCTGTTTGGGACCACGAACGGGCGGCTGTCGCCCGAGACACCCGCACCTCGGGTGAATTACTCACCGATGCCGTTGCCAGCGGGCTCAAAAGCGTCGGTGTCGACGTCGACCGACTCGGTGTGGTGCCCACCCCGGCGGCCCAGCAGTATGCAGCGGCCGAGGCGGTGCCGGCCGTGATCGTGACTGCATCCCACAATCCTCCGGAGTTCAATGGGATCAAGCTGGTCGGCGCAGACGGCGTCGGCCTGTCGGTTGACGCACTGGAGAGAATCGAAGCCCTCGTCCAAGATGACGCATACGAGTACGCTGACTGGGCAACCCTGGGCCAGGGACACGAGATCGACGGCCAGACAGGAGTGTACATCGAGCAGCTCCTCGCGGCGGCCGACCGAGCGAGCATCGAGGCGGCTCAGTTGACTGTCGCACTCGATCCGGGGCACGGAGCGGGGTGTGTCACCAGTCCCGAGCTGTTCCGCCGGCTGGGGTGTCGTGTCTACACGGTCAACGCTACGCCGGATGGGCAGTTCCCTGGACGGTATCCCGAGCCGGTTGCAGACCGGCTCGGGGATCTGACTGATCTCGTCAGGACGACGAGTGCAGATATCGGGATCGCCCACGACGGCGACGCCGATCGTGCCGTGTTTGTCGACGAAACGGGCCGAGTCATCGACGGGAGTGCTTCTCTTGCAGCACTCGCTGCTGCAGACCTATCGGGCGGCGACACGATGGTCTCGGCTGTCAACGTCTCACAGCGTGTCGTCGACGTCGTCGAAGACGCCGGGGCAGCCCTCAAGTTGACGCCCATCGGGGCAACTTACCTATTAAGCCGCATCCAGGAGCTTCAAGCTGCCGGGGAGACCGTGCCGGTTGCCGGCGAAGGAAACGGCGGCATCATGTTCCCGCCCTACCGGACCGCCAGGGATGGTGCGTACACTGCCGTCCGGTTTCTCGAGTTAGTCACTGACACGGCGGCCTCAGCGGTCGTTGAGCCGTATCGTGGCTACCACCTCCTACGAGACAACATCGCCTACGAGACCGCCGACAAGCGGGAGCGTCTCCTCACGCGGGCGGCAACGTGGGCAGACACACAAGATGGCTCCGTCGATACGCGTGATGGGTACCGGATCGACTTCGGTGACGCGTGGGTCCTCATTCGTCCGAGTGGCACGGAACCGCTCGTCCGCATCTACGCGGAGGCTACAGACCGTGAGCGTGCGAGGGGCCTAGTCGAGAACGCAGTTGCGGCGATGGAAGATTAGGGATCCGGGGCTGTCGAGAGTGCCTCGTCGATGGCGTCGATGGCCGCTTGTGTCTCCGTGAGCTGTCGATCGAGGTCGCCGGTCTTGATAGCCTTACGCTCCGCCTCGGTGAGTTCGTCCCGTGCAACCGCCGACGCCCGGAGTCTCCCGTACCGTGTCTCGTCCCGAGCGAGTCCTTCGAGACGCCGAAGCGCCTGGTGAGCCTCGGTATCCAGAGACGATCCGATCACCCGGCGACGGCTCCGCGTGACGTGGGGCACCAGATCGGCGCTCGGTGGCGGCCAGTCGATCTTCAGGGGATCAGCATCGAGGTCGGCGAGGAACGACCGCTCTGTGGCGACCACCCGGCGAAACGCAGTCGGATCGTCGACGTAGTGGCGCAGCTTCGACGGTGAGTAATCGAGCCACTCCAACAAGGTGGCAATCGACTCCGTCCCGGCAGCAGACTCCTGCAGGTACTCACGGAGCTGAGCCGGTGGTTGTGGGCAGGCTACAAGCGGGTACAGTCGGGCACGAGTGAGAACGTCGAGGCACGCCCGAGCGGGCCGGGCCGCCCGAAGTGTCTCGAAGGCCGCCGAAACGGCGTCGTTGTATGTCGTGACCGGTTCACGGAGGGGTGTCAGCGACAAGCTGAGGTCTGCCGTACCGAGACGCTCGACACGACGGAGTCGCTCCCGGTCTGCATCGAGTTCGTCTCGGCGGTCGCGAGCACGGTTTCTGGCGGCGACGAGTTGGTCGCGTGCGTCCGCGAGGTCATCGAGTAACGAAATTCGCTCGCGGACCGGGGCCAGCTCTTCTCGGGCCCGCTCGAAGTCACGGTGGGACAGTCGACGCTTATCGATCGCCGACTGCGCCGCCTCGAAAGCCTCAACCGCGGGCAGTTCCGGATCGAGTGATTCGACAAGCCGTGCGAAAGACTGTTTAAACTGGGCAAACTGGACGAACTCCTCGATACCGGTATCCGTTGCCTGATCCTCGTACTGCGTGAGCAACATACCAGCTTCCTCGTACGTGTCTGCAAGCTCCTGCAGTGAGTCACGACCGTACTCCTCGACAGCAGCGCGGGCTGAGCGGTACGTGTCGGCGGCTTCGGTGAGCCGTTCGACCACCGGTGGTTTTGAGGCGAGCTCAGTCATAGACGCGGTCGGGGGTGAACACCTGGTTTCCGACGGGTTCCCCGTCTAGACGCCGGTAGAAACACGAGTGGAAACCGGTATGACAGGCGCCGCCGTCTTGCTGTACCCGGTAGAGGAGGGCATCGCCGTCGCAGTCGACACGGATTTCCTCGACGTGTTGTGTGTGACCGCTCGTGGCCCCTTTCTCCCACAGTTCGCCGCGGCTCCGGGAGTAGTAGTGGGCTCGCCCGGTCTCGCGTGTCCGTTCGACGGCAGTAGGGGTCGCATACGCGAGCATCAGCACCTCACCGGTCTCGACGTCCTGGGCGATTACAGGAACACGGCCCTCTGATCCGAAGTCGAGATCAACCGCATCGTCCATACCTGAACCAGGCAACCGGCGTGAATAGGCCTTTTGCTGGGGCCAAATCAAAACAGACCGAGCCAGCGGGAGACGCCGTAGAGAATGTCACCGTAGATGAGGCCAACGAGGAGGCCGGCGAAGAGCGGAACAAAAAACGGGATCCCCGGGGACACCCAGACGCGGTCCCGGTTTGGGTCGGTGACAACTGCAAGGCCGTCCCGGAGTGTCGCCGGGTCCGTGCCGTAAGCATCGTGGTCGATCGTCGCGAGAAACTCTGCCGCCCCCCACGGATCCCTGCCCCCGTCGGACCGGTAGACGGCGCCGTCGGTCGGCGGGTCGGGGTCTGCTGGAAGCGATGTCGGGTCACGGAGCTCGTCGGCACGGCGGCGAAGCTCAGTCAGCCCGAGTCCGCGCCACCGCAGGTACATCCGGAGTGCATCCAGGTCGAGCCCGGCTGTCGTCCGGCCGGTCGGCGTTTCGAGCAACCGCCCGTGATGGCGGTCGAGACGGGCAACTGAGACCGGCCGCCCCACGGCCATCAGCAACGAGACATCGCCGCGGACGAGATTGGACAGGCCAAGACCAAGAGGGTACAGGACTGCGATGATAACGGCATTCGTGAGAATACTCAGTCCGAAGGCCCCGACGTTACTCTCGACAAGAGGGAGAAAAACACCACCGACGTTGTAGGTGGGGAAGACAGGAAACAGGACGGCGAGAACCATCAACGCCTTTGCATCGGCGCCGCCGAAGGCGCCGATCAGCCAGAACCCATAGGCAAGAGGGACGAGCAGTCCGACCGAGACGAGGGTTCCGAGGAGAAACTGTTGCCACATGAAGCCACCGTCGAACCACGCGATGGCACCATCAATAGCAAGGGCAATCACGCCGAGGCCGAGCAACGGCGGCCAGATCCGGTTCGGAACACGGCGGGTCCGGAGATCACGGACAGTTGCCCAGGCAAACACCGGGACCGCGAGCAGCCGAAGCACGTCGGGTGCTGCACTAACAGCCATTGGTCAGTGCCTGAGTTGGCGAGGGATCGGACAAAAAGCTCCGTCGGGTGACAACATCACCCGATCACGCGGTCACGGAGGAAATCAAGGTGTTTGGCGTTGTAGATGATCTTCGCTTCGTCGGATTCGACGGTCGAAATACACGACAGGGCGATATCCTTCTCCTCAACTTCTTCGGTGCTGAGAATCTGTTGCATATCCATTTCGAGGTCGCCTTCGACGACGACGGCCGCGCAGTTTGCACACGCGCCAGCGCGGCAGGAAAACGGCCAGGCGTGGCCTTGTGCCTCAGCAGCCTGGAGAACGAACTCACCCTCCGCAACCTCAATCGTCCCATAATCGGGCTCGTCGAGATCGCTCGCTGCGGCCTTCGCAAAGACATCCGTATCGTACGCATCCCAGCCGTGGTCTTCGACAGCCTCGTAGTTGAGATATTCGACAGTTGGCATCAGAATCTGTTTTACGAGCCATGATGTTAGTCCTTTCTATTGGCCCAGATTCAGTCGCCCGTAGAGGGGACGGCCCCTCTCCGCTGTGGTGGGGCGCAACGACTAGAGTCTCACCCACAGACCGCAAAACAGCAGAATGACCAGCAGATTCAATGTGACGATCGGCCAAGCACACGTTATGGTCGATGCGATGGAGACAGTGAAGTTTCTGTCGCAGTCGGAGACGCGAGTCACGGTGTTGCGCCTGTTGCAGTCAGAAGACCACCTGAGCCGAAGCACGATCGAAGCACGGGTGGACGCATCGCGGCGGACGGTGATTCGGACGGTCAGAACGCTCAGTGACCGCGGGTACCTGACCGAAACCGAAACCGGATACCGACTGACACCCTTCGGTGCGTTCGTCATTGCATCCTACGAGGAGCTTGCTGACGATCTATCGATCGCCCAGCGAATGGCACCGTTTCTCGCACACGTGCCGTCGGAATGGTTCGATGTCGATCCGACCGTCCTCGCCGATGCTGAGTTGGTGACGGCGACAGAGGAGAGTCCGTATGCTTTGATCGATCGGACACTCGAACTTCGGGACGCTGCCAGTCGACTCCAACACATGTCTCCGATCATCGAACGGAGAAGTGTCGACCAGATGGTTGACCGGCTTAAGTCTGGGGAGACGATCCGGGGAACGGTCGTGATCGGTGCCGATGCCTGGTCGGCGGCACGGGACGAGAAACGGTACCGCGTGACCAACGAAGTGCTCCAGGCTGCCGAGCAGTTAGAGTTTCGCGTCTATCCGGACCGGGTGCCGTTTATGTTGTGTGTGACCGGTGACGCTGTCTCCGTCGGAGTGGCCAAAGGCGGCCGACCGTACGCACAGATCGTCTCCGATCACCCCACGCTCCGGGCGTGGGCGACGGCGACGTTCGACCGGATTCTCGACCGCACACTCGGCCTTGCCGAGATCTAAAGAGTGAACCGCCTCGGGGTCTAGTAACTCGGAAAAGCTATTGAGGAAATTCAGCAATCGAGGGGATAAGTGCTGTCACGTCCGGTGAATTTTGACCGTTCATTTCTCAGTTCCTCAAAAACTTCTACGGAGTACTAGACCCCGAGGCAGGTTCACTTTATTCGAACTGGAACGGGTACATTGTCGTTCCGGTCCCGAGTAGTGCGAATTCCAACAGAAACCGTGGTCATAGTGCCAACGACTGGTAAGCCGGCGCAAATACAATGGCCCTTGTGTGCCGACGTTGACTTCCTCCCACGGCTGAAGTCTGGGCTTCCGCTCGCAACGCATCACGCGGGGGCGACCGGCAGGTACAGAAAGGTGACATAGGCGCCGGCAGTCGAAATAACCGGCACGAGATTTTGCATGACGATAATCCGGGCGGTCGTCTGTGGGTCGAACAGCTCTGATGCCGCCGGGATGTCATCCGGGTCTTCCTCACCGATCTCAGGGACAGACTCGCCGGGATCGTCGGCCGTCAGCGAGCCAACGGAGACACTGACGTCCGTATCCGTCTCACGGCTGACTCCCTCCGGAACGGTCACCACACGCGTGGCTCGGCCCCACCCGAGACCGACGATGCTCATCGTCGCGATGATCACGAAAGAAGCCGGAATGCCGATCGCCGACAGGCCGATAGTCAGTGCCGAGGAGATCGTGGCGACAACGATCGCTGCCGTCAACGGCAGGTCAGTGATATCGTTCCCGAGTGTATCAAGCGTCCGCCGGGCAATCGTGAATGCTCCAACGGTCACCGCAGCCGAACCCAAAAGAACCAGCAACCCCATCTCGAAGCCAGGGAGATTGGCTCCGTAGAGGGGGGCAACTGCGTTAGCGATGTTCGATGTGCCAGAGGCAAAAGCCATTATCATCCCGATTCCGACGACGACTCCGGCGCCGAAGACCTCCCTCGTCGTCGTGTTGGGGCCTTGAACGACACGTGGCACGGTCGCCGAGCGGTCGATCTCGAGGAGCGGCCCGTCAGTCTGGTTGAGCGCGATCAGCCGGTTGAGGTAGCCATAGAAGTACCGCCCGATGACGCCCGAAACCCAGAACCCGATAATCGGCGCGACGATCCACCACACGAGGATCTCCGTCAACACGGAGAAATCGAGCTGACCACTCGCGAAACCGAGGGCTGCGATCGCCCCAACAGCCGTCATCGACGTCGAGGCTGGGACACCGAAGTAGTTCCCGACAAACAACGCAACCCCGATGAACAACAACACGATCGTAGCCGACTCTAGCGTAAACACTGCGACGCCGCCAACGATGTCCTCGCCGAGCGTCCGAACGACTCGCGGCCCGACGGTCCAGGCACCGAGAAAGAAAAACACCGACATGAACGCTGCAGCAGCGACCTTCGAGAGCACCCCGGCGCCCACAGCGGGCCCGAATGCAGGCCCGGTGGTCGCGCCGCCGATATTGAAGCCGACAAAGCCAGCAATCAGGAGTCCGATACCAAGGAAGACCGCTTCAATCACAGTCGGTGAGACGGTGGGGGTGCACAAAAATCATCCGAGATACAACGCTCTTTGGGACATAGCAATCGGACCGCGGAAGGCCCGCGATCAGGGGACAAGTTGGTTGCCGTCGTCGTCGTAGACGACGATCGCGTCGACCGGACACGAACGGGCTGCGAACTTCGCGTCGAGTTCTGCGTCCTCCGGTACCGGCCGGATGAACAGCCCATCCTCCGTCTCAGTAGCGTCGGTCAGGACCGCTTTTCCGGCCGTCGTATCTGCCTCGAAGGCATCCCACTCAGCGGTACACTGGAACATTCCGATACAGGTGTCGCGGTCGTATTCGATGCGCATACTGGTATTTCGGTGGCGCTTATTTGTGTCTATCGGCGTTTCTGTGTCGACACCCGGCCGGCGGACTGCAGGCTGAATGAGAAGCATTTAACCCCACAACTGAGGTAGTTGTAGGTGGGCCAGGATGGCCGAATCTGGTAAGGCGCACGCCTGGAAAGCGTGTTCCCCCACGGGATTCTGGGTTCAAATCCCAGTCCTGGCGCTGGAAGAAGTCACGGTCACACTGTACCGCCACCCCCGGGCGGCCAGCACGCACTCGCCAGCAGCCACCGATGAGTGAGCTCAGACACGCCGGGTATGCCCTACGCGGTCAGGGTGCGTTCGACGATTTGCCCGTCAGTTGGCTCGTGGACCAGTGTTACCCGGTACTCGGTGCCTTCAGTTAGATTGTCAATAGCAAAATTATGAAGCTTTCTATCCTCCTCATCGTTAATATATAGAACGACGCCGCCGCCAGCCATACCTGTGCGGATTGTATCTGCAGTCCGTAACGTATCAACACCGAGGTCTGTTGAACCGAGTTGGTCGGGGTCAGAAAGGCCAACCCGATCTGTCCTCCCGCTGGTTGTGTTTTCTATGACCAAGGTCAACTCATCAACGGCAAGTTCATCACCGCCCGTCTTCCGAAGCTCAACTAAACCGTCTATTTCGGTTCCATCAGAAGTTCCCTCACTGGCTGCGTTAACTTCGAACGCTGCTTGTGGTGTTTGTTCTTAATCGCCACCGAGTCCAAGCACAAAGCCGCCGATGACAGCTGCCAGAATCACGGTGATCGCGATGAGAAGAATCACACCGATGACCGGCGTCACACCGCGTGTCACGGCTTGGTCAACCACGCACGGTTCTGCAGCGGTAAAATTTAACTCTTACAGGCTAAGTCCCCGTCCTCAAGGAGCAACGCAGACCGGAGGTCGAGTAGCGCAGTAGGGCGGGGATACAGCCGTACGCTCGCTGCAACCAAAACATACAACTCTAGACAGGATTAACGAACAAACAGTGGTTGAGGAAGCGTTCAAGTACGCTGCCGAGCCCGAGGACACCACTACTGCCAAGAGTGCGTGGCAAGCGATTCAAACCTGTCGAGAAGTGTACAACCACGCGCTCACCCAAGAATACAAACCTGTTCCTGACTACGACAAGCCGTCGTACAACACGATGCAGAACAAACTGCCACAGTGGAAGCAGAAGTGGTCTGAATGGAGCAGTGTATACTCGAAGTGCCTGCAAATGGCAGTACGACGCATCAAGCACTCGGAAACAGTCCTCGACAAGCTGAAAGAACGTGGATTCAATGTTGGTGAACTCAAGTGGAAAGCCCCGCGAGAGTACCGTAGCATTTGCTATAACCAGTCTGGCTTCGACGTGAATAGTAACACGGGTCGGACTGACCACGCTACCGTTGAACTCTCCAAGATTGGTACGTTCCACGTGAACTTTCACCGACCATTCCCAAGCGACGCCGACATCAAGGAAGTCATCCTGAAAAAGCAGAAAACAGGTGACTGGACGGTCAGCATCATCGTCGAATACGACGCTGACTATCCCGAGAAGCCCGCCGTCGAAGACATCGACGTTCAAGACACTGTTGGCATTGACCTCGGCATCACGAAGTTCATTCACGACTCGGACGGGCGAGCATTCCGACCGTTGGACGAAGAGGACGACCGTGAACGCATCGAGAAACGCCACCAAGCCGTTTCCCGGAAGGAACACGAGTCGAACAACTGGCACGAAGCGAGACGACGGTTAGCGAGAGCGTACGAGCGGTTGTCGAACAAGCGCAACGCGTACCGCGAAGCCCTCGCCAACGCGTATACAAAGCGATACGACGC
>OBKM01000377.1_pt1 | contig 22400 bp, 17 predicted proteins | sample 1519691 | NCBI WGS metagenome assembly OBKM01 (sample SAMEA37050418, study PRJEB22526) | metagenome | biome: saline pan; feature: lake; material: water | place: Egypt | collected 2015 | depth 0.5 m | reverse complement strand
GACGACCCCACCCTCAGCGAGCGCGTCAGCGCGAGCAGGGTGGGGTAGTTCACGCGGATAGACACGTTTTTCGGTTCTGCCACCGATTTATTGTCATCTAGTAATTTTTGGACGGTGGAACGCCAGCAGATCTTTCCTTGTCGGCCGAGAGGGGTTACACAGAGGCCATGGTACAAAATGCCACGTTAGCTGCGGTGTTCGGGCTCGCCGCGCTTGTCTGTTTCAGCGGCGCATACTATGGGTCTCGGCTTCGACACCCTGACGCGGAAACGGGGCTTCGGGCGCTTTTCATACTCACAGGCGTCTGGGCGCTCGCACAGGCAGTCCAGCTGCTCGTAATGAATGAGACCGTCGCCCGCGGGCTGTTTACGGTTTCGCTGGTCGTCGGGTTCGCAACGGTGTTCGCCTGGTTGTACTTCTGTTCGGCCTACACCGGAAACACCTACCATCGCACGCGATGGTTCTGGATCGGGACGACCGCATTGTACTCGGTCGTGACAACACTCAAACTCACAAACCCCATCCATGGAGAGTACTTCTCGGCAACGTGGGTGACCGAACCGCAGACCCGCCTGATCATCGAACAGAGCTCGATGTACTGGGCATCGTTCATTGTAGCCTACGGGCTGGCGGCAGTTGGCATCTATCTCCTGTTTATTCATTTTCGCCAGTCGGATCGCTCGACCGGCGCGCTGGTCGGACTATTGGGCGTGATGGCGCTGCCGATCATCCCGAAAATCGCAAGCGCGATGTCTCCGACGGTCGTTCCCAATCTGAGCTACGACCCAATCGGCGTTGCAATCTTCGCCGTTGGTGTGTTGTACGTCGTCGACGACGCCTTCGAAGGGCTCGAGGCACCGACGCGAAACGTGCTTTTCGAACGAACCGACATCGGCGTGATTTCGATCGATACAACCGGCGAGATCCAGGAATTCAACCAGCAAGCAGCCCAGTTCTTTCCCGAACTTGGCGAGTCCGTGAGAACGAAAGCGGAACTGCGAGATCTGTTGGGGCTCGATTCGTTCGCTGATGACGGCCAGACGGTGAGCATTGCAGACGGGACGGCTGACAACGGGACGCGTCGCTATGACGTGCATGGCCATACCCTCACCGTCGGCCCCGAGGAGTTCGGCGAGTCGGTGTTTGTCGAAGACATCACGGATGAACACCGCCGTAAACTACAACTCGAACGGTTCGAGCGGGCAATCGAGAGTATTCAACAGGCGGTGTTCATTACCGACCGTGAGGCAACAATTACGTACGTGAATCCCGCGTTCGAGGAGATTACCGGTTACACTGCCGAAGAAGCCGTTGGCAACCAGCCGAGTTTGCTCAAATCCGAACTGCATGACGAGACGTTTTATACGGAGCTGTGGGAGACGATTTTGGCCGGCGAAACGTGGACAGGGACGATCACCAACCAACGCAAATCCGGGATGTACTACACGGCAGATCTTGAGGTTTCGCCGATCACCGATGCCGAGGGAGACAGTACGCATTTCGTCGGGATCCAAACGGATATTACCGACGAAATCCAGCGCAACCAGCAGCTAACCGTGCTCAACCGGCTGTTGCGACACAACCTCCGAAACGGAATGAACGTGATCAAGGGCAACGCCGGGCTGCTCGACGAGCGCGTTGTCGATGAGACATCGCGCTCGTACGTCAATGCCATTCGGACGCGCGCGGAGATACTGATCGAAGAATCGACAAAGGCCGGCGAGATTCAGTCGTTGCTCAGTGAAGGCGTCTCCCCAGCGGCTCGATACGACTTCTGCTCGGCGGCCAACTCCATCATCGAACCGTTCGAGGCCGAGTATCCAACCGTCGCGTTCGAGCTCGAGTGTACGGTCGAACCCGAACTGATCGCCGACGACCGTCTTGATGCGGTGTTGTCCGAGTTGATCTCGAACGCGGTCCGACACAACGACCGCGACGGGTTGATGGTGGCCGTCCGAGCGGAGCCACGCGAAACCGACGCCACCGGCTCCTGGGTCGAGGTCGTCGTCGCCGACACCGGGTCGGGGATTCCAGCACACGAACAGGAGATCATCGAGTCGGGTCGCGAAACCCAACTGGAACACACCACCGGACTCGGTCTGTGGCTGGTGTACTGGACGGTCTCGCTGTTCGGTGGGCGCGTGCGAATATGTCAGGAGAACGGAGAAACACAGGTTCGACTCCAACTGCTCGCGGCCACCGAACCGTGACTCCCGTGGTGAGCGAGCGACCCTTCCTAGTTAGGGACAACGCGGTCGTCCACAACGACAGCCCCGAACCCGCGGTGACGCTCATCGCTCGGCCGTCGACCGGCGAGCGCGCCGACGAGTGGATCGAGATCGTAGTCTGTGACGACGCCCCCGGCATTCCCGAATACGAACAAGCGGTAATCGAGAGCGGCATCGAGACGCCGCTGCACCACGGGACGGGGATCGACCTCTGGTTGGCCTACCGGACCGTCGCGTTGTTCGGCGGGGAGATCACTATCGAGAACGAGGAGTCGGGCGCGCGGGTTCGGCTGCTGTTGCCGCGGGCCGACAACGAGATGACCGTCGACGACGACGCCGAGTGAGAACGATCGGCGGACACCGGAGAGACAGATTGAGCAGCCACCAAGCGAGGCAAATGTAGGAGCCACCGAGCGGATCCAACGCAGAACCGACTACTGTGGGCGTTCGAAACGAACCGCATCGCCGGTGCCGAGACCGAATACGTCGTCACCGCGGCCGCGGTTGACCGCACACTCGAGAAAGCCGTGGCTTCCGACGGTGACGAGTCGCTGCCCCGCCGCGACGGCAGCGAACGTCTCGACGAGGGGCACTCGCTCGGTGTTGCAGACGACGGTCGCGGGACGATGCTCGCCGAGCCATTCGGCGGGCACGTTCGTGATGACGTTGCCGAAGTCGTCGACGGCCAGTACCTCGCCGTGGATGACCCCGTCTTCGGTCGTCGGTTCGGGGAATCGAAGGTCGACACACGAACCGAGAGCGATCGGTTCGATCCCCGTGATCGGCGCAGCGGGGCCAACCGACTCGATTCGATCGACGCCCGCAGCGTGAATGTCAGCGGCAGCGGGTGCGAAGACATCGCGGCCGTGGAACGTCGTTGACGCGGGGTCGGCGACGGTGATCTCGAAGGCCTCGATAGCGACGTCGGTGGCGGCGGTGTCGGCGGTGGCAGTGGGTGCGGCGGTGTCGGCGGTGGCAGTGGGTGCGGCGGTGGACGCGGCGAGTACTCTGGCGACCGGTCGGCACAGGCCGTTGTCCGGCCCGACGAGTGCGTGTTCCCCGATGCGGAGGGCGATCGCTCTGCGGTCGGTGCCAACGCCCGGATCGACCACGGCAAGATGGATCGCCGGCGGGAAGTATGGAATTGTTTCGCGGAGCCAGAATGCCGCCGATCGAACGTCTTGGCGGGGGAGGTCGTGGGCGATGTCGATCAGTCGGGCGTCGGTTCGCGAGAGAATCACGCCCTTCATCGCCGCCGGGTACGGCGAACCGAAGTCGGATGCCAGCGTGAGCATCGTCTTATATTGCTCACTCGCCGTCGTGGGCGCTCGGGCCGTCGGACTCGCTGACTTGCTGGATTCGTCCCACGCCGTCGCACTCCTCGATCACGTCGGCAGTTGGATCGGGCACCAGCGAGCGCCAGTCGTCGCCGGCCTGCATGCGTTCGCGGAGTTCGGTTCCTTCGAGAATTTCGCGCCGAAACATCGGCGACTGTCGAACCGCAATGCCGGCCTCTGTGAACAGTCGGATTACGAGCGGGTTGTTCGAGAAGGCCACATCGAACGCCGGGGACATGCTCTGGACGTGGCTCACCCAGACGGAGTTACGCTCGAGATCTTCGATGGGAACAATGTACGTTTGGATGTCGAACTCGGCGACAGAGCGGGTGACCATCATGACGCGCTCGCCGGCCGTAAATGGATTTCGCGGCGTGTGTGAGTCGCCCGCGCTGCCGATTCCCAACACCAACTCGTCGACCTGTTCGGCAATCTCCTCGACCATGTGGTGGTGGCCGTTGTGGTACGGCTGAAACCGCCCGATGTAGAATCCGCGCATAGTCGGGCTACCACCGCTCGATTTATAAACACGGCGAGTCGCCGTCGACTGCCGAATTCGGCTGTTTAGCGCTCTCTGACGCGGTTTTAGGTCGTGTGGCCTGCTCGCCAGAGGGGAGAAAGTATATCAATCGCCGGGCCCTCTCTTTCAGTAACGAAACTGTTCTATGAGTAACCACACGGACACCGACGACAACCCCCCCGACGAGCCGGCTGACGGCGGGCAACTGGTCGAAGACGACGACGGCGAATCGCCCGGCGAGCGACAGTCGTCGTCCGAACCAGTCGACACCGACGAGTCGGTTGACGACGAACACGAGACCGCCCGAGAATCGACTAAAACCGAGCACGAATCCGACAACGAACCGATGGGCGACGGACGCGAAGGCGACCGAGAACGGTTCGACGACGGACGCGAAAGTGACGACCAATCGTTTGACGAATACACCAACGGCGGCGGATCGAGACCTGAAGAGCCGGGCAGGCCACCCGGGTTCACCGACGCGACATCCGATGATGATCCAACGCCAGATCCTGCCGCGCCGAGCGGTCGCTCGCGGGGCAACACCCCGTCGAATGTCGACGACGACGCCCCATCGATCGAGGAACTCGGCAGCGATGTCGAGGTCGACGCGCCGACCGCCGACGAGATCGACGAGGACGACCTCCTTGGCGGGCTGTTGATCGACAGCACCGAGGCGCTCAAGATTCCAGAACGGCTCGTCGATCAGGTGATCGGCCAGGAACACGCACGCGACGTGATCATCAAAGCCGCCCGCCAGCGCCGTCACGTCATGATGATCGGCTCGCCCGGAACCGGCAAGTCGATGTTGGCAAAGGCGATGACCGAACTGCTCCCCAAAGAGGAACTGCAGGACGTGCTCATCTATCACAACCCTGACGACGGCAACAAGCCGAAAGTCCGAACCGTTCCGGCGGGCAAGGGCGAGCAGATCGTTGACGCCCACAAAGAGGAGGCCCGCAAGCGCAACCAGATGCGAACCTTCTTGATGTGGATCATCATCGCCGTCGTGCTGGGCTATGCGCTCATCATCGCCGGCCAGATTCTGCTCGGCATTCTCGCCGCCGGTATCGTCTACATCGCGTTCAAATACGCCTCCCGCGGCAGCGACGCGATGGTGCCGAACCTGCTCGTGAACAACGCCGACACCACGAGCGCGCCGTTCCGCGACGCGACGGGCGGTCACGCCGGCGCGCTACTCGGTGACGTCCGCCACGACCCGTTCCAGTCCGGCGGGATGGAGACGCCGAGTCACGACCGTGTCGAGGCCGGCGCGATCCACAAGGCGAACAAGGGCGTGTTGTTCATCGACGAGATCAACACACTCGACATTCGCAGCCAGCAGCACCTCATGACCGCCATCCAGGAGGGTGAGTTCTCGATTACCGGCCAGAGCGAACGCTCCTCGGGCGCGATGGTTCAGACCGAACCTGTGCCGACGGACTTCATCATGATCGCGGCGGGCAACCTCGACGCGATGGAGAACATGCACCCGGCGCTCCGCTCACGAATCAAGGGCTACGGCTACGAGGTGTACATGGAGGACACCATCGAGGACACCCCCGAGATGCGTCGAAAGTACGTCCGGTTTGTCGCCCAAGAGGTCGCCAACGACGGCCGGCTCCCCCCGTTCGATGCCGACGCCATCGAGGAGGTCATCCTCGAAGCGCGGCGGCGGGCGGGCCGCAAGGGTCACCTCACGCTGCACTTCCGGAATCTCGGCGGGCTGGTCCGGGTCGCCGGCGACATCGCCCGCGGCGAGGATTGCGAGTACACCTCTCGTGAGCACGTGCTGCAGGCGAAACAGCGCTCGCGGTCGATCGAACAACAGCTCGCCGATGAGTACATCGAGCGGCGCAAGGACTACGAGCTACAGGTCTCGGATGGCCACCAGGTCGGCCGCGTCAACGGGCTTGCCGTGATGGGCGAGGATTCGGGCATCATGCTGCCCGTGATGGCCGAGGTGACGCCCTCGCAGGGCCCCGGTCAGGTGATCGCGACCGGCCAACTCAAGGAGATGGCCGAGGAGTCCGTCCAGAACGTCTCGGCGATCATCAAGAAGTTCTCGGATCAGAACCTCGGCGAGAAGGACGTTCACATCCAGTTCGTCCAGACCGGCCAGTCGGGCGTCGACGGCGATTCGGCCTCTATTACGGTGGCCACCGCGGTCATTTCGGCGCTCGAAGACGTCGGTGTCGACCAAGCGCTGGCGATGACCGGCTCGTTGTCGGTTCGCGGTGATGTCCTGCCGGTCGGCGGCGTCACGCACAAAATCGAGGCCGCCGCCAAGGCGGGCTGCAAGCGCGTCATCATCCCGAAGGCCAACGAACAGGACGTCATGATCGAAGACGAGTACCGCGAAATGATCGAAATCATCCCGGTCAGCCACATCAGCGAAGTGCTCGACGTGGCGCTCGAAGGCGAGGGCGAGAAGGACTCGCTTGTCGCCCGGCTCAAATCGATCACCGGCTCCGCGCTCAACGAGGGCGTTGCTGGGCCATCGAGTCCAAGCCCGCAGTAGGCCGCAACGAACGCGATGGCGGCGTTTCTGACGTTTCTTTTCGGGGCGATTCTCACTGCCGTGGTGTTTGTCATTCTCGCTCACCAGTCGAAATCGGTGTTTACTGACGAGACGCCAGCCGTTGCCGTGTCGACACCGCTGCTCGTTGCGAACGTTGTGGCCTCGCAGGGACTGTTCGGGCTCGTCATTCTCGCGCTTGCGTGGTACACGGAAATTCCGGCGGCGGCACTCGGGCTGTCGATGGAGTTGTCACTCGGTGTGGCAACCGGACTGGGGATGGTCGTCGGCCTCGTTTTCTATGGGCTGAACGAGGGCGCCGCCACGGTTGGCCGGCAACGCGGGGTGACCGCCGCCGCCGAGGAGCTCCGTGAGGCGCTTGCCCCCGAGACTGCCGGCGGATGGGTCGTGTTGCTCGTCGTGGTGTTGCCGATCGTCGCCGGCTTCGAGGAGCTGTTGTTTCGTGGCGCACTGATCGGTGTTGCCACCGCTGGATTGGATTTTTCGCCGTGGCTGCTTGCACTGGTTTCCTCGACGCTGTTCGCGCTCGGCCACGGCGCGCAGGGCCGACTCGGAATTGTCGTCACCGGGCTGCTTGGGCTGGGCCTGGCGGCCGTGTTCATCCTGACTGGCAGCCTCTGGGTCGTCATCGTTGCGCACTACGTCGTCAACGTCTGTGAGTTCGTCGTCCACGAGGGGATGGACGTCGAGTGGTGACGGTGCGAGTTGGTGGCGCGAGCACGACACCGTCAACCGACAGAATCAGGTACTCTTTGGAAGAACAGGCTGTCAAGAATGTTCAGGAAGGTTCTTGTCGCCAATCGCGGGGAGATTGCGGTTCGGGTGATGCGCGCCTGCGAAGAACTCGGCGTTCGGACGGTCGCCGTCTACAGCGAGGCCGACGCGGACAGTGGACACGTCCGCTACGCCGACGAGGCCTACAACATCGGGCCGGCCCGCGCGGCCGACTCGTATCTCGATTTCGACGCCGTGCTCTCGGCGGCCGAACGCGCGGGAGCCGACGCCATCCACCCTGGCTACGGCTTTCTGGCCGAAAACGCCGCGTTCGCCCGGGCGGTTCAAAAGCGCGGATTCACCTGGGTCGGCCCCGACCCCGAGGCGATGGCGGCGCTCGGCGAGAAAACCAAAGCCCGGTCGGTAATGCAGCAGGCTGACGTTCCGGTTGTTCCCGGCACGACCGATCCGGTCGAGTCGGTCGAAGAGATCATCGCCGTCGCCGACGAGTACGGCTATCCGGTCGCGATCAAAGCCGAAGGGGGCGGTGGCGGCCGCGGGCTGAAAGTCGTCCACAGCGAGAGCGAGGTCGAATCACAGTTCGAAACCGCGAAACGTGAGGGCGAAGCCTACTTCGACAACGACTCGGTGTACGTCGAAAAGTATCTCGAAGCCCCCCGCCACATCGAGGTGCAGATTCTTGCGGATCACCACGGCAACGTCCGACATCTCGGTGAGCGCGACTGCTCGCTGCAGCGCCGCCACCAGAAAGTAATCGAGGAGGCCCCCTCGCCCGCGCTCGACGAGGACCTCCGCGCAAAAATCGGCGAGGCGGCCAAACGCGGCGTCGACGCGGCGGACTACACCAACGCGGGAACGGCCGAGTTCCTCGTGGAAAACGGTTCGTTCTACTTCATGGAGGTCAACACCCGGATTCAGGTCGAACACACCGTCACCGAGGAGATCACTGGCCTCGACATCGTCAAGTGGCAGCTCCGGGTTGCCGCCGGCGAGGAACTCGGTTTCTCGCAGGACGACGTGACGTTCGACGGCCACGCCATGGAGTTTCGGATCAACGCCGAGCAGGCCGCAGACGGGTTCGCGCCGGCAACAGGCGGGGTGGCCGAAACGTACGATCCACCGGGCGGAATTGGTGTCCGGATGGACGATGCGATTCGCCAAGGCGACGAACTCGTCACCGACTACGACTCGATGATCGCGAAGCTCATCATCCACGCGGGCGACCGCGAGGAGTGTCTCACTCGCGCCGAACGCGCGCTTGCGGAGTTCGACATCACGGGCTTTCCGACGATTATTCCGTTTCACCGACTCATACTCACCGACGAGATGTTTTCGAGCGGCGAGCACACGACGAAGTACCTCGATGAAGAACTCGACCGGAGCCGTATCGAGGAGGCGGTCGCCCAGTGGGGATCGGCTTCCGAACGCGATGACGGCGAGGCTGACGACGACGCGGCCGAGCGAACCGAACGGACGTTCACCGCCGAGGTCAACGGCAAGCGCTTCGAGGTCGTGCTCGAAGAACACGATGCGCCCGCCATCGACCTCGATTCGATCGACCCAGCCGGAGGGACGACACGGCCGCCACAGGCGACCGATGACAGCGAGGACGACACGGCTGTCGACGGCGGCGACACCGTCACCGCCGAAATGCAGGGCACAATTCTCTCGGTCGAGGTCGCGGTGGGCGACGAAATCGCTGCCGGCGACGTTGTCTGCGTGTTGGAGGCGATGAAAATGGAAAACGACGTGTCGACCGAGCGCGGCGGTGTCGTCACCGAGATACGGATCGACGAGGGCGACAGTGTCGACATGGGCGACGTGCTGATTGTCCTCGAATAACCCGAAACTGGCGAGGGTGACGGTACACGCTGGGGCGCTCGAAACGGGTGCGGCGTTCGGCGCTGGCAACGATTTTTCACGTCTGCGGTGAAAGAGGGGCTATGGCCACGATCAAGGACAGCGTCCACGACCACATCGCGGTCGACGGGGTCGCCGAGGCCCTGCTCGACACGCCGACGGTTCAGCGGTTGCGACACATCAGTCAGTTGGGCACCGTCCAGCTGGTGTACCCCTCGGCGAACCACACCCGCTTCGAGCACAGCCTCGGCGTCTACCATCTGGCCGATCGGGCGCTGAAGGAGCTCGGAATCGAGGGAACACAGGCCGAACGCATCCGCGCGGCCGCGCTGTTGCACGACGTTGGCCACGGCCCGTTTTCGCACAATATCGAGGCGCTCATCCACCGCCACACCGGCAAATACCACGACGACGTGGACGAACTGTTGGCGTCGGGCCCGGTCGGCGACGTGCTTCGCGAGCACGACCTTGAGCCGTCACACATTGCGGGCCTGGTCGCCGGCGACGGCCAGTTCGGCCAACTCGTCTCGGGCGAACTCGATGTCGACCGGATGGATTATCTCGTTCGCGACGCCCACCACACGGGCGTTCCCTACGGCACGATCGACGCCGAACGCCTGCTGCGTGAGCTCACCTTCGTCGACGGCGCGCTCGTGTTGGACAAGGGTAACGTCCAGGCGGCCGAAAGCCTGTTGCTCGCGCGTGCGCTGATGAATCCGACGGTCTACATGCACCCTGTCGCCCGCATCAGCAAGGCGATGCTCCGACGAGCCAGCGAGCGGCTACTGGCCGAGACCGACCTTGATGCGGACGAGTTGCGGCGGATGGACGATCACGACCTGCTCGTTGCGCTGCGACAGACGCCCGAAACGAAACCGTTCGCCGAGCGCTACGATTCGCGGCGACTGCTCAAACGGGCGGTCTGGGCCGAACGCGGACACGTGCCCGACTCGCTCGTCGAAGCCGACGACGAGACAATCAGGAATCTCGAAACAACAGTCGCCGAGCGAGCCGGAATCGACGAGGACACCGTGCTCATCGAGATTCCCGACGAGCCCTCGATTCGTGAGTCGACAACGCGTGTGCTCGTCAACGGCGAGGTTCGGACGCTCGGCGAGCAGTCGCCGCTCGTGAACGCGCTGCGAACCGCCCAGCGCGGCCAGTGGCGACTCGGTGTCTACACCCGCGAGTCGATGACCGACACTGTTGGCCGGTTGGCCGCCGCGGAGCTCGGTCTCGACGTCCCCGGCGGATTGATCAGCGAAGCGCGCCGTGGCGTCCACGCCACGCTCGACGAGTTCGAGTAACAATCGATCCGGTTCGTTGGGTTGAAGCCGACAGCGGCGAACGCGATAGTATGGAACTCGAGGGAACCGTGCTCGTCGGCGACGACTTCGAACCGATCGAGGGGCGGGTCGTTGTCGAAGACGGACTGATTCGGGCGGTCGAGGCGTGCGAAACCGACAGCGACTCAATCGTCATGCCGGCGTTCGTCAACGCACACACGCATCTCGGCGACTCGATCGCCAAGGAAGCCGGCGCGGGACTCTCGCTCGACGAACTCGTCGCCCCGCCGGACGGGCTCAAACACCGCCTGCTGCGCGCGACAGACCGCGAAACTAAAGTCGAGGCGATGGCGCGGTCGCTGCGGTTCATGGAACACAGCGGCACGGCGGGATTCATCGAGTTTCGCGAGGGGGGCGTCGAGGGGGTCGAAATGCTTCACGACGCGCTGGATCGCCGCCGAATCGAGTCGACGATTTTGGGCCGCGAAACCGAAGCCGCACTGCTGGCCGGCGACGGATTCGGCGCATCCGGTGCGCGCGATGGCGACTTCGACGAACTCCGCAACGCAACCCGGCGAGCGGGCAAGCTGTTCGGCATCCATGCGGGCGAGCGCGACGCCAGCGACATCCATCCGGCGCTCGATCTCTCGCCGGACTTTCTGGTTCATCTCGTCTACGCCGAGGAACTACATCTCGACCGCATCGAGGACAGCGAGATTCCAGCGATCGTCTGTCCGCGATCTAACCTCGTCACCAACGTTGGGGTGCCGCCGATCGCCGCACTGGCTGAACGGACGACCGTCGCGCTCGGGACGGACAACGCGATGACCAACAGCCCGTCGATGTTTCGCGAGATGGAGTTTGCCGCGAAGCTCTCTGATCTCCCAGCGCCGACGATTCTGCGGATGGCCACGCGAAACGGCGCGAAAATCGCGGCGAAAAACTACGGTGTAATCGAGCCGGGACGAGAGGCAAAGCTGCTCGTTCTCGACGGCAACTCGGACAACCTGTGTTACGCCAAAGACGTCGTCCGCGCGGTCGTCCGCCGGGCGGGCCACGCCGACATTTCGCGAGTTGTGCTCTGAGTAGCGCGCGAGTACTGTAGTGCGCGGACGGTCGCCGACCGGGCTGCACGTTCGAAACCCGCTTGCAACTCGTAACCATCAAACCCCTTGCAGCACGTATGAGGAGGTGTGACAACGTGGATTGAAACGCCCGACGGCGGTCGCAGCCGTGGGCCGACTGGACTCGCCCGCGCGTGGGCCGAGGTGCTCGTTCGCCCGCGGCGGTTCTTCCGCAACGGCGTTGCGCCCGGCGATCAGGCTCCGGGGCTGGCGTTCGCCATCGTGATCGTACTCGCGTATGTTGTGGGGATACTCGCCGTTGACCCGACACGAATTCTCGGACCCGATCGGATTCCGGTGCTCGGCGGCAGCCCGTCGCTCACCGTCGTCTTGGTGCTGCTCGCGACCGCGGTTGCGGTCGCCCCCGCGGGACTGCATCTGATGGCGGCGCTCCAGACCGTGTTGTTAATTGCGACCGTCGACGACCGCGCCGGTGTCAGCGAAACCGTCCAGGTGTTGGCGTATGCGGCCGCCCCCTGCGCGCTGGCGTGGGTTCCGGTGGCCGGCGTCGCCGCAGTCTGTGCACTCTACGCCAGCGTGCTGTTGATCGTCGGCCTCGCGGTCGTCCATCGAACCTCGCTCGTTCGTGCGGCGGTCGCCGCGGCGATCCCGGCGGCGCTCGTTTTCTGGGTCGCCTTCGGCGGTTTCTCGTCGGCACGGGCGCTGGCAGCGTTTGTGGGCGTCTAACAGTCGGCAGTGTCGGCGGCGTTTCGACAACCGTTAAAGGGTGGCGCTATATCCTTTTAGCAAATGGGTTCTTGTATCATTTGTGGCATTCCTGTTGAGGGCGGCTACGTCTGCGACAGCCACCAGGAAGACGTCATTTTCGAGTTCCGCGGCAACCACGCATCGCAACTGATCGACAACCGGTTTTATCTGGGAACCGTCGACGGCTACGCCGACTTCGGCGTTTTCATCGACATCGCCCCCGGCGTAACCGGCCTTTTGCACCGCAGCGAGTTGGATCGTCGCCTCGAAAGTCTCGATTGGGAGTCCGGCGACACCGTCTGTGTTCGCGTCAACAACGTTCGAGACAACGGCAATATCGATCTGGGCAAGTCAATCAGGCAGTCAGAATCCGAGTTCCGCGGCAAACTGATTCTCGATGGCGACGAGGAGAAACTTCCCGAAGCGCAAAAAAAAACTGAAACCGCAGCGTCGGACAGCGTAACCGACGGCCAAGACGACACCGAATCCCCCCACGGCGGCGGGAGCAACGAATCGGTCGAACGGGTCGACTCGACCGTCCCGACCCAATCGAGCGAGCCGACAGAAGCGGGCGACGCCGGATCGGCCGAACCGGGCGACGCCGGATCGGCCGAACCGGGCGACACCCAATCGGCTGAACCGGCCGAACCGCCCGAACCGGCTGAACCAAGCACCGACACGCCGGCCGAACCGGTAACGGTCAGAACGCCCGACTCCGACGGCTCGGACGAGACGAGTGTGAGCGAGCACTCAGCCGAACGTCCAAGCGAGACGGCAGTGAGCGCCAAAGCCGGCCGAAGCACAAACGATGGTGCCGTTGCAGTCGCCGAGCCCGAACCGGCCGAGTCGGCGGCCGAGACCGACTACGAGGAGACACGGATCGAAACGCTTGCCGACCGTGTTGGCGAGCGGGTTCGACTCGACGGCGAAATCGTCTCAGTCCGACAAACGGGTGGTCCGACCGTCTTCGAACTCCGTGACGAAACCGGCGTGATCGACTGTGCGGCGTTCGTTGAGGCCGGCGTCCGCGCCTACCCCGAGGTCGAGGTCGGCGACATCGTCCGACTCGACGGCGAGGTCGAACAACGCCGCGGCGAACTCCAGGTCGAAACCGACGAACTCGTCGTCCTCGAAGACGACGAGCGCGACGCCGTTACCGACCGACTCGCCGACGCACTTACGGATCGGGCCCGACCCGAGTCCATCGACCCGATCGGTGAGCACGAGGCGGTCGCCGCGCTCGAAGCGCCGCTACTTGATGTCGCCGAAGCGATCCGTCGTGCGGTCTTTGAATCCCGACCGATCGTCATCCGTCATCCCGCGACTGCCGACGGCTACGTCGCCGGTGCGGCCATCGAGCACGCCGTGTTGCCGCTCGTTCGCGAGGAACACGCCCGCTCAGATGCCGAATACCACTACATCGTCCGCCGGCCCCTCGACGACGCGGTGTACGGCATGGATGCGGCGACCAACGATGCGACGCGGATGCTCCAAGACCGCGACCGCCACGACGAGAAACTGCCGCTGTTTTGTTTCGTCGGCACCGCGAGCACGACCGATTCGGCGGACGGTCTCGGTTTGCTCGGCGTCTACGGAGCCGAACGGATCGTCCTCGACGCGCTCGCCGCCGACAGCGACGTCGACGACGTGGCCGAGCACGTTGTCACCGCTGATGCTGATGCGGACAACCTGACCACCGGCGCACTCACCGCGACACTCGCGGCCGCACTCAACACCGATGTCGCTGAGGATATGCAGCACCTGCCTGCGGTCAGCTACTGGGAAGCAGCCCCCGAGGCATACACTGCAGCCGCCAGCGACGCCGGCTACGACGACGAACAGGTCACCAATCTGCGCGAAGCCGTCGCGCTCGAAGCGTACTACCAGTCGTATCAGGACAAACGAGAGCTCATCACCGACCTCCTGTTCGAGGATGCCGGCGGACTGGCGGCGCACATTTCGGCGCAGTTCCGCGAGAAACTCGCCACGGAGCTCGGAACGGCGCAGGCCAACAGCACGACAGACGAGCGCGACGGCGTTGCGTTCACCGTGCTCGACACCGACCAGTTCACCCATCGCTACGACTTCCCGCCGACGAGCCTCCTGCTCGATGCGCTGCACCGCGCCGCCGACACAGAACCACGAGTCACCGTTGGCGTTGGCATGGACGAACTCTACCTCCGCAGCACGCGGCCGCTCGACATCCGCGCGGTCGCTGCGGACGCCGCCGACGTGACTCCCGAAGCCGCACTCACCGCGCGCGGCGTTCGCGAGGGTCGAATCGAGTTCCTCGCGGGCAAACGCGAGGCCGCACAGAACGCCGTGCTCGACGCGGTTGCCGCGCAGTTCGAGTAGGCGTTCCGAGCGATCGATACCGGGACTCACGCGCACGTCGCGACGGCGTTCAGCCGAAGAGATGAGCCACCACGGCCCACACCACACTTAAGACGCTTTACCCACCATACGCGAAGAGAGAGGTCATGCAGCCCGAGATTCAGGTTCTTCACGTCGACGACGACCCTGCGTTTGCCAAGCTGACAAAGACCTGTCTCGAACGCGAGGAGAGCCGGTTCGTCGTCGACACCGAAACCGACCCACGAACGGCACTCTCGAAAATCGAGGCTGACCCACCCGACTGTGTCGTCTCCGACTACGAGATGCCGGGAATGGACGGATTGGAACTGCTCGAAGCCGTTCGGGCGACACATCCCCGACTGCCGTTCGTGCTGTTCACCGGCAAGGGAACCGAATCGATCGCGAGCAACGCGATTTCCGCCGGCGTCTCAGAGTATCTCCAGAAAGAAACCGGAACCGAGCAGTATGCGGTGTTGGCGACACGGATTACCAACAGTGTCGAGCGCTACACGCGCGAGCGGGAACTCGAACAGTACCGAACGCTGGTCGAAACCGCGGGCGACGCGATGTGCGTGCTCGACGAAAACGCCAACTTCGACGTCGTCAACGCGGCATTCGAGCGGCTGGTGGATCGCGATCGGAACGAACTCGTCGGAAGTCACGTCTCGGCAGTGCTTCCGTCCACGGTGATCGAACAGGGCAGACAGGCCGCACAATCGCTTCGCGACGAAAAATCCGAGACGGCCGAATCCGAATCGTTTACCGTCACGACCGACGATTCCGAGGGCAATCGACGACACTACGACGCAACGCTTTCACTCGTCGGGTCGGCCGACTCGTTCGACGGCTCAGTCATCGTGATGCGAGAGCGTACCGAGCAGCGGCGAAAACAACACCTTCTCGACGGCCTGTTCGAAGAATCGCTCGACGGAATCGGTGTCAAAGAGATTGTCACCGATGACGACGGCGAACCGATCGACTACATCTACCGACGCGTGAACGACCGGTTCGAGGAGTTGACCGGCCTCTCTGCCGAAACCGTCGTCGGCAACCGAGCAACCGATGTCATCGACGGCATCGAAGAGACGCCGTTTATCGAAATCTTTGGCGAGGTCGGTCTCGGCGGCGAGCCGGTTCGGTTCGAACAGTACTCCGAGCCGCTGGGGCGGTACTACGACGTCTCGGCGTTCTCGCCGCGGTACGGCGAGTGTATCTCGATTTTCTCCGATATCACCGAGCGAAAGGAACGCGAACACGAGCGCGAACGGATTCGCGAACTCCTCACCGCGACCGAACAGTTGGCCGCGGTGGGTGGCTTCGAGATCATCGCTGAGAGCCGCGAGGTTCGCTGGACGGAGGGAACGTATTCGATTCACGGGCTCGACCCTGCAGACGAGTTCGAGCCAACGCTCGACGACGGAATCGAGTTTTATCACCCCGATGATCGCGAGACGATCGAACGGGCGGTCACCCGTTGTCTGGAGACCGGTGAATCCTACGAGGAGGAGCTTCGGCTCCAGACGGCCGACGGCCGGCAACGGTGGGTACACACGACCGGGAAAGCCGTCACCGAGGACGACGAAATCGTCGCCGTTCGCGGGGCGGTTCAAGACATCACCGACCGAAAAGAACGCGAGCGGGAACTCCAGCGCTACGAGGAACTGCTCGAGTACTCGCCGGATCTGATCGTCGTGCTCGACGAGGATGGAACGGTCGAGTACCAGAGTTCGCCGTCGCCGTTGTTCGAGTGGGAACCCCGGGATGTCGAAGGAAAATCACCGTTCGACTACATTCATCCCGAAGACAGAGATGCGCTCTTTGAACACTTCGAGAAACTCCGCCAAACGCCGAGCCATACCGATACCACAGAGTTCCGTGCAGAGGGTGCCGACGGGGAGTACCACTGGATCGAAAGCCGGGCACAGAACTTCATTGGAACCGACCCAATCGACGGCATTCTCGCCGTTATGCGCGACGTGAGAGAACGCAAGGAACGCGAACGGGCGCTCGAAGCCAAGAACGATCAGCTCGAAAAGTTCACCAGTGTCGTCTCACACGACCTTCGAAATCCGTTGAACGTCGCCGAAGGCCGGCTCGAACTGCTCGGCGAAGACTGCGAGAGCGAGCATCTCGCTCCGATCGGTCGGGCACACGAGCGAATGCACACCCTCATTGACGACCTCCTCACGCTCGCCCGTGAGGGCGAACAGGTCGGTGAACGCGAAGCAATCGACCTCGAATCGCTCGTCGAACGCTGCTGGTCGAACGTCGCAACCGCGGAGGCAACGATCCTAACGACTGCCGACCGACCGATTTACGCCGATGAGAGTCGACTCCAACAACTCATCGAAAACCTCCTGCGAAACAGTATCGAACACGGAGGCGACGACGTGACCGTCACGGTCGGCGCGCGAGCTGACGGCTTTTATTTCGAAGACGACGGGCCGGGAATCGACGAAGCCGAGCGCGACGCCGTTTTCGACATGGGCTACTCGACCGACCCGGAGGGAACCGGGTTTGGCCTGAGCATTGTCAGAAAAGTTGCCGAGGCACACGGCTGGGAGATTCGGGTGACCGAGGGATCGGCTGGCGGTGCGCGTTTCGAAATTACCGGTGTGTCGTTCGCCGACTGAGCGGGACGATCCGTTGGCTCGTCGGGTGATGAACCGCACTGGGACGATCACCGAATCGGCCGCCGCCGTAATACCAGCTGTCGGTGCCTTCCGACACCGCGAGGAGACTCCGAACCGACCAGCCAAAACACCGAGGTGTATCGAACCGCACACTCCCGCGGTGGGATTAAGCGCTGGATCGCTATTCGAACGCGGTCAAACCAGAGCGACACGTCTTTTCGACGTGATTGAGAACAGTACCCATGAACCCCAAGCGGGAGCTTTCGAGCATCGACCTCGCCGCACTCGTCACCGAACTGGGTCGGTACGAGGGCGCGAAAGTCGACAAGGCGTATCTCTACGGCGACGACCTCCTGCGGCTCAAGATGCGGGATTTCGACCGCGGTCGGATCGAACTCATGATAGAGGTCGGCGATGTCAAGCGCGCGCACATGGCCGACCCCGACCACGTCGGCGACGCGCCCGGTCGACCGCCGAACTTCGCGAAAATGCTGCGAAATCGACTCGGCGGCGCGGATTTCGCGGGCGTTTCGCAGTACGAGTTCGACCGAATCCTCGTTTTCGAGTTCGAGCGACCAGACGCCAACACGAGGGTCGTCGCCGAACTGTTCGGACAGGGAAATGTTGCGGTGCTTGACGAACACGACGATGTCGTCCAGAGCCTCGAAACCGTCCGACTCAAATCCCGGACGGTCGCGCCGGGCGCACCCTACGAGTTCCCCGATTCGCGAATCAATCCGTTGTCGGTGAGCTACGACACCTTCACCCGCGAGATGGAGGCCTCGACCAGCGATGTGGTGCGGACGCTTGCAACCCAGTTGAATCTCGGTGGGCTGTACGCCGAAGAGGTGTGCACCCGCGCGGGAATCGAAAAGGAAACGCCGATCGAAGCAGCAGACAAATCGACCTACCGTGCCGTATATGACGCGATTGACGACCTCGCAACGCGCGTGACAAGCGGCGCGTTCGATCCCCGACTGTATCTCGATGACGACCGCGTTGTCGACGTGACGCCGTTTCCGTTGGCCGAACGCGAGGCTGAAGAACTCGACGAGGAGGCCTACGACAGCTTCAACCGGGCGGTCGACGAGTACTTTTATCGGCTCGACCGCACGGACGACGACAGCGAGGGCACCGACCCCGGGACGAACCGGCCGGATTTCGAGGCCGAAATCGCGAAGCAACAACGGATTATCGAGCAGCAAGAGGGCGCAATCGAGGGCTTTGACGAGCAGGCCGACGAGGAACGCGAAAAGGCCGAAGCGCTGTACGCGCACTACGAGTTGATCGACGAGATTCTCTCGACGGTTCAGGCCGCCCGTGACGACGGCGTTCCGTGGAACGAAATCGGCAAGACGATCCAGGAAGGAGCCGAACAGGGCATTTCGGCGGCCGAAGCCGTTGTCGACGTCGACGGCTCGAACGGAACGGTCACCGTCGATGTCGGCGACACGCGCGCAACGATCGACGCAACGATCGGTGTCGAAAAGAACGCCAACGAACGGTATCAGGAGGCAAAGCGAATCGAGGAAAAAAAGGCGGGCGCACAGGCCGCCATCGAGAACACCCGCGCGGATCTCGAGGCGGTGAAAGCCCGACGCGATGCATGGGAGGCCGACGACGCGGACGAGGCGAGCGACGCGGGCGACACCGACGACGAGTCCGAGCGCGACGCCATCGACTGGCTCTCGCGGAAGTCGGTTCCGATCAAGCGAAACGAACAGTGGTACGAGCGGTTTCGGTGGTTCCACACCACCGACGGCTATCTGGTGATCGGCGGCCGCAATGCCGACCAGAACGAGGAACTCGTCAAGAAGTACATGAGCCGTGGCGACAAGTTCTTTCACGCCGAGGCCCACGGCGCACCGGTGACGATTCTGAAAGCAACCGGGCCGAGCGAGAAGGCAAAGGATGTCGATTTCCCGGCCGAAACGCTCAATCAGGCCGCCACGTTTGCGGTGTCGCACTCCTCGGTCTGGAAAAGCGGCCAGTTCGCCGGAGATGCCTACATGGTCGATCCCGATCAGGTCTCAAAAACGCCCGAGAGCGGCGAGTACATCGAGAAAGGGAGCTTCGTCATCCGGGGCGATCGAACCTACTTCAACGACGTGGAAGTCGACCTCGCAGTCGGGATTCAGTGTGCGCCACAGACACAGGTCGTCGGTGGGCCAACCGCGGCAGTCGAGAAGGCCGCCGAAACCTATCTTCGGCTCCAGCCCGGCAAGTACGCACAAAACGACATGGCAAAACGGTGTTACCGTCAGCTCAAAGACCGGTTTGCCGATACGACGTTCGTCCGCAAGGTTGCCAGCGCCGACCTGATTCAAGAACACCTCCCGGCCGGCGGCAGCGACCTCGTCGACTGATCGACTCGCTGGGCAGCGGCAGCGACTTCGTCGGGTACCGACTCGCCGGTCGGTTGTCGATTGCCGGTCAACGGTTCGCCGCGACGGAGAGATATAAAAGCCGGGAGGCCCTCCGTTCGAGTAATGCTGCGTGCGTCCCTTGGCGTCCCGTTTCGCGGTGGTGACGCCATCGGGACGGTACTCGTTGGATCGGCGTTGTCGGCGATTTCGATCGGTGGGGTTGCACTCTGGGTCGTGTTGGTGCTTCTCTCCCCACCACTCGGACTGATTCTCACTCCGATTTTGTTGCTTCCAACCCTTGTTGTTCGGGGCTACCTGTTAGGCGTGGTCACCAACGGGATTGCCAACCGGCCGAACGCACCCTCGTTCATCCAGTGGGGAACGCTCATTCGCGATGGCGGTCGCTCGGTTGTGCTCTGGGCGCTGTACCGCCTACCGGTCGCGATAGCAGCGGTGTTCACGGCGGTTGCGCTCGGTGGTGGTGCGGCGCTCGCTTCAGTCGACCAGAATGCGCTGAGCGTGCTCTCAACGCTCGTCGGAATGGTCGGCGTGCTCATCGTGCTGTCTCTCTGGCTGCTCTCACTGTATCTGTGGCCCGCCGCACGCGCCGTGTTGGCCGCCAGTGGCTCGTTCCGACGCGGCGCAAATCCGTTTCGAGCCGGTCGACTCGCGCTGTCGGGATCCTACGCCGGTGGCTGGCTGCTCGCGATGGCGATTCTCATTGGTGGGCCACTCGTACTGGTGCCGGTCGCCGGTGTTGGTGTCGTTCTCGCGGTCATCGAGCCGATTGTCGCAGCCGTCTGGATCATCGCGAGCCTGTTGTTCGTGTTCGTGCTCTGGTTCCTGCTTCGAACCGCGGCCGCGTGGGCAACCGGGCGGGGCGCAGCACCGGGAGTTGGAACGCTCGGCGCGCCGGTGGCCGTTGCTGTGGGGCGCGAACGGAGGCCGGTCGTCAGTGACGAGCCGCCGGCGATTACTGATGGGGCGACCACAGTACCAACACACGAACCGTCGCCGGCCGTGCAGGTCGGCCGCGGCGTCGACGTGTCGACGACTGGTGACGACACACGAGGCGTCCCAACCGGGAGTCCACTGTATCCGCCGCTCAGTCTCGACACCGAACAACGGGACGATACATCATCGCCACCGGCGACGACGACTCGGACGGAACCCGAACGAGAGCGTTTCACCGACGAACCGTCCTGACCGATCGAACCCCCGCTCCCAACGCGGTCGAAAAATGGTTATGACAGCTGTGCGGCGATGTCGGCTTCCGTGATGATGCCGACAGTTTCACCGCCCTCAGTGACCATCACGGCCTTGTAGTGTTCGAGCAGATTCCGGATTTCATCGACGGTCGCATCGGTGCCGACCGTCGGGAACGACTCGCTCATCACCTCGCTGACCGGATGGTCGCCAACGTCGGTGCCCGCGCGAATCACGTCGCTTTGGCTGATTGAGCCGACCGGGATTCCGCGCTGGATAACCGGCAACTGTGAGTAGGCCTCACGCTTCATTGTTTGAATCGATTCACGAACCGAGTCGTCCGGGGCGACGCTGATGACCGTCTCGTTCATTAGGTCGGCCGCGCGGACGACCTCGCCTTCGGCCTCATCGAGCGCGCTGACGATGCGCCGAAGCGTCGAAAGCCGCGGATCGACATCGCCACCCTCGATACGCGCGATGAGCGGCTGAGAGACGCCCGCGGCCTCGGCGAGCGAACTCTGGGTCAGCTCAAGGGCGATCCGGCGCTCGCGGAGATCCTGTGGCGTCGGCAGTTCCATATCCGCTATATTACCTCAAGTTATTGAAAAGCTTTCGTCGGTGGCAGAGCCTGTCGCCGGATGGAGGGCCTCGATTGCGTGTGGTTAGTTCTCGTCGTCGGCGTCGGTCTCAATGACGTCGATAACTGACAGCGGGACATCGCGGAGCGCGCCACCGACCTCGCTTTTCGCGATCCGACTGGCGTGTTCGACGCTGTCGGCATTGAATACGTCAATCTCCAGCATCAGGCCGACAAGCGCGGTGTCGGCGGCGATAAACGCCGAGTCGAACGGCTCACCACAGGCCGGACAGCCGGTGACGCCGACCTCGACGTCGACGTACTCCTTACCCTGCTGGTTCAGTCGTTTGCCGGCCGAGCTGACGGCAACGCCAATCGCATCGTCAATGCCGTCAACGTCGCGTACCAACCATGCCGCTTCCATGGCGACGAGATAGTTGCTCATAGCAAGAGGTTGCGCCGGAGGGTTTCGTCTCTTGTGGTTCGTTCCGCGGAACGAGAACCGCTTGCATGACCCGTGACAACGCGCGCCACCAATAGGCGCAAGCAAACGAGGAGTTCGTCATAAGTTATGGGAATCTAGCGGATGGGCCACGCCGTTTACGCTGCGTGAGCGCGATAGCGCGGCACTTCTCGCGACGTTCGGAACATGAGTAAAAAACCGCAAGACAGCGAGGCGATATCTCTGTCGGACGAGTCCAGAAAGTTTATACACTGGTGTTGGAGAGGTGCAGGTAGACAGATGCTCAAAACCGCTTCGCGGGCCACCGCGTTCATGCTGTACCAACTGTCGGTACTGCTCGGAATCGTCTTGCTGCCGGTCGCGCTTGCCGCACGTCGTGTCGGCGTCCACCTGCCGGTTGGAAAACTGCTCGACCGACTCGAATCGGTCTACACCGCTCATTGACATCCTCCCCGCCCTAAAG
>OBKM01000376.1_pt1 | contig 22443 bp, 20 predicted proteins | sample 1519691 | NCBI WGS metagenome assembly OBKM01 (sample SAMEA37050418, study PRJEB22526) | metagenome | biome: saline pan; feature: lake; material: water | place: Egypt | collected 2015 | depth 0.5 m | reverse complement strand
GGTGCAGGCTCCGCGGGAATGACGGTTCGCCTTTTGCACAACGATCCTTCGTATTTGGTATTAGTAGGATGTTGAGCATAAATCGCTTGAACAAAAGGACGGCCCCTCGCGTGGAACAGATCGCCCATATGCTCTGAAGCACCAGCGCGCCATCTGCCGTGGCGAATGAGTCAAATTCCCAAGGTCCCATCTTTTGGGAGCGGCTCCGGTCGCTCTTCACACGTCGCGATGAGGAGATGGATCGCGACGGGCGGCCTCGTCACAGTGGAACGGCTATCATCGTATGCCTATTCATCTCCCTGTTTCTCTGGCTCTCCTTTACGCTGCAGGAAGAGCGCGCTGTAACGCTGGAGTTTCCCACGCAGGTGACCAACCTGCCGGACGATCAGGCGCTTGCGGAGTTGCCTCCCTCTACCGTTAGCGTGCAACTCGAGGGAGAGAGCAGCCGTCTCCTCTGGCTGTATTTCAACCGGCCGACGGTGCCGCTCGACGGTTCGGAGGATCAGGTTTCGATGATCAGTGTAATGGACCTTCCGAGCAACGTGCGTGCTTTAAGTGCCGATCCGGGAGAGATTGAGCTGCAAAAGGAGGAGCGCCTCACGCGCCGCGTTCCGGTCGAGTCACGGGTGGAGTTCAGCGTCGATTCGGCTTACGAGCTTCTGAACGACCCGGAGATTGCCCCCGACTCTGTTGAAGTGTCGGGCGCGCGCTCGCTGGTTGAGGAGATCGATGCGTGGCAGACGGATTCGGTATTCGTAGCCGACATAGCGGATTCCGTGGCCGTCCGTGTGGCCCTGCAAGATACGCTTGATCCGCTCGTGGAGCGCAGCGCGGATGAGGTCACGTTCGTTGCGCAGGCCGATCGCTTCTCAGAGGCCGAGCGCGAGGTGGACGTCAGGGTAGAGGGAGCCCCCGGTGAAGACGTGGTCGTGCTTGAGCCCTCCACCGTTCGCGTGCAATACCGCGTCCTCTTCGATCAGCTGTTCGACTCGCAGCGCACGGACGACTTCTACGCGACCGTGACGTATGATGAGATCCGTCGGGACACAACTGGCTACGTCGAGCCTGAACTCCAAGTCCCGGACGACTTCATCATCCGCGACCCTGAGATAGAACCCACCCGCTTGCGATACTACGTGTTCGTGACGGGGGATTAGTCGCAGTTTCTCACCTCCTTCTTCGGTTCTCGTTCTATGTTCGAGCTTTTTCTGGCGATCTGCTGCAGCGTCGCCATTGGTATGATTTTCAAGCACGCAGGCCGCCAGCAGATGGACCGCACGGCCCTTCTCACGGTCAATTACGCGGCCGCTGTCGGGGTGGCTCTGGGGCTGATGGCGGTGGGCGGACGCACAATGCAGGAGGGGCTCACGATCGATGGGGGACTGCTCACGCTGGCCGTTGCGACGGGCGCGCTGCTCATCTTCGGATTTTTCATCCTGTCGGTTGCGACCGACGAAGCAGGCATGGCGTTGGCCATCGGCGTCATGCGCGTGGCTGTGGTGATTCCCTTCGTGATGTCGTGGCTCGTATGGAATGAGGTGCCTTCCTGGGCACAGATCGTAGGTCTCGTACTGGCGGGAGCTGCATTCTTCATGATCGCGTGGCGCAAGCGAGCCCAGCCGGATCCTGCGCCTGAGTTGAAGGCGGCATCGGTAACGGTCTCGGGGGCTTCAGGAGGAGCGCGTGGGTCTGGAACGACAGTGCCAACTCCCCCATCCGATCTGCCTGCACTGAACTGGCGCGTATTCGGTGTCCTGGCTATCCTGTTCGTGTCCGGGGGAGCCGTCGACGTGTCGATGAAGACGTTCGAGGAGACGTTTGGCGCGACGAACAGCCGCGTGCTCTTTCTGATGCTGGCGTTCGGCGTGTCCTTTCTGATCGGCCTGGCCATCGTGCTGTGGAAGGGATGGCGAACGGGGAATTGGCCCGAAGGACAAACCGTCCGCTGGGGTATCGGGCTCGGTGTGATCAACTATGGGTCGCTGGAGTTCATCCTCCGAGCCATCGAGCAGCTGCCGGGCACCTTTGTCTTTCCCGTCAATAACATCGCCGTCGTTATTTTGGCGGCGGTCATCGGCGTCTACTGGTGGAGAGAATCGCTCTCGCGCATCAATCGAACAGGTATCGGTGTGGCAGCCCTCGCGCTCTTACTCCTCAACCTGTGAGCAGTCAGTGCGCGGTAGATCCACGAAAAAGTGGACGTCAGCTTCGATGGGATTTCAGAAAATACTGAAACCGAGATTGTAACGAGCGGTATCTCTCATCCGGCCGCACAAAACACCGGGGTGCGTATATCCGTTGCATCTCGCAAAATTGTTCGTAGGGCACCTGACCGGTTGCTGCTTGAATGAGTCGCGTCGACCTCGACAATGCCGATCCAACGTATGTAGATACCCCCCATGGTATCTTTACGGACGCGGGCATCTGGTTTCACGTTACTGAACAGCAGTTGCGTGACTACGCGGAGCCGGTTCTGGAGCAGGTCGGCATCGACAAACTGCTGGACTGGGCTGGCGTGTGGATTCGGTCGCCCCAGGTTCTGACCGTGTGGCTTCTGCCTATTCTTCTCTGGATGTTTCATCCGGTGGTCGCCGGCCTCGGGGCCCTCGGCTTCTATGTTGGCTGGAAAGTGCTCAGCCCATCGGTGATCAGCACGATCGCCCTGCGCGTATTTAACTGGTTGGATGTGGTGGTCGTGCAGGGGTTGTTTTACGTGCTAATGATGAGCATCTTCGCAGCGCAGGAGCAATTCGCCGCGCTCGCTGTCGGGCTGATCGGCTTCGTTGTGCTCCGCTGGGGACTGCTCGAGCGCGCCGTAAAGCCGCTCCTCCGTCCGCTGCTGCAATCGATCTACCCGCTGCCTTATCCCGATCAAGTGCTGCGCGCGCTCATCACCCGCGTTGCCGTCAACCACCGGCTGTCGCTTCCGCAGATTGATGATATGCAGCAGAAGATGATTCGAACATGGACGATGAAAAATAACAGTTAAGAGAATAACAACAGATAGCTGTATCGCATGTCCGTATCGACGAACGAAACATCGACCGATTCATCCGAGACGTGTCTGTACCTGGTGCGCCATGGGGAGACCGAATACAACCGGCGCGGCATCGTGCAGGGGCGCGAGATCGATAGCGTGCTAAACGAGAAGGGATATAGCCAGGCTGAGGCGCTCGCCGACCGTCTTGCCGACCGGTCGTTCGACGCCATCTATTCCAGTCCGTTGCGCCGCACGCGGCAGACGACGGCCGTGCTGGCTGCGCACCATCCGGAGACGCCTGTGCGATATCTAGAGGACCTCGAAGAGATCTCCTGGGGCGCGTTCGAGGGAGAGCCGCCGTCGCCAGAGCGCAACCAACAGCTCGATGCTATCAAGAAGCGCTGGCGGGAAGGAGCAGCTGACGAACCCATTGAAGGCGGAGAGTCGGCGCTCGATGTTCAGGAGCGCGCCCTGCGCGCGGTGCGCCACATTACGAACGAGCAGCCTGGCGGCACCTCACTTGTTGTTACCCACGGGCGCTACCTTCGGATCTTGCTCGCCTCGCTGCTGGATGCCTACGGGCTGGAGCGCATGCACGAACTGCCTCACTCCAATACCGCCGTAAACCGCCTCGTCCCCCGTGACGACAGCTTTGAGGCGGACCTGCTCAACTGTACGGCACATCTTAAGTAATCGCGGCCGAGACGCTTACCGGGTATGGCACCACACGAATCGCTCTCTACATCTCAGTCTAGCACAGAGCCTGCTGCCACGTATCACGCGCTGGCAGATCGGGTCGAGTCCGTGCTGCATGCGTCAAATGGGCATCCGCGCATCACGCAGGTTACCGTACCGATTGAGCCGGCCGACCCGCTGCAGTGGATGATGGCGCAGTCTGCCTCTGCCCAGTTTTACTGGTCGGACCGAGACGATACCTCGACGATTGCGGCTATCGGCGCGGCCGACGTAATTACAGCTCATCGCGAGCCGTTCGATAGCGCGCAACTTCAGGAGCGCCTCGATGAGCGTTTTGCACAGATGGAGGCGTCGGCCCGCTATGTGGGAGGCGTCCAGTTTGATCCCCGTCCGGTTCCGGACCGTTCCGCCTCGGTCTGGTCTGACTTTGGAACGATGCGCTTCGTGCTCCCGCGCCTCCAGCTTCAAGTTGACGGGAACGGAGATGCCACCCTTGCCTGCAACCTGGTGCTCCCGCGCGATCAGGAGCGTCGCGTTCGTCTCATCCAGCATATCAGAGAGCTGTCCTGGCCCGCTGAATTTGGGACGGACGGTCTTCCTCATCCGGTGGGCCGGCTGGACGCGCCCCGGCGAGAGGAGTGGATCGATATCGTAGCGTCTGCCCTCGATGCCATCGAGCGGAATGCGATTGAGAAAGTCGTGCTGGCGCGCCAGACCACCTTTGAGATGGAGGCGTCGCTACATCCAATTGTGCTGATGCGGCTGCTGCAGTCGGCCACGCCTGGGTGCTTTCACTATCTCGTCCAACCGACAACCGGGTCTGCCTTTCTCGGAGCCTCGCCTGAGCGATTGTTTCGCCTCGACCAGCAACGCCTGTGGACGGAAGCCATTGCCGGCACGCGGTCGCGGGGCGACTCCGCACAGGCCGACGCGGCCCTTCGCGATGAGCTCCTTGAAAGCGAGAAAGATCGCCGCGAGCACGCCTTCGTGCAGTCGGCAATCCGAGAGGCGCTCGATCCGATGGCCGTCTCGGTCGAGCAAAATGGCGAGGCTGAGGAGATGAAGCTTGCGCGCGGTCGCCACCTACGGTCGCGCCTGAAGGCCGAACTGCGCGAGGACGTGGCGCCGATTGAAGTGCTCGATGCCCTGCATCCCACCCCGGCCGTTGGAGGCGTGCCCACCGACGCGGCCCTCGCGGCCATCCGGCAGTACGAGCCGTTCGACCGGGGCTGGTACGCCGGACCCGTCGGATGGATAGGGCCCGAAGCGGCCGATTTTGCCGTCGCCATCCGATCTGGACTGGTGCGCGATAATCGACTGGCGCTGTTCTCGGGGGCCGGCATTGTGGACGGCTCCGAGCCAGCCAGCGAGTGGGAGGAGATCGAGCAGAAGATCCAGGACTTCCTCGCCGTCCTGTCGGGGAGCGCGGACTAGCGTTCCCTAAAGAGCCGTCGAACGGTTGCCTCGATCCATCTCAAGGTTGTCGCTATCCGCCGTTTCAATCATCTGAGCGTTCATGGCTACCGAGGATTCGATCGCGAGTCGCCTCGACACGTCGAACTTGAACCACGTCTGGGCCCAGCTGCTCGTCGAGGAGCTCGTTCGCTCGGGAGTCACCACCTTTTTTCTGGCGCCGGGCTCGCGCTCTACGCCGCTCACTGCGGCCGTGGCGCGGCATCCCACGGCGCAGAGCATCGTGCATGTCGATGAGCGCGGGTCGGCGTTTGCAGCGCTGGGATACGGGCGCTCAACCGGACAGCCGGCCGGCTGGGTTACGACGTCGGGAACTGCCGTGGCCAACGGATGGCCCGCTGTCGTAGAGGCTTCGGTCGACGGCGTGCCGATGCTTCTGCTCACAGGCGATCGCCCGCCTGAGTTGCGCGACACTGGCGCGAACCAGACGATCGACCAGGTCAAAATCTACGGCGACTACGTGCGCTGGCAGGTCGACCTGCCGACCCCGTCCACCGACATCGATCCCGAAATGGTGCTTACGACGGCGGACCAGGCCGCGTACCGAGCCCGGCGCGTGCCGCCCGGTCCCGTGCACTGCAACTGTATGTTTCGGAAGCCGCTCGCGGCCCTTCCCGACGAACGCTCGTATGGCGACTATCTGAGTGGGCTGCAGCCCTGGATGGAGGGCACCACGCCGTACACGCAGTACAAGGAATCGTCGCCGACGCCTGCGGAGGAAAACGTGAGGGCGGTGGTGGATCGGTTGCGTGACGTCGATCGAGGATGCGTCGTCGCCGGACATCTCGACACGAACGCAGAAGCAGCGGCTGCGCTGGATATTGCCGAGCAGCTCGAGTGGCCTCTGCTACCCGACGTGCGGTCGCGCCTCCGTCTCGGGGCCTCTCCAGGCAACCGGCGCGTTCCGTACGTCGACCAGCTGCTGGCCAGCGAGTCGTTTCGCGGGGCGCACGCGCCCGAAGCGATCCTCCATGTGGGCGGACGATTTGTATCAAAGCGACTCCGGCAGTTTATCGCCGCAGCGCGTCCGAATCCCTACGTTCTCGTCCGTCCTGATCCAAACCGGCTCGACCCAGATCACCGCGTCACGCACCGCATCGAAAGCAAGGTCGAAACCTTTCGCGAGATAGCACTCTCGCTTCCGTGGGATGAAACTGGCGAGGTGAGCTCGTGGACTACGAGCTGGAGGGAGGCGTCTGATCGTACGGCCGATACGCTGGTGGAATTCGCCGGCGATACCGACGAGCTGAGCGAGCCGCTCGTGGCGCGTCTGGTGGCCCAGCACATACCCGCCGATCATGCGCTCGTGCTGGCGAGCAGCATGCCTGTGCGCGACGTAAATCGCTACGCAGTGCCGGATGGCGCCCGCATACCCGTGTTTGCCAACCGCGGGGCGAGCGGCATTGATGGCACCGTGGCCACCGCGACCGGCGTAGCAGTTGGGCATACCGGGCCAGCAACGCTCGTTATCGGGGACCTGGCGCTCTTGCATGACCTCAATGGGCTGGGACTGGCCGCAGATCATCCGGTCGTGATCATAGCCGTGAACAACGACGGTGGTGGCATTTTTCACTTTCTCCCGATTGCTGACGAGGAGGATGTCTTCGAGCCGTACTTTGCGACGCCGCAGGGGCGTACCTTTGAGCATGCAGCCGCGATGTACGATCTGGACTACGCGCGACCCGAGACGCCGGAAACATTCGTCGACGTGTATCAGCGCGCTGCTAGCACGGAGAGCGCGACTCTCATCGAGGTGCAGACAGATCGAGAGACCAACCACGCGCTGCATGAGGAGTTGGAGCAGCGCATTGCCCGTGCGGTGGACGCGGCATAGCGGCTCGGCCGTGCATCTTGAAATCTTAACCTGAGAACGAATATGGCGCTCTTGTACATAGAGGGCGCATGAACGCGTGATGCTCCACTATGTGACGACTGGCTCGCCCGACGGCTTACCCGTACTCTTTCTGCACGGCTTCATGGGGTCGAGCAGGGACTGGACGTCGATAATCGAAGCTATGCCGCGCAGCGCGCGATGTATAGCTGTTGACCTGCCTGGCCATGGCGCTTCCACCGATCTCGATAGAGATGCCTACACGATGGAGGCTGCCGCCGAGGGCATCGCGCAGGTGCTTGATGAGATGGGGATCGAGGAGACCAACATTGTCGGATACTCGATGGGAGGGCGCACGGCCCTGAACTTTGCGCATCGCCATCCGTCGCGTGTGCGACGCTGCGTCCTTGAGTCTGCCTCTCCAGGGCTAAAGACGAAGGAAAAGCGGGCGTCGCGCCGAGAGGTGGACGCTGAACGGGCTGACCGCATCCAAGAAGATCTCGACCAGTTTCTCGAGAACTGGTATCGCCAGCCGCTGTTTGCCTCGCTGAGCCGGCACGAAGGACTTGTTGACGAGATGGTCGCCAGGCGATCGAACAACGAGGCGAGCGAACTCGTCCGCTCGCTGGAAGGCATGGGCACGGGTGCTCAGCCGTCGCTTTGGGATCATCTTGAGGAATGGACGATACCCACGCTGGCCCTTGCTGGCGCGTTGGATGAGAAGTATGTTGACATCGTCGAAGAGATGGAAACGAAAGCGCCGCAGGTTCAGGCTGAGATCGTGCCGGAGGCCGGCCACAATATTCACGCTGAGCGTCAGGGGGCCTTTCTGCGACGAGTCGTTCAGTTTTTGCCTTCGGGCTGAGATGCCAACGACGTGTAGAATATTTGTTCGATCGTAATTTTCGATTCCCGTATGTCAACCGCGGCACAGTCGTCCATCAAGGTGTGGATTAAGGCAGCCCGTCCTAAGACGCTCGGTGCTGCCATCGCTCCCATCCTCATCGGAACGGCCATGGCATGGGAGGCAGGAGCCTTCCACGCGCCGTCGGCGCTCCTTGCACTGATTGGGGGCGTGCTCATCCAGGTCGGCGTCAACTATCACAACGACTACGTCGACTACCTCAAAGAGCGAGACACCGAAGACCGTGTCGGCCCGACGCGCGTCACCCAGGCCGGGTTTGTCAAGCCTGAGACTATGCGCCGGGCCACAATCGCCGTGTTCGGATTGGCCGTGCTCGCCGGAGTGTATCTCATCGTCCGGGGCGGGTGGCCTATTCTGGCCATCGGAGTCGCCTCCATCGGGGCCGCCATATGGTACACGGCGGGGCCGTATCCGCTATCCGATACGGGACTTGCCGATCTCGCAGTGCTCATCTTCTTTGGCCCCGTCGCAGTCGGCGGGACGTACTATGTGCAGGCGCTCACCATAGAGCCCGTCGTACTTGTAGCCGGGCTGGCGCCCGGTTTGCTTTCCGTGGCTATTCTGCTCGTGAACAACATTCGCGATCTGGAGAACGACCGAGCGGCGGGAAAGAAGACCCTGCCGGTGCGTTTCGGGCGAGGCGTTGGCGTTGGGCTTTACGCAACCTGTATCATTGGATCGCTTGCCGTGCCTCCGGCTCTGTACGTGTGGACAGGTGCGCGCCCCTGGGCCCTGGCGGCGCTCGTGGTGCTTCCCATGGCCATGCCCATCATTCGGCGTCTTTCCACTGAGCGCGATCCGGAGCGACTGAATCCTCTCCTGGGGGCTACTGGGCGCGTACTCGTGGTGTATAGCGTGCTCTTCGCCATCGGATGGAATCTGTAGATGCCTATCGAGCAGGTCGACGTGTATCGGTATCAACTCCCGCTGGCGCAGCCTCTGACGTTTGGCGAGCACACGACCAGCAAGCGCGCAGGGCTTCTCATCCGGCTGGCCGACGAGCAGGGAAACGAGGGATGGGGAGACGTCGCGCCGCTTCCCCACTTCAGCACCGAGACGTTGGCCGAAGCGGAAGAGGTGGCGCTCGCGCTCGGCCGGACGCTTCTAGAGGCGCCGCTGCCGGATACGTGGTCGCGTACTGGCGACTGGCTCCGACAGGAGACGAGCGGCGCCACCCGGCCCTCATCCGTTCGGTGTGGCATCGATCTGGCCGTGTGGTCGCTGCTCGCCGACCGGCGGCAGGTATCGCTGCCGAAACTACTCAGTTCACATCCGCAGGCCACGGTAGCGCTGAACGCTCTCCTGACCCCGTCGGAAAACCTACAGGAGCGCATTACGCAACTGGAGCAGCAGGGATACCGGGCGCTCAAACTCAAGGTCGGGCGGCAGCCCGTAGAGGCCGATATCGACCGCGTGCGGTTGGTGGCCGACTCCGTCGGTGCATCTATGCGTCTTCGGCTGGATGCCAACCGTGCCTGGACGTGGAACCAGGCAACGGCCTTCGCAGAGGCAACCGAAGACATAGCGCTTGAGTACGTTGAGGAGCCGCTTGCCGACCCGGGCCGGCTGCCTGCACTGGTGGATGCTTACGATATGCCCATTGCTCTCGACGAAACGACGCGCACGATGGACCCGGACGACCTATCCGCGCACGGCTATGCTGAGGCGATTATCCTTAAACCTATGCTTATCGGCGGGTTGGAGCGCGGATGGCAGTTTGCCCAGCGGGCTACCGATCAGGGCATTGCGCCGGTTGTCAGTTCGAGCTTCGAGTCGGGCATTGGCCTGCGTGGACTGATTGCGCTGGCGGCGGCGCTTGCGACGGGCACACCGTCCGGGCTCGACACGTATCGTTACTTCACCGACGATGTGCTTCAGGCACAGTTGCCCTTCGCTCCGCCAAACGTCGATGTGCAGGCGTTGATGGACATCGATATTGAACTCGACCGGAGCGTCGCCCACCCTGTTTCGCAAGCCCCCTTACGTGATGGCAGTTGACGATCCCGTTCGTGCCGCGGCCCTATCCCATCCCGACGCGCCAGCTATTGTGACGCCTACGCGCACGTGGAGTTATGCCGCCTTTGATCGCGTGGTGAGTGCAACGGCGGAGCGCTTGCGCCAAGAGTACGATACGCCAGGTGCGCGCATCGCGATGTATCTCCCGCGTGGGATTGAGTTTGTCGCCCTTCTCGCTGCTGCCATCCGGGCGGGTCATATTGCCGTCCCCCTGAGCACACGCCTGCCGCCAACGGGAGCCGTAGACCGCATTAAGCGAGCAGTATGCGACGGCGTGATTACCAGCGAACGCGACGTGGCACGCGCCGCCCCGGTGGATAGCATAGCACCTGACCATGTGCTCACGGGCGATCGGCCGGCACCTTCGCAAGAGTCCATTCAATACGAGACGGATCGGCCGGCAACAATTGTTTTCACGTCGGGAACGACCGGGCAGCCGAAGGGGAGTGTCCACTCCATCGGCAATCATCTGTACAGCGCTAGAGGTTCTAATCAGAATATCACGCTGGCCCCTGGAGACCACTGGTTGCTGTCCCTGCCGCTCTATCACGTGGGCGGTTTGGCCATCTGCTTTCGCTGTTGGCTTGCAGGGGCAGCCGTCATGATTCCCGACCCCAGCGTGGCCACAGCTGCATCCATCCGCCGGCACGCTATCACGCATGTATCGCTGGTCGCCACGCAGCTGCGCCTGCTTCTTCAGACGACAGCGGATGCATCGTCGTACAGCTCGCTGCAGGCGGTGCTGCTGGGAGGAGGGCCAATCCCCGCCCGTCTGCTCGACGAAGCTGCGGAGCGAGGCTTACCTGCACACACCAGCTACGGGCTCACGGAGATGGCCTCGCAAGTGACCACCACGCCGCCGGGCGCCTCACGTGAACGCCTGCGAACCGATGGCCGATTGCTTCCCCACCGGGAGCTGCGCATCGCAGATGACGGGGAGATCCTTGTTCGAGGAGACACGCTGTTTCAGGGCTATGTGTCGGGAGGAGCAGTTGAAGATCCGCGTGATGCCGACGGGTGGTTCCACACTGGAGACGTAGGGCGACTCGACGAGGATGGGTGGCTGCACGTTGAAGGGCGGCTCGACAACATGTTCGTGTCTGGCGGAGAAAACATCCAGCCCGAAGAGATCGAGCAGGTGCTCGAGCGCGTTGACGACGTAGATCAGGCCGTTGTGGTGCCCGTATCCGACGAGCGATTCGGGCATCGTCCCGTAGCATTCTTGAAGACGGATGCTGGCGTAGAACACGGGAAGATCAAGCCCCGGTTGAGAGAGCAACTCCCGAAGTTCAAGGTTCCAGATCGACTGTTTACGTGGCCGGAAGGAATGGGAACGGGAAGCAAGACCGACCGCGACGTCTTAATGCGACATGCCGAGCGGCTGGTCAACAGCTGAGATGAACGGAAGCGCCAGACGAACTCCGTCCGGTCATCCAAAAGTTTTCCCTGGTTCATCCATCATTCGATCCCTGTTTCCACCAGGACTATGTGTTCGACCACCGAACAGGAGCTACATTTGGAATAGTCACTCCTGGCCGGCATACTGTAACCACCGGACATTTGGTATCGAGAGGAGTGCTCTATTAGATCTTTTTGGAAGCGCTTCCAAAAATTAAACATTTGACACCCATGGAGTCACACAGCATATGGAGCATCGAGGGAGATCGCGTTCGATTTACTCCGCTTCAGCTCGAAAATATCTACCAGCATTTTCGGTGGAATAACGACCCTGAGCTGAACCGACTCGACAGCGAGGTTCCCTATGAGGAAGAAACGTTCAGCGAGTTCAAACGGCGCTTCGAGCGCATGAGAGAAGAGTCGTCTTCGAGCCGGGATTTCGAGATTCACCAAAAAGACGGCCCGCTGATCGGAGTCGCGTTTGTGACGGATCTCAGCCCGCATAATCGACACGGAAACGTCGGCATCACCATAGGAGATCGCGATTACTGGGGGAAAGGATACGGTCGCGAGTCGCTGGAATTGCTTCTCGAATACTGCTTTGAGGAGCTCGACCTGCACCGCGTCGGGGCCGAGATCTTTGAATACAACGAGGCGTGGCGTCGGCTCGTGCAGGCAGCAGGCTTTCAGAAGGAAGGCACCGCCCGGGAATATCTATACCGGGACGAGCAGTTTTGGAACAAGGAGAGCTACTCGCTGCTGGCTCGCGAGTATCGAGAGCAGCGGTCGGAAAAGGCGCCGCTGGCGGTCCACGCAGACTGAGGGGGCGGATGCTCAGTATCCTATCGTAATCGAGAGCACCGGCCGCCGGTCAGGAAGCAGGCGGTTCGTGCGCTCGAGACCGTCTTCCGTAGGATTGAGGCTCCAATCGAACACATTGTCGCGGTCCAGCACGTTCGAAATCATGAGCTCTGCATTGAACTGGAGAGAACCCCACGACTGCGTGTAGCTCAGGCCGGCGTCGAGCCGATACATGGGGGGCAGCTGATCGTCCGATGGGGTGTTGAGATCTGGGATGTCGAACTCTTCTGAGAGCTCCAGGTCGGAGGGAAGCTGCAGCGCGAGAAAATCGTAGTATGGCTGCCGGAAGCCCCACGTCCGTCCCCAGACGCCTTTCCACTGCAACCGCGTCGAGAGCCGGTCCGTGATATTGAGTTCGGTTTCGAGGCTCAGCCGGTGCGGCTCATTCCAGGGCGTAGTCTCGAGACGATCGTCGAATCGCGACGGGTAGGTGCGCTGGGCTCGGGTGTAATCGTAGCGCAACGTGTAATCGAGCCGCGCCCCCTCACGGCTCACACGAAGTCCCCCGCCATACGTGTGTCCGTGACTGCTACTGATGAAATCAGTCTGCGAATCAGTGCTCAGTACCGCGAGGTCTGATGCGCGTCTGGCGCCAGCACTGCCAAGGAGGGCTCCGTAGTCGATAGAAAGCAGGCGGGCCTGGCGTTTGTAGTAGGTTTCGACATTGACGGTCCAGTTGGGATGGGGAGAGAAGAACGCCTCTCCCGATACGTGGTAGGCGCGCGGAGGAGCGAGCGACGCATCAACTGGGAGCCAAAATTGGAGAGAAGGCACGAGAGCTGTCGGGCCCGTATTGCTCAGGCTGAACTGGTTCGTAAACGAGCGGTAGAGCCCCGTAGCCAGGCGCAGGCCATAGTCTCCCCAGAACCCATGGCTACCGTCATGCCGAATGGCCAGCCGAGGTTCGGCATACGCGGTTTGGCGGCTGGGAATGTACGTCAGCCGCGCGCCGCCCTCGACTGTTGTCCCAGCGCCGAGGCTAGCCCTGTGCTCCAGGTGGCTCGACCACTGCCAGCGGGTCTGGTCGTAGTCGAGCGGCCGAAAGAAACCGTCATCGATTTGGAAGCGGCTGGACAGGCGAGTGGCTTCGACGGTAGCGCGCAGGCGATGGCGTGAGGAGAGGCTGTAGTCGAAGGCAGCTCGCGCACCTATTTCCGTCAGCTCATTGCCGTCATCTGGCAGAAGAGCAGGAACGATGGTATCGAACGATCTGAAGTCTTCCGGCGCAGCAACTGCCTCTTCGGAGTCGCTGAGCGCGTAGCTCCGGCGGAGCCAATGGTGGCTGCCGTATACCTGAACGTGGCCCATCAGGCGCGATCCGCTCATCCACTCGTATCGGGCCTGTCCCATCCAGTTGCGCCAGCTGTAGTCATCGCGTGCCTGCACGAACTGGTCGGAAAGGGCATTGTCGTCCGCCTCTTCCTCAGAAGTCGGCACCTCTCCGTCAGACCAGTCGGAGGCCACGGGCTCGCCGAAGAGGTCGGTCTGTATCGTGTTGCGGCCATGGTATACGGAAGCATACAGCCGGCTGTACGACGAGAACCGCAACTGCGTGGCAGCGTGCACGTCGGCGAAGCGAGTGGCGTTTTGCTGCTGTTCAGGGATAAGTCCCGGCACCTCGCTGGTATCGGGCAAGATGGCGCTTGTCAGCAGCGGGTCGAATCGGTTCCAGTCCTGCATAAGCTGATCGAGGGTAGGATCCTGCACTAGGTCCCACAGGCTATGCCGGGCGGCGACCATTGCCGTGCCTTCCACGCCATCTCCGAGCTGGGCCTGGCCGTGAAGCCGCGCATTAGTGCTTACCGGGTCGGACTGTACCTGGACGTTCGAGGGGGCGCTGGGGTGCACGTTATGCCGTGCGTCCACCACGCCGGAGAGGTGGCTGCCATGCTCTGCGCCAAAGCCTGTTTTGTGAACAGTAAACTCGCCGATGGCGAGTGGGCTGAACGCGCTGAGCAGGCGGCCGAAGCTGTACGGGTTACGGACGGGCACCCCGTCGAGCTGCAGCTCGTGCTCTGCCGTACCGCCGCCCTGGATATGCAGAGCGGCCAGCGGGCCGTGCACACTGGTGCCCATCAACGCTCCCAGGCTGCGAGCCACATCGGGGGTGCCAATTCCTCGCAGCGTGGTCGTCTCCTCTTCCGTGCCTCGGACGCTGCCGAGGCCGTTCGAAGGGAGGCGCTGTTGGATGCCATCAATGACTACGGGGTCGGTTTCTACCGCCTCTCGCTCCAGGGGCACCTCCTCGCGCTTGGCCCCGTCGGCCGGCACCCATACGCTGTCGACGCGCGTCTCATATCCGACATGCGTCACAGTCAGCGCATGCGGGCCCGGAAGGAGTCGGGAGAACTGGAAGCTACCCGCTTCGCCGGTTGCCGTGCCCGTGCTGGCCTCTGCCAGGAAGACGTTGGCATTCGGCAGCGGTTCGCCGGTTTCGGCGTCGACGACAACGCCCGCCAGCCGACCGAAGTCAGGCGTACGCCGTGGCGACTTGCGCAGCACGTACGTGCCGGCCGACGTCTGGTAGTAGTCGAGGTCCGTGTCGCTCAAGATGCAGCGAAGAAGTTCCTCGGCAGGGACGTCCTCGGCCCGGCAGAAGACGGTGGCCTCTTCGGCGAGCTCCGCATCATAAATCAGGTTGATGTGCGTGACGTCAACCAGCGACTCCAGAGCAGTCGCCAGCGGGACGCCGCGCAGGGTCATCTCGTAGGCCTCCGTTGTGTCGGCCGGCGCCGATTGCGCGGCGGCACGCGCGGGACACAGACCCAGCACGAGGACAAGTGCTGCGGCACATAGCGAAGGAAGCCGAAAGCTGCGAGAGGCAGCTGCCATTAGCGGACTGAGTCGCTGGATGGGGAACCGGCGGGAGCGAGTGCAAACCCCGTACTCGTTTCTCGGTATTCTAGATCCTTTGCTACGCTGATGTCATGCAGTATGGTCTCAAGATCGGTTTGCGAGGGGTAGAACAGAGTCATGCGCTCCTGAGCGATGGTGCTGTCGGTGAGCGTGAGCGTGACGCCGAATCGGCGTTCCAGATCGTCAAAAATCGATCCGAGGGACCGGTCGGACGCAGCGAAGCCCTGCTCGCGCCACACCCAGGCCTGGTTGCCGGCGCCCACTTCGTCGTCGGACGACGTGCGCACCACGTCGCCGACCACCTCGCCGACTGTACCTTCGCGATCAAGCACGATGGGCTGCGCGGGCGTTGACTCGGTGGCACCGATCTGCACACTGCCAGACGCGAGAGCCACGTGCGTCTCTAATTCCGTGCCTTCGCTGCGAGCGCGCACGTTGAAGGACGTGCCGAGAGCCTCCACGCGCGCATTCGGCGTTTCGACTACAAAGGGCGTCTCGCCTGGTTCGACTTCGAAGAAGGCCTCTCCCTGAAGCGTCACGGCGCGCTCGTCCGATCCAATGAGCGGCCAGGTCGCGAGGCCGCGCGGATAGGAGAGGGTGGTGGCACTGTTTAGCTCGACCGTCGACCCGTCGGGAAGGGTAACGGCCGTCATTTCGCCGGCCTCAGTCGTGACGCGCTCGGGCTGCGACCACATCCAGAGACCGGCCACTACCAGCACGACCGCGGCGGCAGCAACGAGGGTCCAGGACGGAAGGCGCCGCTGACGCGATGATGGGCGTTGGGGCGACCGGTCCTCTGCGCGCTCGGCAGTTGCGGAGTCGGGCGATGCAGGAGCCGTTCCATTCTGTGAGGGGGGCTGAACGCGATCTTGCACCGCCTGCCAGGCTGCTTCGGGATCCGGAGAGTCTGCGTCAGTGTCCGCAGTAGGGTCGTCAATGCGCCCCAGCAGGGCCCAGACGCGCTCCAGATCGCTGCGACGCTCGTCGTTCGACGCGCGCTCGAGCCGTTCGCGCAATTCGGGGGGTATGGGAAAGTCGGAGCGATTCATGGGTCCAGAAGGTCCGGTTCATAGTCGCGGATACGGTCGCGCAGCGTCTCGAGGGCGCGAACCAGGTGGTTGTTCACCGTGTTGGGAGAGATCTCCATCACCTCGGCAATTTCGTCGTGGCTCAGTCCCTCGTAGCGACTCAGCTGGAGCGCTTCTCGCTGGCGCTCGGGGAGCTCGTCGATCCAGCGTTTTAGTCGCGATTCAAGCTGGCCAGAGGCTACTTCCACGTCGGGACCGTGTAGCGGCGAGGGGGAAGCTGGGGCATCTTCTTGAACCGACTCCTGCTTCTCCCGATGAGTGGCCCGGTCGCGCTGGTGATTGTAAGCCTGATTGCGCGCCATGCGGTACAAGAGCGCCTTTACGGACCGATCAGGGTCGAGGGAATAGCGGATCTCCCACAGCTTGACGAACACGTCTTGAGCGATGTCGCGCGCTGGTGCGGCACGATTCGTGATACCTCGCGCATAGCGAAAGATCGGAGTATAGAACGCCTGGAACAGCTCTTCAAACGCCTGCGGATCAGAGGCGCGCAGGCGCTTGCACCATGTTCTGAGCTGTTCGTCCGACGGCATGATCCCAGCCCTGGGTGCGTGTAGGAGGGAGCGGCAGGCGTCTGTGCCACGTCGACCCCGCCGTGTGTTCCATTAGACGTACACGCATCCCGCGCGGATTGCCCATCGCACAGGTGCGAAGATTTGATGAAGTGTTAGGCAGAGCGTTGGAGCCAGAAGACAAGAATATCGTCCTCAAACTCATCGGCGTCGCTGCGTTCGAGGGCCGCATCGAGCATGGCGTCGATCGGTTCATCCTTCTCTTGCGCAGCAGCGGCGATTTCTTGTATGCCCTCTTCGCCCAGCATCTCGCCCGAGACGGTTTCCTGCTCCATGAGGCCGTCTGTGTAGAGGACAAGAGTGCCGTCTTCGGGTAGCGTAAACGAGGTGTCTTGAAATGAGGCGTCCGGCTCGAGGCCGAGAATCAAATCGCTGTGCTCTATGACCTCCGTCTTTTGGGGAGTCACGAGAATAGGACGGCAGTGCCCAGCATTCGCGTACGTGACCTCGTGGGTGGACGGATCCCAGTTGATGAGCAGCAGGGAGGCAAACGTTTCCTCCATAACCTCATCTTTCAGGAGCATATCGTTGACGCGGCGCATCAACTCGGCAGGCGAGTTGGTTTCCTGGAGCATGGTGTGGAGCGTGCCGCGCACGTAGCTCAGGAAGCTAAACGCGTAGAATTTGGCGCGCACGCCCTTGCCCATCACATCGCCGATGGTGAAGAAATAGTTGTCGTTCTGCGTCTTTGACCAGTCGAGGAGATCGCCGCCTCCCTGGTCGTAGGCCTGGTTGTGGAATCGGATGCGGTAGCCATCGACCGACGGCATGTGTTTGGGCATCAACCGCTGAGAGAAATCCTCTCCGATCTCGGCGTCCAGGTTGTTCTGGAAGACCTCCGTGCGCTCTAGGAGCCGTTCGACGCGTGAGAGGAGCTGCTCGATGTCAAAGGGTTTTGTAATATAGTCGTCGACGCCCGTTCGAGCGCCTTTGTTACGTGTTGATTCGTCCGATCGGGCCGTCAGAAAAATAAACGGAATGACGCGCTTGTTCTTGTCGGATTGGAGCTCGGACTGGAGGGCAAACCCGTCCATCTTCGGCATCATGATATCTGAGATGATCAGGTCGGGTGTGTAGTCCTCCATGCACTCCAGGGCCTCCTCGCCGTGAGCAGCAGTCCTTACTTCGTAATGTTCGCCGAGGCGGTACTCCAGTAGCTTGCGGAGCATTTTCTCATCCTCGACCACTAAAACAGATTGTTCAGCCATGGGGAATGATTGCTCGAAATCGAGAATTCCAGCCGGTGCAATTCGTCGTTGAGGCGTTCGTAGGAAAGATCTTCGGCGCAGGCATCAATGATGCGGAGCCCCATCATGCGCTCGGGGAACGGCTCGCTGTGTTCGTGTTGCTCGTCGAGCGCAGATTTTAATTCGAACCCGTTGGAGTTGTCCGTAACCGCGCAGTGGATACGCTCTTCATTGCGTCTGATGCGCACGGACACGTCAGGGCTTCGCTTCTCAAAGTCAGCATGCTGCGCGAGGTTGGCGAGCCACTCGTGCAGGACAAGCTTAGCATGCTCCAGCGCCTCCTGGCTGGGACCGGAAGGCTGCGCATTGGTCTCAAGCCACTCCCTGAAGAGAGAGCGGATGTCGTTGATGGCAACCTTAGGATCGTCGAACTGTCGAGTTATCGTCTCCATAAACTTCCGAACGGAGAATCGGCGTAGCAGGCGCGGAGGGGCAGAGATTAAGATAGAGCCTCGCGAGCCGCGTCGACTGTCGGAAATTGCCGAAACACCTTGTAGGTCCGTGTCAGTTGCACTACGACCTGCACGGGGCGCGATACGTCGGCAAAAACGATTTGACCATCGTCAGGTGAGATCTGCCGGTAGAGCGAAAAAATAGCCCCTAAGCCCGTCGAGTCCAAGATCTCCGTATCAGAGAAATCGAGGATAACGTTGTTCACACCTCCGTCCACATGCGACTTGAGGGTTGACTTGAACTCTTCGGCATTTCGGAAATCTAATGCCTCTCCAATTTGAATTACGACGGTTTCATTCGTGTGAGACTCTACTTGGAAATCTGTCGTCGGCACAGTAGTTGGAAGGTTGTGATTGCAATACGAAATTACACTGTAGAGTAGAAATTAACAGCGTTCCAACCTAACAAAACATTAGGCAAAGAAAAACCGGGGTATCCGTCAGACAATAATATCCGCGGTATGGCAGTTCTGTATCACGAGGATATATGCAGTTGAGTGCGTAGCAGCAAAACGCTGGGAGGCCCCCGGTAAGAACTTCACCGGTGGCTATTGCGTGCACTCACAAAATCGATGCCTAAGTTATTATCCGATCTTTTCGGCATGGGCGCTATACGCCGTATCGCAAGACAGTATGGAACGGCAGGCCTCGCCGCGCTGTTGTGCGTGGGCGTCTTGGTAGGGTGCGACCGCTACGAGGGCGTGTCCCCGGTCGAGGATGCGTCTGACGAACCGCTGCCGGAACAGGTCAGTCATGAAGCTGAGTTTTTCATACACCAGGGCGACCGGCCGCGGGCGGTTCTGCAGGCGCAGGTAATGGAAAATTACAGCTACAACGACACGACCTATACAGTGTTCACGCGCGAGACGGAGGAGTCCAACCGCCGCGTGACGGTGCAGCTGTTCGACGCCGAGGGCGACTCGTCGGCTGTTCTCACGAGCGATCGGCTCGTGTATCTCGAAGACGAGGCGCGGTTCGATGCTTATGGCGACGTCGTTGTCGAGACAGCAGATGATCGGCATCTGGAAAGCGAAGAGCTTTCCTGGCACGAGGACGATCAGACGATCCGTACCTCTGCGTTTGTCTATATTCGAACCCCGTCGGAAGAGGTTGAGGGATGGGGGCTCGTAGCCGACGAGGATCTTGCCTCGTACCAGATTGGTCGATTCGAGGCGCAAGTGGAAATGAACGATAATGGGAACAGGGAACGGCCAGAGCGGCCTGAATCGCCGGATGAGCGCTAACTGATCCGCATTGGGTCAGAATCAGAGGTTCCCTTCACGCGTGCAATTTTTAACAACTGTTCAATCGTAGATCATACCGCATGACAGCCGGACCTCGCATGTCACAGCGACGCATGACCCGATACGTAGCGCCGCTACTGGTCGGCGCCGTGGTTATGCTTATGCAGTGGGGGAACGGCTGGGCCATGTCTGCGACGGAAACGACGCAGCCGATCGCAGGACACGCCGCGGACACCGTAGAGACCGACACCACGCTGGAAGAGCGCGAGCAGCCCTTGGGCGAGCGCGAGCGGCGGCGCGTCTTCGTTTCGGCCGATTCGCTGAGCACCGTTCAGGAAGACGGGGAAACCCTTCGGCACCTCATCGGGGACGTCTTCGTGCAGCAGAACGAGACCGATCTGTATTCCGACGAAGCGATCCACTACATGGATCGCGCCGAGTATCTGTTCACCGGTAATGTCGTCGTCATCGAAGAAGGCGACACGCTTCGGGCCGACACCGTGCGTTACGATGAGCGCGAGGAGATCGGCCACGCCCGCAGCAACGTCTGGTTGACCGATGGCGAGGTCGACATTCGATCGCCGCGCGCCATTCACTACTCGCAGGAAAATCGTTCCGTCTTTCTAGATGGCGTGGTGTTAGAGGACAGTGCGCGCACGCTTCTCAGCGAAGAAGGAGAATATTTCTCGGATGAAGAGCGCGCCGAGTTTGTGGGAGATGTTCGACTTACCAGCCCGGAAACGTACCTGGAGTCGGACTCGCTCACCTACTTCCGCGCGACTGACGAAACGGACGCTCGCGGCAATGTGTCGATCGAGCGGCGCGGCGGGCACGAAGACGTGGCCGAGGAAGACACCACCGCCCGCACGTATCTCTTCGGCGACCGCGCCCGCAGCGAGGACGATGGAGACTACAGCCGGATCGACGGCAACGCGCTCCTCCTGCAGATTGAAACCGACTCGCTTGGAATGCCCGAGGATACGCTGTTCGTCCGTTCGGAGCGCCTCGACGCCTACCGCTCCGACTCGCTTCGCCGGATGGTTGCCATCGGATCGGCGCGCGCTTGGCAGCGGGACATCGCCTCGGTGGCCGACTCCATGGTTTACGACCGCATCATCGAGGACGATGTCGTGGCGCGCGAGGAAACGCGTCTCTTCTACGACCCTTTCACCTGGTTTGAGGACGCGCAGGTGTCCGGCGATCGCATTCGAGTGGCCGCGCGGGATCGTTCGGTTGATACGGTATTTGTCCGAGATAACTCCTTTGCGGCCGAGCACGAAGCCGTACACGACCGCGTTCATCAGCTGAAAGGCCGAGACATCACCGGATATTTTGAGGAAGATGAGTTGCGGCTTTTGGAGGTTGAGCACAACGCAGAGGCGATTCGGTTTTTGACCGAAGGCGACGAGCCGAACGGAGCCACCGAGGTGTCCGGCGATCGCATTCTGGGGCGTTTCACAGAGGGCGACCTCACTAGCATCACGGTGTACGACGGCATTCGCGGACAGTACTTCCCGCAGGCTGATCTTCCGGATCCGCTCGAGTTAGACGGCCTCCGGTGGCGCCCCGACGACAAGCCGCTGAAAAGTGAGTTCATGGACGATCCTCGCGTTACGCGCTGGCTAGAAGAGCCTCCGCTTGCCGCCCAACCCGAAGAGGAAGTCGACCAGATACGAGGGCGCGAGGAATCGGCGCACCGGTTCAACCAATAACCGCACGAAGGAAATGGAAGACGCAACAGCAACCGATCCGTCGGAGTCAAGGGCCGATGAGCAGGAAGAGCTTGTCCTGCAGGCGCGGAGTCTCACAAAGCGCTTTAAGAAGCGCGCCGTGGTGGATGATGTCAGCTTGCAGGTGAGACAGGGAGAAATCGTTGGACTGCTCGGTCCCAACGGCGCTGGCAAGACGACGACGTTTCACATGATCGTCGGCATGCTGCGTCCGAGCGAGGGACGTATTTACCTCGGCGACGAAGACATCACGCGCCTGCCGATGTACAAGCGCTCGCGGCGCGGCATCGGGTACCTGGCACAGGAGACGTCCATCTTTCGCGAGCTCACCGTCGAAGGCAACCTGCACGCCGTGCTTGAATTTCAGCCGATCAGTAAAGAAGAGCGCTACGAGCGCGTCGAGCAGCTGATCGACGAATTTGGGCTGGAGCGTGTCCGTGACTCGAAGGGGTATACGCTCTCCGGTGGGGAGCGGCGTCGCACGGAGATCGCCCGCGCCCTCGCCACCAAGCCGAACTTCTTCCTTCTCGACGAGCCCTTTGCGGGCGTCGATCCCATCGCGGTGGAAGACATCCAAACCATTGTTGCCGACCTGCAGACGCGCAACATCGGCGTGCTCATCACCGATCACAATGTGCACGAGACGCTTGCCATCACTGACCGGGCTTATCTGCTCTACGAGGGGCGTATCCTCAAACAGGGAACGGCGGAAGAACTTGCCGCAGACCCGGAGGTTCGCCGCCGGTACTTAGGAGAAAAATTTTCCTTGGATCGGTACTGATGAGACAGGGGTGTTGCGAAAGCTACTCTGGAAAGATGATACAAAGGCTGACTGCACGCAATACGAATCCCGTTAAACGACCAACTGCCGAATGACCACATTTCTGATAACGGGCATCTTTGTTGCACACTCGTAGCGTGGGTATAGACTTTACTGCCTGCGTTTTTTAACCTGTGTAGCGCGGCATTGCGCCCACCACTTCTAACTCGATCTCTTCGCATCTCGCAAAGTAATCATCTATGTGCGGAATTGTTGGATATATTGGCGACCAGGAGGCCCAAGACCTTCTCATG
>OBKM01000375.1_pt1 | contig 22501 bp, 18 predicted proteins | sample 1519691 | NCBI WGS metagenome assembly OBKM01 (sample SAMEA37050418, study PRJEB22526) | metagenome | biome: saline pan; feature: lake; material: water | place: Egypt | collected 2015 | depth 0.5 m | reverse complement strand
ATATTCTTCTCTACGTCTTCCACCCTTACAACGTTTCATCCGTCACCGCCGGTGGGTTCTGGGAAGAATCGCACTATGTTGGGACGGCAGGCGGTGTTTCGACCGACACTATTGAACAGTATACCGAGCGAACGGAACATATTTAATGGGGCTTATTGCCCTCACCCTCGGGGTCAAGCCCCGAGGCAGTTCACATGGGGGGCTTCGCCCCTCAGGGCCGAAAAGTGCTCAATCTGATCCGTTGTCGTCCTCGTCGGCTGTCATCGTCAGGCCGTCCTCGCCGCGGTTAAGCGCCACCGGTGCGTCGTGGTACTCAGAGTAGCCGTCGAACCACCGTGCAATCCGTTCGATCCGGTCGACGATGTGGCCGGGTTCGCCGGAGCGAGACAGCTCGTGGCCTTCACGTGGGTACCTGACGAGCCGAGTCGGAACGTCGTGTTTCCGCAAAATTCGATGAAACAGCTCGGCGGTCGCGATCGGGGTCCGGTAATCGGCCTCGCTGTGGAGGATCAACGTCGGCGTATCGACCTGCGGGGCAGAGCTAACCGGTGACTGGTCCCACAGAAACGCCGGTTCTTCCCACGGCGTGGTGTCGTAATCACCCTCGACGAGCTTGTAGGCTGCGTCGGTCGAGCCATAGAACCCCGTCAGGTCGTACACACCACGTTGTGAGACTGCCGCAGTGAACTCGTTGGTCTCGCCGACCGTCCAGGCAGTCATGAACCCGCCGAACGAGCCGCCGGTTACAAAGGCGTTGTTCCCGTCGACGTATGGCCGGTCGGTGACGACATCGACGCCAGCGAGGACGTCGGTGAGGGTTACGTCTCCCCAGTCGCGTTCGATCGCCTGCATGTAGGCCTCCCCGTAACCGCTCGATCCGCGTGGATTGGACCAGAAGACCACGTATCCACGGGCCGCGAGTGTCTGGAACTCATGCCACATACTCCCGGCGGTCGTCCACATCGAGTGGGGGCCGCCGTGGATCTCGACCACGAGTGGGTACTGTGATTCCGGGTCGAACTCGGGTGGTGTCAACACCCAGCCCTCGACAGGACCCTGGTCGGACTCGAATGACAGTGGCTCCGGCTCACTGAGGGTAACTTCCTGGAGGTACTCCGCGTTAAGCTCTGTCAGCCGGTTGAGAGTGCCGTCTTCGTACAAGAATACGTCGCCGGGGTGGTCCCACTCCGACATAGCAAGTGCGACACGGAGCGGTTCGTCGCCGCCGACGTTGGCGGCCGATACCGTCCCTTCGGCGACGACCCGCTCTGGCGAGGCTGACCCGTCGCCCGGCGCAGCCCACAGCGTCACCACGCCCTCATCCGGGGTCGTGAAGTACAGCGTCTGTTGGGCCGGGCCCCACTGCGGAGCGGCGCCGTACCCGAGCGTGCGGTCAAGCGTCTCGGTAACCGCGGTCACGTCCCCGGAGGCGGCCGCGAGTACACGTAGCTCGGTCTGCTGGAGTGACGCCTGGTCGGCCGGCGTGTAGGTGAACGCGATGCGGCCGTCGTCCGTTGCGGCGAGTGTGGAGCTGTAGCCGGTCGTCTCGTGGAGCCGGTCCGTTTCGTCTGTAGCGGTGTCGTACCGGAGAATCGCGTACTCGTTCGAGTCATCGGGGTCCGCACCGATGGATTCGGTGAAATAAAGCGTGGTCGCGTCACCCCACTCGGGTGCACTGAAGTCGGCGTCGCCATCGGTCACACGAGAGACGGTATCGTCGGCCAACGCCACCCGGTAGACGTGTGACCGTCGGCCGTCAAAGTACCGTTCGCGGGCACGGTAGACGGTCCGATCGATGACCCGCGGATCGGGATCATCTGGGTCGTAGTCCTCGGCGACCGCCAGGTCGTGCTCCTCGTCGCGTTCGGCTGCGGTAACAGACTGAACGAAGGCAATCTCGTCGCCGTCTGGAGCCCACGTAATCGAGCGGACACCGCCGACGACCTCCGTCACTTGTCTGGCCTCACCGCCCGTCGTCGGGATGACCCAGAGCTGTTGACGGTCGTCCTCGGCGCCGCGGGTTGAGGTGAACGCAATCCGGTCGCCACTGGGACTCCAGCGGGGCTCGCTGTCGACACCTTCAGAAAGCGAAAACCGTTGTGGCTCCGTCGTTCCATCGGTGGATACGATGTAGATTGTTGACTCGTCTTCGGTCTCTTCGCGTGGTGTCCGTCGGATAAACGCGACCTGGCTCCCATCGGGCGACAGACGCGGCGATGCTGGCATCGCAAGATCTATGTAATCGCTTGCAGTGACAGTTGACACATCTTATTGCGGTCGGGCGGTCGGCAAGAAGATTCCGACTTGTCTCACCAACGAAGTCAAGGGATACTCAGACGTGCTCGTCGAGGAAGTCGGCGATCTCGGTGTAAGCAGTGATCTTGTTCTCGAGTTTGACCAGTCCGTGTCCTTCGTCCTCGAAGATCAGCTTTCGGACCGGGACCGACCGCTGTTCAAGCTCGGCGACAATCTGTCGGGCCTCGCCGACCGGGACGCGTGGATCGTTTTCGCCGTGGATCACACACAACGGCGCCGCAATCTCGTCGACGTTGTGGATCGGGCTGATCGACTCCAGAAACGTCCGATCCGCTTCCAGTGAACCGTACTCGGCCTCGCGCAGCGACCGACGCCACGGGCCGGTGTTTTCAAGAAACGTAACAAAGTTTGCGATGCCGACGATATCGACGCCGGCAGCCCACAACTCTGGGTACTCAGTCATCGACGCGAGGACCATGAAGCCGCCGTAAGAACCGCCCATGGCGGCGATCCGGTCTGCATCGACCCGTGGCTGCTCGTGGAGCCACTCGACGCCGGCTTTGATGTCACGGACCGAATCCATCCGGTTTTCGACGTCGTCGAGGTGTGTATATCGCCGACCGTACCCCGAGGAGCCACGCACGTTTGGCTCGAAGAGTCCGTAGCCGTTCTGGAGGAAGTACTGGCGTGTCCCGCTGAAATACGGCCGTCGCTGGCTTTCTGGGCCACCGTGGATGTCGACGATGACCGGGGCCGGGTCGTCCCCGTCGGGCAGGGTTACGAAGGCCGGAATTTCACGGCCGTCGAAGGTCTCGTAGTGGACGAGCTCGGGTGCGACGAAGGTATCGCGTGGAATGCCGGCCGTCGGGGCCGCAGTATAGCGTGTCGTCGTCTCCGAGGCAACATCGGCAACGTAGATGTTCGGGTTGGTCGTCCGGCTGCTCGCGGAGACGGCGTACCGATCACCGTCGGGGAAAAACGAGACACCCCCGGCGACCCCATCGGGCACGGTGGGCTGAGAACGGGGCTCGACGGTCGCCGGGGTGGTGAGCTCACCGGCCGTCAGCTCGGTGTAGCCGTCGACGTTGCGTGAGTAAACCAGCCGGCCGGTCTCCTCGTGAATCTTGAGCCCGGAGACGTTCCAGTCGCCGCCGTCGACGACAACCTCCGTGTCACCGCCGGTGAGGGGCAGCCGTGCGAGGTAGCTCGTGTCGGCGCCCTCGTCGGTCGCGGCGTAGACGGCCTCACCCGCCGGGCCCCACTCCGGGCTCCGGTACCGGCACTTGCCGTCGGCCGTCGTCAGCTGCTCCAGTGTCCGACGCTCCAAGTCGAACACGTAGAGGTCGTGATCGAAACTCGCCCGCGCCTCGTGGACCAGGAGCCGCGTGTCGTCCGGACTCCAGCCGGTGACCGACAACCACCCATCGCCCTCGTAGACACGTGTCGCGTCCGCGCCGCGCTCGGTGCGTGCCTGGACGTAGATGTCGAAGACGGACTCGTCTCGGCGGTTCGAGGCAAAAGCAAACCGGTCACCGGAACTGTCCCAGCCCCCCCAGCGGTGTTTCGCAGCGGGGTGGTCGGTCAGCGACTCGATCGCGCCCGTCTCGGCGTCAAGCAGGTACAGCTGCATCCGTTCGTTGCCGCCGTGGTCCATCCCGAAGACCAGCTCGCGCCGGGTGGGCGACCACTCGACGAATGAGACACGTTCATCGTAGAAGGTCCGTTGTGTCGGCCACCGGTCGGGGCCGTCGACGGTCCAGACTTGCGGGACACCGGTCGTGTCCATCAGGAAGGCGATTTCCTCGCCGGTGGGACCGACCGACGGACTGCTCGCACTGCGGATGTTGAGGTACCGTGTAACGTCATAGCCCATACCGAATCCGACGGCCGCTGCCGGGTTGGGTGTTTGGTTCGGGGCAAAGCGGGTGGCAAGCAGGCGGTCCGCGACGCTTCTATGATTCCTGGCGGTCGCCAGCGCCACAAGGGCTTATGTACGCAAGGGCGAACAACGGGTATGGAAGAGCTGGGTATAGAAGAGCTGCAGTCGGTTGCCGTCCAGGCCGCCCGAGCCGGTGCCAAACGAGCAATGGCGTCGTTTCGCGGAGACCATACCGTCGAACAGAAGGCGACGAAGACAGACGTGGTCACCGATGCCGACCGGGGCGCACAGCGGGCGATTCTCGACAAGGTGCGAGACAACGCTGCCCCGGACACGGTGATCGCCGAGGAGCAGGCGACGGAGCCAGCAGTTCCAGAGACAGGTCAGGCCTGGATTATCGACCCAATCGACGGCACGCACAACTACACCCGTGGCAGTCGACTGTGGACGACGAGTCTGGCCGTCCTCGAAGACAAGACCCCCCGAGTGGCGGTCTCGATTGCCCCAGCACTCGGCGACGAGTACCTCGGCGTCAATCCACCCGACACACCGGCACAGACGTACCGCAACGAGGACCGGGTTGCGGTAAGCGATATCAGCGACCCACGACAGGCAGCCGTCGGGCCGTTGATCTGGTGGCCCTTCGACCGGCGCGAGGAGTATACGGCACTCACCGAGGGGATGCTGCGACGGTTCGCAGACCTCAGGCGACTGGGATCCGCCCAGCTCACGCTCGCTCGGGTAGCGGCTGGTGATCTCGGCGGCGCGATCACGAACATTACGGCCGCGCCCTGGGATACCGTCGCCGGTGTCGCGTTGGTTCGGTGGGCCGGTGGTCGGGCGACGGATATCCACGGCGATCCTTGGCAGCCAACCAGTGACGGGGTAGTGGTCTCGAATGGTCTGTTGCACGATGAGTTACTCAGTGTCGGCGAAGCGGTGCGGGCGCCGGCGGGCCCGTCACTTGAGGACTGACTGGGCCATCCGTTGGGGGAGGCCCACCACAAGCTGCCACAACCCCATCTTCTCCTCGTCAGAGCGCAGCCGGGACCGGAGGCGCTGGCTGAACAGCTCGACGGAGATGATGAGGATGAAAATCGCAATCAGCGTCGCCATCATGTTCGTAAACTGGAGCAGATTCTGCTGTGCAGTCACGATGTAGCCCAGTCCGCCGGCACCTAGGACGCCAACGGTGACCGCGATCCGGACGTTGATCTCGAAGACATACAGCGTCCACGCGATAAACGCGGTCCGGACCTGGCTCAACATGCCAAAGAACACGACTTGTGGCTTGCTCGCACCGGTCGTCTGCATGGCCTCGATTGGACCGTCCTCGATTTCCTCGAGTTCGTCGACGTACAACCGTCCCAGGTTTCCGATCGTGTCGAAGGCGATCGCGATGGCGGCCGACGCAGGGCCTAAGCCGAGAAACGGAATGAAAATCAGCGTCCAGATGATCGCCGGGATCGCACGAATGAACGACATCGTTCCCCGGAAAATGAAGTTGAATGGAAACGGTGTCACACGCTCGGAGCCAAGCGTCCCGAAGACAAGCGCAAAGGGAAATCCGAGCAGAGTGCCCACGAATCCCATCGCGAGAGTAACACCTGCCTCGCCGAAGATGCTGAACATCCCCAGCTCCTGGAAGAAGAAGTCGTAGATGTCGGCGAGATTCGGCGGCAACTGAAACAGGAGCCCACCGATCTCGGGATCATACAAGAGATTCTGATCCTGCATGAACTCGTAGTACTGCCAGACATCGAGGAATGGGATAACACCGAAAATCAGCGTAGTCGGGAAGAACTCGTTCAACGAGTCGACGAAAGTACCGATCCGTGCATCCGGGTTCAACAACTCGGTGGTCGCGAAGGCCTGAACGGCGAGAAAGGACAGCAAAACAGCCAACCCGAGGTACCCGACAGCACGCCGCCGTCGCGTTCGGCGAATACTCTCGAACTGTGCTCCGATTCGTCCGGATAAGCTATCGACGGACGAACCGACCCCGCCGTCGGTTGTCGGCGCCGGGGAGTCGTCGACTGAGGAGTCTGTCTCGTTGCTCATACTGCTGTTTCCGTTTCGTCAGACCCACCCGAATCCGAGCCGGCCCCGACGAACATGCCCTCGGTCTCGATGTCGCCGTAGATCTCGTCGACGGCATCGATAGTCAGGTCTTTGCGGTATCCATCGAAGACCTTCTTGCCGTTTCGGAGGCCGATGAACCGGTGGCCGAACTTTCGAGCAACGTTGACTTGGTGTAAGCTCGTAAACGTCGTGAGACCACGCTCCTCTGAGGCCCGGCGGAGATACCGCATCACATCCTGGGCGCTACCAGGGTCCAGACTGGCGACGGGCTCGTCAGCGAGCAACACGTCCGGCTGTTGGACCAGTGCGCGGGCGATCCCGACGCGTTGTTGTTGGCCACCGCTCATCCGACGGGCCTTTTGTTCTGCCGCATCAAGTAAGCCGACGGTCTCGAGGGCCCGCAGTGCTTGTTCTTTCTCGTCTTTGTTCTGTAACTGAAGAATACTCTCCAACAACCCAGACCGGTGGACCCCACCCGACAGTGCATTGGAGTAGGCGGTCATGTCGTCGATGATGTTGTGCTGTTGGAAGATCATCGCAATATCCGGCCGGGGCCCGGTCAGTGGCTCACCGTCGACTAGAACCGACCCGGATGTCGGTTCGGTCAGCCCCGAGATCGTCCGGAGCAGCGTCGACTTTCCGGAGCCGGAGACGCCAAGCACGATCACGAACTCTCCTTCGGGAACCTCGAACGACACGTCGTCGAGTGCGACAGTCTCTCCGTAGTGCTTCGTTAGGCTGTCTGCGACGATCCGACTCATGAGTGAACCATAGAGGGTGCTGGGATCGGCCTACAGGTCCTCCCACTCGAGGCCAAGCTCAGTACCAAGCTCGGCGACGGGGTCGAAGTCATCGACAGTCGCCGGTTCCACGCCGGTAAACCACAGCTCGTGGTCCTCGACGAGGTTGACATCGTCCTGCTCGGACTCGGTCAGGTCGTCTTCGTCTTGATCCAGCAGGTCCGGGTCGATTCCCAGCTCTTCGGCAATCCGCTCGGGCTCCATCTGGAAGGCGTCTTCGGGGGCCTCCACCATCGTCTCGCGAATCTCGGTTTTGAGCCCCTCATCCCAGGCAGCGTTGCTGACGATCGGCGCCCGTGGAATCGGGTCCGAGACCGCGAGTAAGTCGAGTTGCGGCTCACGCTCACCGGCCCCGTCGTACTCCGCTGAGATTTCGACGAAGTCCTCAGACATCGCATCGAACTGGTCCTGTGGCACGTGTGGTGCTGTCGAGAACGCACCGGTCCCAGCGGCGGCAATACTTGGATCATTAATCAGTTCCTCACGGGCCGTCGAGTGATCCGAAGTCCGGAGATCGAAGTCTTCCGGTGAGCCACCAGGCGCGTTGCCGATGTCCAGGCCCGCATTTTTCAACATCAGCAGCGGGAACAGCGTGCCAGAGACCGACGTTGGGGCCGCAGTGGCGATTTCTTCGCCTTGGAGATCTTCGAGGGAGTCGATCCCACTGTCAGCTGTCGTCGTGATCAGCGAGAAGTACTGCTCGGCGCCGAAGGCGATCCGCATCCCGGTGACGTCGATCTCGCCAGGGATTTGCGCGACAGCACCAGGGGAGACGTCGGCGTACACCCGGTCACCTGCCTCGGCGCGCTGGAGTTCTTGGACGGTGCCTGCGTAGCTCGCTGTCGGCGTCCCGTCGATCTCGACATCGACTTCTGATTCGATGTATTCGAACAGCGGCATATACTGCACTTCGATATCAATTTCTTCTTCGGCCGGGTTCATTACCCAGTCTACCGTCACCGTCTCGTCATCGGCGACGCCGTTGTCTGTCGTCTCATCATCGGCAGCACCGTCACCTGTCGTCTCATCATCGGCAGCACCGTCATCTGTCGGTGTCTCGTCATCAGCACAGCCAGCCAGTGCAATCGCCCCCGCAGCACCGGCCGTGGTCAGAAAACTACGCCGTGTTCGGTCGGATGGTCCGTTGGTTAGGGGCATCCATTGTATGCTACTGGAAGCAGAGGGGAAATAGTTTTCTATAATTCCACAATAGCCATCTATACCGTTTGTGCCCTTGAGTTCCCGTAAGCAGTGGGTGAGGCCAGCCTCGCCACCGAGGGACGGTCAAAACCGGTCGAGTCGCCCGGCAGTCCGCCACAAGCTTTCGCTCCTCGCGCCAGGAGGCAGGTCAGCGTCGGTGACACGCCGAAGCCGTGTCTGACGATCCCACCGTCCGGTCGAGTCTCGAGACGCATCGGAACGGACGTCTTCGCAGTACGCTGCAATCGCTGCAATGATGGCCGCCTGCTGGGCGGGCGTCGCTGTATCCGGCAGCGAGACTGACTCGATCATAGCGGGATGTTGCCGTGTTTCTTATCGGGTGTCGAGACGCGCTTTGAAGCGAGTACCGCAAGCCCCTCGATCAGCCGTGTTCGTGTCTCGTGGGGTTCAATGACCGCATCGAGGTACCCGCGATCGGCCGCCGTGTAGGGGTGGGCGAACTGGTCGCGATACTCCTCGATCAGTTCCTCGCGGCGTCGTTCGGGATTATCGGCGGCTTCGATATCTTCCCCGTAAAGAAGATCGACTGCACCGGGTGGCCCCATGACCGCGATCTCGGCGGAGGGCCACGCGTAGTTAAGATCCGCACCCAGGAACTTCGAGGCCATCACACAGTAGGCACCACCGTAGGCCTTCCGGATAATCACCGAGCCAAGAGGCACCGTCGCCTCGGAGAAGGCGTACAACAACTTCGCGCCGTGGCGGATGATCCCACGGTGTTCCTGATCGGTGCCGGGCATGTATCCGGGGACGTCGACGAAGGTCACCACCGGGATATTGAACGCATCACAGGTCCGGACGAACCGGGCCCCTTTCGTGGACGCGTCGACGGTCAGCGTACCCGCATTGACACGCGGTTGATTGGCGACGATGCCGACGGGCCGCCCGTCGAGGCGGGCGAAGCCGGTGACGAGTTCACGGGCGAACTGCGCGCCAAGCTCGAAGAACGACTCTTCGTCGACGACGCCTTCGATGATCGCGGTCATATCGTACGGTTCCCGGGGTGTATCGGGAACAATCGAGCTCAGTGCTCGTGACGAAGCGGGGGCATCTGCGTCGCGGCCACCACGTGGGGGATCATCGAGGTTGTTCTGTGGCAGATAGGAGAGCAGGTACCGGATCTGATCGAGTGCGACCTCATCATTGGGTGCTGTCAGGTCGGCGACCCCGGTCTCGGCGGCGTGGGTCGCAGCACCCCCGAGGTCCTCGCGGGAGACCTCTTCGCCGGTGACGGTCTCGATGACGTCTGGGCCGGTGATGAACATGTGACTGGTCTCTTCGACCATGACGATGAAGTCGGTCATCGCCGGCGAGTATACGGCACCGCCCGCGCTTGGCCCCATCACTGCAGAAATCTGTGGCACGACCCCGCTTGCCTGCTGGTTCCGTCTAAAGATCCGTGCGAAGCCGGCAAGCGCGTCGACACCTTCTTGAATTCTCGCCCCGGCAGAGTCGTTGAGTCCGACGATTGGAGCGCCGGCTTCGACGGCTTTGTCCATAACCTTCGTCACTTTATCGGCAAAGACCTCACCGAGTGAGCCACCAAAGACGGTGAAATCGTGCGCGAAGACGAACACCGTGCGGCCGTTGACCGTTCCGTAGCCGGTGACGACTCCGTCGGTCAACAACTGTCGCTCTTCCATCCCGAAATCGTGGTTCCGATGTGACCGCAGCTGATCGAACTCGGTAAACGTGTCCTCATCGAGCAGATAGTCGATGCGTTCTCTGGCAGTGAGCTTCCCGCGGTCGTGCTGGGCGGCGATGCGGTCCTCCCCACCGCCATTACGTGCGCGCTTGCGGCGGTCCCGTAGCTCCTCGATATCGCCTTCTATCGTCATATGTCGTTTTCCGTATTCGTCATTTTGTGAAAATTATGGCCAGCAGTTCAAAAAATGTTCCGTTGTTAATCCGGTACCCCTGTATCTGTGGTGTGTTTTCGGACAGACGTCAAAAGGAATAAGTACCGGTTACCATATTTAATGAGTATGCGATCCGCTATCAAACGGCGAACTGTGCTCGGAAGCATGAGCGCAGCGAGTGTCGCAGCGCTGGCCGGTTGTGTCGATGACGACGACCCAGAAGAGGTTGCCGATGACGACGAAGAGGTTGCCGATGACGACGAAGAACCGGAAGAAGCAGAGATTCCTGACGATCCACCCGCGCTTGATGAGTTGCGTGTGGGTGCATTGCTGCCGGTGACAGGTGATCTCGGTGATCTTGGTGCACCGATTGCCGACGCCGCGACCCTGCCCGGAGTCCAACTGGAGGAAGAAGGTGTCGACTTCGAAATCGATATCCAGGTGGCGGATACGGAGACGGAACCGGCAGTTGGTGTCGAACAAGCACAAGCCCTCGTCGACGATGGGTACCCGTCGGTGACAGGCGCAGCATCATCCGGCGTGACTATCGAGGTCTTTCTCGAGGTGCTTGAGCAAGAGGAAGTTGTTGGCATCTCACCGGCGAGTACGTCGCCGGATATTACCGACTTGGACGGCCGGTGGCTGTTGCGAACGACCCCAACAGACGCCCTTCAGGGTATCGTTGCCGCAGAACTGGCATTCGAGGACGAAGGGTTCGAGACGGCCTCGACGTTTTACCTGAACAACGCGTATGGACAAGGGTTGAATGACTCCTTCGTCGAGAACTTCGAGGACCTCGGTGGCGAGGTGTTCGAACAAGAAGCCTTCGAGCCCGAACAGCCGTCGTACGACTCTGAGCTTGAGGTCGTACTCGCAGACGACCCAGACTTGTTGTACGTCGTCGGGTACCCTGACAGCGGCGAGCAGATTTTCACCGACTTCTACGAGAACTTCGACGGCGACGAAACGTCAATTATCGTCGCCGACGGTATGCAAAGTGACGACCTCCCAGGTGACGTCGATAACCCGATGTCGAATGTGCTGGGCACCGCCCCTGCACCGGTTGGGCCGGGTCGGGAGACCTTCGATCAGCTGTACGAGGACGAATTCGAAACGGATCCGGGTGTGTTTACCGCACAGGCCTACGATGCGACCGCCGTTCACATGCTCGCACAAGCACGGGTCGGTGAACACGATGGACCATCCGTTTCCGCTGCTGTTCGTGAAGTCGCAAATCCAGGCGGTGAGGTTGTCGAGCCGTCGACCCTCGCTGATGGACTGGAGATGGCACAAAATGGAGAAGAAATTGAGTATCAAGGTGCGTCAAGTGCAGTCGAGTTCGATGAGAACGGTGATCTTGATGCTGCCACCTTCGAGGTCTTTGAGTTCGACATCGATGGCTACAGTGTGACTGAACAAGTCGAACTGTAGTCAACCGGCAGTTTTGTTCTACGTTCTCACGGACACGATCATTCCTAAGTGTGTTGAGCGCGGTCTTGGCACGCTTGCAGTGAGCTGGCCCGAAGACGTGCGCCAGTCCGACTGGTTGACCTCCTCCGATGGGACTGCACCGCTGGATTGGGGAGTTTCACCTATGGAAACGCTGCTAACTGAACAACCCACTTTCAGCACCCTTCAGTAGCTGGTGACACCTTTTTTGCGGGTGGAGTTCTTGGATGTGGGAGCCGAACTCACTGGCACCCCGAGGCAGGTTCACTACCCGCCGAGGAAATCTTGTCGAACCTGCTCGTCGGCCAGTAACGCATCGCCGCTGTCTTCGTACCGGTTTTGCCCTTGGACGAGGACGTAGCCACGGTCACACCGACGAAGCGCTTCTTTTGCGTTTTGTTCGACCATGAGGATTGCCGTGTCGCTGTCGTTGATCTCTTCGACCCGATCGAACGTCTCGTCGACGAGATCCGGGGCCAGTCCTGCACTGGGCTCATCGAGTAACAACAAGTCTGGATCGAGCATCAGTGCCCGGCCCATCGCAAGCATCTGTCGTTGCCCACCGCTCATCGTCCCGGCTTTCTGTTGTTGGCGTTCCTCGAGGATCGGGAATCGGTCGAAAACCCGTTCGAGCCGCTCTTCTGGGACAGTATCGAGGATGTACGCCCCCATCTCGAGGTTCTCACGGACAGTCAATGAAGCGAACACGTTGTCACTTTGTGGCACGTAGCTGATGCCCGACTGGATGATCTCTTCTGGTCGGTGGTCGATAAGCTCCGTGTCGTTGAGGACGATCGACCCGCCCATTCGGTTTGTCAGACCGAAGACAGACTTCATGACTGTCGACTTGCCAGCGCCGTTTGGACCGACGATTGTAACAAACTCCTCGTCACCGACGTGAAGGTCGACGCCCTCCAGGATTTGCAGGTCGTCGTATCCAGCATCGAGGTCCGTAATCTCGAGTAGAGCCACTAGACCTCACCTCCAAGGTAGGCTTCGATCACACGCTCGTTTTGCTCGACTTCAGCGGGAGGCCCCTCAGCGAGAACATCACCCTGGTGCATCACGATTACGCGCTTGCAGTTGTTCATGATGAGCTCCATGTCGTGTTCGACGATGAGGAAGCTGTACCCATCGTCCCGCAATTCGTGGATTCGGTCGAGGAGCTTTTGTTCGAGTGACGGGTTGACGCCGGCCATTGGCTCATCGAGTAACAACAGGTCCGGGTCTGTCATCAAGGCACGGGCAAGCTCAAGTAGCTTCCGTTGCCCGCCAGAGAGTGAGGCGGCATACTCACTGGCGAGGTGATCAATCTCAAAGAACTCAAGCATCTCCCAGGCACGCTCACGGAGTGTGGCCTCTTGTTCAATGACCTTCCTGCGGGCGCCCGGAAGCGTCGACCGCCACAACGACTCGCCAATCTGTCCGCCTGGTCCAAGCATCATGTTCTCGATGACAGTCATCTCCGGTAATTCACGAGCGATTTGAAACGTCCGAACGAGCCCCCGGTTAGCTACTGTCTCCGGGGGATTGCCAGTGATGTCAGTCCCGTTGAGCAATACCGATCCGCTGTCGGGGGTGTGGATACCAGTGATACAGTTGAACGTCGTCGACTTGCCGGCACCGTTTGGGCCGATGAGGCCGGTGATCGCGCCTCGTTCGATGGCGAATGATGCACCATCGACCGCGACGATACCACCAAACCGCTTTTCCAGGCCGGTAACCTCAAGGATCGGGTCGTCGACACCGTCGGCAGCGCCTGTTGATTCGGCGGTACGGTCCGTATCGGTGGTAGGCGCAGTTTGGTTACTCATCTGTCTCACCCGGACGCTGGGACAGGTCGACCCCAGCAGCAACCTCCTTGCGATCGCCAAACAGGCCACCAGGCTGGTAGATCATCAAGAAGACGAGCACGGCACCAACCACAATCCACCTGAGTTCTTCGAGGCTATCGAGCAGATAACTCACCAGCGGAAGGACGTTCAACGCGGTCAACTCGGCACCGGCTCCAGCAATGGTCGTGGGAGCGTCGACGTCGACGAGTGCACTGATAACCCGGTTGAGATACCGTGGCCCCTCCCAGAGAAAGGCTGCAAACGCGAACGCACCGAAAACGGCACCCGTGTTCGATCCAGCACCTCCGATGATGAGCGCGATAAAGATATAAAACGTGATAATCGGCATGAACTCTTCTGGAGTCACAGAACCGGTTCGTCCAAGCCACAGCATACCGCCAAGGCCCATCAGTGCTGCCCCAACGCCGAAGGCTGCGATTTTCGCTGCTGGTGTATCTTTCCCGAGTGATTTTGCCACGACCTCGTCTTCCCGGATCGCTTTGAGCACGCGGCCAAACGGCGACTGGGCAATGCGCCGGAGAAACACGTATGTGAGAATCACGAACAGGATGACAACGAGCGCGTAAACAAACCGATCGACGACCGTGGCGGACATCCCGACTGCTCCGATAGCGTCGACAACAGCCGGTCGTACAGCTCCCAGCCCTGGAAGACTGAACAGGAAGTCAACGATGGTATCCGTTGGCTCGTACCGGATCCCCCGGCCACCGCCAGTACCGAAGATCTGTCCGCCGAGTTCGATCTCACGGAACGCACTCGAGAGCAACACCAGTCGGATGATCTCGGAGAATCCGAGTGTGATGATCGCGAAATAATCCGCGCGGACACGCAACGCCGGGAGCGACAGTGCTACACCAGCGATGCCAGCGGTAAGCATTCCACCGATCACACCAACCCACACCGGCAGCCCGAGCCCACCAACCGGTGACCCGGCAGGATCAGCGGGCGCCGTTAGAACAGCCATGGTGTAGACACCGATTGCCATGAAGCCGGCAACCCCAATATTGAACATTCCGGTATATCCCCAGTGAAGATTCAAAGCGAGCGTGAGGACCGCGAAACTCGCCGCGACGAGCGTAATGCTCAGTAGACGGCCAGCGATGAGATTTATTGATAAGCCGGCGACAAATCGCCCAATTACGAAAAACACCGTATACGTGACCAGCACGAACACAGCAAGCGCGAGCAGGTCACGACGCCACTGCGTTGGGACCACAGGCTCGTTTGCGGTGCTCATGTGGTCTCAACACCTCCAAACAACCCCTCGGGTTTGAACAGTAACACGAGAATCATCAGCGTGAAGGCTGTTACCTCGTTTAAATCGGCCGGGACCCAGATCAACGAGAGGTTGATCGTAACCCCGATAACCAGTGACCCGGCGAGTGCGCCATAAATTGAGCCAATTCCGCCGAGAATCACCCCAGCGAAGATCAGTAACAACAAAAACCAGCCGACGTTGATCGTAATCTGCGTCTGGTCGAGAACAATCAGATAGCCCGCTGCACCGGCAAGCCCGCCGCCGATGACCCACGTTGCCGTCACGACTCGTTCGGTTGGGATGCCGGTCACCAAGGCCAGATCGCGGTTGTCGGACATTGCACGCATCGCCTTTCCGAGTTTCGTGTACTGGAGCATGAGGTGAACGCCGACGATCAACGCACCGGCGGCGACAACGAGTGTCAGCTCATGTAGGTTGATGCCACGTTCGAGGGGGAGCCAGGCCGGATTCCAGAACGGAGCCGACGCAACGATACCCCGGGCATCGATAGTGTAAATGATCGCGATAATGTACCGCAATGCGAGTGCAACACCGACACTTGCGATCAACAGCGTAATACCACTTGCCTCGCGAAGGCGAGAGTATACGAGGCGGTCGGCCGCGAGTGCGACACCGATCGTGATCAGAACCGCAGCGACGAGGCCAACGGTGATTGCGATGGGCGATGCGACGACAGACATCCCCAGTTCTCCGGCCTGTGCACCGCCGTCAGCGTCCAACAGAATCCGACTGCCCAGGCTTGCAACACCAACACCACCGATCAGGTAGGCGACCGTCCAGCCACCAAAAGCACCAGCGGTGATCAGGTCGCCGTGTGAAAAGTTCGCAAACTGGAGGATGCTGTACGTCATCGACAGGCCAATCCCAGCCAATCCGATGTACAACGAGTCAACAATGCCGTTCCAGAGCAGCGAGCCGATCTGCGTAACTGCCAGGCCACCAAACAGGACCCGCCGCAACAGGTCAAGCCCCAAGAGGAGGAGTACAAGAAACGCAACAATTCGGAACACCGGCACGCGGGTGAACCGTTGTCTCACGCTAGACGTTGCCATGCGTACCCTCCGTTCAAAGCGGTCCCTATTATACCCTACGCTGTCGGATGCACTGATTACAGGAGCAGGCCATCGTACAGTGCACGCTGACTCTGCTCGCGGAGTCGACGTTGTCGTGTGGCCGGACTTTCGGCATCGTAGAGACACCTGAGCCCATCGACGCCGAGTCGTTCGGTTTCGGCGGTGACAAAGTCCGCAAGGGTGTACGTCTTCCCCTCAGAGTCGAGAAACGTCGCCCCACGGCCAAACCGGACTGCCTGCCACTTGTTTTGTGCGAGGATCTCCTGGCGAACCGGTGTCGGGGCGGCGTTGTCCTCGTAATCGGCAGCGAGGTCTAACACCAGCGCGTGAAGATACTCGAGGAACCACTCGACGCGGGCTCGCTCACGCTGTGTGTCTGGGATTCTGATCTCGACGGTCCCAAGCGCCGTGTGCGGCCGGACGTCGTACCAGAGTTCGCCACGGTCCTCAATTGCCCCGGCCGAAAGAAGCCGTCGTTCGAAGTCGAGGTAGGCCTGGAAGTCTTCGAATGTGTCCGGGATACCGGTCATCGGAAGGCCCTCGAAAATGAGCGCCCGTGTTGACTGCAACCCGGTATCGTAGCCGTTCCAGTACGGGGAGTTCGCCGAGAGCGCTAACAGTGGCGGGAGGTACCGGCGCAACTCGTTGACGACCCACATCGCTTTATCCGCGTCGTCTACGCCGACGTGGATGTGGAGCCCGGCCGTCGTGTTGCGGTGTTGTGGGTACTGGATCCGGTCGAGCTGGTTCTGGTATCGCGGTTCGGTCGCGTGGTCGAGGTACCGCCACCGGGCCCCAGGGTGGATCCCGGCAGCAGCGATCTGGTAGTCATGCGCCCGGGCGTGCTCGATGAGTGCGGTCCGCATCCGCTTGACGGCGGTACCAGCTGCTTTGGGGTCCGGTGCGGTCGGTGTCTTGATCTCGGTGATCGCGTTGAACAGTTCCTGGCCCAGCCGCCCTTCCAAGAGGTCTGGCTTTGGCGCCTTGAGCAGCGTATCCGCGCCGGAAACGGGCCAACCGCTGTCGTCGACAGTGTAGAACTCTTCTTCGACCCCGATGGTACCAAGCTGTGTGAACGGTTCGGCTGACCCTGCCTCCATTGTCGGCGTATACGCAGGGGGTTGTGAAATGCTTCGGGGTCAAGCCCCGAGGCTTCCTGTTTCCACGACGCACTTTGCAGATTCCGCGAGGGAATCCGCAGGGAGCGCAGTCTCCGCAGGCGTGGATTCGGAGTCTCCCATTCCTACTCTGTGGTCACGGCGAAACGTCTGCCCCGGCTTGTTTTTGCCGACGAAGCCAGACATGGATTGTACCGTCACGTTGCTTCTTTGCAGTGTTTTCCGCTTAACTGTTTGGTTCACTACGTGTCGGCTTCATCCACGGGGTCAGCCCCGTGGCATTCGTCTTGAACCGATCTTATAAATACTCCACGGGACGAGCGGCGAAACCGCTATATTCTTTCACTGGACGCTCAATGACTGAGTGTGAGCGACTCCTCTGAGGAGCCACCCCGCGTCACTGGAGGCGACGAGCCCGACGATCGTACGGCCGCAGGACGTGTCGATCCATCGGCATCGTTGCCGGACCCCGAGGACGTGTCCCCGGACCTGCGCCGGACCTTCTGGGCGGTCGTTGCGTTGCTCAACATCGCGCTTCTTGGTGGGACACTTGGGATCGTGCTGGCTGGTCTCGTCGGCCAGGTCTGGATTGGACTCGCTGCGCTGACGATCGGGATCGGGGCCGGTGGACTGGCTTATTACCGGTACCGCCAGTACAAAACACGTCCGGGGTGACTCCGGACGTTGAACGTCCGCCCAGGTCCTTGACCGCCCCCCACGGCTGAATCAGTGGGCGTTCACTCGCAACGTGTCAATCGGAGGCTTGTATCGGCCGGCCCTGGGCATCGACCTGGGAACGGTTCGTTGTCGCGTCTTTCTGCACCGTGATCAGTGTCTCCGCTGCGTCGATCAGTTCGTCGTCGTGGCTGACCACGAGAATCTGTTCGACGCCAAGGGTTCGCATCGCCTCGATCAGCTCAACGAGCTGTGCGACGTGTTCAGAGTCGAGGAAGACTGTCGGCTCGTCGAGAATCAACGGTGGCATCGGCGCCGACCCCTCGATGCCCTCTGCGAGTAACCGGTAGATCGCGCTGCGGAGGCTGAGGTTGAACAGAGCCCGTTCACCACCCGAGAGCTGTTCGGGGTCCAGTGACGTCCCGTCCCGTTGGTAGACGGTTAGCTCGTAGTCCTCGCTCAGCTCGATGCGGTCGTAGGCCTTGTCGTAGTAAATCAAGTCGAAGGTCTCGTTCAACAGATCGTCCAGCAGCTGGACGTTCCGGAGTCGGAGGTTAGTCTTGAGCTCGTCGTACAGTGTTTCGAGCGACGCTGTTTCCTCGTGGTACTGTTCGAGCCGTTCGTTCCGTGTCTGGAGCGTTGCACGCTGGTCGCGTAAGGCGTCGAGTTCGTCCAGCTCGGCCTGCACGCGCCCGATCTGTCCTTGAAGTTCGTCGCGGCGATTACGATACTCTTCGAGTGTCGGCTCGTGGTCCTCGATGTACGCCTCCGCACGGGCCTTCTCCGCGCGGGCGGTTTCGATCCGGTCGCGGTCGAGGGCTTCTTCGAGCTCGGCGTACTCGGTGCGGAGATCGGCGAGGGTCTGTCTGCGCTCGTCGTTTTGCTCGGCGAGCAACGAGCGCCGTTCCCGGACCTGTTCGATCTCCTCGCCGACGGTGGTGTACTCCTGGTGGGTCTCCCGGAGTGACGTCAGGGTCTCGATGCGGTCCTCAACGGCGGTGATGGACTCGTCGATAGTGTCGAGTGTCTCGTCGACGGCCGCCGCCGCCTCGCGTTTGGCGGCTGCCTCTTCGCGGGCCTCTTCGGCCTCCGACTCGAGACGGTCGGCCTCCGACTGCAGCTCCTCACGCCGTCGACGGGTGTCCGCCACGGTTGCCTTCCGGTCCTCGAGGAGGGTCCGCATCGTGTCGATACGCTCGGTGAGGTGGTCGATATCACGTTCGAGGTCACGGTACTCCTCAAGTCGGTCGCGGCGGGTTTCGAGTTCTTCACGGCGCTGTTCGAGCGCAGCCACCGTCGTGGTGAGTTCGTCACGTTTCTCGCGGTCGTCGACGAGGGCGTCGTGGCGGGGGGCCCCCTCCAGTGACTGCCCACACTCGGGACAACGGTCTTCCGCGAGAAGTGCCTCCCCGCGTTCGACGCGGTCGGTGACAGCTTCGAGTTGGCCGCGCATGTCGCGGAGGTCCTCGGTTACTGTTGTGAGCTCGGCCTCGACTGTCGCGAGGGCATCGGCGGCACCACCAACCCCGAAGTCGACGGCCTCGAAGCGGTCCCGCTTCGCCGTCCGTTCGTCGATGAGCTCGTCAAGGGCTGCCGCTTTGTTGTCGATCGTCGCTTCCATCGCGTCGATGTCCTCTGCCAGGGATTCGGCTTCCGCCCGGCGGTCGTCGGCCGTCGCAGCCAGTTCTGCAGCCCGGTCCGCTGCTGTCTCGGCAGCGTCTCTGTGGCGCTGTCGAGCCAGGGCCGCTTCGGAGCGGTCCTCGCCGAGCGCGTCGCGCTCTGTGCGGGCATCGTCGAGTGCAGACTGGACTGCGGTGTCGGTCACCGTCTCAAGCCCGGCCGCGGACCGAAGTTGGTCTCGAGTCGCTTCGAGGGACTCGCGGTGGCCACGCAGCTCGCGGAGTCGCTCACGGAGCTCGTCTCGCTCGGTCTCCGTCTCCGCGATTGTTTCTTCGAGGTCGTCGATTCGCTCGGCCAGTTCGTCCCGACGGCGTTGTTTCTCGGTGAACGTTTCCAGTAGGTCTGTGGCCTCATCACGGCGGGTACGTGCCGCTTCGAGCTGGGTCTCGAGGCGCTCGATATCGGACTCGACGTCTGCCTGCTCGGTTTGGAGGTCGTTGAGCCTCGCGGGGAGGTTCTTAGCCTCTTTGGCCTCGATCCGGTCGGTAAGCCCCGCCAGCTCGCCGGTGAGCTCACCGAGGTGGTCCTCCACCGCGAGACGGGCAGCACTCGCCCGTTCACGGTACGTCTCTAAGACCCCAAGTTGCAACAGGCCGTCGATAATGTCTTGTCGGGTTGTCGGTGAAGCGTGAATGAGCTTGTTGATTTCGCCTTGCCGGACGTAGGCGCAGTTGACGAAGGCGTCGGCATCCATCCGCAGCATCGCGCTGATCCGTTCTTCGACTGCTCTGGCGCCCGTGATGGTCTCAGTCCCCGTCTCGAGGGTGCACTCTGCCGTCGTGGCCCGGTCGTCGCGGCGGCGGAGCCGCCGGTACACGCTGTAAGACGTGCCATCGTGGACGAACGAGAGGCGAACCTCTGTTTCTGTCGCGCCGGACGTCATGAACTGATCGAGTGTCTCGTCGAGTGCCTGGGCGCCGTAGAGCGCAAAGAACGCGGCTTCGAGAAGTGTCGTCTTACCACTGCCGTTTGGACCGTGTACGACGGTTACCCCGCGGTCAAGCTCGATGGTAGCGTCCTCGAAACACCGTACATTCTCGAGAGTGAGCTGCTCGAATCTCATGGGTCCTCGAAGAAGTCGGTTACCGACGCCTGCCCCGACTCGGCTGTAGGGCCGGCCGGTTGCGCGTCTGCCGGTTCTTCTTCCTTTGCTGTTCCGTCGTTGTCGTCGTCTTCTGCTGGGGCCTCCATGGCCGCCGCGATCCGCTCGTACACGCGGTCACGAAGATTGGTCTGTGCGATATCGGCATCACGTATCAGCCTGTCGATCTCACGGCCGGTCGTACTCAAGCCGAGGTCACGGAGCCGTTCCCGGACAGCCTCGTCGGGATCCGCGAAGGTCACCTCGTAGTCCGGGGTCTCGGCCTCGACTTCCCGACGGTCGTTGACGCGGGCGATCAGTGCGCCGTCCTCGACGGCCAGTTCCTCGAGAGGCCCTGGTGGAATCGACTCCCCGTCGCCTTCGATCGTGATAATGGTCACCGCGTCGGTGTGGTCGTACTCACGGATACGTTCCCGAACCATTGCGGCACCGTCGTCTGGACCGAGTTCCACGTCTACGAACACAAACCGACGCGTATCGAGTTGCCGGCGTTCGATTCGAATGCCCGACGGAGCCGTCGAGACGAGGTTGTAGCCGCGGGCCTCTCGCTCGGTTGCACTCGCCCGCTCGGTTGATCCTGGGTACGTCACCCACGTGTCGTCGACCTCGCTGATACCGGGCTCGTGGTTGTCACCGAGCAACATGGCGTCGAAGGTGACCGAGGCTGCCTCAAGCACGGCGGCTGTGTCCCAGTCAGCACCTGAGAACGGCTCGAAGAGCCCGTGGGCTACGAGCCCGGCGTAGGCGGCATCGTGGGGCTGAAACGAGTAGTCGAGTCGGTCACGCGTCGTGGGCGGCACGTAATCGAGCCCGTACAGCGCCATGTCCCCGACCACGCGTGGTGTCGCACCGAGGCGTTCTGCGAGGCCTAGCTCGGCAAACAAATCGAGCCACTGTTGGCCGCGCTTTTCTTCGTGGTTCCCGACGATGGCGAGAAACGGAATATTAGCCTCTTGCAGCCGGCTAAGCGTCCGGATCGCCCCCTGAATATCAGGAAGGTCCGGCCGCCGGTTCTGGAAGAGGTCACCGGCGTGAACGACCGCATCGACGTCGAGGTCGATTGCATCTGCGACGACCTGCTCGAAGGCCTGGAGGAAGTCAGCACGTCGCTGGGGCGAGTGGTACTGCTCGTACCCGATGTGTGTGTCCCCGGTGTGGAGCAACTGCGCCATGCCGTCTGATACGGTACCGGGCCTGATAGGCTTTCCCTGCAACGGGCCTACCGGTCGGTAGCAAGCGAGTACAGGCGCTTGCGTGCATCGGTATAGCTGACCCGACACTCCAAGAGACCACGGTCTTCGAGGCGGGTGATCGCCTCACGGGCAGTCCGCTGTGGGAGCAGCGTCTCATCGATGAGCGCCGTCTGTGAGAGTGGTCCTTCGTTGTCGAGAACGACCGCAACGAGCTTTGCACTCGGCGGGAGGTCGTGGAGGTCTGTAGTGGAGTCGTCGACGGTTGCCGTGGGTGCCATACAGATCTCCGTTTGGATACCAGCAAGTAATAATTTTCTATTTTACTATTACCAACGAAAATATACTGGCAGGCACCCGAAGTCTCTTATGAGTTCTTCCCCTATCTGGCATTGATGACCGATACTGCCGACATCGAGCTCCCATACGACGATGACGACGCCCTCGAGGAGAAACTACAGGCGCTTCGGGAGCAACTCGACGTGTTAGAAGAGCAAAACGAGGAGATGCGCGACGAGCTTCTGGATGCAAACGCCGAGAACAACAAATACCAGCAGAAACTCGAACGGCTCACCCACGAGAACCGTAAGCTCAAGCAGGCCCCGCTGTTCGTCGGGACCGTGCAGGAACTGACCGACGAAGGAGTCGTCGTCAAACAACACGGCAACAATCAAGAACTGTTGACGGAAGTGACGAGTGAGATGCGGGAAGATCTCGAGCCGGACGATCGCGTCGCGCTCAACAACTCCCGGTCGGTCGTGAAAGTCCTCGACGACGAGACCGACGTCCGTGCACGGGTCATGCAGGTCGAGCAGTCGCCGGCTGTGACCTACGGTGACATCGGCGGCCTCGACGACCAGCTCCAAGAAGTCAAAGAGGCAGTCGAGCTGCCCCTCAAACGGCCGGAAGACTTCGACGCCGTCGGCGTCGACCCGCCGAGTGGGGTGTTGTTGCACGGGCCGCCGGGGACGGGGAAGACGAT
>OBKM01000374.1_pt1 | contig 22508 bp, 29 predicted proteins | sample 1519691 | NCBI WGS metagenome assembly OBKM01 (sample SAMEA37050418, study PRJEB22526) | metagenome | biome: saline pan; feature: lake; material: water | place: Egypt | collected 2015 | depth 0.5 m | reverse complement strand
TGCGTGGGGATGACGAGCCGGGCAGTTCCGGTGTCTCTGTCATCCGGGGAGTGGGACCTCATAGTGATTCTTGCGAGTCATTCAGGTATCGACCGCCCGACGATGGGCGGTCGTACCGGTAAACAGTCGCATTAACCACTATCACTCCTCGAACCCGGTCTCCCACCGGAACCGGCCGTTTCGCTGGACCGGCTCCCCGTCGATATCGAGGCTCGTCTCGCCGTCTCGCATGTCCGTGATGAGGTCGACGTGGACGGCGCTGTCGACACCCGTCTCGCCGTCGGGCAGGCAGGCGTCGTAGGCGCGACCGAGCGCCAGGTGGACCGTGCCGGCCATCTTCTCGTCGAACAGGATCTGGTCGGTGACCCGGTCGATGCCGCGGTTCATCCCGACGCCGAGTTCGCCGAAGCGTCGCGAGCCACTGTCCGTTTCGACGATCGATTCGAGCGTGTCCTCGCCCTCGGCGGCCGCGACATCGACGACCACACCATCCTCGAGCGTCAGGCGGGCGTCCCGCACCCGGCGGCCCCGAATCGTCATCGGCACGTCGAAGACGACGGTCCCGGTGGCGCTCGCTGGCGCGGTGAACACCTCGCCGCTCGGCAGGTTGTGCGAGTCGTAGGCGACACTCGCCGCGCTGTTGACCGCCGTCCGCCCCTCGATGTCGAGTGTGAGATCGGTCCCTGGCTTGCGGATCCGGACCTCGCTCCCGTCGTCGAGAAGCTCCTTGAGCCGGCTCATCTCCCCCGCGAGGGCCGCCCAGTCCCGGAGAATGGCGTCGTAGGCGAACTCCTGGTAGGCCTCGTAGCTCATGCCGGCCTGCTGTGCGAGTGCCCGCGTCGGGTGGACCGTCGACACCCAGTCGGTCGCGAGCCGCGCCTCACGAATCCCCTGCCGGGCGCTGGCGTAGGCCTGCCGGCGGTCGTCGGACACGTCGGCCGTTGCCCGTGTGTTGCGCGACCCGCGCAACGAGAGCACGCTGTCCGCCTGCTCGTACAGCGCCCGCTCGAAGGCCGGGTCCTCCTCGAAGCGGCCGTCGTGGGAACGCATGTACGCACGCCGCAACTCGGCGGAGCTGTACCGCGCGAGCAGGTTCGCCCCCCGCTCGCCCAGCGCCGATGCGACGGCCACACCCAGCTCGTGTGCCCCCTCGCCGACGTGGACGACCACGTCGTCGCCGGACTCGATTCGCGCGCTCCAGTCGACAAGCGTCTCCGCGTGTTCGCGTACTCGCGGGTCCATGCCCGTTTCTGGGGTGGGGGCTACATTAGCCCGGCGACCGGCGGCCCGGGAACGGCACCACACCGACCCGTGTCACCGGGTAGCCGCCGACGGGCCTGCCCGGCGTGTCACCGGGTAGGGGCCGCTTCGGCCCCGGAGCGTGCGGTGCTGTGCCCCTCGGTGCCCACCACAGACAGTGTCGCTGACACGACCGCCGTGACGGGCGGGTCGCCGATGCCACGCCTGGCCCCCCAGACGGGGGCTGACCGAACCGGATACACAGACGCTTTTATTACCCCCGGGGAGAGAGAGTGCAACGGCAACACAGGTCACGATGTACGACCTCGGCCCGGCGTTCGGGAACAGGACAGTCGACCCCGGGACGAATGTGCTCGTCTCGGGGCCGCCGCTGAGTGGCGTCCGCCGGATCGCGTTCGAGGCGGTTGCTCACGGCGTGAGTCACAACAACACGGCGCTGGTCATCACGACCAGATACGGGGCCGACCGCGTGCTTGCTGACCTCGATGAGCTTCTCGACACCGAGAACGCGACAGTCGGAATCATCGACTGTGTTACCAGACGACAGGACCGGCGCCACGGCGACGACAGCCGGGTGAAGTACGTCGCCTCGCCCGCCGCCCTCACCCGTATCGGCATCAAGTTCTCCGAGCTACTCACGCAGTTTCACACCCGCAACACCGATGGCACGCGCGTGCTGGTCGACTCCCTGTCGACACTGCTGCCCTACGGCCAGACCCAGTCCGTGTTCAGATTCGTCCACGCGCTCGGCGGCCAGATAGACGAGGCTGGCGCGGTCGGTCTCCACGTTATCGAACCGTCTGCACACGACGATGAGACGTACCACACCATCCAGAAACTGTTCGACGACCGGGTCACCGTCGAGAACAACGCCGTCGTCGGGCTCGATATCGGGTGACTACAGGCCCACGAGACCGGCGAGCACGAACCCGGCCACGAGCACGACCCCCAGCAGCACGAACACCGCGTTTTCCGTGTCGATCTCCTGTGGCTCCAGCGGGCCTATCATCCCCATCCCCTCGGTGATACCGCCGTCGTCGGGGTCCTCGGTCCCAGCCCGTGGCGTGTCCGTCTTCTGGTCGACCGGCGCCCTCGGGTCGGGGTCCGCATCGGTACCAACCAGACCGGCCCCGTTCGACGCCGCTGTGACCCGGTCGTCAGTGTCGGCCCCCTCGACGTCTCCCGGGGGAGCGGGCCCCTCGGTATCGGCGCCCTCGGGTCGGAACCCGGGCTCGTCGCCGTCACTCGGTCTGTCGTCGGGAGGCCCCTCGTCGGCGGTCATAACCCGGTGTAGGTGACTCGGGTACAAAAGCCTGGAGGACAGTGGCCGGTCGGCCGAAGGGGGCCCCACGCCGGGTCAGACGTGGATCTGCTCGGCGATCCCGTCCCGGATGATGGTATCACAGTAGACACACCGGAGACCGTCTTCGAGCACCTCGAACCGCGCGGCGACGGGTTCGTCCTGGTTGGTGATACAGTCGGGGTTCGGGCACTCGAGCACACCGCTGACATGCTCTGGCCGTTCGACACGCTGCTTGTCGACGACCTCGTAGCCGCGGATGATGTTGATTGTCGCGGCGGGGGCAACAAGCGAGAGCACGTCGAGTTCGGACTGGCTGAGCTCCCGGTCCTCGACTTTGATGACGTCCTTGTGGCCGAGGCGGTCCGAGGGAACGTTGATACCGACAGAGACGACATCGCCCTCGCCGCCGTCGATACCGAGAATGGCGAGCACGTTCAGTGCCTGCCCGCTGGTGATGTGGTCGATGACGGTGCCGCTCTCGATCTTGCTGACGCGCATCTCGCGGTCGGGCTCACCGTCGGTCATGTTGCACCTCCGAGGAGCACGTCGAGCAGTGCCATCCGTACGGGAACCCCGTTGTGAGCCTGCTGGAAGTAGCGTGCGTGGTCGGTGTCGTCGACATCGTAGGCGATCTCGTCGACGCGCGGGAGCGGATGCATCACGGTGAGCTCCGGCCGTGCGTCCTCGAGTGCCGTGGCGTCGATCTGGTACTCGCCGGCGACCGCGCGGTACTCGCTCTCGTCGGGGAACCGCTCCTGCTGGATGCGGGTCACGTACAGCACGTCGAGCAGATCGAGCACCGTCGAGAGCTCGGTGTGCTCCTGGACGTCGACACCCTGGGCGTGGAGGTCGTAGCGGACCTTACGGGGCAGACGGAGGCTCTCAGGGGCGATGAAGTGCTGTCGCGCGTCGAAGTTCGTCAGCGCGTGTGCGAGCGAGTGGACCGTCCGGCCGTACTTCAGGTCGCCCATGATCCCGATTGTGAGCTCATCGAGCCCGGCGTTTTCCCGTATCGTGTAGAGATCGAGCAGGGTCTGGGTGGGGTGCTGGCCGGCCCCATCGCCCCCGTTTATCAGCGGCACGTCGACGAACTCACTGGCCATCGCCGCCGACCCCTCACTGGGGTGGCGCAACACCAGCGCGTCGGCGTACCCCTCGATAACCCGGACGGTATCGGCGAGGCTCTCGCCCTTTTTGACACTCGATGAGTCGACCGGCCCCATGTCGACAATGTCGCCGCCGAGGCGCTTGATAGCGGCGCTGAAGCTCATCTTGGTGCGGGTGCTTGGCTCGAAAAAGAGGAGACCGAGCAACGCGTCGGTGTGCCGGTCGGCGTAGGCCGCCGGGTCGTCGGCGATCGCGCGTGCCCGGTCCAGCACCGTCTCGATGTCCGTCCGCGACAGCTGTCTGGCGCTGGTGATGTGGTCGTGGTCCATCGGTCGTAGGGGCGGCGCCCAGGCTCTTGATACTGGCGGTCCACCGTCCCCCGGGCTGTGTCCCGGTCCGAGCAGCCGAGGGGGCCGCGACCGGCACCCGCAGGTTCAACACGGATGGGGAGCCATCGCCCGTATGCTCGCGGTCGCAGGCGGGAAGGGCGGCTGTGGCAAGACCACGACGGCGCTCGGACTCGCACGGACGCTCACGCGCCGGGGCCGGGAGCCGCTGGTGCTTGATGCCGACTGTGACATGCCCGACCTGCACCATATTGCGGGTATTGACCGGGACGACGGGGTTGACGCGCTGGCGCGGGGTGCGCCGCTCGCCCGTGCCTGCCGCCAGCCCTCGACTGTCCCCGGCGTGTCGGTCGTCACCGCCGGCCGCCCGGGCCGGACGGGGCCGGCGCTTCGGGCGACACGCGAGTGGGACGGGCCCGTGCTGGTGGACTGTCCGGCCGGCATCGGGCCCGACGCGACCCGACCGCTCCGGGAGGCCGACGCGTCGCTGGTGGTCTCGACCGACGACCCGCAGTGTCTCGACGACACCCGGCGGACAGTCACCGCGGCGCGCGAACTCGGCGCACCGCCTGTGGGTGTGCTCCTGCAGATCGTGGCCGCCTCCCCGGGGCGACCCGAACGGGTCGCGGGCTGTCCCGTGCTCGCCGCTGTCCCGGAGGTGGCAGAGCCCCTGGACGACCCCCGGGTCTCGCGGGCCTGGAGTGCGGTCGCCGACCGCCTGCTCGATGGGCCGACCGACCGGGAACCCGACGATGGCGGGTCCGAGAGCCGCACCCGCGGTCGACGGGTCCCACGGTGAGCACAACGTTTTTTCCCTGTCACCGGCTCTCGTAGTTATGGGCGTGCTCGCAACTGCCACCAACGAAACGCCCGACAGGGAGACCCTCGTTCCGCAGCCGGAGTTTCTCCCCGACGATTTCCCCGTCTGGGTGCTCGAACTCTTCTGGACGGTGGTGGTGGTGGTCCTGGCCTGGCTGGCCGCGCGGCTGGCGACCCGTCTGTTCAGCCGCCGCATCGCCCACTACTTCGACCGCCCGAGTCTGAGCCGGGTCGCCATCGGCAGCCTCCGTGTCGGCATCTACGTTGTCGCGCTTCTGACCGTCCTGCGCATCTACGGGCTCGGGCTCGGCAACATCGCACTCTCGGTGACGGTCTTCTCCGCGGTGGTGGGTGTCATCCTCGCGCCCATCGTCGGCAGCATCATCAGCGGCGTGTTCCTGCTCGCCGACCAGCCCTACGAGATCGGCGACATGGTCGAGCTGCCCGACACGGACACCCGCGGCTACGTCGAGGATATCACGCTCCGGTACACCAAACTGTTCACGCTCGACAACACGTTTCTGGTGGTGCCAAACGGCGAGATGCGCGAGCGGGACGTGGTCAACTACTCGGCGGAGGATACACGCGTGCGGCTGACACTGGACGTGCTGGTGACCTACGAGAGCGACATCCCCGAGGCGCGCCGGCTGATGGAGGAGAGTGCCCGGCAGGTCGAGGGTGTCATCACCGGCGGGCCGAGCATCCGCGTCGGGTCGGCACGCTACCCTGCCGGGCCGGACTGTCTCATCGGCACGTTCGACGACAACGGGGTGCTGTTGCGTCTGCGGTACTGGGCCGGCGAGCCGTACCTGATGCAGACCATCCGCTCGCGTGTCCAGACCCGCGTCTGGGAGGCGCTGGACGGGGCCGATGTCGAGATCGCCTACCCACACTCGCATCTGGTGTTCGACGAGACAAGCGGCGCGTTGCAGGTGTCGACCGGTGACGGTGACGACACGGCTGACCTCTCGGACGGCAGACTCGGCGAGCAGCGGCCCACGACCGGTACCGCCACCGGGACGGGCGACGCACCGCCGGATGGTGAGATCGGTGGCAACCGCTGAGCCGTGACGGGTCCGGCTCCCGGATGGCCGGCTAGTTCCCCTCCATGCCCTCCCGGAACCCCTGTGCCGTGCGGCGCAACAGCAGATAGACGAAAAAGACAAAAAGCAGGATGAGCGCGAGGACACTCGCCACGATGATGGTCGTTGTCATGCACTCGGGTTCGCCGGGCACTCAGAAGTGGGTTTCGACACCGGCGGTGGTCACCTCTCCTCGTCCCCGGCGGAGAGCAGCGAGACGGGTGTGCGGGCGGCCGACCCCACGAGGCCCCCGGCGCGTCTCGCGGCGCCGGCGACACCGTGAACGACCGCCGTCCCCGTCGCCACGGCCGCGACAGGGCCATACCGGAGGGTGTGTCCCGCAGGGTCGTCGAGTGCGCTGACCGTGTCGACGTGGAGCTCGTAGTGGTCGAGATAGACCCGGACGTGGCACTCCCCGCCACCAGGGAGCACGCGCCGGTAGTCGGCCCACTGGCCGCGGATGCTCCCGACGTGACGCCGGTAGCCCGCCTCGGTCGGTCGCTCGACGGCGTCTTTCGCCACTGTCACCGACCCCGCCGTGCGTGTGACGGCCTCGACCGCCCGCCACGCGGACTGGGTCTCGCCACAGGCACACGGCCCGTCGAGGGGGTCTGTCTCGCGGCCACACGCGGCGCACCCGGCCTGGCAGACCCACTTCTGGTCCGTCCCGCACCCCTCGCAGGTGCGCTGGAGCAGATGCAGAGGGCCGTCACACACGTCACACCGTCCCCGTGGTGTCCCGGCCATGCGTGTCGCTACACCCCAGCAGTGTATAACCCTGACGAGCGGACACCCGAGGCGACACCGACGCCCCGTCTGTGACAGCGACCCGCGGGTCGACCGCTCGCCGGTTCACAGCAACACGGGGCCGAACACGAGCGCGACGAGCGCGAGGCCCATCAGAAGCGTCACCCCGGTCGTCACCACCGTCACGAGCAGGCGTCCGCCCGACACCGGCAGCCGGGAGACGGCGGACTCGGTGCTGACCCGGAGGATGTGACCGCCGTCGAGGGGAAACGCCGGGATACAGTTGAACAGCGCGAGGTTGAAGTTGATCCAACCGGTCCAGAACAGCAGGTTCGCCAGGATGAACAGTCCACCCCCGAGGAAGGCCAGCGGGCCGTCGAGAACAAAGAAGCTGGTGACGTCGGGGGTGAACCCGGCGAAACTGTAGGTGACATCGGGGTCGACCAGCGCCATGAACGGGAGGATGAGCACCTGGAGGATGTAGATGAGGACACCGCCGGCAGCCCCGGTATCGTCGGGAACGGCGTTGCCGCTGATCATCTCGAGAAACTGCTCGGCAGGGTAGGGGTCGGCCCCGAAATCGGTGACGAGGATGCCGCTGTAGCCGTCCCGTGTCTGGACGCCGAGCACCGCCCGCTCGTCACCGCCGAAGGTGACCTCGAACGACTCGGTCTCGAACTCGTCGTCCCCGGCGACGTGTGCAACCACCTCGGCGGTCCCGCCCGGCGAGCGCTCCCCGAGCACAGTCGAGAGTGCCGAGGCGTTGACCACACGCTCGTCCCCGACCTGTGTGATGACAAGCGGCGTCCCGTCGGTGGGTGCGCCGGCAGACGCCAGTGGGCCGTCCTCGACTGTCTCTCCGACGAACGCGCCGATAGGCAGCGTCGTCTCCCCCCGGTCGGTCCCGAGCGACACTACCGGTTGGTCCTCGACGGCACGCACGAGGGCACGCTCCGTGTTCACTGGGGTGTCGTCGACCCGCTCGATGCGCGTGAGCGGATCTGTCCCCTCGATGTCGTCGGCGATACCTGCGACCGACCCCACGACCAGCAGCCGTCGGTCGACGGTCCGGTCCTGTTGTCCGCCGAGTTCGACCCCGACGGTATCGCCAGCCCCCCAGAGTGCGCTCTCGAGCTGACTCTCGTTTTCGACCGCCGTGCCGTCGATACCGGTGATGCTGTCGCCGTCCTCGATACCGGCCGCCTCGGCCCCCGAGCCGGCGAACACACCACCCACGGGTACCCCGGGTGCCAGGGCGATCGAACCTAGCACCGGCCCGACCAGTAACAACAGCGTGACCGCTGTCACCGCGAAGTTGTTGGTGATGCCGGCAGCGTACATCCGGATCTGTTCACCCCGACTCGCGCTGGCCTGGTTCTCGGCGTCCGGCTGGACGAACGCCCCTAGCGGCACGAACGCCAGCATCGCGACGCCCATCGACTCGATCTCGATGTCCTCGACCCGACAGAGCAGGCCGTGTCCCCCCTCGTGGACGATCAGCCCGACGACCAGCCCGACGATGATCTCGATCGCCGCGTTCAGCGGCAGAAACTCGTTGACACCCGGGATCACGAGCACGTTCTGTGGGTTCTCGATTGTCCCGCCGTCGGGCTGATTGAGTACCGCGAGCACCGCGAAGGCCACGACCGCACCTGCAATCACCATCACCACCAGCGCGATGCCGGCCCCAACGTTCCCCCAGGCCCGCCAGAACCGCTCGCGCCCGGCCAGCCGGTCGAGAACGGCCCGCCCCCGCCTCGTGTGGATCGTCTGGATCGGGCCCGACACCGAGACAGACTCCGGCAGGTAGCCCCGCGCGTTCAGCGCCATCACCACAACCGTGTAGATGAGTATCCCCACGACAACCCACGTCAGCAGGCTCGTCATTGTGTCGACTGTGGCGATGTTCGCAAAAGAGCGTTTGGGTCTCTGCACCCGCCCGACGTACGGCGGTGGAGGGCCCGCCTTGGCAACCGGTCAGGGGTCCGACGAGGACCCGACGGGCGGGTGGAAGTAGAACGCGTCTGCGAGACAGACGACACCTGCCGCCCCGGCGACGGCGAGTGCCGCCTCACGCGAAACCGGACCCACCAGCGACACCGCGAGCGCCAGCGCGAACACGAGCGGGATGGCAACCAGCAACAGGTCGTGCCGGGAGAGCCGGCCGAACACCCGTTGCCGGACGCTCACACGAGAGCTGTCACCGGTGCTGCGACTAACTGCCACGATTCTGTCACCTCCTGTCAGTCTGTACGTACTGGTACCGTATAAAGTTTTTCCACATTGGGTTCTGCGAATTCACGGAAACTGTTCTTGAGAAGTTTCTGTACCTACTTTTTATCCTTCGCATAAGTTATGAAGATATGGCGGGCTGACGGAAACGAAACGGTGTACGGAGCCCGGCCAGTGGGGTGGACCCGGCGAGCGGGTGCCAGGGTGGCCGGGGCGACCGTGTCGGTTAAACACGTGAGGTGCCCAGTATCGCTATGGACCTGTCGGGGGTACGCGACCACGAGCCGAGCAGGGTGACCGGGGGTGAGCGCGAGTCGGCAGTTCTCGTGCCGGTGCTCGCGGGCGAGCCGCGGCTGCTTCTCACCAAGCGTGCCGAGCACCTGCCAAACCACCCCGGGCAGATGAGCTTTCCCGGCGGCCGGCGCGAACCGGTCGACACGACGCTGCGGGCGACCGCCCTCCGTGAGGCGGGTGAGGAGGTTGGCCTTGAGGACAGTCCGGTCGTTGTCGGCCGGCTGGACGACATTCAGACGGTGACCGACTTCTCGGTGCGGCCGTTCGTGGCGCGGGTGCCAGACCGCGAGTACCGGCCCTGCTCGCCGGAGGTCGCGGAGACGGTGGTGCCGTCCATCGCGGCGCTGACCGACCGGGACAACTACGACAGCGAGTACCGCGACCACCCCCATCGCGGGCGGGTTCGGCTCCACTACTTCCGGGTCGACGAGTACACCGTCTGGGGGGCGACCGCGCGGCTCCTCGTGCAGTTGCTCGAACTGACGACCGACTGGACAACCCCGCCCGAGGCTGACCGCGTTGTCGACGCCGACGCTGAGTTCCCCGTCTGACCGACGGGAGGCCCAACCCCGTGCCCCCACACCGGGCGGTATCGCGGGGCCGGGGTGAGCCGGGGCCACGGGTCGCGGCCCTTTTCATCTGGCTCCACGAACCAGGGGGTATGGAGCAGATACGGCTCTCGAACGCGGCGTTCGAGGGTGCCAACAGCGTCTACCTGTTCGACGGGCCCGAGACGGTGCTCGTCGATACGGGTGACTGGCTGCCCGAGAGCCGCGAGCAGCTGTCAACGGCACTCGCCGAGCGCGGCCTCGGGTTCGCCGACATCGACCGCGTGTTCCTGACACACTGGCACGGCGACCACGTCGGCCTGGCGGGCCCCATCCAGAATGCGGGTGGCGCGACCGTCCACGTCCACGAGGCCGACGCGCCACTCGTCGCGGGTGACTCAGAGGCCTGGGCACGGCTCGACGAGCGACACGAGGACTGCTTCGAGGACTGGCGGATGCCCGAGGACAGGCGGGAGCGACTCCGGGCGGTCCTCCGTAACCGACCTGACCCCGCCGATGCCCCCGAGGTGACACCCATCCAGGGTGGCGACACGTTCACCGTCAACGGGGGGCGCCTCAGAACGGTCCACGCGCCGGGCCACGCTGCCGGCCTCTGCATCTACGAGACGGGTGGCGACGCGCTCACCGGGGACGCGCTGCTCCCGCGGTACACCCCGAACGTCGGCGGCGCGGACGTCCGCGTCGAGCAGCCGCTGGCACGGTACCTGGAGACGCTCGAACGCATCGTCGACCGCGACTACGGGCGGGCCTGGCCCGGCCACCGCGACGTCATCGATGACCCGACAGGGCGGGCAGAGACGATTCTCGCCCACCACCGGGAGCGTGCCTGGCGCGTGCTCGACGTGCTCCGGCGGCGCGGCCCCGCTGATGTCTGGACGGTCAGTGCCGACCTCTTCGGTGACCTTGAGGACATCCACATCCTCCACGGTCCCGGCGAGGCAGGCGCCCATCTCACGCATCTCCGAGGAACGGGTGACGTCGAACGCGAGGGCCAGGAGTACCGGCTCGCCGACGGCGTGGCCGAGCGACTCGCCGGCAGCAGCGAGTGGGCGCTGAGGTAGTGTCCGGCGACCGCGCTGGCGAGCGAGCCCCACGGAGGCTGTGGGGGCACCCCTGTGAGTGTCGGATCCCGCAGCTGCGGTTGGGCGGGCGGTCCACGGGCCCGTGGGCCGACTACTCCACTGGCTTCCGGCGGAGCTCGTCGATATGGTCGTACAGCGCGTTGAGCTCGGCTTCGAGCTTCTCGTGGCGGTCGATGAGCGCGCTGAGCTCGTCGGTGTTGACCGGGCGGTCGGCGCTTAGTGCCGCCTTGAGGGCGTCGTTTGCCGCCTGGACCAGATAGCCCGCCGACTGGAGTGTCTCCTGTGTCGTGCCGCGGTACTCGTGGAGCTCGACGGTCCCCGAGGAGATCGTGTAGCCGATCATCGGCACCTCCTGGTCGGTGCTGTAGGCGGTCCTGACATCGAGGTTAGTGACCGGGTTCTGCCGCCCCTTCATGACCTCCAGACGCACGAGCTTGAACGTCTCGGCGAGGGACCCGTACTCGTCCCGGATGGACTCGAACTCCCCGGCCACGTCCCGGCCGAGCCCCGACTCCACCTCCCGGAGAAAGCCCTCCGAGTCGTTCAGCGCCAGCGCGAGCGCCAGAAAGACCTTCTGCTCGGTCTCCGCGAACGCCCGCACCCGCTCGCGGACCGACCCGCCGTTTCCCTCCAGCAACTCGCGCTCGAGGTCGTCGAGCAACGCCTGTGCCCCCTGTTCGTACTCCTGGTAGGCCCGTGCTAACTCCCCCGGTGTCACGCGTTTCGTGTTGTCCATAGACCCCCTTTCGACCCCGACAGTCTTACCGGTTCTCATTGGACCGGTGTGTGGACGGTCAGAACCCCAGACACCTCACTCCGATTGTATCTGCCTGAACTGGTCGAGGAGCTGTTCGGTGGACTCCTCGCCCTCGTACTCGACGCAGCCCCGGTACTCGCTACGCTCGTCGTCGAAGCTCGTGTCCACCGTGCTCGCCTTGCGCTCGCGACGCTCGTGCTCCTCTTCGTCGTATGCTCCCATCGACATTGTGTGACACACACAAGCTTGAGCGCTCTGGGGTATCAATGTAACGGTCACTCGAACCGGTCCCAGTCGTCGACCTCGTCGATCTCCTCCGGCGAGAGCGGTCCCATGCGCTCTCTGTCCTGGCCGAACCCGGGCGGGAACTCGTTTTCGCCGGAGCCCTCCTCAATGTCGAGCATCCGGTCGATGTGACCCAGTCCGATGTAGTAGCCGGCTGCGAGTGCGGCGAGGTTGAGCAGGGCAACCGCCAGCGCGACAGCGACCAGTTCCATCCATCACTCACCCTGGGCGTGCGTCTCCTGGCGGTACTTGCGGACGACACGCTGGACAGTCTCGGGGTAGCGCTCCTCACCACCCCGTGATGCGAGCAGCCGGACGTGCAGGTGGACGAGTCCGAACCCGACGACAAACAGCACCGGAAGCGGGTACACCCCCATCAGGAGGTATGTCAACGTCTGTGTACTCACTGTCCTCAGTTAGTGCTGTCGAGAGAAAAAGCCTGGCGGCGGGTGCCGTCCGGGAGTCCGTAATCTGTCGGTCGTGTTCGACAGTCGGTGTGGGGGCAGCTCACCCGGCATCAGGGCGGCGCGGCTCAGAAGCTGGGTGCGTTCTCCTCGGCTTCGAGCAGCTCGTGGTAGCGGTTCCGGATGGTCACCTCCGAGATGTTGGCGACCTCGCTGACCTCGCTCTGGGTGACCTTCTCGTTGGTCAGCAGCGAGGCGGCGTACACTGCCGCGGCCGCCAGCCCGACAGGGGACTTGCCCGAGTGGACACCCTGCTCTTTGGCGTTGCCGAGCAGCTGCCGGGCGCGGCGTTCGACCTCCTCGGACAGCCCCAGATCGGAGGTGAAGCGCGGAACGTAGCTCTCGGGGTCGGCCGGCTGTATCTCGAGGTTGAGCTGGCGGACGATATACCGGTAGGTGCGGGCGATCTCGTCCTTGTCGACGCGGGAGACCTTCGTGAGCTCGTCAAGCGACCGGGGGGTGCCGGCCTTGCGGGCGGCCGCGTACAGCGCAGCCGTCGCCACACCCTCGATGGAGCGTCCCGGCAGGAGGTCCTCCTCCAGGGCCCGCCGGTAGATGACACTCGCGGTCTCCCGGACGTTCTCCGGGAGGCCGAGCGCCGAGGCCATCCGGTCGATCTCGCCAAGCGCCTGCTTGAGGTTGCGCTCCTTCGAGTCACGGGTGCGGAACCGCTCGTTCCAGGTGCGCAGCCGCTGCATCTTCTCGCGCTGGCGGCTCGACAGCGCGTTCCCGTAGGCGTCTTTGTCCTGCCAGCCGATGTTCGTCGACAGCCCCTTGTCGTGCATCATGTTCGTCGTGGGTGCGCCGACGCGGGACTTCTCGTCTTTCTCCCGGGAGTCGAACGCGCGCCACTCCGGTCCGGGGTCGATCTCGTCTTCCTCGACGACGAGTCCACACTCCTCGCAGACTGTCTCACCGTGCTCGGTGTCCGAAGCAAGGTTGCCGCCACACTCCGGACAGACAACACGCTCCTCCTCTGACTCGTCTTGTTGCTCCTCTGTGCGTTCGTGATCGCGTGCGTAGCGTCTCGTGGTCGTGTCGGTCATTGCGGGGTCGCCGGGCGGGTACCCGGAAAAACGCTTCGTCACATTTTTGTTAGCCCCGGTGCAACTTAAATCTTCGGGGAATGTGCACCGCGCCGTTGCCCGAGCGTCTGTCGAGGGGCCCCGTTTGCAGGTGCTGTGCTGGTTTCGAGAATCTGCCGCGCGGCCCAGGCGGGAAGCCGCGCAGCGTCGTGTGGAGTCAGGAGCGCGGAGGAGTGACACCTCACCGACCGTACCGGTTGCCGAGCACGATGCCGGCGATATTTGCCGCCAGCAGCCCCGTCAAAACGAGTGGGTACCGTGTTGCGAGGCCGGTGACGACCAGACCCAGCAGGAGAAACGGCGAGACAACCGCCGTCCAGAATCCCAGAAACCGCACCGGGTGCGCAAGACGCTCCCGGAACGATCTGATGCCGGCCGGTGGAACGATGTCGTGTTTCGATGTCGCCATGGTGTCTCTCCTCATCTTCCCGTAGCACCCACACCATCATATAAACAGTCGACAGTTGGTCTCAGTTCGGGCTATTTTCCCACCCGACGGGGTGGCCACCGGACGTTTTATCCGGGCCGGTACACGTTTTACGACGGCTCGAACACTCCGAAGACGTTTTACAATACGATCTGAGACCGTCTCGACGGTCAACACTGGATACTCAGGGGCTGGCCGCCGATGCGGCCGGCCGCCGTCGCTCTCGGCGCGTCAGCCGGTCACCCGGACGGTACGCGAGTCGACAACAGGCGCAAGCGGCAGGTCGGGGAACACGACCCGGACGGTAAACTCCAGTTCGTCGGCGTCACCGCCGAAGACGCCGACGGGGAGCGTTGTCTCACCGAGGTAGGTCGACTTGGCTGTCATTTCGACGCCGTTGACGGTGACAGCAAGCGATGCGCGCGCGTCTCCGGCGGCCGAGCGGACGGTCACCTCCCGCATGTCGCGCTCGCCACGGGGGATCGTTCCGGGGAACGAGCCCCAGTCGATGGTCACCACGGGCAGTTCCCGGGCGTTCGTCTGCACCCGCTCGGCGACGCTCTCGTCCAGCCCTGCGGCGGTGAGCTCGTCAACCGAGGCTGACGCCACCTCGGCCGGCGCGCGGTAGCCGCTGGCAGCGAGCCGTCGGGCACGACCCTGACCGACGCCGTCGATGGTCGTCAGGCCGACGGCATCCTCGCTGACACCCGTCTCGACGCGGGCGGCGAGCCGGCGGACACGGTTCGCCTCGGCCCCGGAGCCGAGATTGTCGAGAATGGCCCGGAGCGCCGCGAGCAGTCGGAGCGCGTTCTGCCGGATGACCCAGGCGTCACTTTGTAACTCAGAGGGTGTCGTCCCGCTGATGCTTGCCCGGAGGATGGCGAACACCTTCCGTCCACCGGGCTCGATGCTCTCGCCGGCCCCGCCCAGCACCGCCGCGATGGCCTCTTCCTCGGCCGAGCGGGCGGCCACGCTGTCGAACTCCGCCGCTGTGGCGACCGCCCGCAGGATCTCATCGTCGTCGGGGCCCTCACCCACCAGGTCTGCGAACGCCCGGGCGGTGGGTAACTCGATGTAGTACTCCGAGGCGAGACGACCGAGCGCCGTCGGCGCGACACGCAACTCCGACAGGTCGACGAAACCGTTGTCGACGAGCCACTCCAGACGGGTGCTCACCCGGTCACGGAGGCGCTGTCCGGAGTCGTAGCCGGTCCCGTTGCCAGCGCGCACGTAGTAGAAGGTCGTCTCCAGCCAGCCCATGGCGTCGTCGATATCGCGGACGTTGCCGAGCGCAATCTCGGCGTTCAGATGCGCCGTGAGGTCGTCCGCGCCGGGGTCGTCGCCGTCGGCCAGCCGGGACTCGATGCGTTTTCCCTCGGTGAGCAGGTCCTTGTAGCGCTTGGCCGAGGAGCCGTCACAGACGACCCAGGCGTAGCCACGGTCGTCGTACCCTGGCCGGCCCGCCCGGCCAAGCATCTGCAACACGTCGAGTGGGCTCATCTCGGTCTCGCCCTCCAGGGGGTCGTGGCGTCGCGTGTCCCGGATGACGACACACCGGGCCGGCAGGTTCACCCCCCAGGCAAGCGTCGATGTCGAGAAGAGCACGTCGAGTCGCCCGTCGCGGAACCACTCCTCGACGCGGTTCTTGTCGGCCCGCGAGAGCCCCGCGTGGTGGAAACCGACACCGTCGATAACGGACTTCCGGAGCGTGTCGTTCTCGAAGGCGTCCGCGTCCTGGTGGGCATCGTAGTCGCCGCGCACGCCGACGGGAATATCCCGCTCGGTGAGCTCGTCACGGGCCTTCTCGGCGGCCTGGACGGTGTCCTGGCGCGAGGCGACGAACACGAGCGCCTGTCCATCGTCGCGGATGTGTGGCTCCGCGAGGTCGAGCGCCCGGTAGAGCCGGCGGTACTTGTCGGCGAAGGCGTTCTCACCCTGGCTGTAGATGGCAACGTCCGCCTCAAGCGGTACGGGCCGGTACCCGTCGTCGAACGAGAAGGTCGTCTCCTCGGGGGCGTCGAGCCACGCCGCCACATCCTCGACGTTGCGCATTGTCGCCGAGAGCGCGATCACCCGGGGCTCACAGAGACGGCGCAGCCGCGAGATGGTGACCTCCAGCACACTCCCCCGGCCGTCGGCATCGAGCAGGTGGACCTCGTCGATGATACAGCAGTCGATATCGGTGATGAACTCGTAGCGAGGCGAGTCGTGCTTGCGGGTTGCCGAGTCGGCCTTCTCGGGGGTCATCACCAGCACGTCGGCCCGCTCGGCCTGATGCGGGCTCAGGTCACGCTCCCCCGTAACGACGTACACCGAGTAGCCAAGCTCCTCGAAGCGCGCCCACTCGCGCTCTTTCTCGTTTGTGAGCGCCCGCAGCGGGGCGAGAAACAGGGCCGTCCCGCCGGCGTCGAGTGTCCGACAGATGGCCGCCTCCGCGATCGCGGTCTTCCCGCTCGCGGTGGGCGCGCTCACGACGATGTTCCGGTCTGTGTCGAGCACCGCCGGGAGGGTCTCGGTCTGCATCGCGTTGAACCGCTCGAATGGAAACGCCGACGCGAACGACGGCAACACCTCTGCAACGGGGATCCGGGTCTCGCTGTCGGCACTGTGTGTCACATCGGGTGACGGGGAGCGCCGAACATAGGTGTTTCTGTCGATGGCTGTGGCGGCGGCGTGGCGCCGACCGTCAGAGCTGGGGGAACGCACCCCACGGAGATGGCTTCGGCCTGTCAGGGCCGAAGTCGGCTGTGGGACACGACGGGTCCCGAAACCTGTTAATGACCGACCGCGTTAGGGCGACCAGTGACCGTCATCGGCATCGACGACACGGACTCACGCGACCGGGGGATGTGCACCACCTACGCCGCGACCCGACTGGCCGAGAGCCTCGAGGCGGCCGGCGCGACCGTCGAGCGGACGCTACTCGTCCGCCTGCACCCGGCAATCGAGCACAAGACCCGCGGTAACGCCGCCCTCGCGGTCCACTGTGACGCCGACCCCGGGACGGCACTCGATGCGGTGTCGGATGTCCTCGCGCTCGCGGTCACCGACGACGACCAGACCAACCCCGGCGCGGTCGTCGCAGACCCCGCCGGGGCGGTGCCGGACGCGGTGGCGTCGTTCGCCGAGCGGGCGGTCAGGCAGCGTTGCGCGCCCGCCGAGGCTCGTCGCCTGTGCCGGGAGGCGGGATTCGAGCGGGTGACCCGCGGCACCGGTCGCGGTATCGTCGGCGCGCTCGCGGCGGTCGGTGCCTGGCGAGCCTTCGAGGGGTGGACCTACGAGTGTCTCTCATACCGCCGCCAGGACCGCTGGGGCACCCCACGACAGGTCGACCGGGAGTCGGTTTTCGCCGCCGCGGCGGACCACTACCCCGAGGTGTGGGACACCGTCGACCGGGTCGAGGGGACCGCCGTCTGTGTCCCCCGGACGCCGGGGCCGGTGTTGCACGGTGTTCGTGGCGAGACGCCGGAGGCGGTGCGGGCCGTCGCCGACCGAATCGAGAGCGAACCCGTCGCCCGCCGGCGTGTGTTCGTCACCAACCAGGGAACCGACGCGCACCTCCGGGCGAGAACGCTGTCTGCCCTGGAGGACGGTGGCTGTTACCGCGTCGACGCGACGGTCGTCTCCGCGCCCGAGACGAGGGAGGGTGGACACGTGTTTCTGGAGCTCGGCAAGCCACGACCAGAGGACAGTCAGGGCGACCTGCCGAGCCAATCGACCGGCGACTCTGTCCGGGCGGCGGCGTTCGAGCCGACGAAACGGTTCCGCGACCGGGTGCGACTGCTCCGGCCCGGCGACCGGGTGACGGCCTGTGGTGAGGTGGGTGACGGGACGCTGAAACTGGAGAAGTTCGCCGTCCGTGGGCTCGTCCGGACCGAGCGGGTCACCCCGACCTGCCCGGACTGTGGCCGGTCGATGGGCTCGGCGGGTCGGAACGCCGGCTACCGGTGTCGGGGCTGCGGGACGACAACCGACGGGCGGGTCGAGCGCCGCCTCGACCGGGAGCTCGAACGCGGCTGGTACGAGGTGCCGCCCTGTGCCCGGCGACACGTCGCGAAGCCGCTCGTCCGGGGTGGGTTCGACGCGCCGACCCACCCCGAGCGGTGAGCGGACACCAATCTACTTGTCGATGCGGGGGCTACCGGGAACATGAGCCGGGTCGACGGTGACACGCTGATGATCCTGGCGGGGGTTGCGCTCAGCCTGCTGGCCCTGGTGGAACTGTACTCGAGCTGGAAGCGGACACGCCGCCCCTGAGCCCAACACGACCGCCAGACAGGGACGGGACAGGTGGTCAACCGGTGGGACCGGCCGCGCTGGACCTGGTACGGGGGAAACACCGGACTGTGTGACGTTCAGCTGTCGAGACTCTCGATTGCCCGCTTGATCTCCTCGAGTTTCAGGTACGACGCCAGGGCGAGTATCGTGACCGGCCACAGCCCCACGAACAGCCCTCGCTGCTTGTCACCACGAACATAGTAGAAGTACAGCGCGAGTGCGACAGAGCCGACTGACGCTGCCACGATGGCTCCGATACCGTCGGTGCTGACGCTCTCGGCCGGTTCGGTTGTCGGTGTGTCTGCCATACGCCGTCTCGTACCCGGAGTGTAAAGCAAGTTGTGGAGAGCCCGGCCTGTCCTGCCGAGCGCAGGCCGACGCGGGCTGATACTCACGTCCCGGGCCGAGAGCCGAGGGTCGAGGCGACAATCAGACCGTCCACCGCCGGTGTGGCTGCTGGCGGACCCGTCACCCGAGCAGTTCGAGTTCGTCGAGCCGGTCGACGATCACCTCGACGGCCGTGCGGGCGTCGTCGGGGTGTTTGCCGCCCGTGATGACGAGCTTGCCCGAGCCAAACAGCAGTGCCACGACATCGACATCCTCCAGTCGGTACACGAGGCCGGGGAACTGTTCGGGCTCGTACTCGACCTGCTCGAGTCCGAGGCCGATGGCGATGGCGTTCAGGTTGAGTGTCCGCCCGAGATCAGCCGAGGTGACGATGTTCTGGACGACAATCTCGGGGTCCTCGCCGACATCGAGACCGAGGTCGCGAAACGCCTCGAAGACGATCTCCAGGCTCTGGTGGACCGCGTCGGTGCTACTGGCGCCCGTGCAGACAATCTTGCCCGAGCGGAAGATCAGTGCCGCCGCCTTCGGCTCCTGTGTCCGGTAGACCAGCCCCGGGAACTGTTCTGGGTCGTACTCCGCGCCGGTCAGGTCCATCGCGAGACTCTCCAAGTCGAGCTCCTGGCCAATACCTGTCGACGCGACGACGTTCTCGGTGGTGAGTGTCTCTGTCGGGTTCATCCGTTGGCTTGGTATCCGTGTGTGACTCATATAAAACCGGACGGTATCCGTCCGGGAACCGTGTCGCATCTCCGGCGAGACCGGGTCGGCCGACAGGCGCCCAGCGGGGCGGAGCCATCACACGCCTGTGAGACGGCCGGGGCCGGTGGAACAGCCCTCTCGGCCGCGGACAGAACTAACAGCCTCGGGCCCGTACATCAGGTCGATGCTCGGCTACGCGGCGATGAACCACCAGCTCAGGGCGGCGGAACCGCCCCGGCGCTGTAACCGGGACATGCGGAGGGGAACCTGGGAGGAGCGCGGCATCGAGTACGCGGCGGAGCTCGCCGAACAGAATCTGCGTGACCTCCGGGCGATTCTGGAGTGGAACCGCGAGCACGACATCCGGCTCTACCGGTGTAGCTCGGGGTTGGTCCCGTGGCAGTCACAGTTCGAACTGACCGACCTGCCGAACGAGGACACCATCGGGCAGCTCGCACGCGACTGCGGGGGGCTGATCGAGTCCGAGGGGATGCGGCTCACCTTCCACCCGGACTACTGGTGTAAGCTTGCCAGCGAGTCGGACGGGACTGTCGAACGCTCCGTGGAGTCGGTCACCCACCACGGTGACTGGCTCGACCTGTTCGGGCTCGAGCGGTCGCCACGACACGCTATCAACGTCCACATCGGGGCACACTACGGCGACAAGGAGGCCACAGCAGACCGGTTCTGTGACGTCGTCGCATCGCTGCCACCCAGGGTGCGCGACCGACTCGTCGTCGAGAACGACGACACGCGCTCACTCTGGAGTGTGCCCGAACTCGTCGACCAGGTCGCAACACGCGTCGACGTGCCGGTCACCTTCGACTACCACCATCACAGCTTCACTGACCGTGGCTACACGTACCGGGAGGCGTTCGAGATGGCCGCCGACACCTGGGGTGACGTTCGGCCGGTCGTCCACTACTCGGAGTCGGCCAGACTGCACGGTGACGCCGACGCGCGGCCACAGGACCACTCTGAACACGTCTCGGAGCCGCCGACGTGGCTCCGGAGGCGTGCGGACGTGATGATCGAATCCCACGGCAAGGAGACGTCGGTGCTGCGGTTCCGGCCGGACCGGTACAGTTGAGTCACGCGTGCGGTCGGCGCCACCCGCCGGACGACCGCTCGCCGGGTGGGGGCCTCAGGTGGCGTCGCCGGGGGTAAACACTATGCCGGTTCGGGCCCGAACGTCCGCTATGGCTATCTTGGTGGCAATCGGAGACGACGGGCGGGTCGAGGCGGTTCTCGACGTCGCCACACAGCTCGCCAGCGATATGGGTCAGGATCTGACTGTCACGCATCTTACGGCAAACGAGAACGCCTCGGGAACTGACCGGGAGTTCCGGGACGAGATCCGCTCGCTGCTCTCCGAGACCGATATCCAGGCGGAGATCACGCTCGAACATCTCAACAGGGGTGGGCTCCGCTCGGGGACAGCAGTCGGCAAGCAGCTCGTGGACATGGCCGAGGACGTCGAGATTGACCACATCGTGATCGGCCACCGGTCGAAAACGCAGCTGGCAGCGCTTCGTGACGGCCACGCCGGGTTTGCCGTCGCCCGAGAGTCACCGGTGCCCGTGACGATTGTCCCGGAAACGGTCGACGGCTGAGCCCGCCTGTGCTCGCGCCCGTTGCCATCTGGCTGTGGGGCCGGTCGGCGGTCCACCCGTCCGGGTAGACACACTCCAGGCAGGGCGGGGTGTCGGCTCGCCTCTGCCAGGGGCACCGTCCCATTAATAACGGTTCAGCCCCTGTCTCGGGTGATGACGGTTCCTGTACTCGACACATACGTGGAGTCGACAGAGCGGATTCAGCCCAACCAGGCGAACAACTACGGGAACACCCACGGCGGTGAGGTGGTGAAGCTCATGGACGAGCTCGCCGCCATCTCGGCGATGACGGTGGCCGGTGAGACGTGTGTCACGGCCAGCATCGGCAGCGTCGAGTTCAAAAACCCCCTCCCCGTCGGTCACGTCGCGGAGCTCTCGGCGTACGTCTACGACACCGGAACGAGCAGCCTGAAGGTCAGGGTGGACGTGGAGAGTCACGACCCGCGGGAGAACGAGTCCCTGCCGACGACGTCTGCGTGTTTCGTGACGGTCGCAATCGACGAGGAGGGGAACCCGGTCGAGGTGCCGGATGTCGCCCCGGAGACAGAGGAGGCCGAACGGCTCGTCGCGGCGGCCCCGTGTTGAGTGTGGCCAGGGGCTCGTGTTCGGGCATCCCGCCCCGGATGGCGACACCCCACGGCCGGGGGACACAGGGCTCGTCACACCGACGGATACTACTCTCGACAGCCCAATATCCCGTACTCGCATGACCGAGGACTACCCAGTCACTGGGGTCCCGACCCCGGACCCGTCGTACGGCCCGGAGCGTGTCGTCGCGCTCCAGCTCGACGGGTTGGCGACGAACGACGACCCGTTCGAGAACGCTGGCATCGGCACCGCCTACAACTTCGCGTCGCCGGCCAACCGCCGTGTAACCGGCCCGTTCGACCGGTTCGTCCGGATGGTGAACGGGCGACAGTACGCGCCGATGGTCGACCACACCGAGGCCGTGACCGGGCCGATTGAGCGCGACGGGTCGACCGCCGAACAGCGTGTCACCCTGACCGGCCCCGATGGCCGGACGGTCACCTACGTGTTCGGGCTCTCGACACAGCGCGACGGCGCGTTCAAAGGCTGCTGGCTCACCGACCGCGTCCTCGTCGGATGAGCTTGCTGTCCCCCGGTTCCTCCTCGACGGCCGGGACGGCCGAGCCGGCTCTCCCGTCTGCGATACCGAACGGGCGGGTGGCTCCGGCGTGACTGTCGTATCGCAGGACGACCCGGCCTCAGTCCGTCCCGGCCGTCGCCTGTTCGTGGGTGTGGTGATAGAAGTAGACGCTGGGTTCGCCACCGTGCTCACCAGGGTCGAAACACACCCGCCGGTACCGCTCGTTGGCCCTGAGCGCGACCATGAGCCCCTCGTGGTGAACGGAGACGGACTCGTATGCTGTCTCACAGACCGGACAGACCTGGGGTGTCTCCTCCGGAATCTCCACCACAGGGGCGTATGTCTGTGGACGGTTAAATCGTTGTGGGCTCTTACAGGGAACCATCCCAACGGGATTCCACCTGCCTTCGCATCGACATCAGCGAAAAGCCAAACGTCCACCTCTATTGCCATCCAAAGCAGTAATTGGAGAAGTCCAAGTAATATTAGAATTAATAGTATACTGTCACTCACTATTGGCTGTTAATCACACTGGATTAAATCTATTGTGTAGACATTCACCGTATTCGCGCCCTCCATCTTGCACGCCAACCAGTAACAAT
>OBKM01000373.1_pt1 | contig 22531 bp, 11 predicted proteins | sample 1519691 | NCBI WGS metagenome assembly OBKM01 (sample SAMEA37050418, study PRJEB22526) | metagenome | biome: saline pan; feature: lake; material: water | place: Egypt | collected 2015 | depth 0.5 m | reverse complement strand
CCCGGGCGAGGCTCCGAGCCCGTTGAGGATGACATCGCCGTCGCCGTCCCCGTCGGCCGCCGCCTCGGCGGCGTCCTCCGAGATCGTCGTGATCGGCCGCGACTGCAGCATGAATATCTCCCCATCGACGATGGCCCACTCGACGTCTTGTGGTTCGTCGTAGTGACCTTCCGCCCGCTCGCCGAGCTCGACGAGTCCGTCGAGCTCGTCGCTGTCGAGGACGCGGGCGTTTCGCTTGTCGTCGGGGACGGCCTGCTCGACCGTCTCGCCCGTCTCCTCGTCTTTGTTCATCATGACCTTCTTGTCGGCGATCGTCGCTTCGAGGACCTCACCACTCTCCCGGTCGATGACGTAGTTGTCGGGCGAGACCGAGCCGGAGACGACCGCCTCGCCGAGCCCCCAGGCGGCCTCGATGATTATCTTCGGCTCGCCGCTCGACGGGTGGGACGTGAACATCACGCCGGATTTGTCGGCCGCGACCATTCGCTGGACGACGACCGCGATGTCGACGATGTCGTGGTCGAACCCCTGTTCGTTCCGGTAGTAGATCGCCCGCTGGGTAAACAGCGACGCCCAACAGTCCTTTATCCGGTCGATGAGGTCGTCGCGGGTGATGTTGAGATAGGTGTCCTGCTGGCCGGCAAACGAGGCGGTATTGTGGGTGATCACGCTGCCACGACCGGCAGCGAAGTTCTCCGCGCCCGGGACGCAGAAATCGTACACCGGTCCATCGTACTCGATCGTTTCGACGCGCTCGATGTCCGCCCACGCAACGGAGTCGTCGATCGAGAGCGACTCGACGCCCAATTCCGAAACGAGTTCGTTGAATTTACTCTGGCTGTACGTTCCTTTGATCCGTGCCTTGTTCCAAGGCTCCTGCCCGGACTCGAAGCGGCCGTCGGCGTCGCGGCCCGAGTACCGTTCGTCCGCTTCGAACTCGACGTCGGGCTCGTAGTACGCCGAGCCGCAGTCGGGGCAGTACCATCGATCCTGACCGTCGTACGGGCTCGATTTGTTGATCTCACCGTCGCAGTCGGGACACCGAGCGACGGTCACCTCCTCGGTCGGTAGCGTCGACTCGAACCGGTTGCGGAGGCGTTCGGAAAGCCCCTCCGAGACTGTGATTGTCCGGGTAAACTCCGGGTAGTTCGATTTTTCCGCGTGTGCGTCGATCAGTTCGTCGAGCTGTCGTTGTTTCCGTTCGGACTCGAAGCCGACTCGCTCGCGGAACGCTTCGGCCTCCCGGGCCGGCACGAAAATCCGATAAGAGTCGCTCCAGTCGCCGTCGCCGTCGCGCTCGCCGATCCGATAATCGATCCCGACCAACTCGAGGAGTCGGACGAGACCCTCGAGCAAGCGTTCGGAGGTCGTCGCGTACCCGATCTCGTCGCCGACCGTTCCGTCACCGTCGAAGCAGCCGCGGAGGAACTGTCCGATGCGATCGCGATCCCACCCGAAGACGAACTCCGGGACACGCTTGTTGCCCGCAAGCCGCCCTTTCCCGTCCGTGTCGTCCGGTCGCCCCGCGACGGCGTGCAGAAACCGAACGAGCGACTTACAGTGGAACCGGTAGCTGTGTTTGTTCTTCGCCTGCCCGTTCCAGAGTCCGAACCGGTCCATGACTTCGACAGCCCGGTCGAGCACCACGTCATCGGTGTTCGTGATCGAGACTTCGCTCACCCCGTGGGTACTTCCTTCGGCGACGTAGAGGCCGAGGAAGTATGCGAACGCCCCGTCGGCATCGATCGACGAGGGCAGCGACTGCTGGATGCGCTCGTTCGAGGAGTTGTTGTCGATCATCACGCCGCCGTCGGCCCGGAGGACGTCCTCGCCGTAGATGTAGTCGGTCACGTCGATCGTCTCCGGACCGGTGTCCATCGGTTCGAGTTCGCGCGCAACCGGGACCTTCTCGTCGCCGTCGAGGTCCTCGATCGTCGTCGTCGTCGGTTCGAGGGTTTCCTCGTCCAACACGACGAGAGAGTGGTCCGGTGTGACCGTGATCTGTCGGCCGGTGCTCGTCGTGATCCGATGGAGCGTCTCGTCCTCCGCTGAGTGTTCGTACAGACGATCGACCTCGTACCACTCGATCCCGTCGTCGGTCAGCGACGGTACCTCGACGGTTCGCCGGCCACAATCGAGCGGTGCGATCTCTTCCATCCGGCCGAAGACGGGCTGTCCGTCGACCTTGAGCAAGGCGTGTTCGTCGGCCGCGATGCTCGGAAGGTCTTCAGCCGTGGCCGAGGAACGAACCGCGACGAACGCCTCCCCGTCGTCGAGGCTGTCGTATGCCGCGAGGATCTCTTTCCGGACGTCCGCCGGCATCTCGGTTTCGAGGATGAGCTCCTCGGCCCGCCTTTCGGCCGCCGCGAGCGCCTCGGAGTCGTCGGAGTCGATGTCGACGGCCTCGAAGAGTTCCTCGTCGATTCCCGTCCCCTCGATGAACGCGCGGTACGTCTCCGCCGTCACGACGAACCCCGGCGGGACCGGCAGCCTCGCGGCGGTCATCTCCCCGAGGGACGCGCCCTTACCGCCGACCGACCCGATGTCGTCGGACCGGATCTCGTCCAGCCAGAGCACAGGTTTCCCGAGACCGTCTGCTGTCATTGCATGCCGGTTTGCTGCCCCCCAACTTATGCCATTCGTTCGACGCGTGTCGCCCGCGGTTGTCGGCCCGTTCAGAGTTCGATGATCCCACCGTCGTCCGTCTCCGGCACCGACACGGTCCCGTCGAGCGCCGTCACCGCCGTCCCGCCCACCGCGATCGGATCGGTCCGTGGGCGAACCCGGACCCGCCCCGGCCGATCGACGAAGTGGCCCTGCTCGAGGAGCAGCTCCTCGGGGAGCTCGTCGTCGAACGCCTCGAACTCGCGGAGGTACGCCCCGACGGCCCCCGAGGCGGTCCCGGTCACGGGGTCCTCGTCGATCCCGATCCCCGGCGCGAACATCCGACCGTGCAGCGTCGGCTCGCGATCGAGGGTGTCGAAGGTGAACGCGTACACGCCGGTCACGTCCAACTCCGCCGTGAGTTCGGCGATCGCGCCGTGGTCGGGGTCGAGCCCCGAAAGCGCCTCAAGGAAGTTCACCGGCACGACGAGATAGCCGAGCCCCGTCGAGGCGGTCGCGAGCGGCAGATCAGCGCCGATATCGGTCAGCGTCGCCGGGTCGGCCCCCAGCGCGGCCGCGATCCGGTCGTAGCCGAGGTCGATCTCCGAGACGGTCGCGGGCTCGCCGTCCATCCAGACGGTCCCGTCGGCCACCTCGATGCCGAGCGTCCCGGCGTTCGTCTCGAAGGCGTGTTCGCCGTCTTCGATCCGTCCCTCCGCCGACAGCCACGCGCCCGCGGCGACCGTCGCGTGACCGCAGAGATCGATCTCTCCGGTCGGCGTGAAGTATCTGATCCGGCGACCGCCCGCTTCCGTGGAGAGAAACGCCGTCTCCGAAGCGTTGAGCTCCCGGGCGATCGCGGCCATCGATTCGTCGCCGAGCCCGTCCGCGTCGGGCACGAGCCCGGCCGGGTTCCCGGAGAGTGGCTCCGTCGTGAAGGCGTCGACGAGCAGCGCACGTCGCGTGTCCATCGACAGCCGCTTCGACGGCCGTAATTAAAAACCCCGGCCGCTCAGGCGCCGGGCTCGACGATCAGCTTCCCGAACGCTTCGCGCCGCTGCATGTCGGCGAACGCCTCGGCGGTCGACTCGAGGCCGTACGTCCCGCCGATCACCGGTTCGTAGGCCCCGTCCGCGGCCAGCCCGACGAGGCGCCGGAGATCCCCCTGTGTCCCCATCGTGCTGCCGAGTATCCGCTTGTGGCCGATGAACAGGTCCGGCACGTCGAACTCCGAGACCGACCCGGCGGTTCGGCCACAGACGACCATCCGGCCGCCGCGGGCCATCGCCTCCGCCGCCGGCCGGGTGAACGCCCCGGCGAGATGGTTGATGACGGCCTCCGGGCGGCCGATCGCCCGCACCGCCTCCGCGAGCGCCGCCGGGTCGTCCGAGTCGATGCGGTGGTCCGCGCCGAGGTCGGCGAGGCGGTCGAGCTTCCACGCGGACCGCGATGTCGCGATCGTCTCGACGTTCAACACGTCCGCGAGCTGTACTGTCGCCACCCCGACACCGCCCGTCGCACCCGGCACGAGCACCAGATCGCCCGGTTTGACCGCCGCGCGGTCGAGCATCCGCCAGGCGGTCACGTACGCCGTTGGCAGGGCTGCCGCTGCCCGAAGCGACAGCGACTCCGGGACGGCGACGAGCCGGGTCGCGTCGACGCGGGCCCGCTCGGCCAACCCCCCGTGGTACAGCCCGAACGCCGAACAGTGGTTCTCGGGCCCCTCCCGGCAGTACTCACAGACGCCACAGGTCTCGTTCGGACAGAGCACGACCCGATCGCCGGGGTCGACGTTCGACACGCCGTCCCCGACCGATCGGACGGTCCCGGCGGGGTCGAGGCCGCTGACGAACGGGAGCACGTCCTCGCCGACCATCGCCGAGTCGCCCTCGGCGATCCACAGGTCGTGACGGTTTATCGAACACGCCTCGACATCGATGACCGCCTCGCCGGCGCCCGGCTCGGGATCGTCGCGTTCCTGTATCGTGACACCGTCCGGGCCGTCGAAACTCGTGAACGCCGCGACACGCATACCTCATTTTCCGGGCCAGGAATTATAAACCCGCCCGACAGCAGCCGACCCGACATCCGAACCCGTAGCTATTACGTCCGGCCACGTCGAGAACGCCGTATGAGCGATCTCCCGGACGAGTTCGACTGTACCGTTACCGACTGGGAGTACATCTACGGGCTCTGTCGCGACGTGGCCGACGAGATCCGGGCCGCCGAGTTCGAGCCCGACGTCGTCGTCGCTCTCGCGCGCGGCGGCTGGTTCGCCGGGCGGTGTCTCTGTGACTTCCTCGGCCTGGACGATCTGACTAGCCTGAAGATGGAACACTACGTCGGCACCGGCGTCAAGGCCGACGAACCCCAGGTCCGGTACCCGATGCCGGACGGCAGCGTCGAGGGCAAGGACGTCCTCGTTATCGACGACATCGCCGACACCGGCGGGTCGATCAGCCGCGCCCACGAGTACGTCACCGAGCGAAACGCCGCGTCGGTCCGGACCGCGACGTTACAGCTTCTGGGGACCAGCGACTTCCGGCCGGAGTTCGTCGGCGAACGCCTCGAAACGTGGACCTGGGTCGTCTATCCCTGGAACTTCATCGAGGACATGATCGAGCTGATCACCGGCGTGATGGAGCGAGCCGACGGCGAGCGCTTCACCCGCGAGGACGTTCGACACTACCTCGCCGCGTATCACGGTCTCGACCGGATCGAGATGGAGATCGCACAGCCGAACCGACTCGACGAGGTGCTCTCGGAGATGGAGCGCCGCGACGTCGCGATCCGTGACGACGACGGCTGGCGGTTGGCGTAGGTTTCCCGGCCGGCCGCCTCCACCGGCGCAACCCCGAAGTACGCCCGGCCGGTACGAACTCACATGACGAACGACGAGTCGGTGTTCACGACCGAGATGCTCGGCGTGTTCCTCGTCGTCGGCGACGGCGCGTTGCTCGCGTCGCTGCTTTGGACGTTCGGCCAGGTGAGCTGGGTCTGGCCCGCGGCGACGACGGCGATCACCGTCGCTCTCTTCGTCGGCTGGGCCGCCGTCCGGTGGCGGCGGCTCCGGCGAGCCGAGCCAGAGGCGCCGGTCGAGACGCTTCGGCGACGGTACGCGGCCGGCGAGCTGACCGACGAGGAGTTCGAAGCACGGCTCGAAACGGTGCTCCAATCGGAGCCGACGGACCCACCTGAGCCGTCCGGCGAACGCGAGGAAACGGTCGATCCGCTCCGGTAGCTCCCCGTCAGTCGTCGGCCGACGCTGGCTCCTCGACCGCACCGCCGGCCGGGTCCCGGACCCACAGGTCGCCGAACAGCTCGTCCTGCTGGAGGCGGATCCGACCGCGGTTCGCGAGGAACAACAGCCCGAGGAACGTGTCGACGACGCTGCCGCCCGCCGTCCGAACCTCCGCGAACAGCACCTCCTCGCGACCCCGGTCGTAGTGGAGTTGGAGTTGCCGATAGACGTCGCTTATGATCTCCTCCATGTGCTCGTCGTGGGTCTTGCCGGTCACCTCCTCGGCCGTCGGCTCGTCGTCCACCCGGAAATCGTCGCCCGAGCGGTAATCGAGCGTCCGGGTTCCCCGGCCGTACCCCGACGGTGACTCCGAGGTGTCGTAGGTTCTCGACTCCTTCCACCACGTATCGCGTTCGCGCTCGCGGAGGTCCCTGACGAGTTCATCGAGCGTCTCCGGCATCCCGCGGGCGCGTTTGCGCTCGATCCGCCGGTCCATCTCCCGTTCGAGCTCGTCGATCGGATCCGGCTCGAACCCCGCCGGCTCCTCGCCGGGCGGCGCCTCCCACGGCTCCGGCTCCGGCTCCGCCGGCTCCTCGGGCTCGTCGTTCCACATGGCGTCGCTTTTCATCCGCAACAGCACCGACGCGTAGAACAGCGCCCGGCCGCCGGTCCGGAGATCGGAGCCGTCGAGGCGGTCGAGGAACTTGTCGGTGACTGTCACGACGTCGATGTCCCAGGGGTCGATCTCGCCCTCCCCTGCCAACTGGACGAGCAACTCGACGGGTTCGACCTCGTCGTCGTCCTCGCGGGGGTGGGACACGTCGAACTCGGAGAGCACGTCGCCCTCCGGGTCGCCGTCCTGTCGCCGTCTTCGCTCGTCGTCGTGCCCCGCAATGTTCAGGGGGACCTCGTCGGCCGCCCCGCCGTCGGCGATCGTTCGCCGTTCCGGGGATTCCCGACGGTCGTCCCCGCTATCTCGCGGGTCGCGATGCTCCTCGCTCGACCTTTTCGAGGACTCGCTTCGCTCGTCCTCGCTGCTCGCGTGTCGTCGCTCCGCTCCTCCCGCTCGCGGTTCCGGGGATTCCCGACGGTCGTCCCCGCTAGTCATCGGCCGGCACCTCCATACTCGACAGATCGATCCCCGTCACCGCCGAGACGTTGTCCCCCTGCATCGTCACTCCGATCGCGCGCTCGGAGCGCTCCAGAAGCGCCGCCCGGTGGGAGACGACGACGAACTGTGCCTCGGCGGCCAGCTCCTCGACCATCTCGCCGACCATCTCGGCGTTGGCCGCGTCGAGGAACGCGTCGATCTCGTCGAGCGCGTAGAACGGCGCCGGGTTATACCGCTGGATGGCGAAAATAAACGCGAGCGCTGTCAGGGATTTCTCGCCACCTGACATCGCGTCGAGCCGCTGGACCGGCTTGTCGCCCGGCTGTGCCTTCATCGTCAGCCCGCCCTCGAAGGGGTCCTCGGGGTCTTCGAGGACGAGTTCGCCGCTCCCGCTCGACAGCCGCGCGAAGATGTCCCGGAACTCCTCGTTGATCCCCTCGTAGGCGTCCATGAACGTCTCCCGTTTGCGGGACTCGTAGCCCTCGATCCGCTCGTTGATCCCGTCGGCCTCCTCGACGAGCGTCCCTCGCTTTTCCTCGAGGTCGTCGAGTTCGGCTTCGACCTCGTCGTACTCCTCGATCGCGAGCATATTGACCGGTTCGAGGGCGCCCATCTCCGCTTCCAGCCGCGAGATCTCGGCGGTCACCGTGTCGTGGTCGGGGATCGCCTCGGCGTCGTACTCGCCGACCTGCGATTCGAGTTCGTCGACCTCCCACTCCAGCCGCGACTCGGCGTCCCGGAGCTCCGCAAGCTTCGAATCGACCCGCGAAACCGCCTCCTTCTGTTCGTCGCGGGCGGATTTGGCGTCGGCGAGTTCGTTCTTCAGCTCCTCGCGATCCCCTTTGAGATCCGTCAGCTCCTCCTCTAACTCGTCGACGGCGGCCTGCTTTTCCGCCAGAACATCCCGCTGCTCGTCGAGCTCCGTCCCGAGCTCGGCGACCCGCTCTTCGGACTCGGCTTTCCGGTTTTGGGCCGCCTCGATGTCGTCGTGGAGCTCCTCGATCGCCTCCTCGGCGTACTGCTTTTCGAGTTCGAGCTCGTTCAACTCGCCGTCGATCTCGGCCATCCGCCCTTCGAGCTCGCCGATCTCCTCACGGATCTCCTCGGCACGCCCGGTCAGCTCCGGGATCTCCGAGTCGGCGATCTCGGCCTCCAGCTCCTCGATCTCGGTCTCGACGGATTCGATCTCCCCGTCGGTTTCGTCGATCTCATCCTCGATTTTCTCCATCCGGTCGGCGACCGATTCGCGCTCGGCCTCGATCTCCGCGAGCTCGTCTTCCAACCCCTCGATCCGTTCCTCGACGGACTCGCGTTTCCCCTCGACGGCGTCGAGCTCCGCCCGGATGTCCCGGACCTGCTCGGCGGTGTCCGTCTGGCGGTCGCGGGCGTCGTCCAGGCGGGACTCGACGTCCCGGAGCTCCTCGCGGACGGACTGCTTTCGATCCTCCAGTTCCGTGATCCGCTCGGCGACCCGCTGGAGCTGCCCCTTGCCGCTCTTCGTGAAGGCGTACCGCGACCCGGAGCTCGACCCGCCCGTCATCGCACCGGACTTCTCGACGAGATCGCCCTCAAGCGTGACGAGCCGGAACTCGCCCATCAGCTCGCGCGCGGTGTCCATGTCCTCGACGACGAGGGTGTCACCGACGACGTAGGAGAACACGTCCGCGTACGTGCTGTCGAACTCGATGAGGTTGTAGGCGAAATCGACAACCCCCGGTAGGTCCGGGACCGACGGCAGCGACCGGGCGTACATTTCGGTCATCGGGAGGAACGTCGCCCGTCCCGCGTTTCGCGATTTGAGGTGCTCGATGCAGCGTTGGCCGACGCCGTCGTCGTCGACGACGACGTTCGCGAGCCTGCCGCCTGCGGCCGTCTCACACGCCGTCGCGTACTCCGAGGCGACGCCGCCGAGCTGGCCGACCGTGCCGTGGACGCCCCCGATCTCCGCGTTCAACACGGTGGTCACCGCCCGCCCGTAGGAGGTGTCGCCGCTCTCGCCCGCCCGCGCCTCCAGTTCGGCGTACTCGCCCTGTTTCGCCGAGATCTCGTCCTCGATCTCCTCCAGTTCCTCCTGTCGTTCCCGTTTTTCCGTCTTGAGATCCTCGACGACCTCCGTTATGGTCTCCCGGTTCTTCGTCGCCTTCTCGAGTTCGTTCTCCAGGTCCGACCGCTCGGCTTCGAGCTCCGGGAGCTCGGACTCGGCCGACTCGATCTCCGCTTTCGTCTCTCGTTCCTGTTTGGTCCGCCGTCTGGACTCGTCGATGAGCCGGTCCTGTTTCCGCTGGAGCTCGTTCCGTTCGTCCTTCAGCTCCTGGAGGGCCTCCCGCCGTTCCTCCAGCGCGTCGCGGACGGCCTCGTACTCCGAGTCGACGGCCTCGATCTCCGCCTCGACGTCCTCCAGTTCGGCCTCCTTCTCCTGGACATCCGCCTTCAGCGAGGACTTCTCGACCTTCCGGTTGCGGATGTCGGCCTCCAGCTCCTCGACGGTTTCGCCCTTGCGGTCGATCTGGACGAACGCCTGCCGTCGCTCGTTTTCGGCCGCCTCGATCCGCTCGTTTTCGGCCTCGATCCGGTCTTCGAGCCGGGAGATCTCGCCTTTGACCTCCTCGATCTCGCGTTTGATCTCGAGCTGTTCTTCCTCGCCCTTCCGCTCGATCTCGGCGTTGAGGTCGGCGAGATCCTCTTCGAGACGCGTGAGGCGCCCCTGTCGCTCGTCGAGCTCCCGTCGGAGCCCTTCCAGCTCGGCCTCGCTGTCCTCGATCTTTCCCCGCACCGTCCCCAGCTCGTCGCGTTTGTCCTCGAGCTCCGCGGCCTTGAGATACCCCTCGTACTCCTGCTTTTCGCTTTTGTACTCCTTGTATTCGAGTGCGGTTTCGCGCTCGTCCTCCAGTTTCCCGAGACGCTCGCGTTTCTCCTCGATCCGGAGCTCGGCCTCGTCGACGCGCTCTCGAACGGTTTCGAGCTCCTCGAAGGCGTTCTCCTTCTTGGCGTCGAACTGAGCGACACCGGCGATCTCGTCGATTATCTCCCGCCGCGAGCCGGCGGTCATCGTGATGATCTCCGTCACATCGCCCTGCATCACGACGTTGTACCCCTCGGGCGTCACGCCCGCCTGCGCGAGCAGATCCTGTATGTCCGAGAGGTTCACCGACCGGTCGTTGAGGTAGTAATACGAGTAGTACGTGTCCTCGTCGGTCTGTTTGACGCGTCGCCTGACCGAGATCTCGTCGATGTCGCCGACCTTCTCGGAGCCGGCCGCGGAGACGACCTGCTCGCGCGACAGCGTTCGATCAGCGTTGTCGAGGACTACCTCGACGCTCGCCTCCCGCTCCCCGGTAAACCCGCCGTCGGCGCCGTCGTGACCGGGGTTATAAATAAGATCCGTCAGCTTCTCGGCTCGGATTCCCGAGGTTCGGGCGAGCCCGAGCGCGAACAGCACGGAGTCGATGATGTTCGACTTGCCGGAGCCGTTCGGCCCGCTGATGGTGGTGAAATCCTCGTACAGTGGGATCTCGGTCTTTCGACCGAAGCTCTTGAACTTGTCGAGGACGAGCGCTTTGATATGCATGTGGTGTGTCGTCCCGATCAGGCGACGATGATGTCGTCACCCGTCGAGTCCGCCGCCTCGTCGTCGTCCGCCTCGCTCCCGTCGCTCGCGGCCGCCTCGTCGTTCGATGGATCGGCGTCGGCCGCCGGCTGCTCGTTCGTTTCCGCGTCCCCGCTCCGCGTGTTCCAGCTGTCGAGGGCGTTCGGCTCGATCCCTGTCTCCCCTTCGATCGTTTCGAGCCGCTCTTTCGTCTCGACGAGTTCGTCCGTCAGCCCATCGATCGTCGCTTCGAGTTCCCGCACTTTCGATTCGAGCTCCTCGACTCGGTTCCCGGACATACATCCGCTTCGTCCCCCCGAACGTATAAATCTGCGTCAGACATTCACACCGCGGGGGCCCGTCACTCCGCGAAATCCCCGTATGTCGGCCGCCCCTCCGCGGGCGGAAACTCGGACAGCGGCGCCTGTGTCTGCTCGCCCGAGGCCATGTCCTTTACTGTCACGCAGTCGTCGGCGAGATCCTGCTCGCCGACGACCACGACCGTCTCGGCGTCGATCCCGTCCGCGTAGGAGAGCTGATCGCCGAACCCGCGGTCGTTGAGATCGGACTCGACGACGTGGCCCAGCTCCCGGAGCTCGCGGGCGATCCGCGCCCCGACGGACCGGGTGTCACCGACCGTCAACACGTAGTAGTCGGTGTCAGTCGTCTCCTCGGGGGCGACGCCGGCCCGCCGACAGAGCAGCGATAGCGTCTCGTGGCCGATCCCGACGCCGACGGCGGGCGTCGGCTGGCCGCCGAACCCCTCGATGAGGTCGTCGTACCGTCCGCCGCCGAAGACCGAACGGGAGACCTCCCCGGCCGTGTCGAAACACTCGAAGACGACGCCCGTGTAGTAGTCGAGCCCGCGGGCCGTCTCCAGGGAGACGGTGCAGTACTCCGCGGCGCCGAAGTCGGCCGCCGCGTCGAGCACCGCCCGCAGGTTCTCGACCGCCGCCTTGACCCGGTCCGTCCCGGCGAAGGTGACGAGCTCGTCAAGGTCGTCCGTCCCGAGGACCTCGTCGAAGCGTTCGGCCTCGTCCCGTGTCAGCCCCGCCTCGCCGAGCAGGCGGTAGTACTCCGCCGTGTCGATCTTCTCGCGTTTGTCGACCGCCCGGATCGCCTCGGCCGTCTCGACGTCGCTATCGAGCGATTCGAGCAGCCCGCCGAGGATGTCCCGGTGTGAGACTCGGAACTCGAACGCCTCGGCCGAGAGCCCGAGGTCGGTCAACGCGTCGGCGGCGACGGCGAGGATCTCCGCGTCGGCCTCCGGGCGATCGGTGCCGAAGATGTCGACGTTCGTCTGGTAGAACTCCCGGAATCGGCCCTGTTGGACCTGCTCGTAGCGCCAGAAGGGCCGCGTCGAGAACCACTTTATCGGCCGGGCGAGCTCGCCCTCCTTCGCGACGACCATCCGCGCGACCGTCGGCGTCAGCTCCGGCGTCAGGGAGACGTTCCGGCCGCCCTTGTCCTCGAAGGCGTACAGCTCCTCCGTGATCCCCTCGCCGGACTTGTCGACGTACATCCGCGTGCGTTCGAGCGCCGGCGTCCCGATCTCCCGGAAGCCGTAGCGGCTAACCCGTTCCTCGACCGTGTCCGTCAGCTCCCGCCGGGCGGACATCTCGCCGGGATAGAACTCCCGGAACCCCTTGAGGCCGTCGTACATGTCGAACGCTTCGCGGGGAGCTCCCTAAAAGGTGCGATCCCCGTGCCGCCGGGCCGAACGCCGCGGCGGCATCCGTCGGAAGCCGAACCCCTCAAATACCCACACAGGCTACGTGGGAACGTGTCAAAGCAGGTCGCCGAGGTGGGCACGCTGTTCCTCCACGAGTCGGGTGACAGCTACACCGTCGTCGTCCGCCGTGACGGCGAGCGGCTGCTCCGCGGGCGGCTCGAACTGAAGGAGACCGACGCCGGCCCGCGACCGGGGCGGTTTCGGGTCGCCGACGGCGACGACGAGATCCCGCGACGCCCCGAGCAGTTCGTCGAGATGGCGCGTCGGGCCTCGCGTATCCGGATCTCCGAACAGACCTCGACGGCCGGCCGGGCGGCGATCGAGGCGATGCTCGACGGGTACCAACTCGGGGCCAAACAGGTCCGGACCTGCCGGTACTGTGCCTCGAAGGGGCGGTACTCGCCTTTGACCTCCGAGACGGCGATCAAAGCCGACGACGAGCACATCTGCCCGGACTGTGCGAAACGCGAACTCGAACGGGAGGCCAACTACCGGGGGTTGCGGTCGGGCGCCCGCGACCGGCTCGAGGAGCTGTTGTTGGAGGTCGGCGACCTCGAACGCGTCGCGAACCTCCTGTCCGGCCAACTGGACCCCGATCTGACGAAGTTCGACGAGATCAGCGCGACGACCGACGAGATCGATCCCGTTCCGATACGGGAGCTCGATCTCCACGAGGGACTCGCTGCCCGGCTCGAGGCGTTCGACGAGCTGTTGCCCGTCCAGAGTCTCGCCGCCCGGAACGGCCTCCTCGACGGTCGCGACCAGCTCGTCGTCAGCGCGACGGCGACCGGGAAGACGCTCGTCGGCGAGCTCGCCGGGATCGAACGCGCGCTGAACGGGGAGGGAAAGATGCTGTTTCTCGTCCCCTTGGTCGCCCTCGCCAACCAGAAACACGAGGACTTCGAGGACGACTACGGCGACTTCCTCGACGTCAGCATCCGGGTCGGAGCCTCCCGGATCCGCGACGACGGCAACCGGTTCGATCCGGGCGCGGACGTGATCGTCGGCACCTACGAGGGGATCGACCACGCGCTCCGGACCGGCAAGGACCTCGGCGATATCGGCACTGTCGTTATCGACGAGGTCCACAACCTCGGCGAGGCCGAGCGCGGCCACCGCCTCGACGGGCTCGTCTCGCGGCTCAAACACTACTGCGAGACGAACGACTGCGGCACCCAGTGGGTGTATCTCTCGGCGACCGTCGGCAACGCCCCCGAACTCGCCGGCAAACTAGACGCTCAGCTGATCGAGTTCGAGGAGCGTCCGGTCCCGATCGAACGCCACGTCACCTTCGCCGACGGCTCCGAGAAGATCGAGATCGAGAACAAGCTCGTCCGGCGCGCCTTCGACTCGAAGTCCTCGAAGGGCTACCGCGGCCAGACGATCGTCTTCACCAACTCGCGGCGGCGTTGTCACGAGATCTCGCGGCGGCTCGAATACGACTCCGCGCCGTATCATGCCGGGCTCGATTACGGCGAACGGAAACGCGTCGAGCGGGGGTTCGGCAACCAGGACATCGCGGCGGTCGTGACGACGGCCGCACTCGCCGCCGGGGTCGATTTTCCCGCCTCACAGGTGATCTTCGACTCGCTGGCGATGGGGATCGAGTGGCTCTCCGTCCAGGAGTTCGAGCAGATGCTCGGCCGGGCCGGCCGCCCCGACTACCACGACCGGGGGACGGTGTACCTGCTCGTCGAGCCGGACTGTTCGTATCACAGCTCCATGGACGGCTCCGAGGACGAGATCGCGTTCAAACTCCTGAAAGGCGAGATGGAGCCCGTCATAACCCGCTACGACGAGGCGTCGGCGATCGAGGAGACGCTCGCGAACATCACCGTCGCCGGGAAAGGCGCAAAGCGGCTCAACGACCGGATGGTCGGCGAGGTGCCGACGAAACACGCCCTCGGGAAGCTCATCGAGTACGAGTTTATCGACGGCTTCGAGCCGACGCCTCTCGGGCGCGCGGTCACCGAACACTTCCTCGAACCCTCGGAGGCGTTCTTCATGCTCGATTCGATCCGATCCGGCGAGCGCCCCGACGAACTCGTCGCCGGGATCGAGCTGCGCGGCGAGCGCTGACCGGCGGCTCTCAGACGAGCGCCACTACGCCGACCGGGACCGCCATGCCGGCGAAGGCGATCCCCAGATACGCCAACAGGACGACGAGCAACGCCCCCGGGATCCCGCCGATCGCACAGACAAGCACCGCGATCGGCGTGATCTCGACGCCGATCCCGAGGAAGCTCGCGACCACCAACACGACCACTCCGACGACAGCGTTCACGATGAACGGCGTAATCGTGCTGATTACTTTATAAACCCCGAACAACAGCGCCAACATCCCGACGAGCAACGCGACCTCCAGCGTCGTGACCATACCCGCGGTTCGGAAACGGCTGGTAAATCCCTTTGGGCCGGAACGAAACGTTTTCATCCACGAGCGAAGTACGTGTACGTGAGGGACCGTGGGGTAGCTTGGTATCCTTCAGCGTTTGGGACGCTGTAACCCCGATTCAAATTCGGGCGGTCCCACTCCCTTCGTACTTTCCGGCGTACGTCCACGACCTCGATGCGCTCTGTTTCGTCCCGGAGAGAGCCTTCGATCGCTCCACCGCGCTCCGCGCCGAGGAGTCGACACAGGCTGACGCCCCAACCCGCGTCGAGGATTACGCTTTAAGCCGGGGAGGATGTCAGCGCTCCGACGAACGCCGGTCGCCCCGGCTACGCCCCCTCGACACCGACGAGTCGGCCCTCCTCGACGGTCGCCAGCGCCCACGCCTCCGGCAGGTACCCCTCGACGACCCGTTCCGGGACGAGCGGAACCGGAACCGGCCGGTAGGCGTTCGCTTTCAGCTCGCGAACCGAAGGGAACCGACCGACCGTCCGACCGGTTTCGAGCTTCCGAACCCGGAACCGGCCGTCGTCGCCCCGGCGGTAGGCGTATATAAATGCGCTCGCGGACGGACAGGACAGCGCCCCGACGTCCTCGAAAGCGGTGACCGGGTCGCCGTCGGCATAGAGGACAAACCGCGTCCCCGACTCCGTCACACCCTCCGCTGGCTCCTCGCGCCAGACCGGTTCGCTCTCCGCACGACAGCACGCCAGCCCCGCCTCACCCGCACGCAGCCGATCGGGGACGCTGTAGAACGTCCTCGCCGTCCCCGTCCGGTCGGCGAGCCCCGGCGGGTCGGTCAACACCTCACGGACTGCCGTCGTCTCGCTCGGGTGTGCGACGAGCAGTGCCGTCCGACCCTCGCCGACGGCCCTCCCGATCGCTTCGAGCAGCGCGGTCGGATCGACGGCCGCGTCGACAACGCATAACGCCCCCGGAACCCCGATCCGGTCCGTTCCCGCCGTCGGCTCGGCGACGGCGATCCCGTCCCGCTCTACGATGTCGTACCCGCGTTCGGCGAGCGCCTCCCTGACCACACCGCGCCGTCGGGATGTCATACCGTATCGAACGGCTTCGAGCGACAAGAACGCCGCGGTCGACCGACCGCTCGCCCCCGCCACGGGAACGGACCTGTCAGTTTCACTGTGGGGAGGCAAGGTTCTTATCCGGTGGCGCGCGAAGTTGTAGTACTCAAATGGCTCGCGCGGAGGATACGGAAGTCATCGACAAGTTCGAGTCGTTCTACCGCGATTACTACCGCAACGAGATCGGCCAGCTCGCACAGAAGTACCCGAACGAGAAGCGCTCGCTGTACGTCGACTGGAACGATCTCTACCGGTTCGACCCCGACCTCGCCGACGACTTTATCGCTCAACCCGACCAGATGCGCGACTACGCCGAGGAGGCGCTCAGGCTCTATGACCTCCCGGTGGACGTGAAACTCGGACAGGCGCACGTCCGCGTCGAGAACCTCCAGCGGACGACCGGCATCCGCGACATCCGCGCGCGCCACCGCGGCAACCTCGTCGAGGTGACGGGTATCGTCCGGAAGGCGACCGACGTCCGGCCGAAAGTGACCGAGGCGGCCTTCGAGTGCCAACGCTGTGGCACGCTGAGCCGCATCCCACAGACCTCCGGCGAGTTCCACGAACCCCACGAGTGTCAGGGCTGTGAGCGACAGGGCCCCTTCGACATCAACTTCGACCAATCGGAGTTCGTCGACGCCCAGAAGCTCCGGATTCAGGAATCGCCGGAGGGGCTGCGCGGCGGCGAGACGCCCCAGAGCATCGACGTTCACATCGACGACGACATCACCGGCCACGTCACCGCCGGCGATCACGTCCGGGTAACCGGCGTCCTCCACCTCGACCAGCAGGGCTCGAACCAGGAGAAATCGCCGGTGTTCGACGTGTACATGGACGGGATGTCCGTCGAGATCGAGGACGAGCAGTTCGAGGACATGGACATCACCGACGAGGACAAAAAGCGGATCATCGAGCTGTCCAACGAGTCCGATATCTACGAGAAGATGATCGCCTCGATGGCCCCCTCGATCTACGGCTACGACGAGGAGAAACTCGCCATCATCATGCAGCTGTTCTCCGGTGTGACGAAACATCTGCCCGACGGGTCGCGGACGCGGGGAGATCTGCACATGCTTCTAATCGGTGATCCGGGTACAGGGAAGTGCTCTCGCGGAAATACACGAGTTACGCTCTCTACCGGTGAAGAAGCCCCAATACGAGATCTCGTCGAAACAGCTCTTACTGATCCCAAGCCAGTCGATGATGGCGTATACGATGAGGCTGATTTTAATGTTCTGTCGATGAATCCGGATGGGACGATCGATTCCCGCCAAGCAACGAAAGTCTGGAAGCGAGAAGCCCCTGACCGGATGTATAAGATTCGAACAAAGCAGGGAAAACAACTCGAAGTAACTCCAACACATCCGTTATTTATAAATTCTGATGGTCTGCACGCAACGACAGCGGATGATTTGACGGAAGGTGATTTCATCGCAGCGCCGAAGAAGTTGTCTCCGGAACCTGACAACAGCATCGATGTCGAATACCCGAGTGTCAATCAGACACGTGCGAACAATTTCGAGGCCCCTGAACAAATTGGGTCAGAGCTCGCTCGACTCCTTGGATACATTATCGCCGAAGGAAGCATAACAGGGACTACACTAGCAATAACTAATGCGGACGAAGAAATCATCGATGATACTACATCTTGTTTGAGATCGTTCCGTCTTAGATATCGAGTCCGACCAACCTCAAACAACCGGGCTAAACGTGTTATCTGCTCTTCATCGGAATTTACTGCGTTTTTACAATCAATTGAGTCGGCGATCTTAGAGAACTCTGTAGATCAGAAAGTGCCGGGTATCATTTTTACTGCTTCGACAGAAATCAAGCGTGAGTTCTTAAAAGCATACGTGGAAGGTGAATGTACGGTTTCTGCCAAGGAACGGGAAATTGTCGTCGCATCGATGAGCGAGGAACTACTCGAGAATGTACGCAGCCTACTTCTCTCGTTCGGAATTCAGAGTCAATTGCATCCCCGGAAAAACGATAGCTACCGACTCCGAATCAGCGGGGCTGACTTCGAACGCTACGTCGACCGGATCGGGTTCGTTACGGAACGAAAGGCAACATCGGCTGCTGAGTTCAATGACGTCCAAGCGAACACAAACACCGATATCATCCCGAACGTGGGCGAGACACTCCAAGAGATACGAGAAGCACTCGCAATCTCACAGTTCGACTGCGGCATCCCCCGAACGACATATCAGCATTACGAACGCGGGGACCGAAATCCCAGTCGAACCAGCCTGCGAACTGTCCTCGACGCGTTCGATGCGCGCGTCGAGGAACTGTCAACGCTCCGAGAACAGATTGTCGAGGAAGGCTGGGACGCGATTGTAACCGCCCGCGATAAACTCAATGTTTCACAGGCAGCGCTAGCCGAGGGGATGGATGCCTCCCAAGGCGCTATCAGCTACTACGAGCGAAACGAGGTTGCCCCGGATGGAGGGGAACTCGACAATGCGGAAGCCGTCGTGCTGAGAGAACTCGATTCGGCGCTCTCGGCGGCGGAGGGCATCGATCGGCTCAGAAGGCTTACTGAAAACGACATCAGTTGGGACCGAATCGAGTCGATCGAAGCCGTCGAACCGGAGTACGAGTGGGTCTACGACCTCGAAGTCGAAGGAACACACAGTTACATCTCGAACAACGTCGTTTCGCATAATTCCCAACTGCTTCAATACGTCCGAAATCTGGCTCCGCGATCTGTCTATACATCGGGGAAAGGCAGCAGTTCGGCCGGACTGTGTGTCACCGGCGATACGAAAATACACACCAACAAAGGATTCAAATCCATCCGCGACCTCGTCACGCCGGAGCTCCCGGAACCGGTAGCGAGCGAAACAGCGGCCGAACAATCCGTCGGTGTCAAAACATTCGATCGGAACCGTGGCGAGATGATCGACACTGACTCCTCCCACGTTTGGCGGATGCCAAAAAAACCCTGCCGCCGGATCGAAACGCAGCACGGAAAAGAGCTTGAGGCATCGACGCAGACACCGGTGTTGGTGTGTGGATCGGATGGGATCGAATGGCGTGAAATCTCTGAAGTCGAGGCCGGGGATTATGTCGGTGTACCACGAGGGTTCTCCGAAATCGAGGGGGCAGAGGCCTCTGTCCGGGATTTCCTTGAGCTGTCGACGGAAAAAGTTCTTCTCTCGGACGAATCCATTACATCCCTCCGTGACTCACTGACCGAAACATTCGGGACGCTTCGGGATGCGGCAGCCGCGCTCGATCTCTCTGAGGATTTCATCTATCTTCATCTCAAGAACCGCCACGTACCGATCAAGCGGCTTGACCGGATGGTAGATGCAGTCGGAGCAAGCCGCAGCGACCTTCAGTTTGATCGTCTGATGGTTCGGCACGGGGACGGAATCACAGTCCCCGACGAGTTCGATTCTGACCTAATGTATCTCATAGGGCTCGTGTTCGGAGACGGAGATATCTCGCTGAATCGACGGGATGGAAACCGGGGGATGATTCGTATCTCCAACGGAAACGAGTCTATACTCGAACGCGCCTCCGATATTTTCGCCGAGAAGTTTGATAAGCGACCGGAGATCGAGCGTCAAGAGGACCGAGTTCCAGCGATCCGTGTCAACAGCGTAACTATTGCAAGGCTGTTTTCGAACATCGGGATGCAGACACCAAAAGTCGATCTCGCACTTGCACCAGAGTTGACTGCTTCAAAACATACGGATGCGTTCATTCGCGGCCTGATGGATGCTGACGGCTCCGTTTCACGACGAGATTCCGGAGGGTCAAGCGTCCTTATGTCCACGATTAGTGACGAACTCGCCCAGCAGGTACAGCTAATACTCGAAACACATGGGGTTCAGGCGAGCGTTCGAGAGCGGGACCGGCGAGGAACGTACGAGCTTACTGATGGACAAACTATCGAATCGAAGCATGTCCAGTATTTTGTCGAAATATACGGTGCGGATATCGATCGATATGCCGAGGCAATCGGATTTGAGTCCGAAACGAAGATCGAGGCGCTTGAGGCAGTCACGAAGACGGCTCGTCGACAAAAAGAGAAGCTCCCAGTCGGCTCTGCACTAGTTGCAGCGGAGGGCTCTGCAGGGACATACTACGGAAACATTGCCCGAGGAGATAATCCCAGCCGGGAACGGGCGGAGTCGATGATGCGGGATTTAGACATGGGCTCGATCGAGCAGGATATTCGCGAAACTGTCAACGCCGATCTCCGATGGGACGAAGTTGTAGACGCCGAGGATATCGGTCGAAAAGAAGTATTCGACTTGACGGTTCCCGACACGCACAATTTCGTTGGGAACGGGATCGTTACTCACAACACCGCTGCAGCTGTCAGAGACGACTTCGGCGACGGCCAGCAGTGGACCCTCGAAGCCGGCGCGCTCGTCCTCGCCGACCAGGGCATCGCGGCTGTCGACGAGCTCGACAAGATGCGGTGCGTTACTGGTGATACACTTGTACATTTATCCGATGGACGTATTTCGCGAATCAAGGAACTTGCACGCGAGGCCAAACAGGAAGGAAATATCGAAGAACTCTCGAACGGCCGTACGATCCGTAACATCGACCTGACGGCGTGGACGATGTCCGATGACAATCGTCTCGTTGAGCGGCCTGTAACTGCCATCCACGAATACGAAGCGCCGGATAGGCTTGCAAAAGTCACACTTGAATCCGGAGAATCGGTCACGGCGACGCACGATCATCCGTTCTTCGTGTTCGAAAACGGGACACGGAACAAGCGATCGGCGGCTGATCTCGAACCAGGAGACTGGACGTACGTTCCCGAACAGTTCCCCGAGGCGACGACCGACGGAGGGACAGCCTCAGCAAATAGGACGAGTGTAGTCTCGAACGACACCGTCGAACCCTCATTCGGAGCGGTACTAGGATATCTCTCAGGTGACGGTAATATTTATTATAACCGTAGTGAGGGAACCTACGGAATTCGGTTTACGAACAAAGAAGAGGAGCTACTCGATGATTTCGAGCGAGTCTGCAAAACTGCCTTCGATAAGGATCCCGTCCGACATCCCAGCGAGCAGCGTGACGATGGTGTTCAGACTGTTCGGCTTCACGGTCGTGAATTCGCGGAGAGAGTACTTGCGGCCGGGATGAACGTAGAGACGTACGAAGACAAGTCATTCCCGACCGGCCTCACCTCCGGAACAAGACGGACGAAGGCAGCTTTTATTCGAGCATTCGCCGATAGCGAGGGGAACGTCGATCCAAGCACCGGGAACGTACGGATGTACTCCGCGAGCGAAGAACTCCTCTCGGGAATAAAGAGTCTCCTGTTAGAATTTAATATTTCCTGTCAGATCAGAACACGTGAGCGGGACAAAAAGCGTGATATCTATGTTCTAACGATAACTTCGGCAGAGTCGCTGCAGTCTTACAATCGACGTATCGGCTTTACTCTCAGTCGAAAACAAGACGCACTCGATGAGGTCTGTGCGATTGCGGACGGGGATCGAACGATTATAGATGTACTCCCCGGCTGCGGTGAGTTATTCAAACAGGCTCGGGAATCGCTGCGGCTTTCTCAATCTGAGTGCGGAATAAACGATGCAACGTACTGTAATTTCGAGAACGGTGACGCGAACTGTTCGCTTCACCGTGCTGTTACGATCTTAGAGCGGTTTGAGGAACGGATCGAAACGGCAAGCAAGGACATGGATACGCTGAAAAGTGAGTGTAGCTGGGGTTCCATTCGGGAATTAAAAGATCGCTATCATATCTCGCAGAAGGAACTTGCGGACGACACCGCACTCAGCCAGCAGCAAATATCCAGAGAGTGGGAAGGCAGCGAAGAAATCCGTAGAGCTATCCAGACAAGGCTTCGCACGCTTGTTCAAGATGTCGCAAGTACAGATCTATCACCACTCAGCCATCTTGTCAGTGGGGATGTAAAATGGAGACAAATCCGCTCGGTCGAGGATATCAGCTCTGAATCCGAGGACGATCGGATTCCAGTTCTACGACAGGAAATTGCGGATATCCTCGGTTGTCCAACACCGAAAGCTGAAAAACAGGCATTGGAGATCCTCAGAGGGGACTGCAAGCTCGATTCGTGGACAGTACTTCGCGACGAACTTGACAAGTACGGGATCTCACTTCAGGCTCTTGGGTCCGATATTGGGGTTGCAGGGTCGACGATATCTCGGTGGTCGAACGGTATCGTCGAAACCGAGCAGTTCGATACCGTTAGGGCTGCCGCAGAAAGCCGAATATCGAATACGCGCTCCAAAGTTCGAGAGCTACTAAACGAAATTCAATCTCGAAAGGAAACAAAAGTATACGATCTCACCGTCGAGGGGACCCACAACTTCGTCGCCAACGGAATGGTCGTCCACAACTCGGAAGATCGATCGGCAATGCACGAAGCGCTCGAGCAGCAGTCCTACCACCCGGACACCGAGATCCTGCTGGCGGACGGTCGCCGCGTCGACATCGGCGAGTTCGTCGACAGGCGGATGGCAGCGAACCCGAAACAGGTCACGGACGGCGTCGACTGTGAGATCCTCCCTGTCGACGACATCCGGGTCCACTCGACTGATCTCGACAGCAACGAAACAACGAAGCTCCCCGTCGATCGCGTGAGTCGACACGAGGCCCCCGAGGAGTTCGTCAAGGTATCCTTCTCGAACGGTCGGGAAGTAACAGTCACGCCCGAGCATCCGATGTTCACGGAGCAGAGCGGGGACGTTGGCACCGTCGAGGCCCGAGAGATCGAGGCGGGCGCGTTCGTCCCAGCCCCGAGAAAACTGCCGAACT
>OBKM01000372.1_pt1 | contig 22540 bp, 20 predicted proteins | sample 1519691 | NCBI WGS metagenome assembly OBKM01 (sample SAMEA37050418, study PRJEB22526) | metagenome | biome: saline pan; feature: lake; material: water | place: Egypt | collected 2015 | depth 0.5 m | reverse complement strand
AGTGCCGCCTCGAACTCTGGAAGCAGTGACTGTATCTCGTTATTTATTTTAATTTCATAGTTCTGCTCCAGTATGTCTTTGATTCTTGTTCCATGATGAACGTTGAGCAACTGCTGTGAATCGCACCACTCTTTTGCCGTCTGGATTGATCGCTGTCTTTCGATTACGTATCGTCCGTCTTCAATGAACGGTCCATAAACCGTGCCATCGTCCCGGTATTTATTATAGAAGTCCTCCGCATGTTCCTTGATATGGACCGGGGGGCCATCATGTCGCTGAATTGCGGCGCGCTTTTCGACATCGACTTCAACAAGAATCAGCGTCTGATCCTCACTAACTGCAATATCTGACCGAAGCACGTCAAATCCATTTCGGGTGAGGCCTTCAGTAATTCCCTGCTTGGATGTTCGTAACTGCGGGTACAGATCGTCCTCAATAAGGTCCGGCGTCTCAAATACAAGCGCGAGCAACGTTGTGTCTCGATTGGCAAGTTCCTCATTTAGCTCTGTCTTACTGATTGACTGTTTTGCTGATGATTCGAAGAATCCGATCTCCGGGCTTCGAAGGAATTCGCGCGCATAATGCTGGAATCGGGCAAAATTGTTCCCTGACAGGACGGCCGCAACATTTCGTTCTGGGTCTGTTGGATCTATAACAACAAGTGGATCATCAAATGTCTCTTGTGCATGCCCTACAGGATCAATATGAACCTGTGGTTTCCACTCTGCTGCAGCTGAAAGTAATTTTTCAGCTGTCCTATATTCTAAAATTAGCAGTTCTAATATGTATCCACTGAATCCTCTGGTACGAAGATTGCTCCCATATAGTTCCTGTCCAGCACAGAATCCTTTGAGTAACCGCACTTCGGATGCTAGCGTCGGGTTTATATTCTCCTTAACATACTCGTTGTGGAATGGAGTTCGGTCTACTGCAGACTGGATATCTTTAGCTGAGTCGACTGCATAACAGGGGACAATATCAACATCAAACCCACTCCACTGCCCTGTCACATATGGGTGTTCGGCATATTTCTCTTGTCCTGATGGGAGAACTTCGTGGCCAACTTGTAATCCGTACTGTGCAAGCTCACTTCTATCCAGCTCCGGAGAAAACTTAATGAATAGATCAATATCCCGATCACCGGACAACCACGTACCTCGTGCAGTTGATCCGACTCGAATTACCTCCGCATCAACCTGAAGATTAGACACTGCAGCCTGTGCCCGCTGTATCAGTTCTTCAGCACCTTCCTCAAGAGCCTCCCACTCCTCTGGCTCTGGATCAACAATCTCTCGAGCCTGATCAAGAACAGCCGCAACATCCTCAGTCATTGCGTTATAGTTTTATCGGCGGTGGTGAAAGGATATCGGTTCTCATTGTGAAGAACCAGCAGACGTCTCACCGAAAAACGAAAGCCTAATCAAAGTAATCACCCTATATTTTGATGCGAAAAGCCGCCATAGCTCAGCTGGTAGAGCACCACGCTGTTAACGTGGTTGTCCCAGGTTCGAGCCCTGGTGGTGGCGCTCATTCTGCTCTTATTTCAGATATCCCAAACAGATCGCCGTATATCTTCGATTGTGCTGCTGCCATATGTTCCGCTAATGTCGATGGACATATGTCCAGTTCTTCGGCAACCTCCGTAGCGTTTGCTTGTCGTGGATACTTGAAATATCCCATTTCATACGCCGTTTCAATCACTTCGCGTTGCCGCTGTGTTAATTCACCGCGGTTAATCGGGACAAACTCGCCTCCATGTTGGTCATCTGTGTCAGCTTGTGAAATTGTTTGAATGGAGACATCATCGTACTGCTGCTTTAGTCCCTTCAGTAGTGAACTCAACGCTGATCTATCTGCAAGGTGTAGCGTAACATAGAGATTTCCGTTCTCTGATCGTGCGTCAGAAATCGGGTATCCTTGTTCTTCAATTGTGCTACAGGGACATCCCTCTGTCTCCCGATTAAATTCATACACGCCGTCGTGGTTGTATTCAAACACTGGATCAACGATATCTGGGATCGTATTTTCTTTTGAACGAGTTGTAAACTGCTCTGTAACGTCATCTCCACTGTGTGTCCACGTGATTTCTGTTACCGATTCGCCTGCATTAGCCGTTGTTTCAGCGATTGGACATCCCTTTGGAGATCCAATCTCAAGTTCCACGCGTAATCCACTCATATAATTATCTAATAACCCCCTATATGAAGGTCCTCCGGTTACAACACTTTTATCATGCTGTTTACCTCTACCTTATGATATCGTTAAACTTATTTGGACAATGCGTACACATCTGTTCATTTATTCACCTTTAAACCATACATGAATATTGATTCAACCAGTATCCTGTCCATATACTTACCGAATGTCCTATATAGGATGCGTTGTATCATTCTCATATAGGGACAAAATTATGAGTAGCAAGTTTGGTTACGCAGATAGTCAATCCCTATTTTCCGTCCCGCGGGAGTGGCAGTTGCTCTTGCCCGCTTGGATCTCTTTCGCAGTGGTAACTGTGCTCGTTGGGGGCCTTCGGCTTGCGGGCATTTCGATCCCGATGTCCATCCAGTTACTGGCGTATCTGATCGGGCTTGTTGCAATTAATCTCCCGCACGGAGGGTTTGAAAATCTGCAGAACCTTCGCACCAGGTCGGCTAGATTCCAAGCAATATACGCGGTTGTTTTTGTCGCGATGGTTGCTGGATTTATCGGGCTGTTGCTTTGGAATGCTGTTATTGGTGTCGCGTTAATGATCGCAGTTGCTTGTGTTAAGGGAGGCTTTGGTGGCCTCGCCGTCCTTGATGCAGTGACTGGTACTGATCATATTCAGTCACGCTTCCAGCGATGGCTTGGCGCAGGCGTCCGTGGCGGTGCTGTGATGCTTGTGCCATATGTCGCATTCACTGAAACGTTTGAACAGTACACCGCATACATGGTTGATGTCTTCGACCCAGGTGCCCTTGCAGCAGCGACATGGGCATTTCATCCGATCACGTACAATTATGCTGTCCCAGCTGCAATTCTTCTCGGCGTAATTGCACACATCGGCCTAGGGTATGCGCGTGATCCTGGAACCAGAACATGGTTAGCAGATGCAATCGAAACGATCCTTTTAGTCGTTTACTTCTCGGTTGTACCTGTTGTCTTAGCTGTCGGACTGTACTTCCCACTCTGGTACTCTGCCCGTCAAGTTGCTCGATCGGCCGCTGTTGATGATGAACGACCAGTTGAGGAGGGTGCATGGATGTCAGAAGAATATCGCAGTGAGCATGTAGCATCTCTTCTGAACTGGAGTATGTTTATCGTTGGCGGTGTGTTTACTGGGCTGCTTCTTGCTGCCCTCTGGTACTTCGCTCCGGAGCCTATCATGGAAGTCGCGGCAGCGGACTATGCCAGTGACACAACTGCGTTACTTGCCGGAGGTGTTGTGTTCTACACCATCTTTGTGAGCATTATTGCTCTCCCCCACGTCGTTGTTGGTGGATTCATTGATCGACAGGGCATTTGGTTTATTCCGTAGTTAATTACAGTCTCTTTTCGTAGCAATTTTCCTTTCTCGCGGCCCGTCTTTTTTTGTGCAGTTGTGGTCGTACAAGCGAACAGTCCTCGTCGCATGTACTTTAGCATTCTTCGCGACGATGGTCGCCCGTCTTTCAATCAGCCCGGTCGTACCCGAAATTAGCAGTGAATTTGACATTTCCACCGGCGTTATTGGATTCGCACTCTCTGCTATGTGGTTTACCTACGCTGCTTCACAGTTCCCAAGTGGTCTTCTCGGGGACAAGGTCGGGGAACGGATAGTCATTCTTATCGCGGTTGTTGGGACAGCAGCGACGAGCTTTCTTATTGTAATTTCTCCATCATATTGGATGTTCTTTATTGCTGTTCTCCTCTTGGGTGCATTTGCCGGATTGCATTATAGTGTTGCGACAACCCTACTTGCAAAGACATTCCGACAGACTGGTGCAGCGATTGGCATTCACAGTGCTGGCGCACCAATTGCCGGTCTGATTGCACCAGTTGCTGCAGGAGCACTTGGAAGTATTTTTGGTTGGCGTTATGCTGTTGCGCTTGGATTACTTACTGCGGCCCCCGTTGCTATATTCTTCTGGCTAACCGTCCGTCCAACTGAACCATCCAATCCGAATGCATCTTTGTCTGATCAAGTTGATCTACAATTATATTCGCGAGTACTTACACATACTCCGATTACCATCACTCTCGGTTTGGCTGTTGGTGGCGCGTTTGTCTGGCAAGCAACAGCGTCATTCTTCCCGGCGTTTATTGTAAATTATCACGGATACTCTGAGATCGTCGCCAGTGTGGTCTTCTCTTGGTATTTTATTGTCCAAGGAATTGGTCAACCGGTGGTTGGATCGCTCTCAGACCGCTTTGGTCGAAATTTTGCCGCCGCTGGTAGCGTTTGCTGTGGTATCCTTGGGTATGGACTCTTAATCTCAGTTGACTCTATCATCGCACTTGCGAGCGCAACGGTGTTTGTTGGTATCGGTATGTGCTGGGGGGCTGCATTGCTACCAAAATTCCTTGATCACCTCCCTGACAACGAACAGGGCGTCGGATTTGGACTTCTCCGTAGCACCTACATGCTACTTGGGGCCAGCGGTAGTGTTGTTACTGGCATATTTGTCGATCTGTTTTCATGGGGTGTTGCGTTTGGGATTTTAACCAGTATCCTCGGAGTTATGCTCATCGGCTTGTTGTTTGCAATCTACTTCGATGCTTGATTTCGCATTGATTGCCGATAGACGCCAATTCATTTGTATTTGGATGGTGTATTGACCTATATGGTCACCGTCGTGGGGAACCAACCTGTCGAATATAGCCTTCAGAAGCTCATGGAGGCTTTTCCCGTTGACGAGCGAACGTTTACTATTCAGTGTGCTTCGTCCGGTACTTCTGTTGAAACGTGGCGGTCTATTTCTGTTGCAGATCTCATCATTGAGGCTGAAATCCCTGACACAGCTACCCATCTTCTTGTTGAGGGGGGAGATGATTATACAGCTCCTGTTTCAATTCATGATGCTATGAATGCCTACCTTGGGCTTATACCGGTCTCTGATGTCACTGGTGCTCCTCGACTGCTTGGTCGTAATCTTACCTCCGAACAGGCAGTACAACATGTTGTTCGCATTGACTGGTTGGAGCTCGCTGCTGATGAGGACCCATTAACTTATGCTTCTTGGTAGCTCTCGATATCAGCTTGTCAGGTGCTGAACTACTGTTCAGCAATTGCTAAATCCCAATCTGAAAGCTTGTCCCGCTGATGATCCGCTTCAAAATCAATATCCGGTCCATGCGCGATGATTCCGTGTGGAGTTACATCTGGATGCGTTGTATAGTAGTGTTCTTTTATATGATCCATTTGTACTGTTGATGCAACTCCAGGCAGCTGATAGACATCTCTTAGATACGGCCACAAGTTATCGTATTGATGTATATACTGTTTGTTACACATGAAATGCGTGTGATATACATGATCAAATCTAATCAGTGTCGTAAACATACAGATATCGGCCTCCGTTGGTGAATCTCCAACCAAAAACCGTTGATCACCAAGATGTTCATCCCATCGGTCAAGTTCATCAAAGAGCTTTGTTACGGCCTTGTCATACGGCTTTTGTCGTCTAGCAAAACCTGCCTTATACACTCCATTATTGATTGGCTCATAGATCTCTGTGATAACTTCGTCAACGCGATCCTTCTGTTCATCTGGGAGCAAATCAATATCCCTCGTGTGGTATGGTTCAAATGCAGTTGTTAACATTCGGAGTATTTCTCTTGACTCGTTGTTGACAATGGTTTCCTCCTTTTTGTCCCAGAGTACTGGAACAGTTACTCGACAGGTTGCTTCTGGGTCTGCTTTAACATATATCTCTCGCAGATAATCGGCCCCGTGGATGTGATCTTCTGTACAACCCTCTTTTTCTGGCGTAAATTGCCAACCATCTTCGCCACGATACGGATCAACCACCGACACCGAAATTGTGTCTTCAAGACCGAGTAACTTCCGTGCAACCAACGTCCGATGTGCCCATGGACAGGCATACGACACATAAAGATGATACCGACCTGATTCTGCTTCAAACCGGTTGTCTATTGTTGCATCAGATTTGTCTGCTGGGTCGGATCCGACAATCCAATTTCTGAATGTTGTTTGTTGTCGATTAAATGATCCCGTTTTGTCTGTAGTTTGATATGCATCTGTGCGCCATTCTCCGTTAACTAACATATTCATGCTTGTCTGTGCTAGGAACTTGAGGGATAAGCCTCTTCGCTTAAGTTTAAATCCGATTACATGACCAACTCACTGCGTATCGGAAGCGTAGCAGTATCATGTTTGATCACTCATCTATGTCACATCGAGTACTCATCGCTATCGAAGTAGCACCGGATACCTTTGATTTGTATCGTTGCTCGTGGGGCGGACAACAACTACTCTCAAAGCAGCAGTTGTACCAGTTCTTTGACCATCCATTTTTTGATCCGCAACTTGTTGTTGATCTTATCCCGTATGGTGAGCTTTGCGACCATATTGACTGGTTACTTGACGAGGTCCTATACATCATTACTCAGTCTGCACAAATTGACCGATTCTTCCCTGTTCCATTGACAATTGACTCAGCAATACCTGGAAAGAACACAGCAGATGGGCCGGGTATCCTCGTCCAGCCTCCATCGTCTGATCCTACGGGAGATCGTTTACGGGCCCGTATTGACTCACTTCGTGCTTTCTGTAGGTTGCTTACAGATCGTGAAGTAACTGATCCATCAACCCTTCAGAAGGCAACCGTTGAATTGCTGTCTTCTTGGAGCCAATCTACAGTTATCAGTAAACCAGATTCATGACCCGAATTCACAACGTTTAGCTCAAATAATTCCCGTGCATTTTGAATACTGTGTACGACGTTCTAACGCAACCAGCTCTTGATTCTGCAAAATCTAAGATTGAAACTGGTCTATCAAATGCCGCTCTGACTACCGTTCTTGGACCCTGTTCGGTTGACTATAACGGTCGAGCTTCAAGCACCCTTGACCTAGGCGAACGTCACGTCATGCTCAAACCGGATGGCACTACACTTGTACATACTGATGAAGGCCAAAAGCCTGTCAATTGGCAGCCTCCCGGAAGCGACCAGTCAGTTAGAGTTGATGACCAGGAGTTAATCATCGAGAGCGTACGCACCTCTCCAGACGAACGGCTTGAAGTCAGCTTTCAATCGATTCAGTTTGTCGCTGCTGTAACACTTCAGGATACACACGATCTTGATTTAGTAGGAACCGAGGCTGATCTCAAGCGCCAGATCCTTAAGCAACCTGAAATGATTGAGCCCGGGTTCACTCCCAAAGCTACCGAGCGGAAAACGTCTGCAGGAGCAGTTGACATCTTTGGCGAAGATGCTGATGGTAATATCGTTGTGCTAGAATTAAAACGACGACGTGTCGGCCCCGACGCCGTTGGACAACTCAAGCGATATATTGATGCTCTCAATCGAGACTTACATGACGACGCATATATCCGCGGAATCCTTGTTGCTCCTTCGGTCACTGGTAGGGCACGCCAGCTCCTTTCAGAACAAGGTCTTGAGTTTGTCGCTGCTACTCCTGATTGTTAATTGTTTCTTGTAGTGATGCTAGCCTGGTCAGTGCATCAACTGGCGTCATTGTTGCAATTTCAAGCTCTTCAATTTCAGTAATAATCTGCTGGGTGCAAGCATCTGCTGGCATGCCTTGATTGTCTGCTGTAGACTCTTGCTCGTTCTCTTTTCGTTCAAGCAGTTGTCTTGCATCCTCGACCACTGCCTCGGGAACGCCTGCTTTTTGTGCAACATCGATTCCGTACGATCCGGTGGCTGCCCCTGTGCGTAATTCATGTGAAAATTCAATTCCCGTGTCCGTATGCTCTGCTTCGAAGTGGACATTTTTGGCCGCTGATCGTTGGGAGGCCGTCTTGGTGAGTTCGTGATGATGCGTTGCAAATAGCGTCAAAGATTTTGTTTTATCATGCAGATGTGATACAATTGCTTTCGCTATTGCTAATCCATCAGCTGTACTTGTGCCTCGCCCCACCTCGTCGAGTAACACAAGTGAGTTTTCGTCTGCATGTCGAAGGATCTCAGCAACTTCCAGCATTTCAATCATAAACGTCGACCGACCTCCTGCGATGTCATCGCTTGCTCCAACTCTGGTGAAAACCCGATTAATCGGACGAACTTGGGCTTGATCCGCTGGAACAAAACTCCCGATTTGTGCCATTAATATGATTAGTGCAACTTGCCGCATGTACGTTGATTTCCCGCTCATATTTGGCCCCGTAATGATCATAAACCGTTCATCTGGGGTTAGTGTCGTATCATTTGGCACAAATGACTGCTGACGTTGCTCAACAATTGGATGCCTACCACCCTGTATCTCGATCTGACTCCCGTCATCGATTACAGGTCGGGTATAATCGTTCACCGCTGCGACTTCTGCTAGGTTAGCGAGAACATCGATTCTCGCCAATTCCTCGGCCAGTTGTTGTAGCTGCCGGGCCCTTTCTGCTACTTTTCGCCGAATCTTACAGAATAACTCATACTCGAGATCATCCGCTTTACCCTCTGCTTGTACGATCTCTGTTTCACGTTCCTTTAATTTTGGAGTGATATACCGCTCTGCGTTTTTCAGTGTTTGTCGTCGATCGTAGTGGTCTGGAACCGAATCAAGATTTGCATCTGTGACTTCGATATAATATCCGTGAACGCTGTTGTACCCAACTTTGAGTGAATCAATTCCAGTCCTTTCTCGCTCTTTTTCTTCTAGCTCATCGATCCATTGTTTCCCGGCTTCTTTTGTTGCTCGCAGTTCATCGAGCGTCTCATCGTATCCTTCTGCAATAATTCCTCCTTCGGTTATCTCTGCCGGTGGATCTCCACGGATCGATTCATCAATCAACTCTGTTATTTCTTTCACAGGATCGATTCTTTCTGCAAATGCCGTTACAGCTTCAGAGTCCGTCTCTGCAAGCACAGACTGTATCTTTGGAACGACCTCAAGCGTGTCATGTAGTGATCGTAAGTCGCGAGCATTTGCTCTATTTCGTGCACTTCTAGAAACCAGCCGCTCAATATCATATACTTCTTGTAATAATCTTCGAAGTTCCTCTCTTGTTGTGACATCAGAGACTAATGCTGCAACTATACCTTGTCGGCTCAGAATCTCTTGTGTATCGACTAACGGTTGCCGGAGCCACTCTTCGAGCTTTCGGCTTCCCATTGCTGTCTGTGTTTCATCAAGCATCTCGATGAGTGTCGCATCATCCACTCCCCGAACGCTTCGGGACGAAAATATCTCAAGACTCTGCAAGGCGGCTGCATCCAGCAACATGTATTCCCGAGGATCATACCGCCTGATCTGATTGATATATTCAAGTCTCTGTGTAGATAAATTGGTGTTCTCCTCTGTCACCGTGGCTACCTCTGCTCCCCGGGTATACTCTGCATACGACAACAATGCTCCACATGCTTTAATCTCAGCGTCGGTTATAAGTCCCGGGCTGGTTGCCCCAAAGTACGCATCAAACCGATCTTTCGCTGTTTCGAAATCAAATGCTCTGTCCCTGTGTGGTGATATTAGTGTCTTTTCAGGTATGGGAGGCTGCTCTAAGTCTGTGATGACTTCTGCTGGGGCGAATCGGTCTATCTCGTCTTTGATACGTGATGCTCTCTCGCTTGTCGTTGCAAAGAAATCGCCTGTTGAAACATCCAGTAATGCCAGTCCATATGCCCCGTCTATTGCTGCTACACTTCCAACAAAGTTGTTTGACTCATCTGCTAGCAGTTCCTCTTCTGTTAACGTTCCAGGAGTAATAATTCGTGTAACCGCTCGATCGACAACACCTGTTGTTTCATCTGGATCTTGGACTTGGTCAGCTATTGCAACCCGATATCCTGCATCCAGCAATGAATCAATATAAGACTCTGCATTGTCGATTGGAATCCCTGCCATCGCGTATGTACCCGTACTATCCTCTCGCTGCGTGAGTGTAATCTCCAGCAACCGAGAGGCTGTCTCAGCAGCCTCACAGAATGCCTCGTAGAAATCTCCAACTTGGAACAACAACAGACAATCGCTATACTCAGAGGCTAACTCATAATACTGTGAGAGCATTGGTGTAAGCTCGTCTGATCGTTGTTCCATTTTCTCCGGGACCCCTGTGGCAGGGTCGTCTATCGTCTGCGCCCAGCGTCGTCGATTTGCTTGCCCTCCCGATGACATAATCTATTGTCGCTCCGTGTAGCTAGTTATATCCGTCTAGTTGGGTGTTGCGATGTTGTTCCTGCTTTATCAATCGGGACATATTTGCGCAGTTGCTACTTACTGTGCATGTGGAGCTACACATTCGTTATGAGGGTGATGATGACCCAGAAAAGTGTACTGCTCGAAAGCTTAGTCGTTTAGGATATGCAGAACTTCATTCTTCTGCTGGAGAGACTCCATATGGTATCATTTTAGATCCTCACGCTGATACTGCACTTTCTCCGAATGATAAAGATGGCTCTGACCGTCTTATTGCACTTGACTGCTCTTGGGAAACTGCTACAGAAGAACGATATGAGCTTAGCGGACAGCGTCGGGCCCTTCCCTTCCTTGTTGCTGTAAATCCTGTCAACTATGGCACTGCATTCCAACTCACGACAGTTGAAGCACTTGCTGGCGCCTTGGCTATTCTTGGGGAATGGGAACAGGCACGTGAAATCCTCTCACCGTTTTCGTGGGGAGAAACGTTTCTGGAATATAACAAAGAACCACTTCAACGCTACATGAATTGTTCTACCTCTACAGAAGTGGTTTCGGTACAGAACGACTACCTTGATGACTCATAGCTTTCTTCGGATCGGTCTATGCTATTCAATCATCGAATTCGCTTCTTGGACACGGTCGATACGGGAGATAAGTTTCTCTGATGGCTCTCCATCTGGGATGACTGGATCATACCCATCAAATACCTCATGGACCTTTCTAATCGATTCTGCAAGCACTTCTAATGCGTATCCCCCTTCAAGCACGAATGCCAGTCCGATATCTAGGTCTTCTGCAATATCTTGGAGCTGCTTGGCCAGCATTCCGTACCCCTCTGTTGTTAGTGTCATCCTTGAGATTGGATCATGCCTGTGTGCATCAAACCCAGAACTGACGAGCAAGACGTCGGGATCATACTGCTTCAGAGCCGGCTCGAGGATTTCGTTAAATACTGTCCGGTATGCCACATCTCCTGATCCGGATGGTAGAGGAACATTGAGTGTATTCCCTTCTCCATCTCCTTCACCTGTTTCAGAGATTTCCCCGCTACCAGGATAGATATTCTCTTCATGAACTGACGTAAAAAAGACATCATCACGATCATAGAATATATCTTGTGTCCCGTTTCCGTGATGTACATCAAAATCTACAATACTTACACGAGATGCACCTTCATTTAGTGCTGTCTGCGCTGCAAGTGCGATATTATTTGCAAAGCAAAACCCCATTGCATCATCCTCAACGGCGTGATGACCTGGCGGGCGACCAAGTGAAAATGCCGTTTCTCGCCCTGTTTTCCCCTCAAGTGCTTCTCTCGTAGCCCACTGTGCCATTCCAACTGATGCTAAGATTGCATCCCATGTCTCTTCAACTGCGGTTGTGTCTGGATCCCACTTTCCTCCGCCATCTGCACAGAACGTTTCTAGTTCTTCAATATACTCGTCGTCGTGTACTGCTTTTAAGCTTGATTTGTCCGCTGTATCAGGGGTTACGTAATTGACGCCGTGTTTCCGTTTGAGCCCTTCTTTGATTGCTCGAAGACGGTCGGGACTCTCTGGATGCCGCGAACCGGTTTCGTGGGCGAGACACGCCGAATTATACCCGTAGTTCATCTCAATTCGACTCGAATAATTCGAAATATGTTTCGATATCTGCAGCCTTTATCGTTTTTCGCCCCGCGTGATCTGCCAAGATAGCGGCTTTCCCTGCGACGTTGTCAGCGAACTCTTCTAGAATATCCGCAAGTGCGATGCGGGCATCCATTGACACACGATATGTCTCGTTGATATTCATCCGTGCGATTCGATCAACAGGGGCGATTGGCAATGTTAGATCGTCCTTTTTAACGACTTGCTGAACATCAAAGTCCGATGCCATTAACGTTTTTCGTCCGTCTTCCGTTGCTTTGTCGGCAGCAGCTTCTGCGAGTCTTGCCCCGTAATCCTGAATTTGTAGTGCGAGGACCTCAGCTGCCTCTGCGCTCACTCGACAGTCCTCAGCATTTCGACGAATGATCTCATCGACGGGGGCGAACGGTAACTCAACGCTCATACCATTTTTCGTGCAAGTATATGCCTTAATCCTTTCCGTCTTTCTCTATCAGTCGCCAGTCTTTTCAAGTTATATGATCTCGGCTGCAATAATTCTCCCATTTTCCCGCTTTTCTCCTCGAACGGTGATCTCTTCTCCTAAATTCACCTGTTTATCTGTTTCGATTGAAATTGTCTCTTCACCATTATCCAAGATAATAGGATTTCGACTCTGTACAACAGTTCCAGTAAACTCAATGCTGTCTCCTGAACCTGATTGCTGTCGTTCAGTTGATTCTGCTTCTGTTGATGATTCTGTCTTCCCTACGTCCGTTGATTGCTCTGTGTCTTCAAACGAAGAGAGATTTACTCCACTATCCGCTGTAGATTCTTGCTGTGGCGCTGGATCAGTATCCAATACCGTGATAGAGGACTGCCAGTTTGCTGATCCTTCGAGATCATCTTGCCAGCCGTCCTCAATTTCAACATCTGTGACTGCGATTCGTTCACCGGGGCCAATCTCTTTATCGGCAAGATCTCCCCACAATGCAACCCGAATATCGTCTGTGTCATCTTGAATACGGATATTCCTTACCTGTCCTTCTGATCCGTCATCTCGATCAAATGTTCGCTTTGGATCTGATGATCGAATAACCCCAACTAAATCGACCGTATCTCCCATCTCAACTTCACCGATTGGTGTCCCGGTTGGTTCATATTCAATCTCTTCATCAAGTTTTTCGATTGCGCTTCTATTTCCGGCATGTAGCTCCAGTGAACCATCTCGTTCCCGTACATAGCCATCAATAACTTCAACTGATTGACCTTCTGCAAGCTCCTCTGTCTGTGGTGCTTTTTCATCCCAGAGCGTAACACGAATTCGGCCGGTTTCATCGCCCAGTACAAGGTTGGCGACTTTCCCCTCTGATTCATCATCACGGTCAAATGTTCTGACAGGCTCCGTGTCGAGCACTTTACCCTTCAGATTGACATCTGAAAGTCCCAGTGAGAGGTCTGAAATCTGATATGTATCGGCTACACTTACATTGATCTCCGTTTCCGTGTCAGGCTCAGCTTTTTCAGCATTCACCTCAACGCCTGAATAGCCCTCTTTTGGGCGGCCTTTGACTCGAAGTACTTGCCCTTCTTCTAGAGTCTCACTTGCATCAACTGCTAATCCATCCCAGAGTGCAACCCGAATCTGCCCGGACTCGTCAGCGAGTTCAAGATTTACGACGTGTCCTTTGGCTTCGTCGTCCTCCTCATCTGTCTCTTTATCCCTCTCGAATGCTCGGAGTTCACCGACTGATATTACCTTTCCGACAAATTTCACCTCATCCATCTTTGGCTTAATTTCGGCAATGTTCCCCACTTCTCCACCATCTTCTTCGAGTTCATGGGCAACAAGCATTGCAGCTGTTTCTTCATCCGCAAGTCCTCCCATCTGCTCGATCCGATCCTGTACGGCAGTTCGATATTCCTCTAATGAAATATCTGCATCAATCTCCTCCTCATATGTCTCTTCGATCGCGCCCATTCTTTGCTCTTCATTGTTAGTCCATTCTATAATCGTTGTCGTTGTCTGTTCTGACTGTCAAGCGACATATGATTCTCATATGGTATATATCCTGACGAGGTCACACCGTAATCCCTTTAGTCGGGTACACGAAAGGTAGAGTTGAGTCCTGATAGGGTAGTGGACTATCCTCCGGGCTTGCGGAGCCCGGGACCGGAGTTCAAATCTCCGTCAGGACGCTTTTACTGCATTTTACCCTTCGCTATTACCAAATTTTCCATTCTCCCTCCGACTTTTGTAGTTCGAATGTCTCCTGCTCTCGGTCTTCGAGACCCATCCCCGTAACAGTCATATCTGCCTTCACGACTGCCTCTTTTTCTTCTTGCTTCGTTGTTTCCAATTCGTGAAGTTCGATTTCAATTTCGTCCAGCATCATCATGCCAAACGGGTCATTCTGTCGCGGTGACTCAGGATGGATTAACTCATCTATACCGTCTTCATCATTCTCATTAACTGCCTTGGCATAATCTTCGACAGTTGCCTGTGGTCCGCTATTTCCGAGGAAACCACCACATCCGGCGAGACCTGCTGCGAAGGCTGTTCCAATTCCCGAAATAAGATGTCGGCGATGCATATTCAAGATGCGCCGCGTTTTCTTACTTGAATGTGAGTACACCTTCGCTCAGGACACATAACTGCTGGGCTTGCACAAGAGGCGATCACTCTTCACCAGCGGCCTGAATTTCAACCGATACCTCTGTCCCAACAGAAAACGAATGTTCTGGGCACACCAACCGTGCTCCAAAATCATTTGTTCGTGCTGCGAATAACGATAGCCCCATAATCGGTGTCGTATTTGCGTAGACCTGTACAGGACTCCATTCAACCATACCGTCTTGTACTTCCCCGATCGTTGTTTCGAGTAGTTTGAGATTTCCAGTGTAATCCCCGAACACACCTCCACGATCAAAGTGTGGCAATCCCCCGTCGATTGCTACTTTTCCACTGTCATCTGCAATTCCAACGAAAGTATCTCCCGGACTTGGATGCTCCGGGAGATCAAGCATTGCATACGTTTTTCCAGCTTCTTTGATTGTCCCTGTACCATCCCATCGAAGCGGCTCTACGTCGATATCAGCAGACAGCGGTAATGACCCGGATGCACGTGTATAATTAGCCTCTGGTGCACGAAACCCCACGTGCAGATGATTTTTCACCCACGGAGCAAAGAATCCTGCTCGAACAAGGTTCCCTAATGATTCTCCCCTCTCGACTATGTCTCCGACTGAAACTGTCGGCTCGACGTGCATAACACGAGCAACTGCAGGTTCCCCACCGGCCGTATAGTATGTTCTTTGTCCTACGTCCGTATCAATAATTATCAAGTGGTCCTGTTCAACAGCATAGGGTTGGGAGGGAGCCTGTACTGTCTTAATGTCGATTACTTCTCCACTGACCGGTGATGGTGCTGTCCCTTCAGGTGGATACAAGTCAATTGCCCGTCCTTCGTCGTGTGCTGTATATGGCGAATTAACTAATGTGAATAACTCGTACTGTTTAATCACGTCTGCTGGAATCGTAATCATATGCTTTCCATGGTTCATTTGACTATCATGACAGTGGTATGGTATGTGCCTCAATCTTGATTATCTCTTATCTAAGCGGTGCGCGTACGAACGTGTGTAGTCCATCCTCGATTATTCTTTTGATTCTCACTTTCTGCATACCTGTTGCGTATCTCTTCTTGGAGAACCACAGGAAAGACTTGATATGCTGTTTCTGAAAGTATTAATGTCTCCCTGACTTATCACCGATAAATGCTGCTCACGAATGCCGTCCTTCCGGACGGACAAACGGCTGACATTCGTATTTCCGGCTCAACAATTGACGCTGTTTCTCCTTCTCTTTCGCCAAACGATGACGAACGGGTTTTTGAGTTGTCTGGAACTCGTGTATTCCCCGGAGCAATTGATGCACATGTTCATTTTCGTGAACCTGGATTTACGCACAAAGAGACATGGGCAACAGGGAGCAAAGCAGCAGCCGCTGGCGGTGTGACAACCGTGATTGACCAACCAAATACAGAGCCACCAACCGTAACCGGACGTGCTGTTGAGGAAAAGCTCACGCTTGCACGTACATCACTCGTGAACTACGGCGTAAACGGAGGAGTGACCAAACAGTGGGATCCAGATTCACTTTTTACAAGTCCAATTACTGCGCTTGGAGAAGTGTTCTTGGCTGATTCAACTGGAGATATGGGCATTGATACTGAACTCTTTGAGACAGCACTTGGATATGCATCTGACGCCAATTTGCCGGTCACAGTACATGCTGAGGACGCATCGCTATTCTTGGATGATGTCCTCTCAGATTCCAAAGGGACCGGACGCGATGCAACTGCGGACCTATGGAGTCAGTATCGAGCTGCTGAGGCAGAAATTACGGCCGTTGAGGATGCCCTTGCATCAGGTGAGCGTTTTGATGCTGACATCCATGTTGCCCACACCTCAACGCCGGAGGCGATTGATCTTGTTGACAAGCACATTGCAACCTGTGAAGTCACTCCTCACCATGCACTGCTTTCTCGAGATGACCTTTCGGATCTTGGAACATACGGGCGGATGAATCCACCACTTCGTTCTCAAGACCGACAGCAGGCGGTTCTTGAGCGAATTATTGACGGGAAAGTTGATATCATTGCAACAGACCACGCACCACATACGCAGTCAGAAAAGAACACATCAATTGTTGATGCACCAAGTGGAGTCCCGGGCGTTGAAACGATGGTCCCACTGTTCTTGAAATTGGCTGAGGATGGGACACTGTCATACTCTCGTATCCGTGATCTTGTTGCCCGGAATCCAGCGGAGATCTTTGGCCTTGAGAGCAAAGGAAGCATTGAACCTGGCATGGATGCTGACTTGTTTGTCTTTGATCCAGACGACATTACATCGATTTCCAGCGATCATCTACATGGTCGATGTTCATGGACTCCTTTTGAAGATCATGAAGCTATTTTCCCAGTCTTGACACTCGTTAATGGACAGATTGCATACCTCGACGGAACTGCCTCCGTATTTAACGAATTATCTATTGATAATGACTTATTTGGCGACGAGCTTGGCACGAATATCGCATCTCAGTAGTTGCCAACCGTTGCTCTTCGACCTATTTTGAGAGACTTTTACGGTTTTATTCGTCTCAATTATCTTGCTACAACATCTGACACGCAGGAAAAGCCCTTACCTATCTGGAGCCATATTAGAATATATGGTTGAGCGTATGGAAGAGCAGTCACAGGACGAAGACCCGCTTGAGCGCGTTGACGAACTCACCGACTCAGACTTTAGTAACCTTGACACGTCTGAGGAATCTGGTGAGACTAGTTCGTCACTTCGATCCCGAATCAAAGGTGCGATATCCCCCCGACGGCTGGTAACCTCACTTGCTGCGTTAGGTATCCCAGCAGCAATTGGAAGCCAGTTCATCCCTCTCGTTGGTGGTCCGGTTGGACTCTTGGCCGGCGCATTTGCCCTCGGCCTTCTTGGTACCAAACGGTATACCGATGCTGCTGGCGTCGGTGCTGCTCTTGGTATTGCTGGCGCAGCTGCTGGCTATGTTCCACTAATTTTTGCATTGGACATTGCAATCATTGTCGTTGCAGTGGGAGCACTCGCTGGTGGTGCACTTGGAGCGCTCGGTATGTACTTCGGCCGTGACTTCCGCGACGGGCTGACCCGCGATATATAACGCTCGTCTTTCACTCTGAAAGTTACCTTCCTGATCCTCCTTGTATACGGATATTTTCGGTATCTGTACATCCTTGTGTAACTATCAGTGGTTACGTTTATCACGATAACTGTTAACAAAATGTAGGCCTTATGTAACTATTGGTGATTATATGACCGACCTCGGCGGTTATCATGACCGAATTGCGCGGGTAAATCTCACCGATGGGTCAGTTGAGTACGAAGGGATTGACACAGAAGACGCACAAAAGTATATCGGCGGACGCGGACTTGGTGTCAAATACGTTTTTGAACAGGGTCCAGGTGTTGAACCACTTAGCGAAGATAATCTCTTAGCCTTCATGACCGGCCCGTTGACCGGATCACAGGTTACAATGAGTGGTAGACTGGCGGTCTGCACAAAATCGCCATTGACTGAAACGGTCGTTGATTCACATCAAGGTGGTTGGTCTGGTGCCCGATTAAAATGGGCTGGACTCGACGGGCTCCTCTTCGAAGGACAGGCAGATAGCCCAGTTTACGCCTATATTGAGGATGGGGAGGTTGAACTTCGGGATGCAGAAAACTTCTGGGGATTGGGTGTCCATGAGACCAAAGATAAGATTGAATCAGAACTTGATGGCAAGTATGGATCAAATCTGAGCTTCATGGGTATTGGTCCGGGTGGCGAAAACGAAGTTCGGTATGCAGCAATCATCAATGAAGATGATCGAGCCTCGGGTCGAGGTGGCACTGGCTGCGTTATGGGCAACAAGAATTTGAAAGCTGTTGTTGTCAAAGCCACCACTGATCTCCCAAAACCAGCAGACAAAGAAACATTCCAAGAGGGTGTTCAGCAGGCGATGGGGTTAATCCAAGATTCTGATGTTACGGCTCCAAATGAGGGTGGATTGTCGGTTTATGGAACCAACGTACTGATGAATCTAACAGAGGAAATGGATGGACTTCCGACAAAGAATAGCCAGTACGTTTCAACACGGACTGAACGGTCCGGGTCACCCTCAGAACCAAATATTGATGCAGAAAATGTTTCTGGAGAAAGTGTCCGAGAGAATATCCTTGTTAATGAGCCAACCTGTCATTCCTGCCCGGTTGCATGTAAGAAAGAAGTTGAAGTATCAACCGACCACCATGGTGAAGAAAAAGAGGTTCGCATGGAATCCTACGAGTATGAATCAGCATGGGCCCTTGGCCCACACGCGATGAACGATGACCGAGACAAAATCGCGGTCATGATCGATCGTTGTAACGACCTCGGGATTGACACAATTGAGGCAGGAAATGCTCTGTCAATGGCAATGGATGCATCAGAAGAAGGATTGATTGATGAAGGTATTGACTGGGGTGATGCTGATGAAATGATTGACATGATTGAACAGATTGGTCATCGTGAAGGGGAAATCGCTGATACCCTTGCTGAGGGGGCTCAACGAGCAGCCGATATTCTTGGCGACCGGCAACTGGCTATGTCGGTTAAGGGAATGGCAATCCCAGCATACGACCCTCGCTGTATGAAAGGTATGGGCATTGGATATGCAACGTCAAACCGTGGTGCCTGTCATCTCCGCGGCTACACGCCGGCTGCTGAAATCTTGGGCATCCCAGAAGAGGTCGACCCATATGAGTGGGAAGGTAAGGGTGAATTGTGTGCCACCTTCCAAGATCTCCACGCCATCTCTGATTCATTTGATATCTGTAAATTCAACGCATTCGCCGAAGGAATCGAAGAGTATGTACTCCAATTCAACGGTATGACTGGACTCGATTACAGTGAAGAGGAGATGATCGAATGTGGTAAGCGGATCTATACCCTTGAGCGATACTACAATAATCTCGTTGGATTTGATGGCGCAGATGATACACTTCCAGACCGGTTCTTGCCAGATACAGACCGGACAATCGAAGGCCAAGGTGCAAGCGAAGGTGAAATCTGTGAGCTTGAACAGATGAAAGAAGAATACTATGACGTCCGCAATTGGGAGGATGGTGTGGTGCCAGATACTCGGCTTGATGAATTAGGGATTGACATTGGCCCCGGAACCGATACCTCATCTGGTGCAACCGCCGTTGGTGACGACTGACTAACCTACAGTCTGTGAGAGCCAGACAGTCGCCGGGTTCTCTGACTCTGATAAGTAGCTTTCCCAATCAACGAATTAGTTAACCTCCCGCACGCATGGCTTTTTGTTTTAGTTTCGGTAGAATCTCTTCGAGCGCCTCTTTCTCTCCTCGAAGTTTTATTGTTACCTCAGTTAACGTCATTGAAGGTCCAATCGAGACCGTTGTAGATTTCGTTGATGCTTGCCAACGTTCTGCATTTACGGTCGTTTTGTTGGTTTGCTTTCCACCAACTGACTCAAGATAGTCGATAATTTTCCACTCTGGAACACCACGAAATGTTTGTGTAATCTCTGTTTGTGTTCCACCAGCGACCGGTGGGAAAATACTTATTGTGTCACCATCGGACAAGCTTGTATCCGTCCCATCTCTGTGTGTAACATTGCGACCATTCTGAAGAACATTGATGTTTCCCCGCAACTCCCTGTTATCGAGTAACTCCCCTTCCAGACTTGGATATTCCTCTTCAAGAAATGACAATAAATCAAACACCGTTATCTCAGATGTAAACGAATATTCTTGGGTTTTCCCACCTACTGCTTTCCGAAAGGTGGCAAAAAACCGGCACGTAATATTAACATCTGTTCCCATTTGCATGGTATACGTACTCGTGATACAATAATCCCCAGTAAGGTTCTATCATCTGGATTTGTTACTCGATGTTTTCCCATCGAATTCCGTCCTCTACCAGCCGAGCGTTACGCTCTCGATCAATCAGATCTGCATACTGATCATTGTCAGCAATTTGCTGGATCAAATGAGCATACAGGTTCCGCCATGCAATTGCATAAATTGGTGATTGGCCCCATGCTCGAAGTTCTGGTACAAACGCGTCGTATCGCTCAAGTCTGGACTCCATTATATCGATTGAATCGACCAGCATTTCTCCTATCTCTTGTGTTGAATCAGCGGCTTCAATTCCCTGGTTGATTCGTTGTTCCCATCCAGCGACTGCCTGCTCCATATCAGCAACTGCATCATCATCTTCACTAGGAAGAGAGTCAAGAATTGATGACGGGACATCAAACTGGACTTCGCTCATACCACCATAATACTGGAGAGCTATCAAAAACGTTTGCCGTGACGTGGGTTGTGCATTGATCAATTACTCCGGGTTCTCGATGAGTAATGACTCACCAGTCATTGATGTCGGTTTTTGAATCCCAAGTAGTGACAACAAAGTTGGTACAACATCTGCAAGCCGACCGTCACTGCGGACTGTGATATCCACCGGTTTAGATCGGTTTTTAGGAACATAAATGAATGGGACTGGATTTGTTGTATGTGCCGTATGCGGGTTTTCAGGTGTTCCCATGTCATCAGCGTTTCCGTGGTCAGCAATGATAATTACCGGACAGTCGAGTGATCCCAAGAGTCGTCCTAACTCGTGATCAACTGTCTCGACAGCAGTAACCGCAGCCTCAAAATCACCCGTGTGTCCAACCATATCTGGATTTGCATAATTCAGGACCAGAACATTTGGATCCGATTCGTTAATAATACTAATTGCCTGATTTGTGACCTCCGCTGCACTCATCTCAGGCTGTTCATCATAGGTTGGAACGTCTGGACTTGAGACAATCTCTCGTATTTCGCCCTCGAACGCACCTTCACGTCCACCATTGATAAAGTACGTTACGTGTGGATACTTTTCTGATTCGGCGATTCGAAGCTGTGTTAGCCCCTGATCTGCGAGTACTGTCCCCAACGTTGCTTCTGGTTCATCTGGTGGATATGCGACCGGGAACTCATACTCTTCATCATACTCCGTCATCGTCACAAGCTTAATCTCTGGTGGCGTTGTGGTATATTCCCATTCTGGATCGGTGTCAGTCAGCATCCTGACAAGCTGTCTTGCTCGATCCGGTCTAAAATTAAAGAACACGACAGTGTCTCCTTCAGAAAGTGCTATTCCATCAGAAATAGTTGCGGGGATAACAAACTCGTCTGTTTCCCCTCGCTCGTATGCGTCATTTAATGCTTCAATAGGTGTTTCCGCTTGATACTGTGCCTCTCTGTTGACAATTGCATCGTAGGCTTGCTTCGTCCGACTCCAATTTTCATCCCGATCCATCGCATAATATCGCCCCATTATTGTGCTGATGCTTCCTGTTTCATATTCCGCAACCGCCTGCTGAATCGTCTCAATATCTGACGTTGCTGACTTCGGTGGGGTGTCTCTCCCATCCAGAAATGCATGGGTGGTTGACTCTGCATTATATTTGGAAGCTAACTTTAGCAGTGCCTTGAGATGACGTTGATGTGAGTGCACTCCTCCCGGACTCATGAGCCCCATGAAATGAACGCAGTCGTTTGCTCTAGCGGCAGACTTGACTGCTTCGACAAGTACCTCGTTCTCAAAGAATGATCCGTCTTCAATAGCATCTTCAATTCGCGTAAATGGCTGAGTCACGACACGACCAGCTCCAATATTCAGGTGACCGACCTCACTGTTTCCCATTTGTCCATCTGGTAATCCGACATCTCGTCCAGAAGCAGATAGTTGCCCAGAAATACTGGTACTAACAATTCGGTCAAAGGTAGGTGTCGATGCAGTTGCAACCGCATTGCGCCGATCATGGTCACCAATTCCCCAACCGTCCAAAATCACCAGCGCAGCATCCATGATAGTTCACCATTGCAACCCGATAAGTAACTACTCTTCGATAAGACAACTGTCCGGCTATATACCAGAACTGACCGATCGAGACACTATCGAATGAAAATAGTATTCACCCTGATATGCAAGATGGAATGCGCGAACGTGGTGCTTCGATAGATTGGAGGTCAGATCAGTCGGCACAGGAGATCTTTGACACCCAATCTAT
>OBKM01000371.1_pt1 | contig 22549 bp, 24 predicted proteins | sample 1519691 | NCBI WGS metagenome assembly OBKM01 (sample SAMEA37050418, study PRJEB22526) | metagenome | biome: saline pan; feature: lake; material: water | place: Egypt | collected 2015 | depth 0.5 m | reverse complement strand
TACGCCCGGTATCGATCACGATCCACGCAGCGTCGCACGTTCGAGTCGGGGAGACGAGCATGGGACACACACCATGACAAAGCTATATCACCCCTGCCCGCCTGCGAATCGGACTACTGTGACTCGCTCGACCCGAGTTCGATCGCCGTTAGCGCGGCGAGCACGGCGAGCAGTGCGGCCTCGGTGAGTTTCGACGCCAGCTCGAGGCGGTCCGCGCGGAGATGATCGACGACGACCGCGACCGCGGAAGCGTCGCCGTGGCCGTGGGCGTGTCGGCCGGGCCAGAACGCGCCGTGTTCCAGCACCGTGTGCCACGCGACGTAGCCGCCGAGAAAGACGAGCAGCAGCGCGATCCCGCCGACGTACACCGGAAGCGGGTCGAACCCCTGCACCACGAGCAGGATCCCCATCAGGATCGCGGCGGTGGCGAGAAGGAAGGCGACCGGCCGCGGATCCGGAAACTGCCACACGGACAGCTGCGCCGTCAGACGCGGCAGCGCCCAGTAGGCGTGGAGCCCGGCGACGGCGACCGCAAGCATCCCCGCAGCGATCCGGAGTCCACGAGGGGCGTCGGTCATCGACCGAACGGAAACGGCGGAGCCGTATTTTGGTTGCGGTCACGGATTGTGTCGCGTGATCGTCAGGATACGTGCTATGGCACTCGAACGTCGTGTTCGAGCGTCCCGACGCCCTCGACCTCGATTTCGACCGTATCGCCGTCCGAGAGTGCGCCGACGCCGTCCGGAGTGCCGGTCGCGATCACGTCTCCCGCCTCCAGCGTGAGATACGTCGTGATCTCTTCGATCAGCGTCGGAACGTCGAAGATGAACTGGTCGCGGCTACCGGACTGTTTCGTCTCGCCGTTCACGCGGAGCTCCACGCTCGCGTCCCCGGGCACCTCGTCGGGCGTCGCGAGGACGGGACCGAGCGGCGCGGCGTTGTCGAACGCCTTGCCGCGCACCCAGTTCTGTTCCTCGTTCTGGTCGTCGCGGTTCGAGACGTCGTCCATGCAGGTGAAGCCGGCGACGACGTCCATCGCGTCGGCCGCGTCGACGTCTTTACACTGTTCGCCGATGACGACCGCGATCTCCGCCTCCCAGTCGATCCGATCTTTCCCGGCCGGCACCGTCACCGTGTCGCCGTGACTCGACAGCGCGTTCGGGGGCTTTAAAAACAGCAGCGGTCGGTCGGGGACCTCGTTACCCATCTCGGCGGCGTGGTCCGCGTAGTTGCGTCCGACACAGACGATCTTCGTCGGCTCCGCCGGTGGCAACACGTCGATCGCGCCGTCATCGAGCGCGTACTCGTCGTCGCCGAACGCGACGGTGCCGCTGTCGGGATCGTAACTACCCTCGCGAACGGAGCCTGCCGGGTCGCGGAAGCGTACGTGATGCATGCCCGACCGATCGCACGGCTCCGTACAAAGAGGTGCCGAACCGTCGACGCCGGTCGAAAAGCGCGGTTGGGCTCGACGAAAAGCGGGGAAAGCGGGCAGAGCAGGGAAATCGAAGGAAAAACGCACCGTGGCAGCTATACCAACGGACGTGACGTAGCGATGTCGTTCAGTCGCGTCGTCAGTCGTGTCGTCGCAGCCGGATGGAAACGTCGTTTCCGCCGAGTTCGCTCGTGTCGAACTGAAGCTCGCCGCCGAACGTCTCGACGGTCAGTTCCGTCAGCCACAGCCCCAGCCCGCTCCCGTGATGGGTCGGGGTGATTGCCGATCCGTCGCGGATCACGTCGCGTTCGTTGAGAGGTATCATGGGCCCATCGTCCTCAACATGGATCACCATCCAGCCGGCGGATTCGTGATGTCGACGATCCTCGACCGCGGCGTCGGCGTCCGGGTCGGACGCGCCGCCGAGCCGATCGATGCGGACGCGAACCCGAGGTGAGGGGTTTGGATTGTGTTCGATCGCGTTGTCGACCAGGCTGTCGAGCGCGTATCGGAGATGGCTATCGGCAAACACCCGCTCGGAGCGGGCGAGGTCGGCGTCGATCGTGGCCGTCGGCGAGTCCTGCCGATGTTCGTCGACCACCGACCGAACCAGCGGCGCTGGATCGATCGCCGTGGTCTCGTCCGCCGACTGCTGAAGCACGTGGTGGATGTGTCCCGCCTCCTCGGCGAGGCGTTCGAGCTCGTGTGCGGCGCGCTCGATCGTCGCCGCCGTGTCGATCGTCGTCGGATCCGGCTCGGAGAGCTCGGCGAGCAATCGCGTCACGTTCCCGGCGACGACGTTCGCGTTGTTTCGGAGGTTGTGTCGCAAAATCCGGTTGAGAACCGTCAGTTGCCGTTCGTTCTGCGATATCTCCGTGAGATCCGTGTACACCGCAAATCCACCGGCGTTCGTTTCGGACTGTTCGTACGGGATGCCTCGGTAGAGGAACTCTCGGAGCCCGGTCGCCGTTTTTCGCGTGACCTGCCGATAGTTGATCTCGCCGATCACCGTGTTCGTGTCGAGATCCGCCGCCTCCCCACGTTTCCACTCGGGAACGATCCACTCGTTGAGCGGTTCACCACGGATCACGTCGAGTTCGTAGCCGAAGATGTCGGTGAACGCCTCGTTGATCTCCCTGACAATCGGCGTGTCGTCGACGAATTCGAACTCGACGACGGCGTCTTGCACGTGTTCGATGAGGTGGCGATAGCGGTTTTCCGGCCGGTCGACGATCGACGCCGTCTCCGCAGACTTGCCAGTCGATCGCTCCTTCGTGGACTGGCCACTGAGTGATTGATCCTCCATGAGCCGCTCGTCGGCTAGCGGATCTCCGCTCCCGTCACGAATCATCGGATGTCCCCCACCGTCACGACAGTACGAACGGCCCATCGTATTGTAAGCGTGTAGGTCGTGGGAAGGTTTTGCGCCGGACCGGCCGAAAACGGACGCGATACGGCGAGTGGGAAGACGTTCACGGGCGCTGGACTGGGTGAACCGGGAGTACTGGTTTTGAACTTGCGATCGGAAATCAAAACTGGTTTGTTTTAGGTGGGCCAAAAACACGACATGGGTTCGATTCCCGAGCGCGTCGCAAGCCTCGAGAAATCGTACGCCGCTACAGAATCTCTTTTCAACCTGTACACTCGCTTGTACCAGACCGTCGTCGCACGCGAAGTCGCGCTCGCGGAGATCACACAGGACGATACGATCCTAAATGTTGGGTGTGGAGCGATGCCGTTTACGGCCGCATTGCTCGCCAGAGAAACGGATGCGACAGTGTACGCCCTCGACCGGGACGTCTCTATACAGAACAAAGCCCGACGGAATTTAGAACGGGCCGGTGTTGGGGATACTGTCGAAGTGATTATAGGAGACGGCCAGTCAGTCCTCGGGAACGGGGCGAAGCTACCCAGTTCGTGTTCGGTCGCCGTCCTCGCGCTCCAGACCGGGCCAAAAGATGCGATCATCTCCCAGTATCGACAGACCCAGGATAGTCCAGACCGTATCGTTGCTAGACAGCCCCGGTCGCTATTCTCTACTTCCTACGACGCGGTTACCGAACACGAACCGACCCGGGTTACCACCCACTGGATGCCCACCTTCGACCAGTCGCTGTTATTCGAGGAATCATGAGACGGAAAGGGCTTCTCTGGATTGTCGGCCTCGGTATTCTTGGCGGTTTCATTTTTTTCGCAGACTGGACCGAAGTCGTCGAAGCACTGAGCTACGTCGACGGCTGGATTCTTGTGGCTCTCTTTGGCGTGCAACTTCTCACTCTTTGTCTCATAACATATCAGTGGAAGTATATCCTCGACTGTTCCGACATCGACCTTCCGTACCGAGAGATATTCGCAGTAAACCTCGCTGGGACGTTCGTCGAGAGCGTGACTCCCTCCTCGAAACTGGGGGGTGAAGCGGCGAAGGTGTATCTTTTCGAGCGTTTGAGCAGTGCTAACTATCTCGATCTCTCCTCGGCAGTAGCCGTCCACAAATTCGTTTCCATGGTACCGTTTCTGGCCCTCTGTCTGACAATAACCGGTGCAGCTGTGTTATTTCTCGACGGTCGGATCCCGGGGACGACAACGGTTGCTCTGATCCTCATCGCCGTCGCAGGGGGTCTCTCGCTCGGACTTTTGCTCGTCAGGAAAAACGGGCGGATAACAACGCGACGAACCGGGAGACGCAGCCTCCCCGTGAGCATATCGATCTTCGATCGGCTGCCCGGTCGAATCGAGAGACTCGGTACCAGAGCAATTACCGTGCTTCGGGAGACGACAAGGGGGGCCAAAAGACTGACGACTCCAGCCGATCGCCGGCATCTGTATCTGGTTTCGCTGGTCATCTGGGGATTGTACCCCCTCAAAGTGTATGTCGTTGCAGTGATGCTCGGACTCGACGCCGGGCTTCTGCTTGCAACGATTGGAACGATTCTGGCTTACCTCGTGAGCATCACTCCGTTGAGTCCGGGTGGAACGGGGACTTTCGAAGGAACGCTTGCCCTGGTGTTTCTCGCGGGAGGATCGACGTTTGCAGAAGGACTGACCGTTGCTCTCGTCGCACGACTTGTCACGTTCTGGTTCCCTCTGGCCCTCTCTGTGGCCGCAACTATCTGGCTCCTGTTTTCCGACCATCATATCCAGCCGGACGAAATCGGTCTCGGTCGGTTCGGAAATATCTTCGATAACCACTGACCACTCGCATTCCCACATCTTGGGAAGCGTGGGGCGCGTTTATTTTAGGGCAGCCTAAAATACGTATAGGGGCAAACAATCCGTGACCCTGAAAGAGAATCTCAAGGAGGCTGACACGGAACGTGAAATCGACAAAACAGCATCCTCGAAATCTACTGACGGCCAGAAAACCATTCAAAAATTTGATAAAAATGGGGATGACACCGACGGTTCACTGGCTAACCTTCTCGATGTGAGTTCTACCGTGTTTCAGCAGTTCGAACGGCTTGGCTGTCGTTTTTCGACGTTCGGAACGGCGTACCAACAGCTGTTCTACAGCCACCTCATCGAGCGCGAACTCAGAGTCTTGGAGCTGGACGCTGACGCGTCGATTCTCCAGATCGGGTGTGGACCGTACCCAATGACGGCAATGACACTCGCCGAGCGGGGATACAATGTCGTCGCCATCGACAACGATGCGGACGCGATCGAGGCTGCGAAGAAAACCGTACTCGATCGTGGACTGGCCGACAAAATCACAATACTGCGGCAAGACGGGCGAACAACGGATGTATCACCGTTCGATGTCGTCTGGCTCGCGTTTCACGTGCATCCAAAGGATCGACTCGTCAGGCAAATACTCTCCGAACTCCGTTCCGGACAAACACTCATCTACCGACGGCCTCGAAGCTGGGCACAGCTCTTGTTCTCAACCGATGATCATCCCGAACCTACTGTAAGCTTCGCACGTATCAAACAGCTATTCGGCAAGGAGAGTATTGTCGTCTGTACGGGTCCTTCCGGCTGTGAGGGGTGTGTCGACGTGGATGCATGCCCCGCAGCACGGATCGACGAACTGAAGACAGATGCCGATAGTTCCGGTTCGCCGACCTCAACCGGGCCGACGCTCGACTCACTCGAGGTCGGTCAAGAGGCGATCATCGAGGCAGTTCCCGACCACGACCTGCTACCACCGTTGGGTGTTCGTCCGGGGAAAAGTGTCTGCCTCCAGACTGGGCAGATGTTCGACGGCCCGCTCATCCTGGCTGTCGGTGGACGCACCGTCGCTCTGGACCGCAGGTTGGCTGGACAGATTCGTGTCGATCCCGTTTTAGAGGCCGAACAAGAGACGGTCGAGCGTGTCACCGCCGAGGTGAGATGAAGTATCCAACGAGTTCGACTACCTGATTATGGATAGTCAAGCCGAGTCCGAGCCGCCACGCGTCGCGTTGATCGGCCCGCCGAACGTCGGCAAAAGCGTCCTGTTCAATGCGATGACGGGACTCGACGCTGGCGTCGCCAATTATCCCGGAACGACTGTCGAATACAAACGTGGGACAGCTACATTCCGGGAGTACGAGACGACACTGATCGATGTCCCTGGGACGTACTCACTCACAGCCACGAACGCGGCCGAACAACTCGCCGTTGACATGCTCGAAGGCAGGTGTGACCTCGTCATCTGTGTCCTTGATGCGGCCAACCTAGAAAGTAGCTTCCACCTCCTTCTGGAAGTGCTTCAGTACGATATCCCCGTTGTGGTCGCGGTCAATCGGATCGATCTTCTCGAACAGGACGGCACGCGGCTTCGACCGAACTATCTTGCCTCCGCTCTGGGGGTTCCCGTCATCCCGACAGTTGCAACGATCGGTAGAGGTTACGAAGACCTCGTCGACGCGGTCGCACAGACACTCGAATCTCCTTCCCGTGTTAATCCACTATACTCCGTTCCCGAGAGTGACATTGCTGAAGAAACTGAAGGCAGCGAAGAGACTGAGACGATTGCCAGACTACTGGTTGAATCTGACGAGACTCCGGGCTGGGATATGGCGAGTACGCTCGCCGAGGAAGTTGTCGTCGAGGAGGATGACACTGAAATGCAGGAACCGAGTCGACTGGAACGATGGGGAAAGCTTCTGGTGAAGCCATGGCCGGGGATTCCAGTCGCTGGTGTCGTTCTCGTGGGAGTGTTCGCGATAGTCGTAGGGGTTGGAATGGGAATTAGACAGTACCTGATGATTCCGTTCTTCGAGGGGCTCGTGTTTCCGCGTATCGAGACTGCGGTAGAGTCAGTGATAGAACCCGGCATCTACCGTGACATACTCATCGGTGAGTACGGGTTTTTGATCAAGAGTCTGGAGTGGCCGTTCGCACTCGTATTGCCGTATGTGCTTTCGTTTTACTTCGCACTGAGCCTGTTGGAAGACAGTGGCTACCTCCCACGACTTGCGGTACTACTGGATGGCCTGTTCGAACGCATGGGACTGTCAGGAAGCAACGTCGTCCCTCTCTTGTTGGGGTATGGCTGTGCAATTCCTGGTATCACGGCAACGAGAGCGACCGCAAACAGCGAGAAACAACGGTATTCGATGATGTTGATGATCACACTCGCAGTCCCGTGTGTGGCCCAGACAGGAGCCTTCATTGCACTACTGGCCGAGGCGACGGTTCTCTTGGTCGTCGCAGTCTTTCTGGTCTCCTTTACAGCACTGGGCCTCGCGGGGCTCGTCCTCGACACCACTCTGGACGGTACACGTCAGCCGACGGTGGCAGACGTTCCGCCGCTTTTGATTCCGACGGTCCGTCAAACGTACCAGAAGGTCTGGATGCGCATGAAACACTTCGTGTTTGGTGGTGCGATCCACATGATCTATGCCATCGGTCTCGCGTCGATCTTGTACGAGTATGGCTTGCTGGAACTCGTCGGTGAGTATCTGGAACCTCTCGTCGTGGGGTGGCTCAATCTGCCGGAAGAAGCAGCGGCACCCCTGATCCTCGGCGTCGTCAGACGAGAGCTGACTGTGTTGCCGCTTCTCGAGATGGACCTTGCGATGGGACAACTCTTCGTGGCTGCTGTCGTGGGATTATTTTATGTTCCTTGCATCGCCGTGTTTGCCACCGTCGCACAGGAATTCAGCCTTCGCGCCGCGGGGGTGGTCCTCGTGATGACCATAGCCGCCTCGTTCCTCATTGGCGGGTTGTTCGCTCAGATGTTCGTGCTAGTGTAAGCTAACCAACGGCTAGCTACCGAGTCCATCCCCAATCTGTACCAGACGATCAGTGAGACGCTTATCTCCAAACTCGGCTGATCGGAACTCCGTTCGAATCCACCCAGAGACATCCATGTCACGCAGCTGTCCATCTTCGTCAAGTTCTGGTCGCCAACTCCGTGAACGGTGCCCCATCTTCCGCCGTTAGTTCGTCAACTGCGGCGTTAGAACTTGTGGGTAAGAGACAGCGCTGAAGCGCGAGGCTTTCTCCTCGATTCTCCGTAAACTACCCCTGCCTACTCGCCGCCTTCGGCGGCTCCTTGAGGAAGGGGGCTTACCGCCTGCATTCAGCTAATCGAGAACCGACCAGATGTAGAGGATGATAGCGACGATGATGATCATCGGCCCGGTCGCGATCCCTGCGTAGTACGAGCTAAGAATCCCTCCGAGAACCGCGATTTGCCCGAACCCGATGGAGACGAGCATACCACGGTTGAAACTGTTCGTTACCTGCATCGCCGCAGCAACGGGGATGACCAACATTCCGGCAACCAGAATCGCTCCCAGAATCTGCATCGCCGCGACGACCACCAGCGCAGTGAGTACGATCAACAGCGTATCGTACAACCACACGTTGATTCGAGCGAGTCGTGCTGCTTCGCGATCGAACGTGATGAACTTGAGCTGTTTATGGGTAAGACCGATAATGAGGGCAACGAGCAGCGTAAGACCGACCATCAGCTGGACGTTCTCGAACGGAACAAAGAGGATATCACCGAACAGGTAGCTTTCGACGGTCGCACTGAAGACGACACCGTAAGAGATCACAGCGATACCAACGGCGAAGCCGCCGGTAAGCATGATCGCGATCGGAATGTCGGCGTACCCGTCCGTGTTCACGGCGACGTACTGCATGCCGAGAGCCGCGATCGCAGCGACGACCAGCGCCCATGCGAGCGGATAGTCGAACGCCGGAACCGATGCGCCGACGAAGAGCCCGATCGCGACGCCTCCGAAGGCGGTGTGCGCGAGCGCTTCACCGATGAGCGCCATCTGCCGGTTGACGAGATACGCACCCACAACTGGCGCAGTGAAGCCGATAAGGACGCCGGCAGTGAACCCATGTTGGAGAAACGAGCTCGAAACGAGCCAGTGCCCGTTGAACGCCCGTTCCATTCCGTCCCAGAACAGCTCGAACAGGGGTGGAAACACCCACAGGATAAACACGCTGAACGCAAGCAACAACAGGGGAATCCCGAGAGCGAGTGCTCCGAACTCTCGCCGACGTTGAGCGGTAGTGGTAGCCACAGTTAGTCACCTCCCGTGACAGGTCTGGAACTGACCGCTCTCGCGGAACTGAACGCTCGTTCGAGCGCGCCGCTTTCGAGGAACTCACTCGTCGCACTGTGTTCGTACAGCTCCCCATCGAGACACGCCATCGTATCGGCGTGCTCACTGACCATCCCGATGTCGTGTTCGATGAGGACGATCGTGATCCCTTCAGCGTTGAGTTCGGTTAGGAGCTCATAGAACTGGTCGACGACATCGGCATCGACCCCGACCGTCGGTTCGTCAAGCGCAAGCAACTCCGCTTCCGAGGCGAGCGCGCGGGCGATGTAAACCCGTTGGCGCTGGCCGCCGGAGAGGTTGCTGATGCGCCGGTCAGCGTACGCCGCCATCTCGACGGTGTTGATAGCGTCGTCGATGATTCGATGATCCTCGTCAGTAAGCCGTCGCAGGCCCGCATGGGCGTATCGACCCATCTCGACGACCTCACGAACCGTGACCGGCATCATCGAATCCGCGTCCGTCGAGTGCTGGGAGACGTACCCCAACCGCGTCCCTTCGGAGAACTCGCCCGCAGGCGTTCCGAAGAGCTCCACAGTGCCCGAGTCGGGCGACTGCAGCCCGAGCATTATTTTCAAAAGTGTCGTCTTACCGGAGCCGTTCGGGCCGATCAGTCCCAGAAACTCGCCGGGCTCGATCGTCATCGAGACGTTCCGCAGGACGGGCTGTTCGTCGTAGGCGAAGCTGACGTTCTCGACACTGATCGCAGTTCTCATTCGGTTCGCCTCATGTGTGTGGAGTACATCGCGTGGGATTACGTTTGTTCTGCCTGCAGTGCCGTCTCGATCGTGGGGAGGTTGATCTCGTAGAAATGCTCGAGATACCCCCAGTCGGGCTCCATGAACAAGTCACCGCCGATCGGCGGAGTGCCGTCGATCTGAGTTTCGACCGGTGACAGCGGAAGAATATCCGCGTCCGTTTCCGCAGCCAGTGATTCGGCGAGCTGCCCCGGTTCGCCGACATCGTAGAGGACGTGTTCGATCCCTTCTTCTTCCATCACTTCCTCGACCTCCTGAACGTCCTGCGGCGTCGCTGCGTCGTCCGGTGACGTTCCGACGGGCGAATACACGTCAATTCCGTACTGTCGATTCCACCACTGGAAGGAGTCGTGCGTGGCCACCACGATCGACGTGAGTTCGGCCCGGTCGACGATCGCCTGGAAATCCTCGTGCAGCTCCTGTATGTCCTCGTTGAACGCTGTGGCGTTGTCTTGGTAGTAGCCGGCGTTGTCCGGATCCATCTCTGCCAGCCCGTCGGCGATGTTTTCGACGCCATCCTGTGCGTACACCGGATCCACCCACCAGTGTTCGTCGTTGTCCTCCGCTGGACTGTCGAAGAAATCTATCCCCGCAGAGGCGTCGATGACAACCGTCTCGTCGTCTTCTTCGAGCGCTGCTGCGGCGTCGTCCTGCCAGGAGGCAAAGTCACGCATATAGACGAAGCCGCCGGCGTTGTCGATAGCCTCGACGGTCGCGGGCTCGGGATTCCAGTCGTGGCCGTGTTCGCCGACGGGGACGATGTTCAACGGCTGCACCGTGTCATCGCCTTCACCTGCGATCTGTCGGGTGAAGTCCCACAGGGCGGGCATCGAGGCGATGACGGTCCGTTCGTCGGCATCAAGCGCCGATGTCCCGCTCGTATCGTCATCGTCCGCTGCAGAATCGCCGCCGTCCTCGGTTGTCGGCTCGTCGCCGGTACAACCCGCAAGACCAGCGACGACGGCGCTGCCAGTGAGAAGCGTGAAATTACGGCGCGAAACCACGTTCGAACCGCTGCGTTGGCGTTCGGAGTTCATCAGTTCACTCTTTGCCCCCTTGCCTAAAAGTTTTGTTCTACTAATTTGTAGATTAGTGCTGTCTAATCTTTATACTCGACCCTCGACGGCGAACTAACGGTGATCCGCCGTGCGACGTGGTTCGGAATCGAGATGCCGCAGTCGGTTTCGTGATTCGTGAGCGTGACGACGCCGACGGGCGAGATCTCGTCGATTTCGATCGTCGTTCCGGGCTCGATCGCGTTCTCGAAAAGGTACTCGCGGATCGCTGGCTGACGATGGGGAACCTGATCAACTACCCGCAGATCACCAACGTCGCAGTCAAGCACTCGTACGTCGGACGTTTCGGTTGGGAGCGCGAGATCGGCATCCGGGATGGGCTCCCCGTGCGGATCCGTGCGAGGATTGCCGAGAAGATCCGCAAGGCGGTCGGTGACACTGTCGCTGATGTGATGCTCCAGCCGGTCGGCCTCCTCGTGAACGTTTGGCCACGCGACGCCGAGCCGTTCGGTAAGGAACGTCTCCAACAGGCGGTGTTTCCGAATCAGTTCCAGCGCAACGTCCGCTCCCGCCTGCGTCACTGTAACCCCCTTGTACTCCGTGTAGTCGACGAATCCCCCATCGTCGAGTTTTTGAATCATATGAGTCACCGAGGCGCGCGTTCGTTCGACGGCCTCCGCGATCTCCGACGTTCTGACCCGGCGGGCATGCTCCTGTTCGAGCTGGTACACCCGCTTGATGTACTCCTCCATAACCGGGTTCCGCTCCATCGTGTGAGTCGTCCGTTTTGTGTGCTAATAAATTTGGCTAAGAGAACGATATATTTAGCCGCGTCTAACTACGAGGCAGCCAACGGAAGGTCCGGTACGGTCACCGCTACCCGAATGGTTTGTGTCGACTTTTAATATCGTGGGTCGAGATGTGCCGATCGAACCATGGAGCTCACTTGGCACGGCCACTCCACGTGGCACGTCGTCGTCGAAGACACCGAGCTGCTGATCGACCCGTTCTTCGACAATCCGAAGACCGACGTCGATCCGGATGCGCTGGAGCCGGACTATCTGCTGTTGACACACGGCCACGCGGACCATATCGCCGATGCCGACCGCTACGAGGACGCGACGCTCGTGGCGACCCCCGAACTGACGAGCTACGTCCAGGAGAACTTCGGTCACGAGGACGCCGTCGGCGGCATGGGGATGAACATCGGCGGCACCGTCGAGTGTGGCGACGCGTGGGTGACGATGGTCCGTGCGGACCACTCGAACGGGATCGAGACCGGGTACGGCACCTCGGCCGGGATGCCGGCCGGCTTCGTGATCGGTGATAAAAAGCCAACCCAGGAGCTCGACGCCGACTGCACGGCGTTCTACCACGCCGGCGACACCGGACTCATGTCCGAGATGGTCGACGTGATCGCGCCGTACCTCGAGCCCGACGCAGCCGCGCTCCCGGCGGGCGACCACTTCACCATGGGTCCCGCGGGGGCCGGCATCGCCGCCGACTGGGTGGGCGCAGACGTCGTGTTCCCGATGCATTACGACACGTTCCCGCCGATCGAGATCGACACCGACGAGTTCGTCTCCGAGGTGAAAGCGGCCGGTGCCGCCGCCGAACCCGTCGTCCTCGAGGGCGACGAGACGTACACGCTCGATCCGTGAACGGCATCGATACCTGAACGGCACCGATATCGATCCCGCATTTTTACGGAGAACCGCGGTCCAGCACGGTGTGTAACTGTTTTACGTTACGGCCGCCGAACTCGATAACAAGGTTTAGCATCACGGCGACGAATGTACCGGTACTCATGTCCGATATCGAGACGTCCACCGTGTGTGAGGAGGGATACGCCTGTACGAGCCAGGTCGGCGACTTCGACCTCCAGATCGACGCGACCGACGAGACGGGACCGAACGCGAACGCCGCGCTCGTCGCGACGTACGCCTCCTGTTTCCTCCCGGCATTCCGCGTCGGCGCGAGCCAGCGCGGCGAGGATGACCTCGGGACGCTCCAGATCGACGCGAGCGCCGACCTCGACGATGACGACGACCTCGAAGCGATCCGATTCGATCTCCACGTCGAGGCCGACCTCGACGACGACGCATTCGACGAGATCGTCGAGCGTGCCGAGGGGATCTGCCACGTCCACGCCGCCGTCCGCGAGGCGCTCCAGGCCGAGATCAGCGTCCACGGCGACGCGTTCTGAACCGGCGCGTTCTGAACCGGCGCGTTCTGAACCGGCAGCGATGTGACGTGCGGTGAGAGAGCGGGTCCACCGCCGTGCATTGACACTTCGATCGTCGTCACCCACTGGTTTTTGATCGTTCGATCCATCGTCGAAGCGATGGGAGCCGGCAGGGAGGTGCCCCTCAGCGATCGGTTCTCGTGATGACGATAACCCGAAGGTCGTTGACGTTGGTCCCGGTGGGGCCGGTCCGGACGATCGCTCCCGCGTCGCTCAGCGCTGCGTACGTGTCGTTGCGGTCGAGCGCGTCACGGCCGTCGGACGCCGACAGCGTGGTGTCGTCGACGATCGCACCGGCGACATCGGTCGACCCGTCGATCCCGTCGGTGTCGACGCTGGCGACGACGATCCCGTCTGCGTCGGCGTCCGCGAGTGCGACCGCGGCGCTCGCCGCGAACTCCTGGTTCGGGCCACCCGCGCCAGAGTCGTCGGTGAGCGTCACCGTCGTCTCTCCGCCGGAGAGCAGCACTGCCGGCGGTACAGCCGGTGAGCCGGTGGCACGACACTCCTCGGCGATCGCGACGTGTGTGAGCGCCGACTCGCGGGCCTCGCCGCGGACGCCGGACGCAAGCACCAATGACGTGTACCCGTGCTCCGCGGCCGTCGCTCGCGCCGCGGCGAGTGCGGTTCGACCGCTCCCGATCACGTGCGTGCTCGTTCGGTCGAACGCCGGATCGGACGCGGTCGGCGTCTCGGACCGGTCGCCCGCCACACCGGCTCGCAGGTGCTCGCGAACGGAGTCGGGAACCTCGAGGTCGTAGCGGTCGATCACGGCGAGAGCATCGGCGTACGCCGAGGGGTCGGGGACGGTCGGACCGCTCCCGATAACGCTGCAGTCGTCGCCGACGACGTCGCTCACGGCGAGGGTGACGACCGTCGCCGGCTCGGCCGCCCGTGCGAGCTGACCGCCCTTGATCGCCGAGCAGTGTTTCCTGACGGCGTTGATCTCGTCGATCGACGCGCCCGACGAGAGCAGCTCTCGGGTGACAGTCCGGAGATCGAAAAGCGATAGCGACGGCGCGGGAGCCGCAAGCAGAGCGCTCGCCCCGCCCGTGATCGCCGCGATCACCAGCACGTCGTCGTCTGCGGCGGCCGCCCGCTCGAGGATACGGCGCGTATGCGCGACGCCGCGCTCGCTCGGAAGCGGATGGTCGCCGGCCAACACCTCGACGCGCTCCGTCTCGGACGGATCGTCGGTGACGACGGCGCCGCCGGAGAGTCGGTCGCCGAGTGTGACTTCGAGCGCGGCCGCGAGCGTCCCCGCCGCGTTGCCGCCGCCGAGGAGGACGACATCGTCGTACGCGTCGAGGTCGTAGTCGGTCGGCGATCCGCGGTCCGCGGAGCCGGTGACCGGCGACACGGTGAGGACGCCGTCCTCGACTGCGATCGCTTCCGCGACGAGTCGCTCGGGATGGGCGGCAGCGATCCCGTCAGCGAGACAGTCGAGCGCGACGTGGTGTGCGGGTGTGTGGGCGAGTGCGTCCCGTCCCTCGATCGGTATCTCGACCATGGGACCCGTTTCTGCGGGTCAGGGTATGTATCCATCGCGGATATCGGCCGGTCCGGTCGCTGCGGTGTTCAGCCGGTCCGGTCGACCCAGCGATCGGTGGAGAGAAAGGATATTATCGGCCCGTCGTGAACGCCAACGCGTGGACGCGTTGCTCGCCGTGGCGCTGGCGCTGTTCGCCGCCACGAACGTCGACAAGCTCGTCGTCCTCGTCGCGTTCCTGATCGACGACGACTACCGTCCGGTCGAGGTGCTCGTCGGCCACTACGTGGGCTTCGCCGTCGGAATGGGAGTCGCCGTCGCGCTCGCCCTCGCCGCCACCGAGTGGCTGCAGCCGTGGACGTTTCTCCTCGGTGTGGTTCCGCTCGGACTCGGACTCTGGGGGATCGGCCGGTGGGCGCTGGGTCGGGAACCCGACGACCCGGACACCGACGTGTTACAGTTGCGACCCGGGTCCGCGGGACGGGTCGGTGTGGTGTCGGTAACCGCTATCGGACTCAACGGGGAGAATCTCGCCGTCTACATCCCGTTTCTCGTCGGATTGACGCCCGGAGAGATCGGTCTCGTCGTCATCGCGTACACCGTTGCGGCCGCGGTCGTGTTCGGACTCTCACTACTGATCGCTCGCCGGGCCGTCGACCGCGGCGTTCCTGACTGGGTCGACACGCTTCTCGTCCCGGTTGTACTGGTGCTCGTCGGCCTGTACGTGCTGGCAACGGGCTCCGTGCTCGCGTAGCCGTGAGACCGAACACCGCAGCTCCGGCGTGCCCATCAACTTGTGAGTATTGAACAATACTTAACCGGCCATGGCGCGAACGTCCGATGTACATGAGCGACTCCGACCCGACGACGTACGAGATGACGGCCGAGCGTATCAGTCCGAAGCGAACGCGGATCGACACAGGCGACGCGGAGTTCGTCGTCGGAAAGGACGTCAACCCCGTGGAGTTTTTCGTCGGCAGCACGCTCGCCTGTCTGAACTCGACCGGAACCATGGTGGCACGTGAGATGGAGCTGTCGATCGACGAACTCTCCATGTCCGTGGTAGGCGATCTCGATTACTCGCTGTACCGTGGCGAGGAGTCCGACAATCGGGCCGGTCTGCAGGGACTGACGGTCGAGATCGACGTCGACACCGACGCCGACCAGGCGACCGTCGACGAGTGGCTCGCAGCCGTCAAGCGCCGCTGTCCGGTCACCGACAACGTGGAACACGAGACGCCGCTGGACGTCACCGCGGAGTCCGTGTAGCGACGACTGACGAGACGTTCTCAGCCGAGTTCGTACCGCGGATCCCCAGCATTGCTGCGTCGGCATCAACGCCGGTGTTAACTATTAACTCATTTATAAACTGCAACCGTTTTTTGAACTGCTACCAAGATACGCTACTAATTTACCATGTATAACTAGCATTTCGGAACATTATTGTTCGGGTTTCTCGTATCATGGTGCAGAATGGCCTCCGCAGCGTGGCGCACGCTCATCCACGGGAAATGGCGGATGTTGATTTTGGCGACGGTAATGTTCAATCTCGGGTTCGTTATCTGGTTCTCGTTTGCGCCGTACACCGGCGAGATAGCGGACGAGTTCGGGTTGTCGGTCACACAGCTGGGGATCGTCTCCAGTGCGGCGATCGTCGCCGTCCCGCTGGGACGGATCCTCATCGGCCCGTTGACCGACCGGTACGGAGCCGACGTCACCGGTGGGATCACGCTCGTCGTCGTCGGCGTGTTCTCGATCCTGAGCGCGTTCGCAACGACGTACGAGCTGTTCGTCGGCTCGCGGATCGTCGCGTCGCTCGCTGGGATCACGTTCGTCATCGGGATCCAGCACGTCGCGGAGTGGTTCGAAGAGGAGCAGCTCGGGCTCGCAGAGGGGATCTTCGCCGGCGTCGGCAACGCTGGCGCGGGGCTCGGTGCGTACTTTACGCTTCCGCGGATCTTCGGTGACGGCTACGCCGATCCGCTGTTCGGGAGCGCGTTCCTAGCCACCTCCTCCAACTGGCGTGCGGCGTTCTTTTATACGGGTGCGCTGGCGATCCTCGTCGGGATCGGGTATTTCGTTCTCGGCCAGCCCGCCAAAAGCGAGGCGAAACGACGCGCGACACGCGAAAACGTCGGAATTGGACAGTGGCTGTACGTCGGCACCCGCTACGGCGCGGTCGTGCTCTCGGTCGCGTACGTGATGACGTTCGGCCTCGAACTCGCGATGAACGGCTGGCTCGGAACGTACTACCGCGAGGGGTTCGGCGAGAGCGACCTCGTGATCGCGGCGACGTTCGCGGCGACGTTCTCCATCGCGGCCGGACTGCTTCGCCCCATCGGCGGCTACGTCAGCGACGTGGTCGCCCGCAACGAGACGGATATACTCCCGTGGTTCGAGGGACGCTACCGCGAACAGTGGACGTTCACCACGCTCGCGTTCGTCACGCTGTCGATGTTCGGAATGACCGCGGCCGGCCTCACCGGGAGCATCTACGTCGCCGTCGTCGCCGGCTTCTTCGTCGGCCTCGGGTGTGCGTTCTCCGAGGGAGCGATCTTCGCGCAGGTGCCCGCGATGTTCCCGAACAACTCCGGGACGGTCGCGGGGATAGTAGGCGGCGTCGGCACCGTCGGCGGGGTCGTCTATCCGCTGGTGTTCGCCGCGCCGTTCCTGCCGAACCTCCACGTGGGCTACGCGGTCGTGGGCGCGACGATGATCCCGATCCTCGCGCTGTCGGCATGGGTGTTCCAGCCGAGCGTCGCGGAGCGTGCGACCTCCGACGGCTGGCTCGTCGCCGCGCCCGACGGAACGAACCCGCGGCCGACTGCCGACGACGACTGAGACGACTCCGCCTCCGCGGTAGCACTCGTCGTCGCTTCGTCGTCGTCCCGCGTCGTGAGCGCGTCAGCGCGGCCGATAGTCGGAGAGCTTCCCGGTGTAGATGCTGACGTCGTCGAACCGCCCCTCGTATGCCACGTTCGTCGGGAGCGTGGGCTCCTCCCCGGAGAGAAACATGCGGTCAACCTTCTTCCAGGTGTTCTCGTACGCGAGATGCGCGTACTCGACGAGTCCACGGAGCTGATGCCCATTGCCGCCTCGATGAACGACCGTTCGCGGGTGGCCCTCCCGGAACGCGTCGACGATCGCCTCGGCGTCGTCCAGCCGCTCGTCGAACGCGGTCCACGCCTCACCGACCGTTCCCGAGAGGTGTGCGTACGACGAGCCGAACGCCGGCAGCTCCAGCTCGCGTGCGATGCGCTGTGCCCGGGCGTTCTGGTGTGGAAGCAGCTTCGTGTTGTACGTCTCGATCGCGTCCAGACGGGCGGCGTGTGCCTCGATCTCCGGGCGCGTCAGCGAGACGGTCGCGAACGCCGGATGGGGAACGAGCACGGCCGCACCCTGCCTATCGAACTCGTTCATCGCGCCCTCGAAGGTGATGTAATCCGGGACCGGCTCCGTCAGTCCGAGCGCCAGCAGATGGCGACGATTACCCCAGTCACCGGTAAACACCTCGCGTGCGGGAACGACCGTGAGCTCCTCGTCCGAAAAGCGCGCCGCGCGCCGCCGGATCGTCGGAAGTCGCGTGAAATGTGGCGCGTACACGACCGCGTCCATCCCGCGTTCCTTCGCGAGGGCGACGACGTCTGCGTCGATCACTTTTATGTGCGCGTCGACGCGGGTCCGTGGTCGGGTCACGGTCGAACGTACGTGTGACCGAGCAAAGGCGTGTCGTTCGCGCCGGTCGATGCGGCCGAACGGATTCGGGCGGCCGATTCCACCCGACCAGTTGGGTCCGGAATCGCCGTCACGGGGAAAACGGTTAACCCGTCTCGACGGAAATCGTGGACCATGTCTCCGTGGACGTGCGGTATCGGCGGCTGTGACGCCTCCTTCGACGACGTCGAGTCCGTCGTCGTCCATCAGACCCGTGAACACCAGCGTCACGAGTGTAAGGTGTGTGGAACGATCGTCCCCGACGGCTACTTCGCGATCCGGCACGCGTTCGACGAACACACGCGTGCCGAGTACGTCCGCGCGTACGACGCCGACTCCGAGGCAGTCCGTCGCCGCGAGGAGGTGAAACGCGACGTCGAATCCGAAGCCGACTTGCAGGCGATCGTTGAGCGACTCGACGACGCGGTCTGACCCGCCGACGCGGTCTGAACCGCCGATTCTGCCGCCGTCCGGCTACTCGTCCGGCCACTTGATCGAACATCCCCGGGACGGTCGGTCGGGTATATCGACGTCCTCGCCGGCGAGCACGGCGTCCACCGCATCGCGGATGTACAGCTTCGTCGGCTCCTCGTCGGGGCTGAGCGCGTCGTCCAGCCGCCCGTGATAGCGGAGCCGCCACTCTCCGTCCGCACGACCGAACAGGAACGGATCTGGGGTACACACCGCGCCGTACGCGTCGGCGATCGCTGCGCGCTCATCGCGAAGGTACGCGTCGTACGCGATCGTGCCGTCCGCGACGTACTCGCGCATCGCCTCGAAGGAGTCGTCAGGCTTCTCGTCGGCGTCGTTCGGGTTGATGCCGACGACGGCGAGATCGTCGTACTCCGCGGCGAGTTCGTTCAGCAAGTCGAACTTCGCTTTCGCGTACGGGCAGTGGTTACAGGTAAACACGACGAGGAGCGCGTCGACCGCGAACGATTCGAGCGTGTACGTCTCGCCGTCGGTGCCGGGAAGCTCGAACGCCGGCGCGGCGTCACCCCGGTCGAGCTCCGAGTCGGACTCCATCAGGACCATACCGGAAGATATCACGGGCACGGTCAAAAGACGTTCCGTCATCGTCGTCCCAGTACGCGAACCGCGCCGATGACACCCACCCAGCAGCCGAGAGCGAGGGCGGCCCCACCGGCGAGAACCGACGCGTCACGGAGCAGCCGGGCCGTGACTCCGACAGCGACGAGATGGGGTCCACTCCGCCCGAGACCATCCAGTCGATGGAGCGATCTCGTCCCGGACCATAACGGAGCGGGGTCGCTCGACTCGACGGCTACGGTCCCGAGCATGCGCAACGTTTCCGTTCCCACACGTGCCCCGACCACGGCGGCCAGCGCGAGCAGCACGGCGACCGCGCCAAGCACGACCACTCTACCATCGCGACCGACCACTCTACCATCGCGACCGACCACTCTACCATCGCGACCGGCATTGGCCGCACGCGTACGGCGACCGTCATTTCGATGGGTGCGCTCCCGGCTCACGGCGACATCGTCGTCAGGACGCATACGGAGGTTGGAGCCGATATCGATGATAAACCTCCGTACGTCCACGGTGTGGGCCGTCCGACGGCCGGACGCCTCTTCTCGAGTATTTATAAGTAGCCTCCACGAACGAGCGGACATGTCGTCGACGACGGACCGGCGGTACTGGACGCTCCGGGTAATGTGTGCGAACGCGGTCGGCATGGTCGCGTTCGTCCTCGCGTTCGTTCTCGCCGGCGAGATCCCCGTGGCGGTCGCTGCAGGCGTGATCGTCGGGGGTATCGGATACGTCGCCTCGAGCGCCGTCGTCGACTACGCGGCCGGCGGATCGGTGTAGCACCGACGGCGACGAACCGGGACGGGGCCGTTCAGAACGTCGAGACGTCGCCCTCGATCACCCGTCGCGTGACCTCGGAGACGTCGGCCAGTTCGCGGTCGACGATCTCGACGATCTCCGGTTCGATCGCCTCGAGGTCGACACCCTCCTCGGTGACGATCTGTGCGTCCGCAACGTGTGGCTCGTCGATCGGCCGCCCGATCTGGGAGAGCAGCCGGACCTGGAGGTCGCGGATCCCGTCGACCTCGGCGGTGACTGACTCGGCGATCTGCGTCGACAGCAGGTTGTAGATCTTCCCGATGTGGTTGACGGGGTTTTTGCCAGACGTCGCCTCCATGGACATCGGGCGGTTCGGCGTGATGAGTCCGTTCGCACGGTTGCCGCGGCCGACGGAGCCGTCGTCGCCCTGCTCCGCGGAGGTGCCGGTGACGGTGAGGTAGATCGACCCCTCCTCGTAGTCGTCGGCGGTGTTGACCTCGACGCTCACCTCCCTGTCGGTCCGATCCTCGGCGAGATCCGTGACGAACTCGCGAACGTCGCAGACGGCGTCGTCGTACTCGTCAAGGTCCTCGATGTGTCGGTCGACCATCGCGGCAGCCACCGTGATGTCGATCCGATCGCCCTCGCGTTTGCCCATGATCTTCACGTCGGGGCCGAGCTCCGGATGGTCCTCGTAGTAGGTGGTGTTGAGTTCGCGCTCCGCCTCGTACACGATCGTTTCCGTCTCCGTGAGCGGCGCGTGACCGACGCCGAAGGAGGTGTCGTTCGCCATCGGCACCTGCTGGGTCTCCTCGCCGAACACGTCCTGAAGGTCGCCGGACCCCTCGCCGAGCTTGACGTCGACGATGACGTCGGTGCCGTACTCCAGTTCGGGGATCGCCTCCTGCAGGTACTCGCGGGCGGCCGCCAGCGCGGTGGAGTCGACGGGAAGCTGGGTCCCATCGTACTCTTTCGTGGCGCGGCCGACGATGAGCAGGTAGATCGGCTCGACGACCTCGCCACCGCCGAACGCGGGCGCGGCACGTCCGGCGACGAGCTGCGTCTCGTCGGTGTTGTAGTGGAGGACTTTCCCGACGCGGTCCAAGTAGAGCTGCGAGAGCGCACGCGAAACCGCCTCGGCGAGTCCGTCGCTGATCGAGTCCGGGTGTCCGATACCCTTCCGCTCGACGATCTCGACCTCCTGGTCCTCGACCGCCTGCCGGTCGAGACGACTGACCTGAATGTTCCGACTCATTGCGTGCTCGTACCTTCCCGGTGGCAGTATAACTTGCGGAAACCTCCCGAGAGATATTAATTACTGATGGTTATCAAATGGTTGATGGCCCCCACACGATCGAGGACTACCCATCCGGCGGGGCGACTCGCTACGCCGTTTACGGCGCGGCGGATGTCATGCGGTTATCACCGGCACCTCGGTGCGTTTGAGCACCCGTTCGGTGGTGCTTCCGAGCATCTTCTCCTCGATGCCACCCCAGTCGTAGCCGTGCCGTCCCATCACGATCGCATCGGCACCGATCGTGTCGGCGTGTGTGACTATCACGTCGTACGGGGTGCCGGTTTTGACCCCGGTCGTGCAGTCGACACCCCGTTCCGCCGCGACCTCGGCGACTTCCTCAACCGACTGCTCGGCAAACGCTCGGTGCTCGCTCATCACCTCCTCGCCCTGCAGTCCACCGACTCCGAACCGCGTGTACGAGGGTTTCGACTCGATGACGAACAGTACGTGAACCGACCCGTTACCGTCCTCGGCGATCGCTATCGCGTGCCGAGCGGCCTCGAAAGCCGCATCGCTCCCGTCGATCGGCGCCAGAATCGTCTGATACATGTTGACACCCAGTTGAAAGTACGCACAGGTGATACATTAATCTTCAGCATCGTTCGTTATGATTCTCGGGCGTTCGATCGCGTTCATGCGCCGTGTTCCAGCGATCGATGCCGAAACACGTTGACGAGGGCGAAAAGCAGCATCGTCGCGGGAACGGCGACCGAGACGCCGAGTACGACCGCGGTGCCGGGCAGCAGCGTCGTGCTCGCGAGGAAGAAGGCGGTCGCTCCCGTGGTGGCGACGATCAGGACGAGCACCCACACCGACTGTCGCGTAAGTGTATCATCGGGGTTGCGGTCGAAGAGGAGCCTGTCCGCGACGACTGCAAGCAGCGCGACGCCGGTGACGACCGCACCGAGCCCGAGCGACACGGTCACCAATCCCGTCGTCGCGGGGAGGGCGTCGACGGTGCCGAACAGGACGTACAGTCCCCCGGAGACGCCGAGATACAGCGCCGTCCAGAGGGCGGCGGCCCGCCGGAGCGACACCGAGTCGTCGACGTCGGTCATCGTTCGATATCGCACCGTGGGGGGATTAGGTGTTTCCCCCGTCCGAACGATAGTGGCGCTCCGCAACCCGCCGGTCGTACAGACGGGAGAGCAGTTCCGTGAGGGGACCGGCCGCAGTCGTGCGGTCGGCGGACTCGGTACCACCCGCGTCGCCACCGCCGTCATCACCGTCACCGCCGTCATCACCGCCACCGCCGTCATCACCGCCACCGCCGTC